>Ga0315900_10000710_pt1 | contig 55774 bp, 86 predicted proteins | sample LakEriMetagenome_FD_203521 | JGI IMG/M metagenome (GOLD analysis project Ga0315900, IMG submission 203521) | Freshwater fungal communities from buoy surface, Lake Erie, Ohio, United States - Buoy 12 MA114 | ecosystem: Environmental > Aquatic > Freshwater > Lake > Lake biofilm | place: USA: Lake... | reverse complement strand
TAAACCTTCTAATATTGTTGTGGTCTCAGGAAACTTATCGTGAAAGTCAATCATCAACCGGCCATTCTTTACTGAAGAGCCACGGCCTAACCAGCGAATTTCTTCTTTTTGAGTTGTGGCATCAACACGATATTTCTTTGATGCTCTATCAAAATCAATACCGACAAGGCCATTATCAACGGAAATGCATGGCTTGTTTGTGATAGATTTATGCCAATTGTAATAATGGTTCTTGGCATAAGTTATCGTAAGGTCCATCTCCTTGACATACTCATCAAGTCTAGGCGTCTTTAAGAAATGCTTAGTATGGGTAATTTGAAGAAAAACCTTTTTAGCTTTTGTGTTTTGCAAAACATAAATGAAGTTATTGGTTATCTCTTCACCATGAGAAGCATGAGGCACAGTAAAAACAATGACAACGTCATATGCTGAAAGTTTTTCCGCAGCTTTCTCTTTGTCCTTAAAGTAAAGAGGCTTAGCAGCCAAGTCATGGACGTGGCTACGTTGCCATTTTTTATCAGCAAGATAGTAAGTATCCGCCGGATAGACAGCCGAAAATTCTTCGGTATGCTTAGATGGGCCTCCGCCTTCTAAACCCAGTCCTAAAAGTAATGCTATTTTCATTTGTTTTCTTTCTCTAGTCTGTTAATTTCTTCTGCTATTTCATGCTTTGCGAATACTTTGCCACACCACATTCCTACAGCCCAAGTGTCATCACCATGTGCTATAATATTACCGCTGCTGTCTTTTGATAGTCTGACAACATGATGTGGGTTAATGTATTCTCCAAAAACATCTATAATCATTTTGTTGCCTCCTTTATCTGTTTGTTAATTTCATCAGCAACCGCTTCACAAGTAGTATCTCTCCACTCAGCAATTTCTCTGCTGATACCTTCTCCGGCAGGCATGCCCCAAGCAATCACTTTTTCTGTATTTTTATACACTATAGTAGGCATAAGTCTTACAATGTGGTCCGGGTTAAGCCATTCACCAAAAACGTTAATAATCATTTCGTCACCTCTATTAGTTTGAGTTTTGCCTCAAGGCGTTCTGCTTTTTTAGAACACTTATCAGCTTCTTCTGTTTTACCAATGGCACTATACATTTTCTGTTTAGACCTTAGTTTGCGGATGTCCTCTTGTAAGTTCATCCTTTCCATGCGTTCGTTCATAATTGTACCCCTGTGATAAACATTTAGACTCTCCTGTTTTATAACCTTGATTAAATACAAACGCGGCCATCACAGCTGTAACTAAAAGTGTGATGAAGTTATACATTTGTTTCAGCCTTATTTTTCGTAACTACCTCAGCAAGCATTTCGATGAAGAAAGACAATTCTCGAATAGAGCCTTGAAGATTTACAAGTTCTTGAGCTAGCTGTTTTGGAAAAGATTCTTTTTCTGCAGCCTTTTCAGCTACTTTCTTTTCAAAGTATTTCTTACTCGACGTACGCTGACTTTCCCTTAGCATTGCTTTGTAGTTATCTAACAAAAAATTTGCTGTTTCTTGTGTAGTAAACACTGTGCTATCTATTTTGAAAAATTCTATTTTTCTCGCCTTAAGAAACTTTACACAACCAACAGTGTTTGTTCCTAGCTTCTTAGCTGTTTCTCGTAGTGAAACAAAAGTCATTTTCTTATTCTCCAGTTATCGTTAACAAACGGAATTGCTTGTTAATAAAAATAGTATATTACTTCTATTTACACCTGTAAACTCTTTTTTTCATTATAGTCAACAAAAGTTCTTTAGGTTCAGACTTTAGTTTCTTATATAAATGAGTATGACTTATGCCAAGTTTCTTTGCAAGCTCGCGAACAGTAAGATTCTTACGAACAAGAATCAGATTAAGCATATCGGTCTCGTCCATCTCAAATTCTGGAACGGTAAAATCAAAGTCAACAAAGCCACTTTCATAATTGTATATCATCGGCCTAGATATGTTCATATCTTTGGCCAAGCTGTCTTGAGACTTCTTGTTTTTCAGCCGCCATATTTTCATTTTCTCGCCTTTTGAAAGGCTGAGATATTGCTCTTGTAAATCCATCTTTGTCAAAACCCTTTGAATATAAAATTGATAGACGAATAAGGTCTTCTTTCTTCACCTTACCTACGTCCATGATATCTTGACCATTTATAAGTAAATATTCTTTTTTACCTACTCTTAGAAATAGAAAGGCGTGCCCATGCATATTTCTAATAAACAGCCAAAGCTTCTGTTCTGCAGTAAGATGGGGAATTTTAACAATTCCATTTCTAACAGGCCAAGCATCAAGACATTTCAGTTCTATCCATCCGCTTGTGCCAAATAAGGCATAACTCACATCAGGAATACCTGTCGTGAACTTATCCTCATGACGCTGAGCATCCCATGATGCTCCCATCTTATTGTCTATATACTGCCAAAAATTCTTCTCTTGACTCATATTATCATTTATTATTACAATTGTAAACTATCATTTCTGCCACCTTTATATCGTAGCATATAGCAACTGGGTGCTTTGAGCTTAATGACCTATCATAAATATGAATTGGAGTCATCCTTTTACCATACAAAGGATTAAACTCAGACTCAGTATATTGAATTTCATAGAACATCATTTGCACTCTCCCCAGTTTTCTCCAAGTTTAGCATCCGCCAGAACAGGAACCTTAAATTTAATAGCATTTTCCATTACTCTCTTTGCCTCTAGGAAGGCCTCCCGTCCTATATTTGACCTTGGTACTGATAAATCCAATTCATCATGCACAGTTAATAGAGGAGCTCCTAAGACGTCCATAACGCCAGAGTCATAATAATCAACCATTGCTTTTTTCATTAAGTCGGCCGATGAACCTTGTACAATGGCATTAAGCGCTCGATATGTCATTGCTCGTTGTGCAAATACTTTCTTGCCACGTTTGTCATATTTGTCCTTGCAGAATTCTGCACATTCTTCTTCACTATCAAAAAGATTGCCAAGTTTAATATCCCAGCAATTAGGCTCCCACTTAGGAAAGCGACGACGCCTTCCAAGTATCGTCTTTACATAACCTCTTTCACCAGCCAGGCCAACAGCTCTGTCGGAAGTTATTTTTAAGAAAGGAACTCCAGCGTTGTAGTCTTTTAAAAATGCTGTTGCTTCTTCTTTTGTTTTACCAAGTTTTAAAGCTGTCTTATTTGCACCCATTCCATAAACGATACCAAAGTTAATATCTTTTGCATCACGCCGCGAGCACTTTGCTTTATCTGCAGTCATCTGATGAAAGTCAATCTCAGGATTATCATTGTACGTGCGGCGAATATCTTCTGAGCCTTCTCCTAAAGCAAAGTGTGCAAGGATGCGTAACTCAATCTGCGAATAATCAAGACGACCCCACAAGTCATCATTGTCAGGAATAAAGACGCCACGGCACTTTGGTCCTAAGTCGCTATCTCTTGCAGGCATAAATTGCATGTTTGGATTAGAACCGGATAACCTCCCTGTTCTTGCGCCGTTATCATCGCCACGGCACTGATTAAACTCAGCGTGGATTCTTGAGTTGATGCTTGAATCCAATATCTGACCTTTAATAAACGTTCCTGAGAATTTGTCAAGGTTCCGCATTCTTAGAATCTTGCGAATTATAGGATGGTCTATACCGTCAAGCATATCCTTAGTAATGGATGGCTTGTCTGTTTTCTTTGTCCGTGGATAAGCGATACCAAGCATATCAAACACACTTGCTATATCAGATGCTACCCATGGTTTTACCCATATTCCTGTCTCAGTGCCTACTTCTCTTTTAAGAGTTTCAAATTCTTCATTGCAGTCTCTCAATATATCTTCAGCTTTTGATTGGTCAATTCTTACTCCGCGTCTGCGCATATGAAGCAGAACTTCAGTGAGTCGTGATTCAACCTTAAATACTTCTTGCAAGCCTTCTTTTTCTATTATCTCAAGCTGTTTTTCGTATATACGAATAGGTAGGTCCGCATCTTGCATTGCATAAGATGCTACTATTGACATAGGCAGCCGCCACAGTTCTTGCTTAGGATTCTTTGTCTTAATGCCAAGCATATCACAAGCATCTTTTAGCTGTTGCTCTTCTTTACCTTCTTGTAGATACTTTTGAGCAAGATGTTCCAAGTTAAACTTAAACTGATTCTCATCTATAAGAGCTTCAGCAATCTGAACATCTATATAAGGTGGTGCTATCTTTATGCCATAGTGCCAAAGATAATCCAGGTCGTACATGAATCCAGCGCCGAGCTTTGGCTGGTTATTAGTAAGATTCTTATTTGCCCAAGCTATAACCTTCTGAGACCATGGGTCATTTCGCCAATCTTTATCCATTGGGAAATACCACTTTTTTCCTGGTACAGCTACTGCTATACCAATAATATGACCAGTTCTTCTTACTCCAATTCCTTCAGACTTTAGGTCTGGGTCGAAAGTTTCTATATCAACAGATATAACAGGAGCATGAGCAATGTCAGGAAACTCTGGATAAACAAAATCAAACATATCTTCTGCCATAACCTCTAACATATTTTGTAAACTCACACAAAGAGTGCTCTATAGCGGCAAGGTCCAATGGCTTTTTATGTTCCCATTTTTCTTGTGCCCGCTCTAAAACTTCTTTCAAAGTTTTCATGCCTACAAGCTCAAGTCCTTTTTTACTACCATTGCCAAGCATGATAAAATCAGTCTTCTGCACATAAAAATGCATCATATCTAAAATTACTTGATTAGCTCTAAAGTCACCCATCCCTTTTATTTTTCGCACAATTTCAAATTGCTCTTTAGGGCAAGTACTTGTTTTCAGTGGCACTTCTAAAAAGTAGTCAAGTATATCATACTTTGTAGAGCCTTTAGGCACTGAAGTAAAATAGCAACCAGACAAAGGTCTTGGTGATGACTTTATTTTTTCAATAATCAGCTCTTTATAAAAGCCCTCAAACAATGTTCTAAACTCAGGTCTGCAATACACTCTGTAAATTATGCTGGCCCGTAGTTTAAGTTCATCAGATAAATCTTTGATGCTGTCTATAAAAATAAACGTGCCTGGGTCTTGCTCTCTAAAAACATTGGTAAACCGGTACTTTGACAATATTTTATCAGATGTGTATGGCCGCTCTTCACCCCTTACTTTTTTAAAGTAAATACGTTGTCTCTCGTTTATAAAGTACATGAATAAATCAAACATAAGCTCGCTTTCTCCAGCCGTTCCAGAATATTCTTTGTGATGGATTATTGTCCACTATAGACTTATAGAACATATATTGTAAGGCTCTTAACACAGGAAGCATTTCATCACTATAAAAGTTTATTTTCGATATACTTACAGGGCCAAGAATTCCATCTTCTTGTAAACTGTCTTTTTGTTCTAAAATATTACATGCTCTTTGCATTAAACGAGCAGCTTGCCCCATTCCCATGTTGATACCCATATCAAAGTACTTTTCTTGAACGCCCTTATCTCTGATTGAGTTTATGTTCAATGGCCACCAAAAATATTCTTTATATAGCGCTACAGCTTCGCTTAATGTGAGATTCCTTATCACATCTTCTTGTGCAGAATTATTCACTGCAGCTCTATACCACTTTATAGATATACCATATTTTGTTAGGCCACCTCTGTCTGATGCGTTGTTTGACAGACCACCCTCACTTTTGTTAATAACATTTGTGATTATTTCTTCAACTGTCATGCTTGTCTCCATATTCGTCCTGAGTTTTCCCAAAGTTTTCTTGACGCCTCGTGCGGATAAGTGTTTTCGAATATTATTTCTTGGCAAGAAGTATTCAATAACATTTTCACGCAGTGAACGCAAGGGCTGTGTGTAACGTAACATTTTTTTATCTCATATACATTTTTACATTGAAGAAGAGCATTCTGTTCCGCATGGATTGCTTCACAGTGTTCCAAACCTTCACCAGATGGAAAAGATGCACCTTTGCAAGGAGTATCAGTGCAATGAGTTAATCCACTCGCCACGCCGTTATAACCTGTGGCAATAACATGATTCTTATCATTGACAAGAATGCAGCCTACTTGTCTGCGGCTACATGTTGCTCTTTTTGCTACTAGCCAAGCCATATTGACAAAGTAGTCGTCTACTGCCATTCTAGCCATATACTTGCTCCATTAAATCTGACAAGAACAAGTTCTCTTGCTTATACTTACCATTTGCCAAGTCCCACAAAACATTCACAAGTTGAATAGGATTCCAATAGTAATCTATATCTAAAGGCTTGTAGGAAAAAGAAGTCTTAGGTTTAGAGTTGATATTCTCAAAATAAGTTGGAATGTTACGTTCGTAAATATGTTGTGATGTTGCCGTAAGAGTTAAAGTACCAGGCTTTAGCACCTTACCTTTCATCTTCAACATAATCAGCACATAATAAGCCATCATCGAGAAATTAAACACATCATATGGAAAGCCTAGCCATACATCCGAAGAGCGCATGTAATCGAACACATGCAGTTCACCATCTCGAATAATGAACTGTATGTAGACAGTGCAAGGAATATCTTTACTATCACGAGGATTAGGACGCCAAATTGTCATAACAGCTTGACGCGTATCTTCATCTTTGAAAAGCGTGTCAACAATGTAACTTACTTGCTCTAAAAACTGAGGTCCGTAAGCGCCAGCAAAGTGCACGCCATTGTCGCTAAACTTATGGATGTCCTTGCTGTAAGGCTCAATGGTACTCAAGCGATTGTCACCACTGAGAATCCACGCCGCTTCAGCACACATAAACTTGTAGCCAAGTTTACGACCGGGAAGACTTAAAACAGGCGTCTTCAAGTTAATTGTTGTTGACTTACAAAGCAGCTCCCTTGTTTCTTGACCTCTTGGTGATATTTTCTTCCCATGCATTATTAATTCATTAACAAGCATTAACCATTGTTCATTCATAAAAAGCACTTATCCTTGTTTAGAAATTCTCTTATCTCGAAAAGGTCATCCTCTGAGAAGCCTTTTTCGAAGTCATATTCAATGACAGTAGTCTTTGAAGAGATAACTTTCATTAACTCATCATAGTGCTCTACTATAAGTCTTTGGTTTTTCTTTACCGCATCCACGTGCTCTTGAGTTTCATGAGCCTTCACCTCGTGGTCATCTATCTTTAAAAGATGTTCCAGTGACGGCCTGCAATAAATAATAAGTGGACGTGTTGAAAGTAACTCCAATAAGATGCTGAAGTTTTCATAGTTAGGCGCTCTACGCAAAACATTGCCATAGACAAGGTCACTGATGAAATAGTTTCTATCTTGTATAATTCTTTTGAAACAATTCTCATATGCAACAGTTCTTTTTGTATTTATTTCTTCTTTACTCTTTGGTGGTCCACCGGCATGAACAGACCTAATATCGTGAGCAATCTCAAGCTGGTGTATCAGAGTACTTTTGCCAGCATTGTCTGGTCCTTCTACTATAAGCATGTGCTTGCCTCCTTCAAAAGCTGATTAAGTTTTTCTTCAGGTGCCACCCAACCTTCAGGTTTTACCACATCAAATGCTGAACCTCGTTTTGATTCATCAGCAGATTTAGCTTTTTGTTTGAGCATGTTCGCTTCTTGAACAGCTTCAAAGCCTTCATCAAATGGGAACCCGTGAAGATGGGCAGTTCCAACGGTAACATACACTAAATCTAACAAGGCGTCAAATGCTTTCACCATGTCTTTATTAGCAACAGCTTCTTTGTATTCATCAAGTTCTTCTTGCATGAACTTAATTCTGAAGTCTTGCATATCAGGAATCCAGCGTGGGCTACTTTCCCAGCCAAGACCAAATTTTTCATGAAACTGACGAACACCTTTTAGATACTTACTTTGCTGCGACTTCTTCCAAGCATAATAGATAACTGGAAAATGAGCTTTAACAATCTCTTCTATAGCTTTAGCATATTCGCGAATCTCATATTGAGCGTGTGAATGGTTACGAAGTCTTAAGAAGCCAAACAGATTGTGCAGATTGACTGTTGCATACATCCGTGTGTACCAGTTCACCGGTAATACAGCCCGTGCAATTTCACGTGGCCATTCATTATCCAGCAAATAGCGATAGTCGCCATCTGCAGAATTACAAGCTTCGATAAAATAACGAATTTGTTCTGAAGCATCTACTTCAGATGAAGTGTCACGTGACTGTTTGTTAAGCTTTCCCTGCTTACCAATTTTATCTTCGTCTGGAACATAGTACTCACAAGGCAATTCGCTATAGCGACCAGAAAGCTCATTGTAAGACCATGTCCGATGACGGTGCCATTGGCGAATAACAAAGATTGGTGCTTTCACTTCAAAGGTTAAAACAATAGACTCAAAAGGAGAAGTGTGGCCATTATCCAATAAGTATTGGATAAGCTTCCTGTCTTTTAGGTCCATGTCGTTATCAGTATTTTTATCTTCATCACCACCTGTAGATACACGGGCGGAACGAAGCGGGCTCCAGTCAGAGCCCATTTTCTCAACTAAACGAATGTAGCCTTTGTCTAAAACGTTAATCATTTCTTAAATTCCTTTATTTTGTTTCTAATAAATTCTTTCAAAGATTTTTCAGCTTCTGAAGTATCCTTTAACAAAGTTAAAAAATACTCCCAAGCTCTAATAGTCTTTTCTGACATTCTTTACCTCCACCATAGTTAAATGTTTCTTTGCCCTTGTCACAGCAACATAGAACAGATTATTTTCCTGCTCAAGTTGCCATTCTGTTTGTGCATACTTGCAAGGCAAAAGGTCGCTGCCAAGAAATATGACATGGTCAAACTCAAGGCCTTTTGAACCATGTATAGTATATAAAGGAATACCACTTTTGTTATTGAAAATCTTATCAATCTCAAAAATAAGGTCATTTATACTTGTCACATGATTCTGATGAGCAATGCTTAAGATAGAGTTTATCTTATCATTAAGAGTCTGGTTAGGACTTTCTTGTTCATCATTTTCTATAGAAAGCCGTGTTAAGTCTTTCTTTAGGTCTTCAAGATTTTTACTCTTATATTTTTTAATCAGACCTTTTAGACCAATAGCATATTTATTGTTAACAAAGTAAAACGGTACTCTTTCTTCAGCCAAAAGAAAAGCAAACTTAGTAAGCTGACTATTATACCTAGATACAACAGCGATACTCTTCTTTAATTCAAGTGTTCTTTTTAATGAAGAAACCGAGAAACTATCTTTATTGATATAATGAACACTGCCTTCATCTGAGTTTTCAAAGGCTTCCATATGAGGAACCTTGGTCTTAGCAAGCTCAACAATAGACTTACCACACCTATAAGATATAGACAAAGGAAACGTTTTTGCCTTTGTCATTTTCTGTAAAGTGTCAAACGAATTTTTATCTGCACCTCTAAATCCGTAAATAGCCTGGTTCCTATCGCCAAATGCTACTACATTTGTAGTGTTATGCATCATATTTTTTATTGTCATTTGCTGCAGTCTATTTAAATCCTGAGCCTCATCTACAAATATCCAGTCATATTTCTTAAATGGAAGGTTTTGTAGAATTGGCAAGTATCCCATATCTGCAAAATCGACGATAGTATCAATCTTATTGCTTTGTTCTAGAACTTTTTCACAATTGTTAATAAAATCTTCTTTTCTTTCTGTTATCGGGTAATCAAAGTCTTGCTCTTCTAAGATATCTTCTATAGATAGACCTGTAAATGGATAGCCATAGTCTTTGAGAAAAGTAACAGCTCGAGAATAAGCATAATCTTCTTTCAGCTCTAGCTCTTGAGCTATGTCTAAAAGCTTATACTGTTTCACGAGCCGTTTCTTTTTACTGTTCAATATAGCTAACCCATTAGCATGCAAAGTTGTTATCTTCACACCAGGAGTAGTTACTCGTTGCTTTAACTCATCTGCAATCTTCTTTGCAAAAGCTAAGATGATAATGGAGCCATGAGTAACTCTGTTTACAGATTCTATAAGAGTAGTTGTCTTACCAGAACCTGCAACAGCGTTAACTAAAATAGAAGAGTTACCTTCCCAAACAGCCTCAAATATATTGAGCTGAAATGTACTGTGTTGCATACTACTTTCCTTTCTCCATGTATTCTTCAGAATCTGGAGTAGGCTGCCAAATTTCTACATTTGTGTTTTCAAGCTGGTATACAAAGATTCCAAAAATGAAGAACACGCCAAGGACAAATCCTAATGCTTCTTTATGCTTCATTTTTATCACCAAAGAACCCTTCTGGTTTACCATAGTACGCATTGTGACCATATGTCAGAAATATCTTAAGCCCATTGTCAATCAGCTGAGCTACAGTTAGCCCACTTGCCGTCTTGACATTTGGGTACTTCTCTTTAATATATTGAGAAGCATCTTTACGAGATTTTGTTCGAGCAACTCGTGCAGCCTCCACAATTTCATGTTCAGGAATAACAATGAATTTCATTGGGGTACGACGAAAAGGAAAATCTATGTTAATCATATCAGTTACTCCAGTTATGTTGTGAATAAAAAAGAACACCATTGCTATATACTAATGAAGAACCATCTTCAAAAGTGTAAGCGTCAGCATTTATGTTTTTGGTTATTTTAGCACCTTTTATAAGGGCTTCACCCAACATTTCATCTACAGTAATGTCTTGGCTGTATATTTCTTTAGCTTGTGTCATATTTTTTCTCCAGTTATAATCAGCAAGCGTTATTGCTTGTTGATAGATTAAGTATATACCCGCTGTTTACAAATGTAAATAGGAAAAATTCACACCATAAATAATCTATAGAAATTATTTGTTTGAGGCAGCAATATATGAAGCTCGTCTTTAGCCCGTGTTATACCGACATAGAATATTCTATGCAAATCATCTTTATTCTTTAATGAAGACCTTGTGACGTCAGTTAGCAATATGACCTTTGAAGATTCAGAGCCTTTACTACCATGTATAGTGCTTAATACTATGTTGGGCTCCGCAGTTAATTTCTGTCCGCTTCTTAAAACCTTCGTATAATATCTAATGAGATTCTTTGGAATACCTTTAAGAACCAGGAACCATGCTTTATCATCTATTCCAAGTTCTTCTTTGGTATATTCTTTCTTTTCTAATTCTTTTACTTTACCAAGAAGCTTTACGACAATGGCAGCTTTTTTATGGCTTACTGCTTTTCCTTTTAATAAGGATTCATAAGCCAATATACCTTCTGCGTGTTCCTTCTTTATAGACGGGCCAAGTTTCGTTGAAAATATCTTGCCTTGTTCAAAGAGATATTTCTCAATCATTCTTAAATGGCACATATTTCTTGACAAGACTAATGAGTGGTCAAAGTTCAATGATACCATTTTATTGTGCCAAGTTACCTTGCCTTTTTCATCACGAGGAGACCATTGCTTTTCATACCGCTGAGAAACTTTCTTTATGACAGAATCGCCTAAGTCAAATACATCTTTTGTCAATCGATGGCTTTTCTGTAAAACTTTCTTTTCTCCATCTAAAGAAAGAAACTTGTTGACGCTTGCTCCACTCCAAGAATATATGGCCTGGTCATCGTCGCCAGCTATATAAAGATTAGGAACGTCTGAGAATATCTTATTTGTTATGTCCCATTGAAGGTCGTTCAGGTCTTGAGCTTCATCAACAATGGCCACATCCACCGGAAGCTTATGTGCTTTGTTGTTATATTTTATAAGCATGTCCGTAAAGTCAAGTATTCCATACTCTTCTTTATATTTTCTATAGAATGTAGATAGATATTCAAACCTGGAAAATGTGACAGGTAGCTTATATTTCAAAGCGTATTCATCAAGAGTCATTTGTCTTACGCGAGAAAGCCCTTCATGAAAAAGTATGATATCGCCTTCTGGAAGCTCTTCACCAATGTCAAGATATTTCGCTTGTTTACCAAGTATCTTGATTCGTGTGCTATCTGATATTTCTTTTAAATGTCTAGAACTTATCACTTTATTCTTTGAAAGATTAAGCTGAGAGAAAGCCAAGCTGTGTAATGTTTTGAAGTATGGAACACGGTCTTTATCTATTCCACATCTTTGAATAACTTCTTTTATAGCACTCTTTGTAAAAGATACAACAGCCATTCTTTCTGGTGGTATTCCATTTTTAAGATGAGTGCTTACAATATCCAACAGATAAGTTGTCTTGCCCGTTCCCGGTCCGCCAAGTATTACTTTCTGATTTGGCGATATGCTCAATAGTTGTTCCTGCATCGAATGTTTCTCCACTTATTTTTTCTACAGGCATCACGGATATAAAGGTAAGAATTGCTATATCAATCATAAATCAGATTAGCTCCTCGTTTTACAAGTTCATCATAGACAGCCATACAAGCTTTAACGTCAGCCAATGCTGTATGAGCTTTTTCAAATCCTTTATCGTCGACAATGATTTTATAAGCCTCTGTTAAGTTTGGCCATTTATAGCCTTTGTATTTCCCTGGTATTTTGCAGATAGGAACTGCTGACTTCATAGTGCATATGTACGTAGGAGTTAGTCTTCCTCTCTTTTCCTTTTGAACTCTATGAGACATTATTCTCATAAGCTCTAAGTCGAAAGATATATTGTGGCCTATTACTTTATCAGCAGTCTTTATTGTATTATAAAAAAGAGAATAGATAAACTCAGAAGTTTCACCATCTTGTAAATCTTCTTTAGTCAGTCCTGTAATTTGTGTTATATTCTCAGGAACGTCTACAGGAATATTGACAAGATGCTCTTCTTCTTTTAGAACCTTTCCATCTTTCCTCACAATCATTGCAAATTGAATGACCCAAGGTTGAGATATATGCCCATAAGGATGCTGTTTATTTGGAAAGCCAGTTGTTTCCGTATCGAAGAATACCTCTATCAAAATTCAGCTCCTGTTATTTTTGGTTGAGAGAATACTAACTGTTGCCCATCATGTGGTAAAGACCACCAGCGAACAAGTTTACCTTTTATATTATATGCTCCGCATTCACAGCCAAGAGTTCTAAGTAAGGCATACAGTTTGTGAGAGTGTACTGTAAACTTTTCCTTTTGAAGCCAGGATGAAAGGTCCGTTGACCTAAAGTATATGGCACCATTTTCAAAGTAAGGCGTACCTTCTAACAAAGCGTCCTTATCTTCTGAGTGTTTATTTTCTTCAAGGAAACGGTCAACCATTATCTTTATTTGACCTAAAGAAGATGCATCTTCAGGGGCCTCGACTATTTCTAATCTTTTCTCTAGTGCTTCATTGATAATGATATCCCATTCATGCTGCTTTATTTTTGTAGGAAGCTTGTTCAGCTTTTCCATGCAGCGTGTTCTCATACCTTCTTGATTCTTTAAATCATCTGTCTTGTCAAGAGATATCCGTATACCATCCACATCTACTATCCATGTGGGTGGGTCTGTATCTATCTTAACGATAGTATTTATTGTTATGCCTGGGTCGTTCTTGTTTGAGCATACACCAAACTTGCGCTTAGAACAGATAGAACGGTTGCAGAAGTCTGACAATGGGCTTTTATCGCACTGATAAGCGTATTCTTTTTTACGCTGAGATTTTATGATATTAAGAATTTCTTCCGCTGGAAGAGGTTTATCGGTATTCTCCATGTTTATTTTTTCTAATTTTTCTTCCCAACTATCAGGAGAAGATTTTTTTAGATAAGTTGCAAAGTTAAACAGCGCTACATTTCTTCCACCTTCTGGAATGCTATTTCTTTCCATGGCTTCTAAACAAGGTGGGCCTTCTATAATTGACGTATTACTTTGAACGATATACTGCTCAAGTGAAGTTTCATCAAGTAGCCTTTTTGCTTTTGCAAATGTTATAAAGTCTGTAGCAGATAATTCTTTTCCTTGGAAGAAACCTTTTCTTGTTTTTCCAAAGTAAGGCATGTTCAACCAGTTACCTGTATCTTCATATGAAGCAAGGCGTGATTGTTTCGGGAATACTTCTGCCTTTGGTATGTTAAGAAACACGGTAATCTCAGAAAGAAACTTTCTTACTTTATCCGCGCTTGCAGCATTTTCAAAGAATATGTAAAGATGCAATCCACCTGATTTTGTAAAGCATGGAACAAGCGGCAACTTGTTATCTATAATCTGTTTCTCAAATGCCTCAGGGTTTAAGTCTTTATAGATATCAATATCTATAGCACCGAAGTAGCATGTGCCATCATCTAAGATAGGAACAACGCCAAAAGACTGTCTGCCTTCTAAATGATTTTTCCATAATGTGTCAACATAAGGCTCTCTCATTGTTCTAAATGAGCCCTTGCGCTTATTTCTACCGTCAACTTCTCCAAGCTCCACTAAGCCATAAGCTCTTGGTAAGCCTTTGAATAAGTTGAAAAAACTTTTGTATAGTTCCATAGCACAACCTGTAAAAAAAGAGGCAGGCTTTTATACCTGCCTCTATGATATTTAAAACTCAGCGTCTGCTTCTGATGATACAGGTTTAGGTTCATCAGCAATCTTTACGCTTCCTTGTTGTGCGAATTCAAAGAACTGTTTAGAAAACTCATAGAGACCTTTTTCAAAAGGTTTGCTTAAGTCTAAGTAACGCTCAAAATCAATCTTCCATCCGCGCCAAGAGCCTTTATCATTCTGTTGTGCAACAGAAGACAAGCGCCACAGGCGAGAATATGTAGAAGGAGTATAGACGCTACCATCTTTACGCTTAAGAGTCATCGTCTTTGCTTTTGACAGCCAGCCTTTAGCAGCTTTTATTTGGCTCGATGAAAAACTCATAATAGCTGGGGAGAAAGTATCGTTTTCTAAATCAACAATAACGATATAGAAACGATAGCTTTCAACAAGGCCAGTACCTTCAGGCGTACGCAGTTCGCCAATTTTAGAATTGTTATTTGCCTCTATGGCTTTTCTAACAATTGCTGAATCTGCTTTGTGATAGCCTTTTAAACCACCGCCTTTATTACGGTCTACCCATTCAACATATATCTTTTCAAAGAAGGCTGGAATAACAAGTATCCCTTTACCATCTTTGTTATATATTTCTGAAGTCACATTGTTATAGAACATGCCAGCAGTGGCACCTTCTACGCGCTCTGAAGAATCAATATCAACCTGTGGGGAGCCTTTTTGAAGCATGGTAAGATAAGGAGTAAGTGTATCCTCTGAGGTTACATTCTCCAATCCTTGCCCTGCATCTTCTTCAAAGCCAAGAAACTCAACAATAGGCGTCTCTTCTTTTTTCACGACTTTACTCATATCATTTTCCTTTATAAGAGTTATAGTTAATTTTTAATCAAAGCTTTATCAAATGTAAACACTCCAAGAAGGTCGAATGGAACATCTTCACCTTCTTCTAAGCGCTCTTTGATAAAGGCAACAAGAGACTGCGGATGAACATTCATTTTTCTTTCAGGCTTGAAACCTTTTTCTGTTAGAAACGCAATAAGCTCTTCCGCTTTCTCACCTTCACCCATCTTAAATGAAGTAATAACCTCATTCTTAACGAGCGACCCACCACCATTGTCAGCCAACCAATGGAAAGCTTCCATTTGATTAGCCTTTGGTATAGATGCTTTTACTTCATGCTTGACATTGACACTCTCACCAGAATCAAGCGTGAAGCTTTTAAGACCTAATGAAAACATTAGAGTAGGCAGTTCTTCTTTCTGAACAGCATCTAATTGCTTTTTCTTTTCAGAAAGAGCTTCCTCTAACTTATCAATCTCCTTTTGAAGTTGTAATTGAACCTTAGCGAGTCTTGAAACTTCTCCAAGGTCACCAATTGCAGGTTGTTCATCAAAATCCATATTTGCTCCTATTTTATCTGGATTGGTGATTCTATGTAGGAAGCCGCGCGCTTATCCCAGATAAGCATTTTGAATCTTCCTCCATTGTTTTTAGCTGCAATAGCTCCCGCTGCTGCAACGAATGCCGGGTTACCTACAGGCAATAGGTAATCTTCATCAGAAAAATTTTTCAGGGCTTGCTGCAGTTGAAAAATTGCTGGCGAAGGTACAAGAGGAGAAGTTCTATCTGACGTCAGTATAATTTTAACGTTCCCATAGATAGAAGCTTTTTGAAAATTATACTTATCTTCAAATTCTCCTGTATGATGATTGCGCATCCGCACATTTTGTACGACGTAGACTGTATTCATAACCAACTCCTTATTTCGTCACCTGTTATAATATCGGCAACATCTTTTTTAGATTTGAGAGTATTGATAATTTTCGTATCAATTGTTCCAACGGCCTCTATATCAATATAGAGAACATTTTTCTTTTGGCCTATTCGATGTGCTCTGTCTTCTGATTGTATTCTTGTTTCTAACGAAAAATCGTTAGAGTAATATATCATCATTTCCGCCGCTGTTAACGTTAAACCTATTCCACCAGTCTTTGCATTACCAACAAAGAATCTTGTATCCTTGTCATTTTGGAATCTGTCAACTGCTTCTTCACGTGCTTGTGATGTCGTATCTCCAAAGTAATCTACTGTGGACTTTTCTCCATATACTCTTTTTAGTTCTTTGACAATGTACTTAATCTCCGGTTTAAATCTTGCCCAAATGATGCACTTACCAGTAAAATCTTCAAGCGATTCAAATACAGCATCCATCTTTGGATTTTTTTCCGATATCAAAGTTCCTTCATCTTCGCTTTCACCTTTAGGAATAAAGCCACCAACTATTTGATGAAGTCTTAAAAGCTTTGTCAGAACTATTTTAGCTGTAACCATTTCACCTTTAATGAAAGTAAGAAGGTCTTCGCTTAATTCTGCATAGGCTTTATTCTGTTGAGGAGTAAGCTCAACCGGGAACCGTTGATATATTTTTTCAGGAAGGTCTAAACACTCGTGTTTTTCAACACGGAATGAATGGTCTTTTATAGCTGCCTGCAATTCATCAAGATTGCAGTAGCCTGTTACTTTTTCAAATCTTTGACCAGAAAATGTTGTTACGCTTTCAGTCATAACAAAATGATTCTTGAAAGCTGTAAAAGAACTAAAGCCAAGTATATCAGGGTCTAAGAATTTGAATTGTGCGTAAGCATCTTGTGGGCCTTGAGTTATAGGCGTTCCCGTTAAGATACGACGGTACTTTGCATACTTTGCAAGTTTACAAAGTTCTTTAGTTCTCTTTGCCTTTGGAGATTTTATGCGTGAAGATTCATCTATAACAAACATACAATTGTTAAACAATAGAATATTTTTTATCAACTTAATTGGATTCTCATAAGCAAAAGCTTCTATGTTTATAGCGAATATTTTTAGATTTTTACTATACATGGCTTTTTTAAGAGATGCTTCATATTCTTTCCCACCACCGCCTGTTTTAATGATATGACTATCCCACTCAATAATATCGAGGAGATGAGCGGGAATTTCACGAAGAGGCCAGTTCTTATGCACGCCATTTGGCGCGACTATGATAAGGCAATTTATAAGACCGCGAGAATACAAATAGGCAGCATTGTCAATGATAACTTTTGACTTGCCGGTTCCCGGGTCCATTAATAGTGCAAAGACTTCTTTATTCTTTGACATATCAAAAACTTTCTTTTGATGTGCCATAGGTTTAGTCTTAAAAATAAAGTCTTGTTTTTCAATCATAGACAGTTATCCAGTTATTTATAGAGCCTAGTTTATATTGGTTTTTTACATCTGTAAATGGAAAATTTACTACTTTTTTATATCCGCTATAAGGGAGGATTTTCTCATTTTCAAAATTATTTTTTTTCTAAAAATGGTAAATATGCTGATATTGCTGATAACATATTGAAATATAATATTTTTTATCTGATATATATCTGATTGTAGTTAGATACACATGATAAATATATAAAATACTTACTTATTTTTAGCTTTTTCATACTCTATAGCCGCTTGTTTAAGCTTCTTTAACATTTCTTGTTTTTCTTTCTGCAGGTCTTCATCAGTAACTGGGAAGTGTTTAAGCTCACCGTAGAGCTCTAAACCAATTTTGACAAGGTTAAGAATCAAAGTTGTGTCCATTGTTATTTACCTTTCGTGATTAAAACAAGTTCAACTACGGAGCTTGCTACATATTCAGCAGTTCCTTTTTCTGAGAAGTCTGCTTTTAGACAATACGGTTCAGCAACAGACTTTATCTTTTCAAATTTTTCAATTTGAGCTTTAGAAAGTTTATCGTCTAATATAAGAGCTGTGACAGTCTCGTACATCCCAGTGAAAGCTTGACAGGCCTTTAACCCATAGATTTCGTTCCTAGAAGTTCCTAGAGTTAAGCTCTGACAGCCAGTAAGAGCCAGTATAACAGAAATAATGGCAAGAAATTTCATGACTTCTTTTCCTTTATAATTATGAGAATAATGCTCGTGATAAGGAAACCAGCTTCAGCTGTTGCTTGCTGCCATTCAGCTGGTATTAAGATATTATGCTGGCTTAACAAGGTGACAGCATATCCAACTAAGCCAACCCACGTGCTTTTTTCTTTGAGTCTTTCAAGTATCCACATATCTAAATTACTCCCATGAGATAAGTTAAGAAGCCTAATGATAATGCAACGCGCATTATTTCTTGAAGAAACGCAATAGCCATGCAATTAACTCCCTTGGATGGTTTTGAAAGTATGTCCCTAAATTTAGGATTAAAGCTATTACATTGTTGCTTATAAGGACAAAGAATGCACACACGACTATTATCTCTTCTTTTTTTCGCGTGTTCTGAAAGCTGTACTGCAGTATAAAAACAAGAAACAGCGTTGCTAGAAGATTTTTCAAAAACTTCCCCAGAGTAGGCGAGGGCTCCGCTAATGTTTTTACTGCTGTTCCGCATAACCATATGAATCCATATTCTTTATACTCGTTTAAAAAGACGTATATTTCCATGCTTCATAGCTTCAACCAAGAGGTGCCATCACAAATATAATATTCTGACGCATATAAAGTTGATATTGTACTCGACACAGAACCTTGTATTGTCTCGGCCAAAACTGAACCAACAGTTTTAGAGTAGACACCGTGGACAGTATTTTCGGAAAGCATAACACCAAAAGCATGAACGCCGTTTCCTGTTACACCAGTATAACTTGCCGCAACTCCATCAAAAAGTCTTAAGCTCACACGTATAGTTCCAGCACCAGTTGGAACAGTACAAAATGCTGTAATTCTATACCAGCCGTTTCCAACGTTTGCTATAGCAGATGAGTCAAGAGTAAAAGTACCACCACCTGTTGTGACGTTAAGAGTACCACCTGAAAGGTTTGCTTTCACAGTGCATCTATTAGTGGCACCACCATCATCTACAAGTATATAGGCTTCTGTTCTTTCAGCAGCCTTAAAATAAACACTAGCCGAAAGCTTAGTTACGCCTGCGCCTTTAGAATAAGATTGTTGAATCTCATGTGTAGATGTGGCGTTATTTTCTTGAATCTTGTCTGCAAGAATACCAAACAGAGGGCCAGGTGTTGAACCTGTCGCAATAGTAGAGTTACTTTTTGTCCATGAAGCGTTAGCAAAATCTTCACTTCTAAGTATTTGATTCTGAGCACCGTATACTACAACGTTATTTGCACCAGCAGTTTTCTTTACACGAGCAATAAAACCGTTTTGAGCAAGTGCAGCAGGCGGTAGTCTTACCTCTATATTTGCTGCGGTAGTATCTATCTGAAGAAGGTTATTTTGGTCTGTTAGTAAGATACCATAGTTAGCTGTTTTTGCAGCAGTAACGTTTATATTTGCAAGAACCCATGCTGAGCCATTGTACTCTACATAAGACGCCATATCTATGACATAAACTTGCATGCCAGTTTTAGGAGTAACAAAGTACCATCCACCGCCAATAAAATAAGCTAATTTATTTGCTTGAGACGCCCATGCACCTGTTGCACCAGCGGCAACAATGTACATATCGCCTTCAACACCAGTAGGAGGATTGAAGAAATATTCAGACTGAGCTTTTGCATGAAGTAAATGGTCCACGCGATTCATAGCATCAGCAAATGTCACTTCTTTCTGAGCCTGGTTTGTGGCTATTAATTCCAATCCGAGATTAGTAGTACTTGTCATACTGTAGCATCTCCAGAATAGCCACGGCCTACAACCGAGGACATTTGATATACCTTTATCACAATACTACTCTGAATGGAACCAAAATCTTGCGTTTGTTCAGTTGCAGTGTAAACTACTTGATTTGTAGAGCTACTTAGCGTCCTAACGTTTGTTATACCGCTAAATATATCTATTTGATAAGATTCACTAGTTTCTCCAATAGAAGCTTCAACGTTATTCTGCCATTCACCACCTATGCGTGTACGGCGTTTCCAAGATATAGTAACGTTACCGCTCAAGTCTCTTGAAGAAGTTATTTTTACCGGAGAAAAAGGTTTTTGACGAATGTTCTGCGGAGTAAAAGATATTGATGAGACGTCAGATAAAAACTGGCCATTTGAAACAGACTTTAGATACTCAATGACATTTATTGAGGACTGTGATATATCTCGAGTAAAAATAGCAGAACCAGAAAGAACAAATCTTTCTCCAATAGAATGAGTGCTCATCGCCCACTCAGTTCCGCGTCTTCCTCTTAAAAGATTAGTAAGAGTGTATATTCCAGCACCTATCAAAGTTGCTGTCTGAAACTGAAGAAGCTCATTTCCAATTACGCAGCCATTTCCACCATTTAAAAGGTCTTCATATGTTATACTTTCGAGTGTGCCATTTGTCAGAGTTACCGTTACGCTACTTGATTTGTCAAGGAATATTCCAGTAGGACCAGTTGGAAGAACAGTATTTGTCAGACCAGAAGTTGCGACTATGTTCAGTGTATCAGCTAAAGCAAAACTTGTATTGTTTGAACTCGTATAGACATCAGAGTATCTAAAGTTGGTATCAGTCGGGTCTTTTGCTACACCAATGAAATATCCAGGAACATCATTAGTGTCATCTACTAATGGGATGTCCAATGTTAAAAGAGTATTGGTTTTTGCTACTGTTACAATAATGACAGAAGGAGGAGTTGTTCCTGTGCTTTGCTTCTGTTCGTAAGTTCCGATGTCTGTTGTTACACCTTCTATTTCTATAAGGTTGCCTGTAGTCTTTAGTTTGCTTATTCTTACGTTCCAAGTTCTGTTGAAAATAGTTATGCCAACAACATCTCCAACTTCTAAATAGCCATACTTAAGAAAAGTATTGAATGATAAAGTAAAAGTCTCAACATAGATAGTATCTAAAAGCGCATCAGCTATCTGTTTCGCTGTAGTTCCATCTAGAACAATGGACGTTTGAATATTGGAGTAATTAGTCGTGGAAACAACTTGCCTTTCTCCAGACTCAGTAGAATTTTCATGGTCATTATTAATGTCAGGATATACAAGGTCGAGTCTGCTTGGTAAAGAGAACCATTCTTTTCTTGATAAAGACACAAGCTGTTGTGGGTCTTCGGAAATAGGAACAAGGTCTGATGAAGATAAGGTTACAACAGGTGTTTTACCTCTAAAGGTGAACTTTAACACACCATCAGATTCGACTGCATCTATTTGAAAAAGGCTAAGTAAATCATCAACTGCGGCACGTATAGTTCCGCGCTTACCAATACCCAGTCCTCTAACATAACCATTGATGCCTGAAGCGTCAACTGTTTTCTCAGAGAAACCTGCTCTGCGTAATAAATCTCTTATAATGCTTTGTGTATCACTCATCCGTAAAGCCCCATGAACATCCATCTAAAGAAGTAATACTGAATAGACGGACGCGTGTTAGCGTTGAATCCTGCCGCACGAATAAGCTTAGCATCGACCGTTGTAGTCAAGTTACTTGGAAGTCTTTTGTAATAGTCATAAGAAAGAACCATACGGGCCGCATCATCAGGCCAATACTGAGATGCAGGTTGAAGGTAAGTTGAACGAGAACCTGCCCATCTTAAAGCGTCAAAAGAATCTGTTGTAGCAAAGAACTCATAACGGACTCTTGGTGGAGTTAGTAGCCAGTCTCTCATGAAATTGAAACCATTATCAACAATAGTTCCGAAGTTTCCAGGTGACATGATAGCTAATTCAATCCAAGGCTCCATGTCGTATTGGTGATAGTGGAGAGCATCTCGACGAATCATATCGATAGATTCACCGGAACTTGTTGCTGGTCTACTCATATCATGAGTCAAATCATTGTAACTTCCACCAAGGTTACCGCTAACAGAAGAACTAGGAATAGGCTCAAGAACAGCTACAAGTGTATTTGTGCCATCAAATGTATCACTAACAAGTGTATACCAACCGTCATTTCCTGTTGAACCATTGATGTATACTTTGTCAAGATATGTAGTGAAAAAATCAGCTGTTCTGTTTCCACCAACAGTAAATGTTTTTGTTCCCTGGTTGACACCAATAATGGCATATTGAGGTGGAAAAGTCCGAGCACTGCCTAATGGAAAATTATCGACTGCGAAACTGTTTATGGTTGTAACAAGCGACGTCGTGGAAAGGCCTAGTAGTTGATAAGTTTTAAAAAGAATCTTATAGTGATGAGTATAGTGGTTACCATACTGTAGTTTACCTTCACCAACTCCAGGACTAAACGTCCATGCAAGTTTAGCATCTTTTAAAGCTGTTAGCCAAGCAGTAATTTCTGTTTGTTCAGAACCAGAAAAATCTGCCCATCTATCTTCAATGACTCGAAGTAATCCTTCAAAGTTAGTTTCATCAATAGGCTTACCCGTAGGTACATTTGTTCTAACCCAGTCTAAAATTATTTCTTTGATTTTTGTGAGATAACTAGCATTAAAAGTATCCCCATGTGAGCCAGTATAACGATAATACTGATTAAGAACAGGCAGCTTAACTCGTAAGTCATTAAAAGCCTCCCTTGTAGCTGCAACCTCGTCTGTTAAAACAGGCTGTCCTTGAGATGAAAGTGTAACAATTGCTTTAAAGTCATCGCCTATATACTGATTAGCAAGCTTCTCAAGAATTTTTCTTTGACAGTTATATAGCCCAATGCTGTTGATTGTTCCTGTGACTATATTACTACTAGGTAGCGTACTAGCAGAATACGGAGAAGTATCTGACGGAAATGTAACTGTTGCCATTATCTACCATCCGCTGCAAAAGCAAAGTTGTATTTGGTCTGTGAAACAAAGACGCGGCCATTTGCTAGATGCAAACAAGGACCAGGAAAAGATACTGTACCATATGCTAAAAGTTCTTGTTTAGTTTTACTATATACTTTAAGTTGGTTACCGAAGAATGTAGTAACAGCAACGCTCGCGTAGGTATCACTTGGGTGTATAGAAACGTGAGTAGGATATGTGCCAATGTTTCTTCTTGTCACAAGAGTTCCAGATGAAGACAAGATATTGAATTGATTCTCACCAGAGCAAGATACCCATATTTCATCGTTCACATGATTGTAAGCAATGCCCCATGGAAAGTAGCCAACAGTTGCTGTCCACTGAACAGCTCCAGATGTATTGAATTTTTTGACAGTATTCAAACATGACACGTATATGAAGCCAGCATTATCTTTGCAGAAAGACCAAGGAGCATCTGCCATTGTGAAGTAAGTCACAGCATAAGTAGACGGGTCAATCTTTGCAATTTCATCCGTATAAGGAAAAGAAACCCAGCAATTTCCAGAGTTGTCGATGATTATATCGTTTGGATAGTGTTTAACAGCAACAGTTTGAACAATAGTATTAGTCGTAGGATTAATAATCTGAACAGCTGAATCGCCTTTGCAAGTAACCCATAGTCTTCCATCTATAGACGAAGTAGCAATACGCCAAGGATGTGCTTTGAACAAGCCGAGATACTCAGTGCCATTTGTTCCTATTCTCGCAATCTGTTCTAGTGAATCTGCATCTACTCTTTCAACAGTCCGTTGAAGATTGCTTACAAGGAATATATCGCCATTTGTTCCTTCGGCTATTCCTTCACAGCCAGCCTGCATAAATGCTCTAGGAAGACTAGCCACAGCTTCAATATTTATGACAGGTATTCTTTGGCCAAAAGGACCAAGGTCTAAAGTCTTAATTAAGATGTAAGCAAGTCCTCTGTAACCAGGAACATTACCAACACCTTCAATGGATTCTATATATGGGTCAGGAGATTGTGATTCAGCTCCATCATATAAAGAATCATAGTCAAAACCTTGAATCTGCGCACTGTCATTGAAAGTTCTTCCGTCATAGACTAATTCCGAATTCATCCAAATTCTACGAATGCCAACAAGTGATTTTCTATTTGTTGTTGATATTGATTCATCGTCTCCTGAATCTGCTGAAACAAGTACTTCAACGTCAGTACTGTCTACTTGCAAGAAAGCCACAGCAAGGTCAATATTGTACTTTGTTTCTTGACTAACAGTTTGGTCTGTGGTTGAAAACTTACCACTTTTTACTTTTTTGGTCTTAGTAATAGTTTCGATGGTAACATCACTTGCCCATATTACGTTTCCACCTACTCGAACTATACCATAGCCTACTGGTATAGTCGTGCCGTATCCTGAAGTTAGATTTTGGTTTAGAACAGTCGTTTGAAAAGCAAGAGCAGTATTCTTATCACCAACTCCAAGCAAAGCATTGTCAGCCAAGGCGCCAGCAAATGAGCCTATTGCTCCACCAACTGATGCTCCAATAGGCCCACCAACAGCAAAACCGACAGCTGTTCCGACCACAGATAGTACTAATGTTGCCATTTAAACCTATAAGTTGTCTTATGAAGGCCTTTCCATTTATCAGTATAACTCATTTCAACAACCTTGCGAACATCTTCATAGCAGTGAATGAAAGTATCTCCTGCAAAAATGCCACAGTGAACATAAAAATCTCCCATAGCAAAGATAAGAATATCTCCAGGAAAGCAATTACTTACCTCTTCTCCCATGAAGTCTAAGTTTTCTTTGAGCTTATACTTATTGTCTTTGTCGCGAAGCCAGCTCTGTGAATAGACGCTTGATGGTTCAACCTTTATACCTGTCAAATCCTCATAGATGCCTCTCACCAACCCAAAACAATCGCAACCAACAGACTTTAATGAAGCACCATGATGATACGGGGTGCCAAGCCAGGACCTCGCAGAAGAAAGAACTTCACTCAACGTTGCACCTTAGCTATTGTATCAATCCCAGGAAGAAGGCTGTTAGGCTCTCCTCTAAAATTCTTCACATTGTTATAAGTGTCACGGCATGTCTCAAATTTTCTATCACAACCACGTATAGCTCTAAACGTGTGGCCAATAGCGATTGGAAAGTATGGAGGCTCAACAAGTGTTATGACTCCAGACTTATACGTCTTGCAAGTAAGTTCTAAATCATCATTAGGTCCACTTGTGAATTTTATGATTCCATTTTGAAAGTAGCCATCTGCTTGAGCCGTGCTACTATGAGTAAAAGACGTGGATGAAACAACTGACGCAACAGTATAACTGAACGTAAAACTTGTCAAAGATTTTTTGCATAAAGAATTACCAAAACGTTTTACTCTGCATCTTGGAGAGTAAAGTTCCAATTGGTTAACACTTAAGAGCTGGGATAAACTTCTAAATTCTACTACAAATTGCCCGTCTGTCAAACGAACCTCGCCAAGGAAACCTGATGAAACCCATTTTAGCAGAGTCTTATCAGAAAGAGAAGCTGGAAGATTTTTGTAGTTGACAATAAATATGTCACAAGAAGCTTGACTGTATTTGCCAGAAAGAAGGTCATCTTCTATTATATCTGGAGATGATATGATACCTTGTATGTCAAGGTTGTTGACTCGAAGGTCAGAAGTCTCTTCGAATGTAGATTGAGTGAAACCAGTAGAAGCAAGGTAAGTAACGCCATCAATGACTATATTTTCATCAAATGAAGTGAAGCCAATTACAACGCCATCTTTTCTTGTTATCTTATAGCAAGTAGCAAGAGTAGTAACTTCTCCTTGAATATGAGTAAGAAAAGATGAATTAAATGACTTCATATTCTTACCTCTACGATAGGAACAGAAGTAGAGCCAATGTTATAATCATCAAGACTTATAGACAGTTCGTCGGTATCAAATCTGACAGGAACATCAAACTCATATCCTGCTTTGACAAGCAGACCATTTCCTGGAGCAACCGTAAATGTGACTATTCCAGTCGTAGTATCAACGGTCCATCCTGTTGGTTGAGAAACGTTGTTGACAGATATTTTGACAGTACCAGATACTGGTTTTTTAATATCCCTCACAAACGTTGTGGGACCGCTTATGTAGTTCTTTTTTAACTGAAAAGTTGTAAGAGCACCCGTGCCTGTTCCTATGACCTGGTCTATATCTGTTGTTGCAGTATTTGGGTCAACAGATTTAAAGTCACTCCAATCTTTAAAGCGGAAACCATAGGCTTTACCTTGTCTGGCGCGGAAAAATGTTATAAGGTCATGCAACTCAAGCTGAGTTTTTACTCCGCATGAAGCATCATAAGAAGCCCGCGCTTTAGACCAGTTAACATTTCTTTGCTCAGCACCATTAGAAACAGTAATGATGCTTGTGCTGAACTTTGGGCCACCTCTGCTACCGTAGCTTATTGATGGCGGGAATTGAACCTCGTGGAAACTCATAGATTTTTAGAACCTTGTCTTAGAGCATAAGTAAGCTGTGATGATATCTGACTTCTAGCTTGTATGACAGATTGAGCGTCTTTAGCATTAATGTTTATGGTAACAGCTTGCGACGGAGGAACCACTTGTCCTTGAACTTTTGGATAGAACATCTCTGGGCCATTTTCTCCAACAAGGTAAGCTTTTCCTGGGTTAGCAGGTCCGCCTTCTGCAAGTCCACCGCCAAAGAAGTAGTTACCGGATGAATTTTGAGTAAGTGTTCCGGCAGGAGACGATGCAGTAAACGCGCCCCCACCTACTTTATATCCACCAATAGTGCTACCAACGCCTATAGAACCGGCTGCAGAAGTTGCAGCGCTTCCAAATAACGAGCCAAATAGGTCTGAAGCACCTTGGTTTAGCGCTGGTGTAATAACTTGCTTTGCTATATTTGCTGCAAGTTGTAGACCAATACGCTTAAGACCATCCTCGAAGGACGTGCTTTGCGCTATAAGTGAATCAAAAGACTGCTCTAATGTATCAGTAAAAGCTTTAGCAAGGCCTGAGTTTTCACCAAATTGCTCACCAATCTGTTTGAGTTTTCTTTCATATGTGTCATCAGATATTAACTTGGCCTGTAGAAGCTCGTCAATATTTTTCTTTTCTTCTTTATATCTCTCCTCATTTGTTCTTGTCTCTTGAGTTACTCTATCAGCCCTGCTTCTAAGCGCGTCAGCAGCACTTTTGTCAGCACGAATTTGTTCTTCTTGCTGCGCACGGAGCTCCTCACGAGCTTTTACATTCTCAGATAGATTATCTGTTAAAGATTTTGTGGCACGAGAGTAAGTTTCTTGTGATATAATATTCTTTTGTAGAAGAGTATCAAGTTCAGACAGACCTTGAGTATACCTCTCCTGCTCAGTAGCAACCTCGGCTGTTATTGCTGCACCTCTTTGCTGCAGTTCTCTATATTGCTCAAGAGCTGGGTTAATAGTCTCTATAGTCTTTTGAACAGGGAATAAGTCATCCTTAAGTTGAGAAGTTGCTCTGTTAAAAGTATCTTGTGATATAGCGCCAGTGTCAAGAAGTTTATTAAGCTTCTCAATACCGGAGGCATATTTTTCTTGAGCAGTTCTTGTAGAATCAAATACAGCTTCGCCTTGTTTTGTCAGTTCGTCTTTTTGTTTTTGCTGTTGGTCAAAGAAGCCTTTAGCATCAGGACCAAATTGAACTCCTCCAGAATCTGTATTAGACCTTTGGCTACCTTTTGTTCTTTCATCTATTATCTTTTGATACTCATCAGCTTTCTTAAGAAGCTCTTCAGCTCGCCTTTTATTCTCTTCAAAGCGTTTATTCTCAAAATTTATTGCTGCTTCAGATTTACCAAACACAAAATCTATAGGATTGGAAAAAGATTCTGAGTTTGATTTGTCGTTCAACCGATTTGCTTGGTCACGAAGTCCTTGAACGTTTGCTTGAAGACTTGCGGTCTCAAGTTGGTCTATGTTAAAGTCTCCAGGCTTAATCCGCTTCTTAAATTCATCATAAGCGGCTGAAGCGTTTGTGAATATTCCAGACACAGTATTCGTCGCATCTGATGCACCTTTTACTATACCAGTAAAGACGACGCCAAAAATTTCACCGAGAGTCCGAGCAGCTCTACCTGTTGTATCTAATTGACCATCAAAAGATTTAAATTCATCTGTGAAAGATTCAACAACAGCTGTATCAAAAGCTGTCTTAAAGAGAGTTTCAAGTTGTTCAAAGCTTGAGTTTACTCGGTCACCAGCGTCAACAAGTTCATTACTCATTACGCCGCCAACAGCACGCAAGCGACTTTCCATTCTGTCAAGTTCAGCAGAGCCTTGAGCAATAAGAGGAGCAAGTTTTGTGCCTACTTCTCTTCCAAAGATTCTACCTGCAGCAGCGGCTTGTTCTTGTTGAGAGTTTAAACGAGATATTGCTTCAATAATCTCGTAAAAGACCACTTCCGTGCTTTTAATCTCACCTGCAGCGTCTTTGACATTGATACCTAGTTTCTTAAATGTATCAGCAGCAGGACCGGCTTCATCAATAGCAAGACCTAAGTTTCTATTTAAGGTCGTAAGTGCCTGGTCAGTCTCACCTGCTGCTATGTTTTGAGCTTGAAAAGCAAAGCGAAGAATCTGCAATCTTTCAGCAGATATACCTGCCGCTTGAGATAAAGCATTCAAATCGTCTGCAGTATTTAGTGCACCACGGCCAATGTTAACTATTCCTTGAACAGTTATGCCAGCTACAATACCTGCCAATGCTCCTTTTAAAAGCTCTGCAGAATTTCCCGCTTCTTTAAAAGATTTTGAAACCGAGTCTACGTTTTTCTCAGCTTCATTAGCTGCTCTTTTAACTTGGTTAAGAGAGTTTACTGCTATATCTGAACCTGCTTTAGCTGGTCTACCATCAACTGTTAGGGATATTGTTGGCATCAGACACCTTTTGCATATAGAACAAGTCTATTTCTCGTATTACCTCTATAAATTCTAATTCGGAAGACACACCAATGAAACCAAAATTATTTACAAAAGTAATTATTTCTCCAACGGGTATATAGCCATTGGAGCCTTTTCGCAAAAGACAAAATGCTCGCCAAATAAATTCTAAGCCTTCATCCATTTCTGGTATAAGGCTAAACATGTGGCTGACATCTTTACCTTCTTTTACCTGGGCGCTTACTATATACTCGAGTTTATCTAGCTTGTCAGACCATTTCAGCAACCAGGTTACGTATTTTTTAAGTCTTGTTTCGCTTTCTCAAGAGCATACTTGTTGAATGCAGCACGGACTTCAGATAAAGAAGTTACATCATCTCTAAAATCGCGAAGAGACTTTAAAGCTTTAGCAGCTTCTTCTTTGGAATAAGGCAACTCAGTGCCGTCTTCTTTTTCGAAGCCTTCCCAACCAAGAAGAATTGCTTCAGACATTGCATCAGAGGCAATAGACAGCATGATGTCTTTTTCTAAAGGAATTCCTGCGCGTATTTGGTCGCGATAAGGAGCCTTGAGCCTGTCAAGCACGCGAATATGATTGTCGTTTAACCAACGAGCAACTTTTATTTTCACGCCTTGAGCAAGTTCAACCCAGACTCCTTCGACTTCTGCTTGTAAATCAGTCTCATATTTTTGATATAACTTCATATTAGTTTCTCGATACCTGTATAGTTGATGTAGAAGAACCAATAGTTCCGGGTTCGGCGGAGAATGTGAATCTTAGTAATGGGTCAACATCGTTCCCATCAAGCGTGCCAGGTTCATTGGTGAACACAATGTTTGGGAACTCAATCACATAACCTGCGCCGTTGACGCTTACTGCAAAAGCCAAGCTTTGCTTAGTGAAGTTGTTATAGTTAGAAAGTTGCGCCCATGAGTTATCATCCAAGAACATCTCAATAGAACCAGTTACTTCGGCCGCACCCATACCAATACCACGTGCACCAAGAGTACCAATAGCGTTCTGTCTACGCGGATTCATATTCACGTTGAACTGAATCTGTGTGACAAACAAGCTGGTGACCTCCGTACCACCAATCATGATGCGGAAGACGTTATCAACTGCATTAAGAACTTGAGTTGCACCAACAGCCGTTACAGAGCCGTTACCCGCACCGGACGTAGCTGTTACAGCATTTAGTGCTTCAGTTGAAAATGAACCAGTTATCAACTGCCCAGGCTGGATTGTGAACGAGCCGCTGCCAATGCGGTTGCCTCTTAAAAGAAGATACTTATTAGTCAAGTCTAAGTGGCGCTTTTGCAAAGCGAAACTACGTTCAGTATTGCTGTTTCTTACGTTAGAGCCTCTTATAGTAACAGCAGCACCCGCTGCAGCCGTTGCTGGAGGAACAGGTGTAGTAGTCATGGTTGTAGAAGTTACAGCGGTAACTTTATACCAGTTATTAATTGCTGTGTTAGCAAAACCACCAACATATACCCATTGACCAACAGTAACGTTTGTGGTTAAGTTAGTAGTTGATGCCGCAAAGCCTGACGCTGTGGCAGATATATCAGTGCCTGCCAAGTTAACAGGTGTACTCCATGTACCACGTAGTAACGCTTGAACAAAATCGTCAAATGTACCTGGACTTAACTCAACATTAAGCGTTGGACTAGCAGCAACGTCCGTACGGAACGTGCCAGCCTTTTGAGCGTCTCCACGAATTTCAGCAGAACGAACAGTACTTGTCGTTTGGCCGAAATTTGAACCGCCTGTTAGGCGCAATGCTTGGAACGCCGAGTTGGGAATTACTCCAAGACTCGTTTCAAGCAAATAAGATACTTGTACTTGTGAACTATCAGCCATTTTATTTCTCCTAAGCTAATTCGTCGAAACGAAAGTCGATGGATACCGTCCTCCGCCAGAAATTTCCTTTGTCGTCTGCAGTCTCGCCTGCTCCAATTGAAGCCGCCCCGAAGTTTATATTATCAAGATATTTCCCTTTGAAAACAGTTCCTAGCTGTCTTGCGTAAGTTAATGCAAGACCATCTCCGCTATTTACAGGGACAAAGACGTGTAGAAGTATTTGACCCACATTTCTATGGTAGTTTCCGCCTGGATTACCAATGCTTGCAAAGAAAGCTAAGTTGGAAAGAATCTCATAGTAAACAAATGCTGTACCTGGAATAGGTTTATAAGCCACATTTTGCGCAATAAGAGGCGTTGTTGACCAATCAGCTCTTAACTTAGTCTCTATGCTAACAGCGACAGCTTCAAAGTTTGGCATTAGCAAACTTCTCCTCTATGAACTTTACTGTCACTTCATAGATACCGTTAGGAGCTTTTAGTTTACTTCCACCAAGTTCAAGGTCTCTTGCATAAAACAAACTGTTTGCAATAGTAACAAAGTCAAAAGCTTTTAGCTTTTGAAGTATAGCGGAAACTTGAGACAATGGCTTCGCATTTATTAAACGCGCTGAAGGTGGAGACTTTGAATTAAGATTATGCTGTGGCGCTGGTGGTAGAACTGAGGTGTCTGTAGAATTTATCGCGATTGTGTGGCTTCCAGAATAACGGCCAGTCATAACTGGTGAACCATATTGGATACCGACAGAACGAGAATCAGTTTGTATAGCCTTATAAGCTTCAATAGAAATTGTTCTATGAAATTGAACAAATTTAGCAACCCATTCTTTTTTAATGGCTTCATCTATTTCGGCTGAGAATTGTGTGCTATTCCCCATTTGAAGATATACCTAGAATGAACATTGCCGATGCATTGCCTATTTTTCTTTTATCCGATGACAATATAACATATTCTACGGAATCTAATACAAGTTTATCCTGATTTACTACAGGTGTAAAAGTAAGGTCGAGAGCAGATATTGCAACGTAACGAGTATTTTGGTCACTAAGACCTGCAAGCTTATTAGGCGAGCTGCTATAGACAAATGCTTTCACAGGATAGTTAGTGAAACTGCTTGAATTACTTCTTGTAGATGGCGTATAAGTAGCTACTGCTTTTTTAAAGATAGCATCTTCACCGACTTTAGATATTATAGCATCAATCCTAGACAGCATAATTCATATATCTCCCTAATGTTGAAACAACATCAGCAGATAATGCATTACTTCCATACGTGACTGAGTATACACCGGATACGGATTCAGAAGATACGGTATTATCTCTAGAACGACCAAGATACATGCTGCGAACATAGCTTATAGCAGCCATTTCTACATCAAGTGGTACAGATGAATAGCCAGCTTGGTATACAGCAGTTATATTATTTGCTGCTTCTTTTTCGTTATTGAAGCCTAATAAACCAGTTACTTGGCCTTTAAAAAAGAAAATTCCGTCTTTTCTATATACAGTTCCTGCCATTTTGTCAGAAATTTCGTACCCAGAGGCATCTATGAGGCCTGTTTCATCTGTGATAGAAGTGATAGAGACAATAGGGTACTTAGAAAGCACAAGTTTAGCAGTTCCTGTGCCAGGAAGATTCTCTGTGATAGTTTCTAATGAAAAAGTACGCCCGACGTAATTCTGTATAGTATTTGTGGCTATTGCAATCAAATCTGTAAGAAAAGAGTCTTCAGCCGTACTTGTTATACCAAGAAATGATTTTACTCTTGCTATCGTGGTTAACGGTGCATTAGAACTAGTGTTGACAGTAACTATTGGCATAGTTACGGAACCTTTCTAAATGCCACTTTGTTTATCTTAATAGTTGCTGTTGCGGAGCCTGCTCCACCGCTTGCTTCAAATCCTATAATCATCCAAAGAGCTAAAGAACCTAAGTCGTATGGAAGAACGCAAGGCTTAGTCTTAAGTGTCATTGCTCCACCATTAGGATAAGCGACCATCTCACCTGTAGATGCAGGCCATATACCGTTAACAACGTTGCCGTTTCCTAACGTTCCTACTTGAGCTATAGCAAAATCGTTAGGAGGGCTGGCTGCATAATCACTTTGAATAATAGGTTGAAGTTTATTAAGTTTAAGAAGCCCAGATACTTCCAGGTCTATTTCTAGTTCGAATCGTGTTACCCCTAAGTCACTTGGGAGAATCCCGTATCTTTCATAATTGAGGCCAAGTATTTGGAACAACCAATCTTCAGTTGTACCACCAGAGCCTAATGAGAATTGAAGAACTTGCCTTTGACCAGGCTGGCCATTGGACCAAGGTGATTCAATGGTTGCAGTCAAAGAACCAGAGGCAGTGCCCGTGTTTCTCTGCATGAAGTAACCGTTAGCAAGGTTACCTGTTATAGTGACACCGGCTGCAGGGTTAATAACACCACCAGTGCCACTTCTAAATACACTCATAAGAGCGCTATGTGCGTATGCCCAAGTTACAGTACCGTCCGTTATAGAAGAAGCTGTGCCAGTTGGGCCACCAGCACCAGCGCTTGTTCCTGCACCAATGCAATAATATACTTTGGCTGGGCCTGAGTCGTTTCTTACAAGGTCACCAACTTTATATGCAGTAGATGCAAGCCAAGGGTAACCTTCAAGCAGGTTACCTTCAGGGAATTCCACAGAATCATAAGCATCAAATGCAGACATTGTGCCTTGATGAACAGGCGCAGGGTTACCGCACCAATGTTTAACTGCTTCCCAGATTGTATAGCCAATATAGAAAGCGCCTCTTGTTGACGGGTGTAATCCATCATAGGTCATTGCACCAGACAGACCTGCAGAACCACCAATTGGGTCACCGTCGGTTGCACCATCTGTCATGTATACAGTTGGGTCAGCAAGAACTATGTTAGCGTATCCAAAAGTATTTGCCCAGGATTCACCTCTCACATAGGCTCTAATGAAGTTGTTTACTCTATTGAGTAATCTTTTCTGAGCAGTTGTGCCTGTTCTTACAAGAGTGGTAATAGCAACAACTTTTTTACCAGCTTTTAAAAGAGTATCATAAGTAGTTTTTATGTTAGATATGATATTCGCGTAGGTGACGTTGTTAGCAATATCGTTTGTAGACATCATTACCGTAATGATGTCATTATTGCTTGCAGCAGCCAATGGGGCTCTTTCTGCAATATCTATTGTACGGGCACCTGATACTCCGAAAGTGCCAGAGTTTATCATGCAGAAGTTAAGCTTTGCACCAGTTCCAGTTGGGTCAGACAATAGTGGTGGCGCTAATACGTTAGCAATAGCACTACCAGATAGAACATCAACTGATTTTATGACGCCGTTTACAACGTTAAACTTTACTTCAATACCATCAGCATTAGATAAAGATGGGTTTGTGTAACCAGAGCCACCGTTAACTACAATGATTTGATTAAGGCCATCTTGCGGGCCGTTAAAGCCGCTGTCCATGTTAAAGTTAAGACGGCCTCTGCTAAATATTTCTAACCAGAAACCATAGAATGTCTGAGGAATAGCAGTTATAGCGTTCCTATTAATCCATGTAACAGTTCCATCAGGAGTAGCTAAGTTTGTTCTTGATGGGCCAGTTGAACCAGTCGTGCCACCAGCAGTAGTAAAGAAATAGAAGTTGCCATTCTTACGGATTGAGCGTGGACCAACGAACGTATTTGGGGCCCAGTTTTGTATACCAGCATCCCACTTACCTGCAGCAATAGGAAATGCAGATATGCTATCGCCTAAAGTGTTAAACAATAGCGCACCACCGGTTTTTCTTGAACCGGTGGTGTTGATAAAAGAGAGGTCCGTAATTTCTTTTAAAGGGACGCTTTCAACGCCACTATTTTCGGCAACTAGAACCCTAGTGGTATCTGATACTGGCATTTTATGCCCCCAATTAAACTATTTCTTGCCTTTTTTACTGACAGCCGGAAGTTCCTCAGGGAGAATTTCTTCTTCCTGAGGCAGTTCCCCAACAGAAAGTACCTCTTCAACTACCACATCTTCTCTAGCAAAAGTCTGGTCAATAAGCTTTTGCGCTACATCTTGAGGAAAAGAAGCAACTTCTCCAACGTTGTAGCAAGAATAGGGCTTTATGAATGTTAATTTTATCATCGTCTTGCACTTAGCCCCCCGAATACAACCACGCCGAACACGTTAGCAGTATCTGTGCCTGAAGCAGAAAGGTCAGGAGTTACCACGAAACGCAGACGGTCCTGAGTTACTTTGGTCAGGTCCCAACCGAATTCATATTGCCAATCAGCTGCAGTTGTTACACCGTTCACAACAGTTACCGGACCAACAGTTGCGGTACCAGTTACAAGGTTGGTCCAGGTAGTACCGTCAACAGACTCCTGCAGCGTAACTGTTACACGCAAGGTCTGAGAAGAAGCAACAGTTGCTTTACCACCAAGAAGCAGCGCAACTGATTCTGCACGTTGATTGTTTGGAAACAACGTTGATAGCTGAATCGTTGTACCGTTGATAGCTGTGTTATCACCACCACCACCCGCAGTCAATGCAGTATTTGCAATGTGGGCGACATGTTGAATAACAGAGCTAAGGTCGCGTCCAAGAGAGAAAGTCATGTTTAAATATCCTTATGCCCAAGTTACGCCAGTAAGAACGGCAACAGCGAAGTCCTGGCGAATTTCGATGTCGTGTTGTTGAATTGCACGGATGACAGTTTCATCGCGGCTGAACGGTGATACTACGTTCGAACCGTCGAAGTAAGCTGCTTCACTCGAGACGTCAAGAGTAATTCCTTCGGAATCACCGATGACCACGTTCGCAAAGTCCGCAAGGTACAGTTCCGAATCACTACCTGAACCAAGGTTGATAGGAACTTGTGTCGTGGTGCGAAGTGGTTTACCGCGCAGCATGCCTTGCTGCATTTCTGGGAAGCCATAGTTGCCGTTACCATCGCGAACGTTCATCAGATACATTGCAACGCGAGGCGAGGTAATCCAGCCTGGACGCATCATTTTGATGTTGTTGTTCAGCAGTACCAGTTCCAACTTACCAAGGTCAGTCGTTACGTTTGTCAAGTTCACCGTTGCGTTAGCAGAAATGATGCTTGCTGCTTGAGCAATGAAACGGAAACCTTTTGGAGTGTTACCGGTACCGTCACCGCGGATGAACGCTAAATCTTGACGTTGTGCGAGAGCAGCAATCAAGTCATCGCGAACAAATTGCTCAATGTTCGAACCACCGTAGCGAATTAGGTCATTCGAGATTGGAACAAGCGCAGCAAGTTTACGTGCAGTCATCGAGATTTGACGGAACGTTGGCTCGGTCTTGGTGATGTTTACACCTTCGCTGATGTAAGATGCCGTAGAACCGCTAGCAGCACCAGGCATGGTCAAGCGCCCGCCGGGCATTGGCAGAACAATTGGATTCAAACTACGCACGACCGATGCAGGACGCAGCAGTTCGATAATTTCACTGGACAGATACTCAGGAACAGTAAAACCGCCAGCGTTACCGATGCTTGCAGTCAGCGCTTTGCTGATTACATCATCTTTCCACTTTTCGTGGGCAAAGCGAGCTGCTTCTTGCATGTTACCTTTAGACGATGCCAAAGAAATAACAAGACGAGCAAACTGAGTGCCTTTAGCTTCAGGCGCTTTGACTGTTGCGGGAACGGTTAACGTTTTCGCCCAGTTGGTTTGTTGTTCTTTGAGAGGAGTAACGGCAGAATTAACTGCGTCAGTTACTAAACCTTTCAAACTGTCGATTGTAAATTTTGCCACTGTAATATCTCCTTTAATTCAACTGGCCAGTTACTTTATTTACTTGTTCGGCGACGAGTTTTTGAATTGCATCTACCAATTCTTTTTCAGTACCGTCAAACTCAATTTCTTCGTCTTCTTCAAGCTTTGCTTTTAGCTCTGCGTTTTGTTTGGTCAGAGCTGCCAGTTGAGCTTTTAGGTCTTCTTTTTCTGCATCAGCAGGAACTTCTACAGGAGCAGGAGTTTCTACAGGTTCAGTGGGTTGTACTACTTCCTCGGGAGCATCTTCAACAACAGGTTGTGTTAGTTGCTCTTCGACTAACGGTTGTTTAATTTTTGTTTTCATAAGGTGTCCCTTTAGTTCATCTATCACGCTTCTTGGTAAAAGTAAATCATTTTCTTCAAGAACATGCTTTGCCCATGTTTTTAGCAATCCAGTGTCTATACCGGCATTCTTGGCGTCCACAAGGGCATCAGGATTGGAAGGTACAGGTACGCAGCTATATTCCATGAGTTCCTGGCGAATGAAGTTCATGCCCCATGGCCGTGAATCTTCTTCAGAATAGGTATACTCAAGAGCGCGGAAGCCAACAGATACGGCATTCATGTAGCCTTCAAGGTACATTTGGAATATCATATCGGCGAATTCAGATATTTCTTTTGGCGCAAACTTACATGTAGATATAAGCTTGCCGCCTTCCACTACGGTACGCAGAGACTTACCAATTGGAGGAAGGCTAGAATCGTGGGCCCAAAGAACAATAGGATTTTTGAGATAATTATCGAGCATCCAGCCTTTAGGGTCGATGATATCCGTATCACGGTCAATTGATGCAGTTGATATAACAAAGTCAATTGTGCGAGCATCTTTTGAAATGATTTTTTCTACATCGGTGAACGTTTTAATCAGAGCAGGCTTTTCAGGATGCTCTTTTTTCTGACGTAAATCATGCAGGTGTAAGAATTTATGCATCTAAAGCTCTTTTCAAGGCACCTAATACTGCTTCTTTTTGTATATTAAACACTTTTGTTTGAACTGTAAAATAGTTATTTTCAGCAATCTGCCTTTCACGGTCTTTCTTTAGCCACATAAGGTCTAAAGCTTCCTTAGAACGCTCGACGCCATCAAAGTAAGCGACCACAGCACAGCGGCAGTTTATATCCTCAGCAGCTACACCAAAGGCACCAGGATACTGCGCTGTATTGCCAGCGCCTGACTTAAAGTCCTCGCCAACAAGAGTTACTTGCCCATCCATAAATGCATGTGATTCTCTTTCGGCACCATCACGTGTGGTTAACCATTGGCTTTTTTCCACATTAGCCTGCTTAAATGCTTCATCAGCGGCGAATCCAGATAACTGAGTGGATTCTGTTTGAGCTATAAGACGGGCTCTTGCCTCATTCTCAAATATATCGTTTATCTTGTTCACAGCAGATTCTTGCGTGAAGCCGTCTTGCATAACCTGTTCTAATGAAGCCTTTACTCTTTGGCGCGTGACATCATTAATCATAGTTATCTTTTCGCCCGTGGTTGCAGATATAAAATCTGATACTCGAGAGTTTAACTCGAAGTTGAGTCCTGCTTCTATATCATTGATGGCATTCTGACCGAGTGCAGTAACAAGGTCTTTACGAGCGTTTTCTACTAGCTTAGATATGTTCGTCATCACTTCAGGTTGATTTAAAGCATCAGATATTCCATCGATATCTTCTTGCCGAATATCTTTTCTCAAGTACTTAAGAGCCTTTGCTGGAGCATCGACTTGCTTGGCAGCAGGCTGCAGCTTAGACATAGGCATAAGGCTGAACGGTACCATATACACGTCCATGGAATTATCTTCAGGAACATCGAAGCCTGCAGCTTCTTGCCATTGTCTTTGTGTGAACATATATGGAGCAGTGGTCATTACCTGCAGTTGGTATTGACGGTCTTCCTCTAATGGCGATTCAAAGTCGAGAAATAACTTCTCATCAAACATCGGAGATACTTGGTTGTTGATTGTGTCACGAATCCGCGTGGACTTTGGTATGACTAAATCTTTACGGAAGAACTCCTCAGCAGAATCTATGCTAGCCTTGTTACTCGAAATGAGGATACCAATCTTCTCAGGCGGGACGCCAAAGACCGAAACAATGATATCTCGTTCCATCTTGCGCAATTCAGATAGTTGCAATTGGCTAAAGTCTTGAGTCAATGTCGTTACAGACAATGGACCTGATGAAATGAATGGCTTGCCTTGCGCCAATGGGCCTTTGAATTTATTTGCCCACGAAGATTCGAGCCGCTCGATACCATCTTTGGGTATAGGCGCTTCCTTTGAGCCCGATATGATGATATCTGGTCGTGCACGGTTTGCCAAGAAGCTTGAGATATGTTTAGATGCAAATTCATCGGTGTTTAATTCATCAGCAAGTGCTGAAGCGATAGACACGCCACGTTCGTATGGGTTAAGTGGGTCAACATCACGGAAATACACCACATCTTCCATTGGTATGTCACCGTTCCATCCATTTTGGATTTGAACTTGATACCGAGGATTATGTGGCTTCGCTATATCAGTTACCCAATGAGGTGCCAAAGGAACGAAGCCAATAGGCATCCCTACACCGTTCCGCTCAAGAACCCAGAATGCTTCGCCTGTTAGTTCAAGATGTTTTTGTGTAAGTTCCATGCAGCTGCGGCCATCAAGCGTATAAGATTCACGTCCGCCACCACGCGCAAGAAAGTCAAGGATTGGATGGTCCTCAAGTTGAGTATATTTTTTGCCTTTCTTTTGGTAAGCCTCCCACTCGGTCACGGACACAGCGTAAGAGATTTTAGATACCACCGCACGAATCCACGGTGACGTGCTCCACAGCTGCAAGAATTCACGGGTACCACGCGTTGGTGGATTCGAGCGTATACCAGGTATAAGCTCTTGAAAGGCAAACGTGCCTGTTTGAGGTTTGCGTTTGAAAATATCTAATATACTCATGAGAATATCCACTCCACGTTTTTAATCATTAGTTCTGTTAATGCGTATACCATAGCATCCATTCTATCCGGGGATTTGCCGGAACCTGGCGTAAAGTCACACATTTGCGATTCTAACTCAGCAAATGAACCGACGTGTTTAACCCGCTTTTGTTCATACAGTGAACTTATAGGCTCGGCACGAATGTATTTGCCTTTGCTAGCATGTATCTTCTTTATCGGGATATTCCTATCAATGGTACGTATATTTGCTTCGACAAGGTCACCGCCTTGGTTTACCTCGACGACTAACTTATCGGCGTTCCATTTATGATAGGCATATACCGCCTTATTTGCCCATTCATTCGGGTTATACTTTCCGCTCAGGTCTTCAAGAATGTAACCGTGCTCATCTTCGCCGAGACCTGCTACGATGATTCCTGTTTCATCGCTCGATTCATTATTGGATACAGCAGGGTCAACGCCTACAACAATTCTTGATATCTCAGGTGGCGCAGCGCACCTTAGCTCATCTAATTGATAGCTGTTCCACAGCGCACCTGGATTGTCATCGAGTATCTCGGCAAATAGTTCCTGACGACCAAGGCGCGTGCCTTCATACTTTTTAATGATAGCATCAAGGAACGGTTTTGCCAAGTTATCTCTATTGTCGTACGTACTTCCTCTTGTGACGTAGGTCTGATTGTCTTTTGCTAATTCTTTGATGATAGCAGACGGGACCGGAGTAGTAGTAATGCAGCTGCGAGGGTTGATACCCAGACGCAGACCAAAAAGAAGGTTGTCCCAGGCCATGCGATACTGCCACTTAGCAAGCTCGTCGCACCAAGCAGCATCAAATTGAGGGCCGCGAAGCTGGTCAGGCTCATCAGCAGAATACGTAAAAGCTTGAGCACCATTAGGCCACACTAACTTTCTTTTAGATGGTATGTATTCAGGTCTAAAGCCATTAGGAGCGATGGACAATAGGCCTGAGTCACCTTCAATCATAACATCGCGAACGTCAGCAGCGGTCTTTCCAACAAGGGCTATACGTTTCGCTTCACCCTTAAATGCGCGGTCCTGTGTCCATTGCGCGCCTGTCCTGGTCTTACCCCAGCCACGACCTGCAAGAATTAACCAATGACGCCAATTTCCTGCGGGAGCTAACTGATTAGGCCTTGCCCAGAAGCTCCAGTCATAATTAAGCGTTTTTATTTCATCATCACTCAAGCTTGCTATCCGCTGCGTGCGCTGTTCCAGCGGCAGCTTCAGGAATAAGCTTGCTAATGATTGCGTTTCTCGTTGTGCTTGTGACATCTATTGGTCCGCCGTCCGCTCCGGTCAATTGTACCTGTTGAACTGATTTACCTTCCATACGGTCAAGGACCTCGCGCATGGCAGCCAAGTTGCCTGACATCGCTTTCAATGAAAGCATTATTGCAAGAGCCTCTGCATTTGTAGCATTGGGGCAATGCTCCTTCACAAAGTCTTCAGTAATCTTGGATTTAATAACCTTTGATTCCATGATTTTTTTAAGATGGTCGGTTATTTTCATTCCTCTAGGTGCCTTAGATGCTCCAGTCTCATTCCAAGGACGCAGTGCAGCAAGCTGTTTTGCACGCTTTTCTGGGTCTTTTGACATTCCTACCATAGTACACGCTCAAACACGAATTAAAATCCTATGAGTAAGATAACCTGTTTTTTACAGATTGTAAACAAAGAACTTTACCATGGCTCACTATAGGAAACGAGATTCGGGAAAAATATAATAATAATAATATATTATCAGTATGTATCTAACAAACAGATATATACAATTGTAATGATATATTTTTAGATATATATTTCAATATGTTATCAGCAATATCAGTATTATCAGTACAAAATGAAAAAAAAAAAAAAAAAAAAAATGAGAAAATCCTCCCTTATAGCGAGCCTCTGATACGGTCTAATGTACCGTGTGCCAGGCCCCAAGAAATTCGTCTATTGGAAACCTGGTCACTTGGTAAGAGTCCCACTCAAAAGGCACCAAAGATAACGTAGCCATTAAATTCTCCTCATTACTCACTGCCGTTTTGTATATGATTTTCCCTTCTTTTATGAACTCTACAATGAAAGTGCAGTTGTCCTTAAAGAAGTCTTTCATCGGAAATTCCTCTCAAGTCCAGCCGAAGAAAGTACATCGTTGACCTTCTCCACGTACCTTTCATATTTGTCCTTTGTCGCAGAATGGTAGTATCCAAGTTTACCTTTTTGTGCTGCTCGAGTCAAAAGAACAACAGCAAAACGGATATTTTGTTCCTTGTCGAACAGTTTTTCAGCCATTTGTAGCCGTGATTCCTTTGTGCACGAGCCCATGTACTCCTTGCAATGCGCCGCGAGATTGATTTGCATGCAGCCAATGTCCACGTTTGTATCATCTCGAGAAGACAGGTATTGTAGCGCTGAGTCCTTGTTTGTGAATCTTGCAGACTTGCCACCAAAATTCATGACATATTGAGAAGGCCTAGAACTGCCTTCCACACCCGATTCGGTAATCATAATGGCTCCGATGAAACGATACCGCAGGCTGTCATCTATGAGTCCTCTATCAATAAGACTATGTAAGGTATTGATACAAGAATAAGACTCTTCGCTTGTTCTTGTATCATGAGCTATTATCTCCTCACTTTCTCTCAAGTAAAAAGATGAAAAGATTATAGCAGCGAGTGCTGCTATAATCATGACATTATTTCCCATCGGTCAACCTCGCTGCGCAAACGCTGTCTACGTACGTGTCAAGTCGACTTGTGAGTATTCCTATGCTGTGAATGATTAGCCAAAGCGTAATCACAGGCACAGCCCAAGTAAGCATCTTGAGAGTAAGTACCATTGGTAAGCTCTCTTTTGAGAGTTGTGTAAGTAAGTTCTTCATAACAGTTATCCAATCATTAACAAGCGGGATTGCTTGTTACGATTAGTATATTACAGGCGGGTTAAAGAATAGTTTACATATGGAATTCATTTACGACGCCGGATACTTTTATTTCTTCATCAGGAACATTAGTAAGCTCAGGCCATTGTTTCCGCAGCTTTTTCTTAAGCTGCTTGATACGTGACTTAGTCAAGCCTGACATTGTTGCTCCATGATAATCATAATAGTAGCCGTTGCCGGTAACAAAAGTTATGAATCGTTTAGGAGCGTTTTTCTTTTTTGCGACGAATATCATTGCTTGTTCCCACTTCTACTGTTTTCCAATAGGACTCAATAAGCTTAGGTTTGCGTCTAAGTATATAACGTTCAAACCAATTTGGCTTTGTCCATTGATGCAATTGCACAACTTGATGAAGATTATATTTCGCACAAGGCTTCCATATCTCTTTTTCCATGTCACTTTCCTAACTGAGATAAGTAGGCTTCAACAAGGGATATTTCTTCGTTGTAAGCCTTCTTATTCTTACGAATCTTAAGCACTTTGCGAATGATTTTTGTATCATATCCAGCGCTTTTAGCAGCAATAAACGCCTCACGACGAATAGTTGCTAAATCGCGAATCTGTACCTCTAAATCTTCAATACCATCAAGTACTTGTTCTAAATCAGACATATTTTCTCCATTGGTTAAAAGGTTGCCGTCTTTCCGGCTGTCAGTGCTTTCCTGCCCATGGTGCACACAAACGCCACCAACCTTCTCACAGACACCAAGCTGGGCAGGCTCTCATCCGCAACACTCACGGAACTGAAAGGAGAGTGAGAAGGTGTCCATTAGCAGGCTCGAAAGTGCTCCTGCATAAATCGTTTAGCTTTCAAATCTTTTTCTGTTAGAAATTCATCTTCAATGAGGACAAGTTCATCCCAACATTTGAAGATGAATGCTATAAGGTTGTTGATGAGAGATTCTCTACTACCGTAGCTTACCTCAAAGTAGTCCAGTTCAGGGATGTTGATAACATCCCCACCGTTCAGTAACTCTAAATTTGTGGTAAGAGTCCTATTTCCCATAGTCAGTATCATAATACTTCTCCAGTTATCTGCTCGCCCATTGAAATGACCTTATCAAAGAGGTATGTTTGCAATTCTCGAGAACAGTCACTAAAACCTTCCTTAAGATGTACATACTCTTCAATAAGTGTGGAAGCGACGAACTTACTTCCTTTGTCGAATATACCATTTGACAGATAAATGGTATCATTTTCTGCCAATCCATAGACGTTTTGACCAAGGTGGTCAATGACTATGATAGGATATTCTTCAACATTGTATCCGATAAGTTTACAGAAGTAAACAGCTTTATCGAGACATTTGTTCTCAGTTTTAGAAACAGTTACTTTCTTTTCAGAGAGGTCCTTACGCATGACTTTCATATAAACAGCAATGGCATGCCGATTAAAGCCCGACCTTTTGTGGTAATTATCTTCACACACTTTAAGGAACTCATCAGAGAAAGTACCGATACCTGAGAAGTCTAAAGCATGCTCAAAAGATTCTTCACCGGCCGATAATATTTTCTTAAGTACTGGCTCTGATGAAAATTTTGCAATGTGATATTCTATATGACTTATGAATTGGAAGCCATACATCAACGTTCTATCTTCAGTTAGGTCGCACTTGTCAAGAATGTTATATGTAAACAGTGACGGCTTAGTCAGTCTGTAAGCTTTCACACCACGGTAATAGACATGATAGCTCATTCCTTTATGAATCTCGATTTTAGAAGATTCTTCTAAAGGTTTTGACGTGATAAAGATGTCATTGTCTGCATGCACTTCCTCAAGTTCTTTGCATTTCACAACAATCGTGGTAGTGTTGTCGCAAAAATGTGGAGGATAATCATCTTCAGTAGAGTCGACAGTGCCACCTTCATCATAGACGTTACAAGCCAGTTCGCGGTAAGCCTTCCAAGGTTCCCATGTCTTGCCAAGTTCCGTTGTGAAGCCTATTGGCTTTCCGTTCATATGGACGATATTGAACTCGTTCACACGAATTTTCTTGGTCTTTACAGTAAAGCTGTAGCGCTTAGTTTCTCTGTAAATGTCAATGGTTCCACCAAGCCGAAGTATGACTGCAATGGCATACTTCAGCCCGGTGCCAAAGAATCCAATAGGATTCTTACCTTCTTTGGATGATACTCCAAATGTGGTAATTGACTCAATGTCAATTACTCCCTTGTTTTCAAATATTAGCATAGTCTTACCTCTTCTATTTCTGTTGAGTCTAAAAAGTCAAAGTACCCGTACCAAGGGGAGCCAAATGTTAATTCTTTTCCACAAGATGACGTATAGGTAATAGAGCTGCTCTTTCTTTGGTCAAATATTTCCTTTTTTGCCTTCTCAGCATCTTCTCTATTCTCATATAAATCCAAGTATTCATGCAAGCCTTCTTCTCGATGAAATGAGTCACCTGTAGAATAAACAGCATATAGAAGATAGTAAGGTTTGTGAGGAACAGGCTTGTAGTTTATACAAAAGTCCCTTGATTGCCGCTCATTTACTATATTAAAACCGTGAATCTCATGACTGTAATACTCATTGAGTCTATCCCAAGTATTATCTGAGTCCAGGTCTCTGTCTTCGTAGTCACACCATGTATTTCTCGATATTTCTATAAACGTTATCACACTATGCCTCCTTAAGCCAAAGTCTTTGTCATTGCGTCTGCGTAAAGTGGTAAGCCTTTAACTTTACGACGAGCATTCATCATAGCTGTAAATCGGTCACAGCAGTGAGCACAACGTTGTTCTGCAGGTATTAAACGGAATTCTTCAGGCGAAACAGATACAGCAGACATATGACGATATTTGATTCTGTGATTAAAAATAATCATATTATTTTTGTCAAATCCTCTACTTGCACAAGCAGTAGTACCGTTAACGCCTTGTCTTAAATGCACCTTCTTTGCCATGTTAGTCTCCGTATTATCAAAAGGCGGAATTGCTTCTTGATAAAATTAGTATATCATCTATATTTACATCTGTAAACTAAAAAGTAATCATTTAGGCTTCTTGGTACGCTTTATTTCAGTGATTCATTCGCATACGTTGGTTCTCTGGTCAATTCTGATTCACTCTTAGGAAATGGCTCTCTATACATCAATGATTCATTACGTTGTGTTGGCTCTCTCGTCTTCTATGATTCATTTACCTTCACTGTTTCTATTATGGCGTTTAATTCACTCAAATTATATGGTTCTCTTGGCGATTCTGGTTCATTTTCTATAATTGGTTCTCTACATAGTTTTGATTCACTTTGAACACGTGGTTCCCTTGTCTTTCATGGTTCATTATGGACAAATGGTACTCTTTCCTTTCTTGATTCATTTTCATCAGATGGTTCTCTACTGCTATGTAATTCACTTATCCTCCTTGGTTCTATTCATAGACATGATTCATTTTCTATACCTGGTTCTATTCATAATCATGATTCATTTTTAATATTTGGCCCTCTAATCTTGATTGATTCATTAGGAATAATTGGTACTCTTACATCATTTGATTCATTAATGCGATATGGTTCACTGTACTACAATGATTCATTAGGCTCGAGTGGTGCTCTTCATTTCCTTGATTTAAGCTGCCACAACGTGTGGTGGAATATAATCAGCATGATTCAGTATAGCAATAGCATAAGGAAGTGGCGGTTCCACACCAAATCTATCGACGTACATCATATGATGAAAATGAGCAAGAAAAAGTTTAACGGCGTAGCGCTTTGCTCGTGCATGGATATGTGCTGGCGGTAACTTGCCTTGAATATACCATTTGTAAGCTTCAGTATCCTTGCCGTAGTTTTTCTCTTCTAATGCTTTTTTAGCCTGGTCTGCATACTTACCATCTTCATTATTCTTTGCTTCATATGCTTTTCGTTTGACGTATACTTGTGAATAGTAAGCATGTTCAACGTTGCAGCCTTTCACAAAGCTTTCGCCAATTTTCCAGCAAAGAGTCTTCAGCGTAGGATTATAGGTAAGCTTTTCACCTTTCTTCCTCTTACCACTATTTGGGTTGATACCAGCATATGACCATACTTTACCAGCTGTGTTTGCTTTCTCAATATCAATATGGGCAAGAAGTCCAGCGGTGATGACAGGACCAATGCCCCATTGTGACATCGCCCACTGGCCAACGTTTGTTGACAGAGCATACTTCTCCAAAGAGCCTCTAATTTGCTTCTCAAGAGTTTCAGCTTGGTCTGTTAGCCAAGATAAGATAGCATTGGGTTCTTTAGAATCCGATAATGCTCGCTCACGACCAGCGCTACGGATTCGTTCGTCTTGACGCTCATAGTATGAGTCAACAAGAAAACGAACTTCGTGAGCGTCGAGAGTAACAGATGCCTTGCGGATATCTTTACCCATTTTGATGATTGATTCTAGGAATAATTGTGTCATTTTAGTTCTCCATTTCTTCGATTGAATAGGTTACGCCTATTTGTGTGTCTTGTCCGTAGGGTTCTCCAGCAGTAATAGCGTGAAGTTCCCAATTCATAGTCATTGCAGGCATACAAGGATGCTTGAGTAAATAAGCACGTTCAGCACCATGATACTCTTGCAATCTACAGATAAAAGCTTCCGCTTCTTCTCTTGTAAGATTCTTTTTGATGATACCATCAGCTATAGAGGTTACAACCTTGTGTAAAACGATGGTCTTCTTGCGTATTTGGTACACCTTAAGCCTCCATAAACATTAAGGAAGTTTGGCTCAGATTAAACCATTTACTGCAAGTATAGACAAGATGGTTAAAGTCACCAGACACTGCTTCATCGATGAAGTGTTTAATCTCATCACGATGCAGTCCAGCATTTTTAGCAGCCTTCATACAAGCATTAAGTATGTAGAAGCCATTGCCTTCTCGACCGAGGTCAACGTAGATATTCGGGTATCTCATCTTAAGTTCTCCATTTTTGAGTTTTTACATTAGAGTAAGGCTATATTTAAGGTATACCTTAAATATAGCCATTTTTCTACTCTATAGTAAACCACTCCATGCAAGTTTGTAGAAGATTATCATAATCTCCGGACTGAGCTTCCTCCATGAAGTCGCTAATTTCTTTAGGAGATAAACCTGCTTTCTTAGCAGCTTTCTGACAAGCGCCAAGAATAGCGAAAGCATTACCGTTACTTTCAGTAAGCTTAACAGTTACATAAGGATGTTTGATAGTCATTTAAGTTCTCCAGTTATAAGATTATTTAGAATTTTTACCAAGGTTGTAGACTTCTTCAGCAAAACGCTTTAGGTCCCACACAGCAATATTATGAAAATCCAGATTGTCACCCATGCGAGTTTCAAGAGTTTCTAAATTAAGAATTTCTTTTGCTAGTTGTTCAATTGTCATTTAAGTTCTCCAGTTATCTAAATAAATCGGAATTGATTTATTTATAAGATTAGTATATCATTGGTATTTACATCTGTAAACTATTATTTTTCATTTCTTCATATTTTTTTATGCCCCATGTAATAGCAAAACATCTCCATAAATAGTGATAACTAAAGATTGTATTGTCATACTCACAATAGTCAAAGTCTAATCCTTTTATTTCTATATTAGAAAGAATGTCATGCCAATTTCTACTATTTACTTCATGCAGCTCTAGTTCTTGAATAACCTCTTTATATGCTCTGTTGATATACGTGTTTGACCTTCCAGATAGTTGATTTTTTATATCTTCTTTCACATTATTGTATAAAGTTTTGATATCAAATTTTTGGCCTCTATATTCATTAAAGTTCGGCTCTTCTGCAACAATCTTTTCTGACCAGTATAGAGGATTTATCTCGCCTCTAAAAAAATCAAACATGTCAGGTATACGACTAAACACATTATCACCCATGTCACCCGTTATTACTAAGTGCTCAGGAAATGTTACTATATCAAATCTATAACAAGAAGTATCAGGCCTTTTAAATGTAAGATGCCTATATACTCCATCATCTATCTTTATTTCCAGTTTATGATTTTTCACATCTTTTAAGAACTGTTTGTTTACCTGTTTACGATTCATTTTCTTTCTCCAATTATCTTTACAATCTTTATTTCGTACGGTTCGCCTTTGTAAGTAATGTCATAAATTACGTCCTGACAATTTTTTGTAGCCTTAAACTCTTCAATCAACAGACCAATGGCATGCTTTTCATCTAGAGTAAGTTCTTTCTTCATTTGAAGTATCCCATACCACCGAGTTTATCTCGCCAAAAGTTCGCTACTTTCTTTGCAGATTTGTTTACCTTTTCAAAGTCTTCAGATTCAGTAGGAAGATGAATCGGTATCAGATTGAAAAGTACGTCTGCAAGTATAGCAAAGTTAGAGCCTTCAGGAACTTCTATGTAATCTTCGTCAATCAGTCTATTAAGAAAATGATAAACGACCAATGCAACTTTACTACCATGAGCTTTTTCTACAAGTGGCTGTATCAGCATGCGCTCGATTCTTAGACAGCGTCGCTGCAGCTTTCTCGACTTATCAAGTGTCATGCCTTCTAAAGGTTCCTCGATAACTTTCTTTGAAAGCGCCAATAGTTCCTCAGTGTAAGCCGTACCGCCAATGACCACAATGTAAAGCAGTCTGCAGCAAAGCATCGTCTCAATTTTTTGCGTCTCGTTTATCATTTCCACAACCTCACCAATCTTCCATGAACGCTTGGTAGAATCTCAAGTCGTGTTTCATCATTTATCTCTGATAAGTCTTCTATCCAATCTGATGATGCTCTATTTGAGTAGGCCCAACTCATGTGACACTCATATTTACCGTTTCTCTTTTCTATTTCATACTTATTTTTATTCTTTGTAAAAACATGCCTTATCATTTTCTCACCCACGTGGCTTGTGTTGGAAAGCCTAATTTTCTAATGACTGGTTTACGCAAGCATATCCAATCATCGAAGATGTTTACCGACATAAATTCTTTTATCAAGCACGTTCTTTCTCCATTTTTTCTACATCTGCAATCCACTGCTTCAATGTATCATATCCGACATTGAATGTATGCTCGAGTTGTAACCAGCAAGCTCCTTCATTTTTTCTTAATTTAGCTCTTACCATATTTCTATCTATAGCATGGCCACAGTTATACACATTCTCCCAAAGGTTACCAAATTCATCATCTTCAGAATCAAGGTTTAACTTGTCTCGTGTCCATTCGCATACGCTGCAGATTTTAAAGTAATCAGGTTCACCTCGCCATATCCCAAATGTATATTGGTAAGTTTCACCTTTCCTTATTTCACATCTGCATTCATAACATGAATGTTCTTTACGAGCTTTTCGATGCTCTTGATTAAAGAAACTTGGTTGCATATTTACCCTCTTACTTGGTGGTCTCTATAGGACTCGAACCTATAACATCCTGCTTAGAAGGCAGGTGCTCTATCCAGTTGAGCTAAGAGACCTTTATTGGTGGTCGCCACCGGACTCGAACCGATAACAGCTCCGTTATGAGCGGAGAGTTCTACCATTGAACTAGGCGACCTCTTCGTGAAGTATTACCTTGTCTTGTATTTCTGATAATGAAACAGGTATTAACTTTTCATTCACCAAGATAACGTGTGTGCAGTCTTTTCCAACGCTGTGACCAGACAATGTGTAGGCATATTCTTCACAGTGTTCTCCTGAAAGCTTTCTTTTCATATGTTCCGTCTCAGGAACAATATTCGAGTTAAGCATCCAAGTAAGATGCCTCTCTTCCATTGCAACAACTTCGTAGAAAAATACGCCGTCTCGATAGATTATCATACAGATACCTTTAACTGATGAGATTCCACTATTTCACCATTAACGTCATAAAACTCAAAGATGCCTTGAGCTTTGTCGAATCCTGCTGTTACTGCTGTTTTATCTTTGGATAAAAAATCGCTAGGAATAAAGCCATAGTATTGATGAATATCATCATCAACAAACTCCCAATCATCATAAGTACCAAGTAGTGTTCCACAAAAAATCAACTGATTCATATAAGTCTCCTGTCATAAGCTATTTTTAATAATTCCAAAGCTTTTTCATCAGCTTTGTCTACTGCCTTTGTTCTATCTGGGTCATGAAATATTCTAAGAGCAAGTGTATATTGCTTTAGAGCCTTCAGCACCTCTATGAATAATTCACTGTCGGTCATAAGTCCACCTCTATATCAAAGCAGCCATCGTTACAATAGATTCTTGCTACACATCCTTCTGGGTCTATAATCTCTGTGCTTGTATGTTTATCTTGACAGCCTGTGTAGTGAGTCATATTCTTACCAAGTTGACTCTGGGTGTGAACTGTTCCAATAGCACGGAACCTTTCTATAAATTTACTCATGGTATGTTTTTCCTTCAAGTTGTGCCCATGTTTCAGGCAAGCTATTCTCAATGAGGTTAATACTATCACATGCTTCGTCATTGAGTTCCGGGCATGATAATTCAATACTATAGTAAGCACCAAAGTCATGAGGATTAGGCTTGATTCTAATCTTCACTTCAGGATGGATATACTTACCAAAGTATTTCTTGATACCTGCTTTCATCCTTTTGGCTTCAGCATGGCAACCTGGGTCTAAGACTGGTAAGCAATCTTCAAGAACAGGCACAGTGTCAATGTCTACTTGATACATGTTAGGCCTCCACTCCATAGATTACAACTTGAAAAAGGCCTTTGCTTTCTGTAAAAGGTGACTTCCAAACATAGCCATGAGCTTGGTTTTTATATATTCCAGGTTTTGCTTTGTAATATTGTCTACCATGGTCACCTTTGCAATCAGGTAAAAATGCATTATCTAATAAAAAACGCTGTGCTTCTTTTTTAGATGGAAAAAGTTTTTTAATCATCTTAGTCTCCAGTTATAATCAACAGCGGAATTGCTTGTTGATATAGATAGATTATCACTTCTATTTACATCTGTAAACAGTTATTTTAAAAATCTTTCAAATCATTTATGATTTTATAACCGTTAAGCAATAGAATATCGACATTACATGGCACTTCTTTTCCATCAGCAGAAATTATCTTGTGTGTATGAGAGTTTTCCACAAAGAAATGACCAATTGTTACCGCTTTCCCATCAACAGAAACTTTGTCTCCTGATGCAGACTCGTTCGTTATCCTATAGTCTGATTCGACTATAGGATAAGCCTTTAAGCAGCTATATTTGTCGCAGACGTATATTACTGACATATATTACTCCTAAGTGCCTGCAACTTAAGGTTGTTGAATTTATCAAGCGCGTCTACAGCTTCAGCAAGCTCCTTTTCTGCCACGTTTAATAGTTGCATAATTCTATTAATCTCTTGTCTTTTTACTGCAATTTGGTTTATTAGAACACTGTTTACTAATGCTTTGTCTTTTCTTTTTTGTGTAGTCATAATTACTCCTCCGCCACAATTTGCTCGTCACAGTAGATTGCCACAATGTCATATTGTGGTTCAGACTCAAGTTCCCAGTCATTTACTTCAAAAGTAAAAGCATGCCCTTTTATATCCCAACGTTTATGACCATAATCATTATAGATTTTCAATGATGAATCTGAATATTCAGGGGCAATCATCATGACACCATCAAAGCTGCCATTGCGTAAAAGCACTTGAAGACCTGGCGTTGGAAATATAAAGCCATTTTTTGCGAATTGTTCTAAGTAGTCTTTAACTTTCGGTAAAGTCATTTTAATCTCCGTTATTATCGAGAAGCGGAATTGCTTCTTGATATAAATAGAATATCACCAAAATTTACATCTGTAAACTAAATAATGAAAAAAAATTTTTCACATCGTCTCGTTATATCAGATACCTCATTTAAGTTGACGAAGTATGCCTGGTTGTCATCTAAGAGGCCTCTATTTCATATAAATAGTCGGAACCTTGCGCAACCAGAGACATAATTTTAAAACGGTGTCAACATTACAGGTCTTTCCTTTAGAAAGAACACGAGACAAAGTCGAAGGCAATATGCCTATCTCATTGCACAATTGCAGATTGTTCAAATGCTGATGTGCCATCTTCATCCGTAAATCGTATGAGAAAGTCTTCCAATCAAATTTTGCCATGAGTACTCCATTTAGGTTGTGGCGTGCCACGTTGCCATTTGGCAAAGTGTTTTTCACCGTTGTAAAATTTTCGATAAGAATCCACAGGGTCTCCTGGATTTTTGTACATGTCAGGCATGCATAATACGAAAGGAGTCAATAGACCTTTTTCAAAGTGGTGCTGTATATAAGCAAATACATTACTTAGCTCGCATATGACGTCATAAGTCTTATGAACTTTGTTGAACCGTTTTGTATACTCATTGCATAAGCCATAACCAAGACGTAGAAGCCATTCAAAATTAGCCCTTGATTCTCGAGCCCACACAGTGCATGGGTGATTAGTATAGCAAGGCTTATACGGAATAGTGAATGGCCTATTGGGCCAGGCTTTTGTTATTTCAAATGCTGCAGTACACAGCATTTGTGCTGTTTCAACAATCATTTTTGGTATGTGCTTGTCGCAATGCATATAAGCTGCTTCAGCAGGGTCTTTATGAAGAACAAAGATATTCATGCCAACTCCTTCACATTGAAGCCAAGATGCACACGAATAGAATCCAATTCATCGGATTCCATTAAAGCGGATTCGTCGAAGCCGAGCTTTTCATGCTGCTTTATTTTTCTATTGATTTTTGATATCTCAGATTGGTTGCCAATGATAACACCAGAGTCGCGCTTGACAGGTTTATACAATTTTGAGTATACAAGCTTTTTTGCTTTGTCAATTGCTTCTTCGGTGTTAAGAATTTGCTCGTAGAAAGATTTATGAACGATGCACTCATAACCGCGTTTGATGATATCAATTTCTGATTTTGAAAAAGTTAGTCTAAATGTTGAAGCAACTTTTAGAGCATTTTTTATATCGCCGTTTTTTAAGTAGCTTTTTACAAGAACAGTCTTGTTCATTGTATTCTCCGTTTTAATAAACAAGCGGAATTGCTTGTTTATAGAAATAGAATATCATCTATATTTACATCTGTAAACAACTAAATGATACGGTTATAACTTTTTTCTGCAAGAAGACTTTTTATCAGCTCTCTTGCTTCATCATCTTCCATTGTTTCCAATGGGCTTATTATTGGAAGAGGTCTATTAGTCTTTTCGAGCTGTATAAGTATTGGCCCAATGTCTCGAACAACAAGAGTGGAGCCGTTGCTAAACACCCACTTCATTCATATTTGTCCCGCATCTTATCCATCACAGCTTCTTGCTTTTCTGTGATAGGAGGATACTCTTCGTCAAGCATGTCTTCTAAAGAAGAAACAAACTCATATTCCCAGTCATTCATATCCCAATTTGCAGTTTCTTTTAAGAAAGATTTTAGTTCTTGTAGTAGCATTTAATCCTCCATAAGGTATCTTACATTATTTTATTCAAACGTTACCAGGCTTAATCTAATGATTCTCTAGGATATTCTTAATAGAAGCCAATAGACCTTCTTCTGATACGACTTTTGGTAGTACAATTTCAGCTTGAGCTTTAGCGACATCCATTAAGTAACTGTTTGGTTTTTGCTCGATACTACTGTCAAGAACAAAGGCTCCTCCAAGTTGTGCTTGGTCATTTAAAGAGCTATGAAGAACACATCCTGCCATTGCTGAAAAGATGAAACGAGCTCGCCACCAACCACAACCGTCATGATGATACCTTGGTGAAAAGTAACCAAAGTACTCGCTTGCCTTCTGAAAGACTTCTCGCTCATGCATTCTTACGCCAGTTTTCTTTTTGTGACCAATCCAGTCAACAGGCCAAGAAAGATTTTGTTTATTGACGTAGTTCATGTGGTCGCCTAAAGTTGGTAAGAACCAGCGCCTTTGTTTCTCAACTTGTGGTAATGGACCAGTGAAGTTCTTTATCAGCTCAATACTTGGGTCGTAAGAATAAAACTTAAAGAGCTTGTTTGGAATAAGCTTTAAAAGCTTATCCTTGTCGCCCCAAGTAAACAATGGAGCTACAAGTTTATGATGACTTGAAGTATTTTCTAGAAATAACCTTGCTGAGCTCATTATTTCTTCTTCATAAGGTTTAAAATATTCCGGTGGATTCATAAAAAACCAGCCATTGTAATTCTTGTTGATAAACTTGTCAAACCGACCTTCAGAACACAGCTGTTTAAAACCAGAAACAACGTTATAGACGTTCCAGTCATCAAGAAAAAGTACACAAGGCAACTGACTCATAACCCACAATGACTGAAAACAATGGGTTCTTGAATTCAAGCTATGCACAGGAGCTATTGAAATAATGGCTAAGTCATAGCTGGATAAATCTTCTCCTAGTTCTACTCTTCGCCAGTCCACATCATGGCCAAGTTTTACAGCATACTCATAAAGTACTTTTGGAACATCTAAGAAATATCCTCGGCTTGAGCATTTACTCTGTTTGCTCGTCATTCCAGTCATCAGTATTTTCATAAAAATATATTCCTGTATTTTTTCACAGCGTGAGATACTTTTTGTATTTTCATTAATGATATTGACATGTTAGCCACAACTTGAGATGGGTTAGCTTCAATGCCATTTTTTGGTATTGTAGCCTCATCTAAAAAGTACGGGCACTCATCAATTTCTTTTATAATGCTATAGAGTTCTTCTACTATTTCTTCAAGCGGATTCATAATCAATTATCCTTAATTGCTTGCATCAACTTTGGATAGATGACCTTTGAATCAGAATGGCTTTTCCAATAAGCAAAAGATTTTCGTCTATATTCTTTTCTCATTGCTAAATCATTCTTAAGGTCTCGTATCTGCTTTGCAACTTTTTCATAGCTACTTGGGCTTAACCATAAAGTGCCATTGTCATCGTTGACAACTGGCTCGCCATTACTATTCAACACGACTTTTCCAAGGTCCTCATGAAAGATTGGGATAGCCCCCGCTGAAACAATCTCAAGATGGCAGAATTCCATAGAGTTTCCGTAGTCACATCCTTTAACTCGGAATAGGTCTGCTCCAAACATAGAATAAGCCATGCGTTTCATAGCTTCATCGTTTACAAAGTGAGGATAAAGATAGCACTTGTTTGCTTCTTCTAGACCATACGGAGGATTTTTTCTTGGTCGGAAATAGTTTTCTACATTGAAGCCTTCAGTAAAGGTCTTCCAATAGATTCCTGCTTCTAAACCTTCTAATATTGTTGTGGTCTCAGGAAACTTATCGTGAAAGTCAATCATCAACCGGCCATTCTTTACTGAAGAGCCACGGCCTAACCAGCGAATTTCTTCTTTTTGAGTTGAGGCATCAACACGATATTTCTTTGATGCTCTATCAAAATCAATACCGACAAGGCCATTATCAACGGAAATGCATGGCTTGTTTGTGATAGATTTATGCCAATTGTAATAATGGTTCTTGGCATAAGTT
>Ga0315900_10000708_pt1 | contig 56049 bp, 79 predicted proteins | sample LakEriMetagenome_FD_203521 | JGI IMG/M metagenome (GOLD analysis project Ga0315900, IMG submission 203521) | Freshwater fungal communities from buoy surface, Lake Erie, Ohio, United States - Buoy 12 MA114 | ecosystem: Environmental > Aquatic > Freshwater > Lake > Lake biofilm | place: USA: Lake... | reverse complement strand
GCAGGAAATGTAGGCAATGATGATGCAGGGAATGAGGTGACTTTTAGAACTTGGCAAGAAGGAATTGATGCAGTCGCAAAGCAATTAAAGAAAAGAGAAACAAAAAAGGCAGAAGCACCTAAAAAAGTGGAAACGCCTAAATATAAAACAATGGACAATATAAATCAATCTCAATTTAACGCTATGAAAGATAATGAGATTGTTATAGTTAATGGCGTATTAAGGATTAAAAAAGATGGTAAGTTAAAAAAATATCAACCTAAGCAATAATGGAACAAGGTAATAATAAAAGTTTTTTGTCTGACGAAGTAGTAAAGGAAGAAGAATTATCGTTTTTATCAGATGAAGTAGTTACGGAAGGTGAAGTAAAAAAAAAAGTATCTTCGGAAGCTACAAGTGGCGTACCTACATTACTAAAGCCACCTATAAAGGAATCTACATCACAATCGGAACAAGGAGGTTTGGATTTTTCGCAAACTCCAAGCGAGATATTAGCGAAAGAAACATCTAAGAAAGAACTTGATTTAAGCAACATATTTTACAAGGCACAAAAAGGACAATTACAAGCCGACCTTGTTGACTTTGCTATTCCCGACCAAGAGCCAAATAAAAACACTCCCGATATTGACGACCTTACTTTAAGGACAAAAGTTGTTAGAGGATTAAGAGAACAATCTAAAGAAAAGGCACAAGCACTAAAGAATGGATTAGAAAAAAGTGTTGTTGAAGGAGAAAGATTGATTGAGCAATACAGAAACAATCCAACTCCCGAATTAAAAGCAGAAATAGAACAAAGACAACAAGATTTTTTACTTACTCAAAAGGCTTATAATAAAGAGGCATTTATCCAAGATGCTTATGAAAAAAGATTAGTTCAATCGTCAGATAGCATTAAAAGACTTGCAAACGATAAAATTTCAGATAACTTTTATGCAGGTGTTTATCAAGGGCTAAAAGGAAATACAGAAAGCTGGGGAGAAGCAAAAGATTTGTTTTTAAAAAGCAAAGCAGAGCAAATTGAATATGCTAAAAAGCAAAATGAAATAGCACCAACAAAGGAAGGAGGATTAATAAATCAAGCAGGGCAAATGATTGGGGGAGTGTTGCCCGATATTGCAGTAGCAATAGGGTTTTCTTTAGCAGGACTACCAAGCGTAGGTGCAACAACCGTAGCAGTAAGACAAGGGGCACAACAAGCAGCAGAAGATTTTTCAAGAGCCTTTAACAAAGCCAAAATTACAAAAATGGATTTTGGTGGAGAAATGAGATTGCCAACAGACGATGAAGCATACGACATAGCAACCAAGTCAGCAGGAGTAGGATTTGGAACAGGTGCAATAGAGGGTTTATTTGGAACAATAACAGGAAATGTAGGAGGCAGAATTGCCAATAGAGCAAGAACAAAAGTTGGTAAAATTGTAGCAGAAAAAGCCTTAGATACAGGAATAGATGCTACCGTAGCAGGAACAATGCAAACAGGCAGAAATGTATTTGATAGGGCGCAAGGATTAGACACAAAACTAACAGAGGGCGTTGCAGAAAATATGCTTGGAGAAATATCATTGTCAGCACCAATAAATACAGTTAGTGGAGCAAAGGCTGTTTCTAAAGAAAAGAAAAATCAAAGAGCAAAATCAATTTTTGAATCAGTAGTAAAATCAAAAGACAATCCCGAAGAATTACAGAAGTTAAAAGAAAATATTGAAGTATTAACAAACCAAGGATTAATAACCAAGGAAGATGCAGTAGAAATAACACAAAAGGCAAATGATTATGCAAGAGTTGTTCCTACAATCCCCGAAGAAGTAAAAAACAAACAAGATGCAGCCGATTTAATCATTGAAAGAGATGAGTTGGAAGTTAAAAAAGAAAGTGTAGATAAAGCGTTTCAAAAACCAATTGAAGAAAGGATAAATGCTATTAACGATGAATTGGTAAACGTAGATAATAAAGAAAATGAAATTAGGAGTACCGATAACAATATACAGCCACAAGTGGAATCCCCACAGCAAGAAATTAAACCTACGCCAATTGAAGTTATTGCAGGCAAAGAACAAGGAGATGGAGGTGTCGCCAAAGTTGTGCAAGGTGATGGACAAGGTGAGTTAGCACCAAAGACCACAGAAGAAATAGTTGCTGATGTTGAATTGAAAAAACAAGAGGCAGAAAGTAAAATAAAAAGAAGGGATTTGTTTGATGGAGTTGGAGAATTTTCTACAGAATTAGGAGGTAGCGACAAAGCTGCTGTCCCTATATCGCATAAAGAAAAAAACGGAATTGAGTTTGTTGAGTATGCTCATCCCGAAACAGGCAGTGTTGATGTTATAGTTACAGGAAAATCAGATAATGACTTTGTTGGATTTTACAGGATTTACGAAAATGGTAAACCTACAAATAAGTGGAGTTCTAAATTTGAAAACCAATCAAGAAATAAAGAAGATTTCAAAACAATGATTGGTGGCGTTCAAGAAATGTTGCCACAAGGACACGAATACACAGAAAAATCTTCTATATCTACTGATGGATTAAGAGTATGGGAACAACAATTAAGCAGAGGATATGAATTGCAGTACGATAAAAATGGCAAACTAATAACAAATTTAGTTGCTATTAATGGAGATGCAATAGTAAACGAATTAGGCATACCTGTTCAAAAGGGTGAGTTTGAGAATATAAAAGTAAAGTCACAAGAAGAATTTGAAATTGTTAAAAAAGCATTGCTTCCTTATTTAGAAAAATTGGGATTAAATGAAAATGATATAAGGTGGCTTACAGGAACGGTAAAAATAAATTTACCTGTTTTAAAATCTACAAAAGAAACACCCCAAGAAAAGGCAGTAGGTGAAAACGTTGAAGTAGTTACTCCAAAAGAGAATGAAGCATTAAGAGATGTAGAGAGTACGCTAACCGCATTGGGTAATTTAGATATTGATTGGTTTGATGACTTCCAAAATAAATTTGGAGAAGGAATAAAGTCAGCCAAAGATGTATCCGAAGCCTACCACAAAGCCAAAGCAGATGGAACTAACCCCGAATTAGTAAAAGCAGTAGAATCCCTACTATCTAAAGAACAAACCCCATCGGGTATAAAAGAACAAGAAATTAAAGTAAATACACCCGATAAGGTACAAGAAGAAGTAGTAGAAACTGCTGAAACACTAAAAGCCCAACCAACAGCAACCCCCGAAACAAAAGCCGCAATAGATGTCTATAACAGGCTAAAAGAAAACAACGACACTACAACAAGGAAAGAGTATAAAGCACTCCCTGAATCAATAAAAAGGGTATTAGACAACATAGTAAACATAAATAAACAATTAGAACAAAATAAATTAATAACTAAAAAAGGAAATTGTCCGTGATGCAACCAACTAAATTAGGCAACGACATAGTAGCTATGTTAATGCCAAGACTAAAAGATGAGCTAACAGCTATGTATACATATCGTTCAATAGCTAATTGGTGCGAGAATGTAGGATACTTAAAAGCAGCCGAATTTTTTGCTAAAGAAAGCGAAGATGAAGGCAAGCACGCTAAAATCATTGAAAAGTATTTAACAGATTGGAATATTATTTTTCCTTTGCCCGAACTTGAAGAACCTAAAAAAGACTTCAAGAGTTTACTTGAAGCTATTGAGGTTGCCTATAATCTCGAATACCAACTCTATGAGGATTACGAAGAAACAAGTCGTAAAATATTTCCAAAAGATTTGTGTACCTTTAACTTTTTAAATCAGTTTTGTAAAATACAAACAGAAGCAGTAGCAGAGTATTCAACAAAACTAAATATGTTGCAAGGTGTAGAGCCTACAAAATTTAATTTACTAATGTTAGAGAAAAAATTATTCTAAAATAATGGCTTGTATAATAACATATAAAGGCGAAGAAATACCCTATGAAGATTGGGTGCAAAGACTTGAAGATGGTCTTTTAGATGAACTTATCAACGATAAAATTATTGATATTTCTGAATTTAAAGGCGAATTACTAACCCCTTCTAAAGTTGAAAAAGTAGAATCTATCGCTAAGAGAATAGCTAATTCAGCAAGGAAGGTATTAGATAATATTAAGTCAAGTAAAATATTTGTTGGTCGTGACAGCGAAGTTTCATTAGCTTCAGATGATTACAAAGAGCAAAATGGAATGAGCTTAGATACTCCTAATATGGTGTTTGCTGTATCGGAGGCTGACGGAAAACGAATAGCCGATGCTTATGAGCAGATGAAGCACGACCCAGATAACCCAATTGTAAAAAAAGCATTTGGAGAGCTTATTACTGAAATAAAAAAACAAGCAGACGCTTTAATTGCAAGAGGGTATAAATTTCAAATTGCAAAAGAGGGCGAGGGATACAACAGCGATAGTAAAAAAATGTTTGATGATGTAAGAAACAATAAGAGGATTTTTGTAGACCCCTCCTCTAAAAGTTTTGGAACAAAAAGAACATTTGATAGCGAGAATATAGGACTTCAAGATAGTGGATACAAAGATGTTAATGGTATTCCGATGACTAATGTTGAATTAATAAGAGCTGTTCACGATTTATTTGGACACAATGAGTTTGGAAATGGCTTTGGGGCTATTGGAGAAGAAAATGCTTGGCGTAATCATATGAGTATGTTTACTCCATTAGCTCAAAGAGCTTTAACTTCTACAACAAGAGGTCAGAACTCTTGGGTTAACTTTGGAGAACATATGAGAAATGCAGATGGTTCTATCAAAAAGAAGGGAGATGAAGGTTATCTTTCACCAAATGAAAGACCGTTTGCAGAGCAGAAGATAGGCTTATTGCCTGAATGGGCAACAGAAAATGCCTATGGAGATAATGTAACTATTGATGGAAAGAAGATAAAGCCAATTAACAAATATGTAGTTGAGGGTACTGAAATTTATGAAATAGATGATGCTCAAGCATTTTATGAAGCTACAAAAGCAGCAAAAGAAAGTGACAAGGAAGCAGGTATACAAGTAGAATTAAAATCAAAAGAAAAAATTCAAGAGATTTTAGATAAAGGAGGTAGGCTTTTGATTTCTAAGGATGGTAAGGTGGGTATGATATTAGAGTCTAATGGTAATGCAGGAGGAGGATTTAAAAATGTAACGGCAGAAGGTAAAAATCTATTAAAACCATTGTTGTTAACAGCTATAAAATTAGGTGCAAGATATACGGATGCTTATGATACATTCCTTCCTGAGTATTATTCTAAATTTGGTTTTAAGCCTTACAAGAGAGTTGAGTTTAATCCTGAATTTGCAGAAAATGGATGGGAAAATACGATTCTGAAATCTAAACCAGATATTGTTGTAATGTATTGGGATGGTGGCAGCCGAGAAGACATTGAAAAGAACTATGGCAAATTTCCTAAATACGATAAAACAGAGGGAGAGTATACTACAGATTATGAAGGGGCTATAAACGAAGCAAGGGAAATTTCTAATTCTAAAGAACCACAATCATCGTTAATCCCAAATAAAACTGCAAATGCCAATGTAGTAAAAAAGGAAGAAATAAAAGAAGCTCCAAAAACCAAGATTGAAAAAACAGAAGATGTTGAGGAAAAAAATTTAAGTAATAAAGACAAGGCTGAGTTAAAAAGAATTAATGATGATATTGAGTACTCTGAAAATAAAATAGAAGACTTGAAGGGCGAGATAGAGATGGAGAAGGGTAACCTTAAAGAAGAAAAAGAAAGAATTAAAGAAGAGAAGGCAAAAGTTCGTGCCTCTTCTATGTCTAAAAGCGATAAACAAGAAAGGTTAGAAGAACTTGATGCTGAATTAGAAGATGCTATAAATGACCATGAAGACCTTGTGCAAAGTTACAAGGATGATATTGCAGCAGAAACACAAGACCTTAAAAAGTCAAGAAAAGAAAAGAAATTAATAGAAGAGAAATCTAAGCCAAAAACAAAGAAAGAAGGTCTACTTGATGACCTAAAAAACTTTATGGGCGTTGGCAAAGACACCAAGGTTTATACAATAGAAAATATTGATGAGATTGATTCATCTAATTTTAGTGGAACGCAGAAAAAAGTAATTGGTGATATAAAAAATGTTATAAAAGCCATTAATAAAATTGTAAAAGATACTACAGGGAAAAAATTATCTGTTAGTGTTCATACATCAGAAATTGAGTATGGTAATGCAGTTGTAAAGGCAGGAGGAAAAAGGTCTGATGCCAAAACAAATGGATTTTACTTAGGAGCTGACGGAACTATTCACTTAAACATGAATAGAGTAAACTCAGATACAATGATTCATGAGGGGATACATCCTATCCTTGATTATCTCCAAGCAAATAATTCAAAAGTTATTGACTCTCTTTATAAACAACTAAGAGACATAGATGGTGGACAAGAGTTTACTAAAAGGGCTGCGGAAAGATACAAAGGACAAGGTGCTGAAACAATTAAGAAGGAGGCACTAACTGATTTTATTGCGAGTATTTCCGATGGTAGCTTTGAGGTAACTAAAGACAACTATGAAAAAGTAAGAGACTTTATTTATAGTTTATTAAAAACGCTTGGTCTTCCAATTCCAGAAAAATTCTCAGATATTAGAGATATAGAAAGTTTAAAGGAGCTTGCTACATTTATTTCTGAAGGATTTGCAAAAGGGGAGGAGATTGAGAGTGTGGAGGTTGATAAAACTATCACTACAGCAGATGGCAGTAAACAACAACTTTCTTTTTCAAGGGAGGATATTAAAGATGATAGTCCAGTATTTTTTGAAAACTTAAAAGAATTTGCCTCTAAATCTTCTTTTAAAAATAAGATAGAATTTAAAGATGCGGTAATGAGTCTAATTAAAGACCATATGCCAGAATTAAAAAAGAAATACGGAAAAGATTTTGACCCTTCTAAATATAATGAAACTACAAAAAAATACCTTGTAGATACATTAACAAAAGAAGCCTTAAATGCCGTAATTCAACACCCAGAAGCTATAGGTTGGTACAATGAAAAAACAAAGGATGCTTTAGAGGTTATGTCATTGTTGCATCCAGAGATAGCTACAGATAGAAATGCAAGAGGTGCTTTTATTCTTCCTTTGGCTATTATGTCTAATGGGAATAAAGTTAATAAGAATTTTGAGTTAGCAGAAGACCAATATAGTTTTTATAAAAATAACGGAAGATTTAATCCAGAGGGCGGATTTGGAATGCAGCAATCTGGAATAAAAAAATCATTGCAGCTAATTAATGCTTTGCTTGATAATGGTATCACAATGTCTGAGATAAATGACTTTATGGTATCTAATCATTCTGTTGGAGAGCTTTCTTATAAAGATTCTGAAGGGAAGAAGAAAAATTTTGTTACTGGAGAACTTGTAGACCAACAAGTTTATGGAGCTGCTATTATAGGGGCAAAAATAGGCAATGGTTTTTACATGAATCTATGGGGAGAGTTTGGTCAGCTAACCATGGACAGATGGTTTATGAGGACTTGGGGTAGATTAACAGGAACTCTAATAGAAAGAAATTTAGAGGGAATAAAAGAAACTGAAAAAAGGTTAGACAAGTCATTAAAATCTGCCATAAAAAACAAGAAAGCTTCTGAGATATTAGCCGAGACCTTGGGTGATATAAAGGATATGTCTTTAGGTGATTTAGCTAATTTAATAGAAAAAAAATCAGCTAAAAAAGACCTAAGAGAAAAATTAGAGGCTAATAAGTTAACCAAAGAGCTAAAATTAGCAGGTAACAGTTTAGCTGGTAAAGTTAGAGGTGAAAAAGAAGCTCCAAACGGTGGTAGAGAAAGAAAGTTTATTAGAGATGTTTTTGATTCAGTAAAAGAAAATTTAAAAGAAAATCATGATATAGATATAGAAATGGCTGATTTACAAGCTGTTTTGTGGTATCCAGAAAAAATACTATACGAATCATTTAAAGAAGGAGAGAGTTATGATACAGCCTCAGATGATTATACTGAAGAATCAGCTCCAGATTATGCGAATGCAGCAAAACAATTAGCAATATCAAAAGGAATTACAAATGAACAAATCAATGAAACCTTATCAAAACGAAAACGAGGGTCTGAACAACCTCAGCGAACAGGAGATAGCCTCTTTAGCGAAAACAGTATCGGAGTTAATAAAACGCTCGAGAAAATCAAACAAGTTGCCGCCACCCAAAAAGTAGAGAAAAGTAAAGCAAAATCTAAAGGTAAGCCTCAATTCTCAAGAAGTAAAATAGAGTGGGAGGAGTCTAAAGAAGGAAAGGGAGACCCAACTATCTCTTCAAGAAATCCAATAGTTCAAGAAGCTGCCGCTAAATTAAAGGATGGCAAAATAACAAATGAAGAGTATAGAGCTACTGCTTCTCAAAATAGTCCAATAGGTGCTATTACAAGATTTTTTAAGCCTGCAACACTTCAAGAAATAAAAAATGCGTTTGCTGTTGCTACTAAAAAAGAGTCAGAGGCAGAAAACATAGATAAGTCAGTTGCAGAAAGGACAAAAGTCGGACTAAGATTAGATATACCAAGTTATAAGTTTAATAACACTTGGGTTGTTTCTGTACATGAGGGGCATACGCAATCTGGAAAAATTCTTTCATATACTAATGTTGCCAAAATAAAAAATGTGTCTTTTGAGCCTATACCTGTAGCCGCATTAAATATAGCAACTGGCGAAAAGTCAAAGACATCTGTAGCAAGAATGTATGGCGAGTGGGAAAACATTCAAGGCGATACAATGAAAGAACGTGGGGAAAATGCTATGAGAATGGTTGAAGAAATTGCTAATGACCCTAATTATGTTCAAGTAGGAATGAATCCATTTAGGCATTCTTATTTTTATGACAGAAGTAGTGATATAGGAAGACCGATAAGGTCAGCAGATGAGGTTGTTCAAGTTGGAGGATTAGTATATGCAAAGAATCCTGTGTATGGTAATTGGACAGACGAGGCATATAGAGTAAAAGGATTGTTGGATGCAAATAAAAAACCAATTCAATTCTCAAGGGGCGAAGCTAACGAAGTAGCAGATACATACGTTGAGCCACACATGACAGAAAGTGAGGATGGTAAGGACTATGTATTTTTCCATACATCTAATGCCGATGCTACACAACTTTCAAAAGGGATAGATAGTAGAAAATTTAATACATTATCTACATCAAGGGAAGAAAAGGCTACACAGTATGGAGTTGCTTCTTACTATACAAAGCCAGAGGATAGCGAGAGTATGGTAGGTGGCAAGAGGTATGTAGTAAGAGTGCCAAAGGAAAAAGTTTATCCAATGGACTTAGACCCTAACAACTACAAAGAAAAGGCAGAGCAGTCAATCCCTAAGAATACTCCTTTTAGAGCATCTAAGGTAAAGAAAGAGATGGCTGAGATGGCTGCTAATGATGGCTATCAAATGGCTGTTGGGGAGTGGAATTTCGACAGAAAAGGGCAGAAGGTTGAAAAAAATGAATTTAGAGCAGATGCACTTGTTCCGCTTAAGCCTACAAAAGAATCCGCAGATGCTTATGAGTCTAATATCTCAAAGGGAATGGAAAGAGTTGCCCATCCTGACCAACAACAATACTTAAACAAACAACAAGTAGAAGATTTTGCTGATGAGGTTTATTTTTACTATTCGTCAAAAAATAAGTATGGAGAGGCTTACCAAATAGCTAATGACATAAGAACTTACGGAGGAATAGTTGAGAACTTAAATACTCCAAGCGAGAGAGTAAGACCAATAACAAAAGAAGAATTAGCTATCATGTCCAAGGGGCTTCCAAAGGAGCTTGCAGCCAAGGCAGATGCTATACAATTTTCTAAGGGAGAAGGAGGAGTTGATGAGAAGATGAAGGATTGGGTTGCCTCACAATTAAAGGCAGGTATTGGAGAATCAGATTTAGTAGAAGTTATAAAGGAGTATGGATTATCTGACAAGGAAGCAGCCGATACTGTAGCTGCCGCCGCAGAGTCAATAGTACAAATTGCACCTCCAACAAAGAAAAAAAAGAAAAGAAAATCATTACTTAATCGTGCCTTTAAGGGAGTATCAGATGAAAAGGTTAAGTCGGCAATACAAAGTTTAGGATTATTTTACGAAACAGAAAACCAAGCCCAAGCCAAGAAAGATGCTAAGGAATTTATTGCACAAGTTGGCGAGGAAGCAGCCTTGGATGCAGTAAGAAAAAATCTTATTGAAGGAGGCAGGGCAGCGTTTGTATTTGCTGAGATTATTGACAATGTAACTAAGGACATGGCTAATGCAAAAAGTATTTCCGAAGTAGAGACGTTACTTGAAATTCAAAAAAATCTATTAGATGAATTTGACCGTAGAGCAAGAGCAGGAGGTCAATTTAATGCCGCCCTCGCAGATATTTATGCAACATCCGATTTTAATTATCAATTAACAAAACAAATTGAAAAGTATAAAGCTATTAACAATGGTATTATTTCACCAGAGGTATTGGCGAAGTTCGAGGAGTTTGAAAAACAATTAATAGAAGTAAATGAACAATTAGCTGAGGCTGAAAAAAGAGCAGAGGAAGCAGAAGAAAAAGCGGCTATCCAAAACATTAAAGAAGATGCCAATAGAAACAAAGAAAAAGAAACATATTCACAGAAGGCAAAGAAAGTAGCAGATAAATTCAGAGCAAAGTTCAAAACTAAGCCTAAGTTTTACGATGAAAACGGAAACGAAATAGAAATATTTACAGCAGGTTTTACTTGGAATGATTTAGTAGAAGTAGTAGCTAAGGCTATTGAAAAAACAGGTAATGTCGCCGATGGGTTAAAGGCAGTCTCGGACTTTGTACAAGAAAGTGAAGTTTATAAAAAATTAACAAAAAAAGGACAAGCTGCACTTGATAAGCAAATAAACGACTACTTTGGAGAAGACAAAACCAAGGGGAGAATAAAAGTCCCCCACTCGTTAATTAGGCGATTAGTAGAAGAAGGAAATACCGACATGGATAGTTTGGTAGCTGCTGTAAAGAAAGAGATGTTAGAAGAGTATCCTGATGCTACTGACAGAGAGATTAGAGATGCAATAACAGGGTATGGAAAAATTGTAAATCAAAACCAAGAGGAGATTGAAAAAGAAATAAGAAAGTTAAAGTTTCTTGGTAGGGCGCAGTCAGCACTTGAAGATATTGCTATGAAAAAGAGACCATTGAAGAGTGGCGCACAGAGAGACAAGTTAACGGCAGATGAAAGAAAATTGTTGAAAGAAATTAAAGAGGCAATGAAAGATTTGCCAGTTGATTTAGAGACACAAGACGAACAATTAAAAACTGCTTTAGATGCTGCAAAAAATAGATTAAGAAACAGAATTGAAGACTTAAATAATGAGATTGAGGCAGGTGAAGTAGCTAAAAAGAATAATAAACCTACAATCACCGACCAAGAGTATAAAGACCTTGTTGAGCAAAGAGATGAGCTTCAATACCGTCACGACCTAATCTTTAAAGGCAAGCCTCAAAGTGTAGGAGAAAGAAAAATAAAAGCACTCGAAAAGCAGTTAGACGATTTATTAGCTAAAGAAATAAAAGCCAAGGGCGAACAAGTAGTATATAGCGAGTTAGAACAAAAACAAATTGATGACCTAAAAAATAAAATAAACGCTGCCAAAGAAGAGATGGGATTAATTGCTTCTAAGCCAATGCCTAAAACAGAAATGGAAAAGGCTGAGGCGAGAGAAAGAGCTAAAATAGAATCGCTTCAAAGACAACTTGAGAATTTAAGACAAGGCGTTATAGCAGCAAGAAGTAGAGTAAAAACTGAGGAGAGTCAAGAGGTAAAAGATTTAAAAGCCCAGATACAAAAAGAAAAAGAATTTTTAGGATTAATTCCTGCAATACCAACTGAAACACAATTAATGGAGTTGGCTTATGACAGAGCTATTGATGCTATAAATGAAAAAATTAAGAATAATGATTTAGCTTTTAAGAAATCAGAGAACAAAGAGATTATCCCTGAATTAGAAGCTAAGAAACAACGTCTTAACGAAGCAAAGGAAGAACTTAAAAAACTTCGTGAGGATGCAGGCATAATAGAAGCAAGGAGATTAGAAAACGCTAAAAAAGCTGTTCAGCGCAGAATCGCAGAATTAGAACGTAGGGTTAGAGAAAAAGATTTTAGTAAAAAGAAATCAAATCCATTAATTAAGGATAGTGAGTTAATAAAACTTAATGCAAAAAAATTAAGAATAAAAGCAGAATTTGATAAACTTCAATACCAAAACGAATTAAACAACAGAAATAAAGTTAAAAAGTTTTATGATAGTGTTTTAGAAATTTGGGGACTACCGAGAGCTTTATTAGCTACAGGCGAATTTTCTTTTGTGTTAATACAAGGAGGGCTTTTCACTTTAAGCAATCCGAGAATGGCTAAGAGTGCCTTTGATATAGCTATGAAGTCATTTGCTAATGAAGACAGAGCAAAGCAATTCTTAAAAAAATTACAATCACAAGACTTTTACCCAGTAATGAAGGCAAGTAAATTGGCATTAACAGAACCAGATGCTAAACTTGAGGCAAGAGAAGAACAATTCTTGGGAGGTTGGGTAAACTATATTTGGGACATTGCAGGCTATCCAATCAAGTTAGGAGGCGATAAATTATACGAGGGTTGGAAGAAATTAAATCCTATTAGAGCAGTTGAAAGAGCAGGTGTATCTTACTTAAATATGTTAAGAGTGCAGAAGTTTTTAGAGGGAAGCGAGATGTTACAAGCACAAGGAAAAACATTTGAAACAAATCCAAAAGACTATAAAAATTTAGCAGACGTAATAAATACCTTTACAGGAAGAGCCTCGTTAGGTAGAGGGCAGCAGTTTTCAAAAGAATTGTCAGCAGTTTTCTTTTCACCGAGGAATTGGGCTTCAATGGTTAAGCAAGCAACTCCTTATGCTATTTATCATTTTGGCAAGATGGGGTCAAGAGAAGAGGGAGAAAGTTCACTTTCTTTATTAATGAAGGGGAAAGTTACTCCTTCTGTAGCACAAAAAATGGCTATAAAAGATTATACAAAGTTTGTAGCGTTAACAGCAGGGATTGTTGTAATGGTAGCCATATATTTAAGTGGTGACGATGATGATGAAACAGAAGTAAATACTGACCCAACAAGTTCAGATTTTATGAAAATAAAATTAGGAAATACAAGGATAGACCCTTGGGGCGGTAGAATACAGCAAGTGATTTTAACAAACAGAATATTAAGTTCTTTAAGCGGAGGAGATGGAAAATCTTTAGATTATTTGTGGAAGATGACACAAAACAAATTTAATCCTTCAGCATCAATGACTTACAAGTATTTAAAGGCGAAAAAAACACCAGACGGAGAAGTGTATGTAGACCAATTTGGCAAGCCAATTTCAATTCAAGAAGACTTATGGAATAGTGTTAGACCTATCTATTGGCAATCATTTAGTGAGATTAATAAAGAAAACCCACCATTTAAAGCAGGTATGCTTCACGCCTACGGATTATTTGGAGGAGGTACACAAACTTACAAGACTCCAACTGAAATTATGAAAGCTAAGAAAGTTTCTTGGGAGGATTTAGAAGGCAAAGAAGTAGCAATTTTTTATGGTTCTTTACAACTAAAAAAAGACCAATACACTAAACAAGATATTGAGGAACTAACAGTTGAATACGCCAAGGGAATAAAAGACCTTGAAAGACAAAAAGAAAAAGGATTAATTAAAGAAGTTGCTCCTTACTTGCAAAAACTTGAAAAAAATATCATTACAGATTTTAATAAAGAGGCAAAAAATGAAACTAAGGAAGAAAGATTAATTTTTATATTATCTAAAGCTAAAAGCGTTTCCGAGAAAGCTGACATATTAAAAGAAAAGTTTGCTTCTTATGATGAAGAGGAAGGTGTTTGGTATCCAACAGAATCATTGCAGTCTCAAGAAAATAAATTAAAGAGATTACTTTCAAAGGGAGTGATAGGCAAAGACGTTGAAAAAGAGGTTATGATGAAGATGATTGAAATAAATAAGAAAGCGAAGCCTAACTAAGAGGTGTAAATATTTTTTTTAAAAAACTTAATACGGAAAGATAAATATAAATTTGTAAAAAATAAATTATGGCAACATTTAACTATACTTCGACCTTAGTACAAGAAACAACTTCATTAATAAAAGTAAGTACTACATACGAAGTAGCAGGTATAACACCTCCTGTAGTATCTTCAAGTGGAACATTTACAAACACAATTACCGCCAATGCCTATAATGTTGGAAGTTTTAATTTTATTGTACCGCCAGTAACACCACCAAGAACAATACAATTGCCAAGCACATCGTTTGGAACGCCAATGCCTACTTTTTTAGATGGAGTTTACAGATACACAGCTTCGGTTGTTTATGATATTAATGTTGACGAATTTCAAAATACATACAACACTAATTCTTACATAGTAGTAACTCAAAACATTGATGCTTTATATATAAACTTTTTAAGTGGATACGACCCAAACAATCCTGCTGACGTATATTATAATAATTTGCTTTTAGATTACTTTGGACAAATAACTACTTTGTCTTCTAACCTTGCAACAAATTATGAAGCAATAAACGACTTAATTGAGCAAATACAAGCTATCTTAAATCAAGAAGTTCAAGAAGTATATTTTGTATTAGTAAATCCAAGTGAATTTATAATTAATTATGGTTTAAATAATTTGCCAAGCGGAACATACACAGACCAATTACTAACAATTACTCAATTAGGCACAGACAACGAATACGACATACTAAATTTCCCTAACGATGACACAGACGTAACAACAACGGTAAGTTCAGAAGATTTTAATGGAAGCGAAGAATACCCTGATGGAGTTTATTTATTGTCGGGAACATATACGGTAGATGGAGAAATTTACACGGTAGAAGAACACGCCTTAGTCCTTACAGGAATAGATAGTGGGATGGCAGAATTTGGAGAAAAGTTAGTTTGTGCTTGTAGTGATAATTTAGTTAGACAAGGCTGTAAGTTGCTAACATACTACGATGCAATAGAAAGAACTTTTGCAGCAGGAAAATACACTTCTACAACTACCTTAATAAAGAAACTTCAAAACCTATTAAATAAACAAGGTTGTGGATGCAACTGTTAATTTATGGCACTAACACAAACACAAATAGATAACAAAATAGCTTTATTAAACGCTGAATTAGCGGAGAATGGAGTAGAAATAGCCAATGCTTTGAAAAAAGGCTGTGAGCCTTGCGAATCATTGTTTAGTAAATCTATTAAAATAAGATTTGAATTGTTTGTATTGAATGAACAAAGCAATTCAATGACTTGGCTAATAACAAACACAGGATTGAATATATTAACTAATACTAACGCAAAAATAATAACTACATAAAATGGCAGGAGGAATCAGAATACCATTCTTAACAAGTGCAACAACACCACTTGATGGAACAGAATTAATAGTTGTTGAACAAGGTGGAGTAACTAAAAAATCTACCATTTCAGCAAGTCAGCAAATAGCTTTAGATGCAGCAAATGCCGCACAAACTACCGCTAATACCGCAGTAAGTGATGCAGCAACGGCTCAGTCAACAGCTAATACCGCAGTAGCTAATGCCGCAACCGCACAGAGTACAGCAAACACAGCAATAGCTAATGCGGCTACAGCCCAAACAACAGCGAATAGTAAACTATCCACCGTTGCAGTAGATGGCACAACAATAACAGGAAATGGAACGGTTGGCAGTCCATTGGTAGTAGTTGGAGATATAGAATACAGAGGATATTTAACTATTTCAGGCGGTGGAGTTACGTTTACATCAATAAAAAATAACGTAGGTACTATTGTTTGGTCAGTAGTTGACAATGGAGTTTTAAATGGTGTTTTGTCAAATGCTTTTCCTGTTACTAAATTTTTTGGATTAGTAGGAAACTTAAACGGTGGCGGTGTACCTTATATTAATGTTGTAAGGCGATTGAATGACAACACAGTAGGAATTGATATTTTTAAATTTGATGGAACGCAAGCAGGAACGCCATTTGGCACATTTGCAATACATTTGATAATAAATAACTAATTGTTAGAATGAATGATATTGATAAATTCTTTTCACAATTTATAGGTCAATCCCAAGGGCAAGGTAGATTTCTAAGATTATCAGTAGAGAATAATCTTGTAGGAGGGAGTTTTATAGGTAGAAAAGATAATCAAGATTATTTAAAAGTAAAGATAGATGGACTTACATTAACAAGTAGTAGTGGCGTTCAGTCGGTAACAGGATTGAACACTAATAATTCAGACCCATTAAATCCAATAGTACAGATAAGCATAGGTAGTGGACTAAGTGGGAATGGAACGCCTGCAAGTCCATTAACAGCAACAGGAGGAGGAACGGTAACAGGTGCAACAATAAGCGGTGCTTTATCAGTAACAGGAAGCGTAACATTGGCATTTGCTTGGACAGGTACAACAGTACAATATGTAAGGGGCGATGGTAGCTTGGCAACCTTTCCGACAATACCAACAGTTGGGACTTGGGGTGCTTTAAACTATCCTAATTGGGTAAGTGGCACTCCGTTTGTTAAAATGACTGCGGTAGGTACATTTGCATTAGATACAAATACATATTTAACCGCCAATCAAACAATAACATTAAGCGGAGAAGCAACAGGTAGCGGTTCAACATCAATAGCGGTAACTCTAACAAATTCAGCAGTAATAGGAAAGGTATTAACAGGATATGTAAGTGGTGCAGGAACGGTAGCGGCAACAGATACAATACTACAAGCTATTCAAAAGTTAAATGGGAATATAGTTGCAATAGGTTCGCCTTCGTTATTTTCTACAATAAGAACGGTAGCAGGAAACCATACTTTAGATGCAACAGATTTGGCGACAATAAACACGCCTAAGCCATTAATGATATTAATGAACTCTGGCTCAACTCAAACATTTACTATTCCATTAGATAGCACTTTTGATTTCCCTATTGGTACACAAATATCAATTTCTCAAATATCAACATTTCAGCTTACTTTTGCAGTAGCAGTAGGAGTAACATTAAATAGTATGGGTGGATGGTTAAAGATAGCAGCGAGATATGGTGGTGCTACAATAATAAAGACAGCAGCAAACCAATGGTATTTATTTGGAGCATTAACACCTTAGAGATATGATAGGAATAATACATAGTCAATTTGACCAAGATGCTACAAGGTTTTTAAACGATGCATCAATAACAAACCCTACACAAAGATTGGCTATAAATTATTTAGCAAGAGAATTAAAATTAAATAGTTTATGGACTAAGTTTAGTGCATTATATCCAGTAGTAGGAGGGAACGAAACAGCACATTCAAAAAACTTGATAAGTAACACATTTAATTCAACTTTTTTTGGTGGTTGGACACATAGCTCAACAGGGATGTTGCCAAATGGCACAACAGGATATGCTTTAACAGGATTAATCCCAAGTGCGGTATTGTCTCTTAATTCGACATCTACAGGATTTTATAGTAGGACTGCTACGCCAGCTCCTACCGTAACAGGTGTTCAAATAGGATGTGGTAGTCTCTCAGATAGAATAGGTATGCAAATAATTAGAGATACTGCTCCAAGTTTTACAATATCTACAAGGATTAATACAAGCGGAACAATATTAACAAGTGCAATAACATCATCGCAAGGATTATTTACTACAAGTAGAACTGCATCTAATTTAACAACAAATTATAGAAATGCAACGTCTTTGGGGTCTAACACAGCAGCAAGTACCGCTTTGCCAACGGTAGAATTATGTATAGGTGCTACAAACACAGCAGGAGTTATAAGTGCTTATTCAAGTAGAGAACTTGCACTTGTTTATGTATCTGCAGGATTAACAGCAGGAGAAGTATCTACCTTATCTACAATAGTTCAGCAATATCAAACAATTTTAAGTAGGGCTGTTTAACTAATAAAAAATAAAAAATATGACAACACCAATAGTAGAAAAAGACTTAGGAATAAATACCGAAACAGGATTACAAGAAATACTTAAAGTATGGAGAGTAAATATTGATGCAGAGATAGAACTTATTACCGTAGGATATAAAATATACACAATAAGCCCAACAGGTATAGAAATTAAAGAGTCTCAAATCATAGAATATGGAAGATATAATCATCCAAGAAATATGGCTTTTGATAATTGGAGAAATAGTCCTATTGGGGAAGGTATAGCACAAGCAATAGCTACAACTATTAATGCTTCTTATCCTAATATGAATCAATTTATACCAGAAGAAATAAATTCAGAAGAAATAAAAGAAAATTAAATATATTTGCAAAATGATTACAATAGAAAACGTAAAGAAAAAAAGCGAACAAGCAGGAGTAGAAATTTCTTTTTGTGATTACTTATTGCAAATTGCCAAACATATTCCTCCACAGCAAGGAATAACAAGGGAAACAATTAAAAAAGAGTTGAAGATAATTGACTCTTTAGAAAGCCAAAAAGACAAGGAAGAACTATTAATTGACGACAGTTATGTTCAGCTATTAAAAGAAAAAGAGTTGAATATGTCTTGGGTAATTAGAGAGAGTTGGCTTGTTGAATACGGAGAAATGTTACAAGATATAAAACTATAACTATGAAAACTTGGAAAGCTTATCAATGGCACATATTAATTGGAATAATATTAATCTTTGCTATAAATATGGTAATTACAAAAGATGCCTTTAGCACATTATCGGCAGTAATTTTAGGAGTTGGATTAGCCCACTTCTTAGGAATGGTTATTAATGGAATATTTTTTAAGAAGCAATAATGGAATTACTTTTTGCCATACTATGCTTAATCCTTGCAATATTTCCGATTATATGGGAGGCAAAAGAAGACTCTTTAAGCAAGAAAGAAAACGGAGAGCCATACGACTACAACAAAAAGATTGAGCCATCCTTATATTGTTTATTATTTACAACAATAATGACAATAGTGGGGATAATACTCCACGTTATAGACTATGCTTCATCTTGGAACTTTGTTAATGACGTAATTAAGGTTTCTTTGTGGTATGTGTCATTAAGGATAATGCTATTCGATTATATTCACAACATTTATAGATATAAGAACGGTCTTTCCAAAGAGTTAGACTTGTTTTATTTAGGAACAACATCAAGCACAGACAAACTACTTAAAAGGTGGGGAATAAATTATTTATTACTTGCCTTACTTAGATTTTTGTTTGGGGAATTATTAATCATTTTAGCCATATTTTTATAATGGATATGTTAGAGCAAAGAGTAGCGGAGTTAGAGAAAGGTCAGAAGTCTATAATGGATAGACAGGCGAGCCACGAAAAGACCCAACAAGAACAATATAGGTCAATACTCCACGATGTAAACCAAGCACGTCAAGAGTCAAAAAACACTACCTTATTTGTAAAAGAAGTTGACGATAAGTTAGACAAGTTAATGTACTACATTATGCCTGATGAAGCTATCGGTAGTATTGGAATATTTAAAAAGCAAATAGAACTTGAAAAAAGAGTTGCGGATATAGAAACAGAAAAGAAAGTAGAGAAAGGTCAACTAACCACAATAAAGACAGTAATAGCTTTTCTTGGAACTATTATGGGATTTGCAATAGCATACTTTAAATCAAAACTATAAAACTATGGAAAAGGGAACTAAAGTAAAATTCAGAACAAACAAAGAAGGTGTTAAGGAAGGAGAAATAGTAGAAGAAAGAGGCAATACCTACATAATAAAAGTAGATAATGTTCAATGGGTAATACTCAAAGACCACGTAATAACTCCAAGGCAAGAAAGCGAAAACACAGCAAGAATGTTGGAGGAAGAAGTAAAGAGATTTAACTCTGAAATAAACCTAAATTAAATGAAAACAATATTTATAAGTGCAGGGCATAGCAATCATCCAAAAAACGATAGGGGTGCAGTAGGCAATGGATACATAGAAGGTGAACTTGCAGTAGAGTTTAGAACACTACTTGTAAATGCGTTAAAGAGAAAAGGTGCAAAGACAGGTATTGACCCCGACAACTCTGTATTAAAGCAAACATTAAACTACTTTTGGAATTTAACAACAGAAAATTCTATTTGTGTAGATATACATTGGAACGCAGCGACACCATCAGCAACAGGCACAGAAGTATTTATTCCAAACAATCATTCACTAACAGAACTTAATTTAGCAAGAGAAGTAGCTTTAACCATAGCAAGTAAACTAAAAATTGTTGCAAGAGGAAACAAAGGAGTTAAGTTAGAATCAGAAAGCCAACATAAGTCTTTAGGATTTATGAGATTAAAAGGAGAAAATATATTGATAGAAATGTGTTTTATAAGTAATCCTAACGATATGGCAAGCTACCAAGCTAATAAAGTTCAGTTAGCAGAATTGTTGGCAGACGTATTTATAAAATATGCAAAGTAAATGACATCAAAATATTTTACAGAGTACGATAAGTATAAGTTAATAAGTCTATGTATTAAGGCTGCAACAGGCGTTATTGGTGGTAGCTTAGTTTTAGAACAAAAGCATCCATATTTAACATTGATTATATTAGCTATTGGAGCAATAGCAAATGAAGTAACAAATTTTTTAAAAGAAAAAGATGAAAAAACTAATCCTACTAATACTGATAGCAACAACGATAAGTTGTAGCGTCATTAAGAATTTTCGCAAAGAGAAAAAGAAAGAGGAAAGTAAGACTGAGCAAGAAACAAAAACTGATAGTGTTGCCAAAGTAGAGATTGAGAAAGAAATAGTATCAACATTTACAACCGATACAAAGACAGAATTTTTTGATTTAAGCGAGGTTACGATATACGAGGTGATGAATGATAGTGGCGAGGTGAAAGAACGCACCACAACGATTAAAAATAATATAAAGGGCAATGTTTTATCTAAAGGCAAAGAGGATAAAAAAGAAACCTCCGAAGAAAGCACAAAAGTAGATTTGTCAAAAGTTGACAAGTCCAAAGAAAGCAAGTCAAAAAGCGAGGTAAAAAAGGATAAAAAAGTAGAAAAGAAATCATTGCCAACGTGGATGTGGATAACATTAGGAATAACATTCTTTCTGTTTATTATCATAGCAGTTTGGAAAATCAAAAAGAAATACTTTCCTTTGTCGTAATTAGTTTTCATAGACTGGTAATAGATTGTTCGGAAATGCCCACTTTTATAGTGGGTTTTTTCGTTTATAAACATTTATTTTAAAATAAATTTGTTTATATAAATATATTAATATACTTTTGCAAACAACAAATCAAATTATTATGAAAAAACTAAATCAACTTGCAGACTACCTAAACAACCTACTTCTTAAATACGAATGGTGTACATCACACAGAGATAGATACCACGTACAAGAGCCTAAGAAAGAAGAAAAGAGGCTTAGAATTTGGCAAACAACACACAACGGAATTACAACTAAATACAATTAATAATGAAAAAGAAAAGTAAGATACAATACATCATTTCACCGCTTCAATTAGCATTCGTGAACTCAATAATCCACGAAGAAACTAATCCTGAGAATGGGCTTGGAATAAAGAAAGGAGATGCCTTTGGGAAGATTTTTATCGAGGCTCATCCGAAGTTCAAAAGTTTTAAAAAGAGTAAGGTAGCAAGGGAATTGGATGGGGAGTAACGGTTCTCGGCTTGGCGAAGTTGCCGAACACAAAACTTCAATAGTAGTAAAAACTTTAAAATTTAGATAAAATGTCAAACGAAGCACAAAACGGCAATTTTGCCAAACCGATGTTATCGCCAGTTGTTCTCGAAGCAATTCTGAACGATGCACAAATAAAGGCGTTACAGAAAGGATTAAATGACTTGGTGCAGTATCAATCACCAAAATATGTTTTAAAAACCAATGGTGAATTTGAAGTTGTGTATAGTGAAGAATACAATAGGTTGTTTGCAAAATTTATTGAACAAATAGAACATCGTCAGTCGCAGTTAGTGTCTGCTTACAATTGGCGATAACGTTTGGTGGCTTGGCGAAGTGGGGGAATTTGAAATACAAATGCTGGATAAACCACAAATGTTGATTATAAGTACAAATGTTCAATTTAGCACTATTGCCCCCATTTTGCCAAACCACTGTTAGTGGCAGTCGTGTTTTTTAAAATATAGGTTTGGGCGACCTTTATAAAACCCACAATTGTAATTATGTCAGAACAGACAAAACAAATTCAGAACCCACGCCACGTTGTAAAGGCTTGGGAAAAAATGCCACTCAATGAAAATCGTAACAAGTTTTTCATTGAAATTGAAAATGGCGAAGACGTTAAAGGTGTTGCTCCAATTGTCAAATTTACAATTCAAAGCGACCCTATTGGCGAAGTTGGTGTAAATGGTTGTCAAGCAATAGATATGCTTGAATATACCAAATGTTTGTTCCAAAGCCTTAATGAAGCTTTCCCTTGTCGTGAAAATGCTTTAACAATTACAAAAATTGAAGAAGCTATTCATTGGCAAGAAGCAAGAACCAAAGACAGACTTAATCGTCAAGTTGAAGGTCAAAATAAGGCTTAAAATTAGTGGTTGTAGGTCGGCTCGTTTGGGTCGTCCTACGATTGCCACTAACGGTTCTCGGCTTGGCGAAGTTGCCGAATACAAAACTTCAATAGTAATACAAACTTTAAAATTTAGATAAAATGTCAAATAGTAGCACTGAACGGCAATTTTGCCAAACCGATGTTAGCTGCCGTATTTTCAAGGTGGCTGGATGGCTTGACTTCAAAGGTTTTGATAAACGAATTTTTGAAATAGAAGCGAAAGAAACAGAAAAGTCTTTTGTTGCGGATGGCAAAAGAATAAGCAAAGAAAAATTAATGAAAGTTGATACAATCTTTGTTGAAAATCACAAGTCAATGCGATATTTTACTTATTGCAGGGATGGAGAGCAACAAAAGGCTTTAGATTTAATTAAAGCACACATTGTAGAAAAAATCAAAACCTATAAGTCAGAGGTAGATGCTTTGATTGCGTTTGTGTCGTAATATGGCAGCTAACGGGTTGCAGCTAAACGCTGTTGGCGATTTGAAAGACAAAATTATCAACTTAAAAATAAAGTAAAAATGAAAAATGAAACTTTGAACACAGAAGAAACCGCCAATAGCGATTTAGGTGCTGTTATGCGTAGTTGCGTTCACTGCGGTAACAAAATGGATTTTGAGGTTTGGACAGAACTTGAGTATGATGATGGTAGTGATGAGCCTACAACTGGCAATCATTTGATAAATGTTGAATTTGTAAAATGCTTAAAATGCGGAGAGGTTCTTTAGCAATTACGCATAACTATTGCACTTGCGTACCAAAACAATATCTATAATCTATGAAACCAATTGAATTACAACTAACTTACAAAAAGGTGTTAAGTTTTACCGAAACTCAAAGACAATCACTCAAAAAACTTGAGGATTACGATGTAAATGTTAACGAGTTTATCCGTAGTGCAATACGAGAAAAACTGGCAAGGGAGTGGAAAGGAATAAAAGAAAGAAAGGACAATAAGTGTCCATTTTAATAATAACAATCTAAAATAAACAAAATGCAAACAAATTTTTATTTAACAGACAGAAAAGACCGCAGAGAATTAGACATTGACAAATTTATTGATACGCTATGTTCAGAGTTCAATGCAGACAAGGAGAAAGTATTATCTATTGACAGAAAAGGAGAATTAGTTATCATTCGGAAAATAATGATTTACTTTATCCAAAGGAGAGCATTAGTTCATCATTTGCCACCAACATTAACAAAGACTGCATCTTATTTCAGAGGGGAAACAATGATAAAGAAAGGAGGCAGGAAACTGGTTAAAGATGAGGGGAAGCCTAAGAATCACGCTACAATAATCCACGCTGTAAAGAAACATATTGAACTAAGAGAGATTGGAGATTTCGATTATAACTACTACTACATAAAAGTAGAAGAAATTTTTAATAGACTTACTAACTTTATTGAGGCAGAAGAAAAAGAAATGTTGTTGTTGGCTAATCACTACTTTAATACTTCTAAATTAGTTAAATTAGCAAGATACATTGGAGAGAATTATTCTCACAACGAAAATTTAAAACTATTGTTGAGTAAAGAAAAGCAAATGGAATTACTTGTAGAGGAATTGCAAAAGTCAACTCCTGATGAAGTTCCATTTGATAGTTTGCCAGTAATTGATTAACTTTGTTTGATGTCTAAACCAAAGAAATGCAAATGTTGTCAAGTAGAATTTACTCCTTTTAAATCTACTCAAAAATTCATTGATGTAAGCCACGAAAAGAATTGGCTTAATAATACAGAGGAAGGCAAGAAAGAACTTGTTAAACGAACAGAAAAGTACCTCGCTGATATAGAAAAGAAAAGGTTAAGACAAGCCGAAAAAAATAAGTCAGCAATTGAATGGCAGAAAACAGTATTAAGTGGAGATAAAAAGAAAATATCTAAGCTAAAAAAAGAATTGATTGATTATTCAGAAGTATTGCAAAAGAAAGTAAATTTAATTGCAAGACTAATTGATAAAGGGTTGCCTTGCTTGGCTCGAAAAACATTAGGACAAATGCACGGTGGTCATATCAATTCTGTCGGAGGTCATAAGCCAATTAGATACAATCTACACAACATACATAGGCAAAACGCACAATCTAACCATTTTCAGAATGAAGATGGATTACTTAAAGAGGGTTTGTTAAATGAATATGGATTAAGTTATTATGAGTTTGTAATGGGATTAAGAAAGTGTACTTATTTAGGATTAACAAATTTAGAATTGCAAGAAAAAGCAGATATAGCTGGTAAAATTATTTCTAAATTAAACAAGGCTGATTTGCAATATTCATTAGATAAAAGAATTGAATTAAGGAATCAAATCAATATAGAATTAAGTATTTATTCAGAGGAATATAGTATATTTATAAATTAAATAAAAATATTTAGATATTAATATATTTTTACTATCTTTGCAGTCTAACAATTAAAAAAACTATGGAAACAATTGAATTATCAAACGTAAGCCAATCAATGGCTATTGGTCAAGCCCTACAATTTTGGGAGTGTTGGCGAAGAAACGGAAATCATTTACCTGAACATCAAGAATTAGGTGTTAGCGTATTAAAAGACAATCTAAGAATTAAGTATGTAGAGTACATTAAAACTTGGAATGAACTAAGCGGAGAACCTATGGAGGAAAGAGTAATGGACTACAAGTTTATTAATCTTACACAATACGACACAATGGAGAAGTTTACAGATGCAATAGAAAATGTATTTGACTTCTTGGCAGAACATACAATTGAATTTAAACCTAAAAAATAAATTAAACCCTAAAAACAAAACAAAATGGAAAACTTAACAGAAATGCAAACAACAATTATCTTGCCTTATAATATAGGGCAAGAAGTCTTTTATTTAAAAGACAATCAATTAAAGAACAATAAGGTATCAAGGATTGATGCCGAAGTAACAGAAACCCAATTGAAATGGATAATTTGGTTTAAGTTAGAAGATTACAAAACTGACTTAATAAATTACGAACACACTTTTGAAACCAAAGAACAAGCTATTGACTATGTTACATCAACGATTAAATAACTAAATTTGCAAACACTTAAATAAATTATAAACACTTAAAAATTAAATTATGGGCTTCGGTCAAGAATCAAACAGAAATGCAACATTTGTCAACATAGTTGGCGGAAAGTTTGCAGTAAAATGTAATGAAGATACTCCTAATGCGGTATCAAGAAAAAACAAAAACGAAAAAGTTGTGTGGGAGCTATTGCACCCCGACTTAACCGCTACATTAAAAAGTGTAGCTTGTGAAAAGAATGAGCAATTAGGCTCTTGGCAGTACAAAGTTACTTTAGATGATTGTGGAGATACCTACGTCTTGAATATTCCTTGTGAGTCAAAGTATGGAGATAACTTTGCTTGTAAAGTACCAAACCTTAAAGTAAACAATGTTTATACTTTTAGACCTTATGACTTTGAGGACAAAGAAAAAAGAAATAGCTATACTGGGAAACCTTTAAAGCAAACAGGTATCACAATTACTGATGGGGCAAAAGAAAAAATTGCTTCTAAATTTAGTGCTGAAAACCCTAATGGCAGACCAACGCCAACAGAGAAAATGGATGAGGATGAATACAAAATCTTTCAACTACAAGTAAGGAAGTTCTACAGAAAAGTTGTTGATGAATTTAGTAGTCAGTCCAATAATTCTATGCCTCAATCAGAAAATTTTGGAACACCAACAAAAGCCGACATAAAGGCAAAGAACCAAGTTCCTGACGAATCTGACCTGCCTTTTATTATTACTGCATTAATTGGGTTATCTCAATTAGTTCCAATGTTTGTTTAATTTATGATACTAACAGAAGAAAAACTATATTCGGGGGTAGGATTTATCCCCGATATAGAAAACTTAGACGAGGTGCTAAGTTGGCAACCTAAAAAAGAATGGGTAAGAGAACACGAACACATAAAAGGTTGGATGTATATTCCTATTCAATACAAAGAGTTTTTAATGGACAGATTGTTTGGGAAGTACCAAATAGATATTAAGCAGTCCTATGAAACAAAAACAGGGTGTGTTGTTATTGTAACAATAAACGTTGTAGGTAAGTCTCACGATGGAATAGGCTCTGTAGACTTCTATCAAGGATTAAATTCATCTATGGGATTTCCTATGGCTAAAACCTTTGCTATATCTGATAGCTTAGACCACTTTGGGAACATCTTTGGCAGAAACCTTAACAGAAAGGATATTGCACCCAAGAAAGTTGTTGAAACAAACGAAGAAGAAACTAATTTTATTGCAATGGTTACTCAAAGAGTAGGCAAGTGTGAAGATGTAGCTACATTAAAAAATTTACACGATGTAACACAAGAAGAAATGATTAGCAAAGGATTTACTTCTGAACAATTATCTAAAATAATTAAGGCAATATTCACAAAAAGAAAAGTTAATCTATAATGGAAAATTCAGAAGAAAGGAAAGGAAAATTTAGTGCAAGTAGAATAAGTGAATTATTGGCTGGAGGAACAGGCAAGACAAGAGATAACTACATTTATGACCTTGCTAACGAAGTATTGGGGCTAAGGAAAGAACTTGATACCCCTGCAATGAAACACGGAACAGCAAATCAATTAAATGCTTTTGAGTTTGTTATTAAGCCTTTGTTTGTTGGTGCAAGGTGGTTAGATACCTACATACCTATAAACGAGTTATGTGGTGCAAGTCCTGATATAATGATTGACGATACCATTCCTGCTGATGTTAAATGCCCTTTCTATATTGATACATACATTGAGCAGATTAACAAAGTACCGACAAAGTATTATCAACAAGTACAAATGCAGATGATGGCTACTGGTGGCGAAGTAGGGATACTATGTTTCTATCTAACAAAGCCTATGGAGTGGGGAGAAGAAACGGTTGTTGAGTTTCCATTTCCTTTAGAAGATAGATATAGGATTTTTGAGTTTAAGAAAGACGAGGAATTGCAAGAGTCTATATTGAAAGCAGTAGAGTTAGCAGAGCCAAAGAAACAACTACTTATTACAATGCTTAACAATGCTACTCCAATGGATGAGATAGAGTTCTTCTATTATCAAATGAAAGGCAATAAGCTAAGGAAATTAAAGGAAGCAAGCAATATGTATAATGTTACTACGATATACAGAGTAAACGACCAATTTTACTACGAAATAAAGTAATGCTCCAAATCTTTAAAGAAGACATATTAGAAATAGAACACAATGGAAGGAAAGACTTGTGGATAGTTCTTGATGTGTGCCATAAGAGTTCGGGAAAGGAATCATTAAATGGAGTTCCTAACTGGGAAAGCCTATGGACACTAAAGCATAAAGACAAAGACTATCAGAAGGATGTATCCATAAATGTTTTAGAAAGCCTTTTTAATCGAGGACTTCTCGAAAGGAAAGGGAAAGTTTAGTCTCAATTATAGCTTAAATATGCGACAAAAAAAAAGCCTACTAATTAATTTTAGTAGGCTTTTTTGTTGATGTTTATTGGTCGCTGACTACAAGTATTAAAAATAATATAGTCATAAAAGAAGTAAATGTAATAATGGGAGCAGGGTCTATAATCATAATCAACCCAAATAAGGCAAACAGCAAGAGCAATAATATTATTTTATATTTCTTCATTTTCTGATAGTTTTATAATTTCAAATAGTTTAGATTCTGTTTCTTTAAGTTTATATTTACCTGTAGTTAGGCTTGGTGCATAAGAATATTTAAAACAGAAGTTGCCATTAGTAAATTTAAGAGGATGCTTATCGTCTATGTCTACCTCTCGTAGATAGGCTCTGCCATCCTCCTCAAATAGTATTAAATGCTCTCCGTCAAATTCTTTTTTTAACATTTCCAATGCTTCTCTGTGAAGTCTAAAATTAAAAGACTCGTTTGTTGTTTTGTATGAATAGATTGATACGTTCATTTTAGTTAAGATAAGAAAGTTTGGTATCTGCTTTTTCTGATATTGTTTTTTGCGTAACTGCGATTAAATGATAGGCTTGCCTACACTTTATTGAGTTGTGTTGACTTCGTGCGTTAGAAGCAAGAATTTTAAGTTTCTCCAATCTCAATTCTAAGTGAGTTTTGTAGATGTGAGGAGTTGTTCTAACTTCAATAGGTTCTTTTGTCTCCAAGAAAGGAAATAGGGATGATAGTATTTGTTTCATATTTTTTGTATTTTAGTTTTTATGGTTAATTGTTTTTGTTTAAATTTACATAGGGCATAATTACCCTCAATAATAGTAGCCTTGGTAACTACATCTACAAGTTTATACTCGTTGATTATTTTACCTTTAGGAGGCTTAGGGTAGTGGAATTGCTTCCATTGTTCTTGTGTTGCCATAGACTATTCGGTTGCTTGTTTAATTACTTCGGATGCTTTTTGTTCGGCAGGTGTATCGCTTAAATTGTGGTGCAATTCAAAACTATTTGCCCTTGCTTCTTTTAAAAGTGTTTGCAATGCTTCTAATAATTGAGGTGCTGATGCAATTAACTTTGCATTCGCCTCAGACTCTATTCCAAAGGTCTGACAAATTACTTTTTCTTTCATCGAGTCTTTATGCTCGGCAATTACTAAATTTTTAGATTGTCTGTGCTTCCAATCTCCTTTTGTGTGTTTTAAATTTTCCATAGTATTAGTTTATTTGAATTGTTGTATAATTTGTTTTTGCATTATCATATGCAGGTGAATAAGTATTGATAAAAAAGCATTTAACGACACCTTCTTCAATTGTTTTAGCTCATCCTTTACATGGGTCTTATTGCCATTATTCCACGCCTCTATGTAGTATTCTGGTGTAAGTTCAAAACTCTCTATCTCTCTTTTTGTTTTGCCTTTTCTATCGGCATCTTCGATTGTTTTACTAATTGCTTTGTCAAGTTCGTAAAACGGATAATTTTCTTGTCTCATAATTTTTGTTAGTTAGTTTACACACCCACCAATAGGTGGATGCCCTCACTATTATTTGCAGACTTGTAACTGCTAACCGAAAACAATTTCTTGGTAGAACACTTGCTGTAGGATGACATCGCCAGTCTCGGCATCGTCATTCTCCTCAATCATATTCATAAGATGTCTCGTTGGTGTTTTTTGGACTCTTCTGTGAACATCTGCCAAGGTAATGGACTTAGTTTGGTCTCCATCGCCCTCAAGGTCAACTAAGGTTAATTTATTGCCATCCCTAAGAATCTGCATAAGCACATCCTCGTAGCAGGGATTCTTTAATTTGCTCTTGGCTGACTTGTAGTCCTCACCTTTAAAGTCCATCTCCAATCCGTATCCATATACATAGCCAAGACTATTGCACAAGGCATTGTAGAAATATTTTTCTGATTCTTCGTGTGTTAAAATAATTTTCATTGTTTTTGTTTTTTATGGTTATCTTACTAAGTCTATTAATTTCTGTTTTCTGAGTATGCTTTTTGCCGTATCAAATTTTACCTCAAAATTGTTGGCAAAACTTTCGATTTCTTCTTTTTCTGCCTCTTCTATTGTGTCGAAGTATCTCGTGTCTCTTTGGTCATCTTTTTCAAAATCAATACAAGCACATTCAAAGAGATATTCATTCGCTTCTTCTTCTGTTTCGAAGGACTCAACAAAACAAGGGTTGTTTCCTCTAATTCCCCAAGACCATACATCGTAGGTCATTACGTTACCTTCTTCGTCTTGATTCTCTCTAATATGTAATCTTGACTCAACCCCTCTTGGGCTTGTTGTTTCATCGTTTGACAAGTAGATGAAATCTGCTAATTTCATAGACTTAATTTTATCTTGGAAATCAAAATAAAAGATTGTTGTTTTCTGTGCTGTTTTTAATGTTAAATTTTTCATAGTTGTTTTTTTTAGATTGTTTTTTGTTAATTGAATATGATTGATAATTTTAGTTTTAAGATAGCCTTCTTCAAGTCTGATAGCTTAGATAGGTTAAGATTATTTTGCCTCGCTATAATGTAAAGGAATGGGCTAATTTCTGATACTTTACTTTGGTTAATCCCATCAGTCTGACTGACGAACACATTAAGAATTATGTCGTTCATACTTTTCTTTTTAAAATTAAATATTTTTGTTTTCTGTGTGTCTCAATAAATTCTTCTTTCACTGCTAAATTTTTAGCTGTTTCAATTCTTGCTTGTAGTTCTTTCTCAGCCTCCTCAATGGTCTCGAAGTATTGTGTGTCTCTATCTTTATCGTTCTTAAAGTCTATGCAGGCACACTCGAATCCATATTGTTCAGCCTCATCCAATGTTTGGAAGGACTTTTGAAGACGGCTATTGCCTCCTACACCATACTTATAAATATCGTATCTTATTACATCTCCATCCTCATCTTGAATTTCCCTAACGTAGATAGTTGGCTTGATAATTCTCGATACTCTAATTTTTTCTAAAGATTCAAAAATAAATTCTGCTAAGTTAGTAGACTTTATTTCTTGGGCATCAATATAAAATATTGTTTTGGCTTCTGCTTGTTTTAAATTTGTGTTCATGTTTTCTAAGTTTTAAAATTTGTTATTAACTACTAATTGACTTTTCTTCTTTTGGTACGCTTGTGGGCAAGTCCTCTGAGATGCACAGCCCACTAAGATTGACATCAATAAGATGATTGAGATTAATTTTTTTATATTTTATTCTATTTCTGAGTAAGTACCTATTGGATAAAATGAAATTGTGCAGTAGTTATCTTTACAATACTGCTCTGCTTCTTTTTTATCTGGTGTGCATAACATTGGCATCTCCTCGCAATCTACACAAAGGTACAATGGCTGAGTTTGGTTTATTGTCTCCATCTTAGATGCCACTCTTTTTTCTTGTTTCCACTCTATTAAATTTGTCATGTTTTCTAATTTTGAATTGTTTCTGTGTATGTGATTGACTCCAAATATTTTTTGTTTCCTGCTTCTACCAATTCCTTAATGTCGGTAAGAACGTTTTTTATATCTGCCTCAACAAAGTTATTGTAAGAATAGCCATTAAAGGCACTTTTCTTTACTTCTGCGTAACGATGTGTGTAGCGGAAGGATGATTCTATACTTTCCCTTCTTCCATACTCTCCTGCATTATAAATAAGTAGTGTGCCTGTAAGCATAGAAAAGCCTTCAGACTTTCTTATTGCCTTGCGGTAGTTTTCAACTATCTTCTTGTAGTTAAGAAGGCTGTTGTGGTTTGTAAAGATTAGGTCTGTTACTACAAACTCTGTTCTTAGCATGATGTTAAATTCGTTAGCAATTGCTATTTCTACTTTTACTATTTTTTCCATGTTTTTATGTATTAGTTATACCTCGAAAAGTCCCATAAAAATAGCAGTTAAGCTATCTCTATGGGACTAATACTTTTTTAATTATGCTGTAACCAAGGAAGGTGTATTTAACCAACCTACCATTGTCTTGTAGGCTCTCTCATTTATTGCGGCATCGTTACCAAACATTAAAGAGAAGTCCTTGTCTCTGCTGTTACTGCTGTGGTTAGTGTAGCGAGTAACTGCATTGAACAAAGCCCACAGGCTTTCACCCTGCTCATCAATTGACTTGTTGATGTCGTTTGATAAGGCTAACATTTGATTCTTGGTTCTGGAAGATGTCTCGTTAGCACTACCCTTGATTGTCTCTCCAAAAACAGCGTTAACAATATCTACGATGTGTTTTCTTTCAAATGTCCTTGTGCTTGCTGTTTCAAAAACTGCCATCTGCTTGTCCTCAAACTCAAGCAATTTTCTTAAACTTTTAACTGCCTCGTCAACCCTCTGTTGCATACTTGCTGTATGGCGAAACTTAGAGATTTCTTTATTGGCAATTGCAAAGGTATTGGCACAACAAACAACTTGATTACTTGTACCAAAGCCAAGACTCATTGAGCCATCGTGAGCATTTGTGCCTGTGATGAAACGTTTGATTCCAGACTTCCCTATGTACAATTCTGGTAGCTCTAATTGAACAAATACTCTTGAGCCTCCCTTAAGTGTTCCTCCTCCCATGTTACCAAACGACCCCAATGTTTCGCTGTTGTTCCAAGGATGAGTCAATTGCAGGTCTTTACTAAATACTTCTTTAGCACTATCGTGTACTAAGCCAACCAATTCATGGTTCTGTAGTACTTCGTATCTTTCACCAACTACACCAAGATAGGCTTTGGTATCGCTTCTTGTGGAAGCATAAGCATCTGGCAGGATGATTCCAGACTCAGTTGTTAACTTTTCTTTTCTCACAGTCCAATTAAGACCTGTAGCCATTAGTACTTCGAAAATAATTTCTTCTCTACTTAAATTTTGATTGTTCATGTTTTTTTGTTTTTTAGGTTAGTTATTTATTTTGATTGTTTAGTTTAATATGCTGATACTTCTCTTCTTTGATTCTCTTCAAATGTAGCTGACTCCCATTCATCGTCCTCATGGTTAGTTAGCTCATGGAAGTACTTTGACAATTCCAAGGCTATCTTCTCTAATTTAGCTGTTTCTGTGGTAGTAAAAGACGTTCTAAAGATGTTGTGGTTAGTTTGGATACGTCCAAGCATACCGCCACCAAGATAATTCTGGTAAGCACTCATTTTAGACCCCTGCTTGAAGCCAAACTTCTCAAGGGATATTTCTACTCCGCCACCTCTGTGGGATACTTCTTGGCGCAAAATTGCTGTTGTGATTTTTGCTCTTAAATTTCTCATGTTTTCTTAAATTAAATTAGTGTTTATAATTGTGTGATAGTTTCTACTCCTACAGCCCATACATTAAAAATTGTTGGGTTCTCGTCCCAAGTATTGGTGAACCCAAAAGTACTCAGAACGTTCTCAATATCGCCGTCTGTTTTGTCTGTTAAATTCTGAACAACTACAATAGTGTTATTGTATTGTATCTTACCTACAAATAAAGGGAAGATAATTGTCAGCACGATGGCTAAACTTGTTACTTTTAATATTTTCATAATTTCTATTTTTTTATGGTTAAGAGCAAACCTCCATTGGAGGCAATAGATACCTATTTTTAATTGCTTTCGTACTTAAGACTCATCAGTTAACCTTTCTTTACTCCTAACGATTGCAGTAGTGCTACATCCAATTCTGTTAGGTGTTGAGGACAATTTCCTGCCTCGTATTCTGAAACAACAATCTGCAAGGTATGTCTACTACCTTGCTCAGTTGTTTTTACTATGGTGGCATAGATGCCTTCCCTTGTTGCTGTGATTGTTTGGTGATTGTTCATGTTTTTATAGATTAGAATTGTTTAAAAAATTTAATGTTAAATGTGTTTTTCTGACCCTGATATGTGTTGCTGTACACCAATACTCCCTCGTTACCGAATGGGAAGTTAGGAATATACCATGCTATGCACTCTTGATTCATAAGTAGTGATAGTGCAGATAACTTGTTGTACATCCACTTATACTCACCTTCGTAGTTAAATTTCATTACCACGTTGTCTTCCTCCTGCTGAATGTATACTCCGTCATCTTTGCGTGACTGAATGTTGTAGCATCCGTGTGCTGATAATATTTTTGTGGCAAGGTCTGATGCCTGCTCGTAGTTGAAGGGATTGTTTCCCAAACCAATGTTTAATTGTAATTCCATGTTTTTTATATTTTATTTGGTTTATAAATTTTCAATTCTATTTTGTTCATACTTCGGCAGTTGATATAGGTAATCTAAGTATTTATCAAAACTATTTTCGCATAGTCTGTTATACTTCTTGACTTCCTTCTCATTACCTTCGTTATCTGCTTTATCTCTCAAGTCATTAAGAGAATTGTACTTGTTCAAGGCTGTTATACAGCGATTGAATAAAGATTGATTGTTTTTGTTTTTTGCTGTCATAAAATTAATAGTTAGTTTACAACAGCAGAAGAATAATCTCCTGCTGTCCCTCACTATTACCCATGATAAGGTTGATGACTTGTAACATCTATTAATTATTGGCTGAAATTTATCTTGCTATTTTCGTGACACCTCGTCACTACTTCCTGCTCCCTGCTCAATTATTCACATTACTATTTACACGATTACAGAGAGATTAATCCTTCTCTCGATGCCTCAACTACTTACTGCGTAGGATATTACAAGGACTTACTGCCGTTAGGCTTGGTGTGAATTTCGAGATTTCAAAGAACAACATCCGATTGATGACAGGACAAATGTACGGCGATAAATTATATTTGCAAATATATTTTATAAATTGATTAATATATTAACATTCCTTAACAATTAGCTTTTTATTTAACTTTTCGCTGAGGTCTTAACTTATTGTACTGCTCTCTGCACTCAATAAGATAATCTAAGGTAATATCTGGGAGATTCAATGCATCGTAAATCTTAGTGAAGTAGTTAAAGTTATCAATTGAATAGTTAATCCCAGAACGTGTGCCATATAAACTATCTAACGTGTATTTATAGCCTCTCTCCTGCATGATTGATACAAGTTGCTTATAAGTAATAGATTGTTCGTGTAGTGCCAATTTAATAGGCAAAAACAATAGTTTCTGTAGCTCCTTGTTGTATGTTCTATAATTATACACGTAATTAGGAAAGTTAGGTGAGTCTAACTTTATTTTTTAGGGGATTATAACTCTTTTTCATGCTCAAAAGTATAAAAAATTAAATAATTTCACAAAATTTCATCATGTAAATGGTCGAAAAAGCCTAAATTTGTCCGTTTAATCCCCGAACTAATAAGACAATGAATAAAAAAGTATCTAAAAACAAGGTTTATTGCTTCTGTGAATGCTGTAACCAATATTTTGAATTGGTTTATAAATGGAAACGTTTCTGCTCAGACTCATGCAGGAGAAAAGCCAAATATATTCGCTTAGGAAGATAATTTTACTGCTTTGGAAGAAAAGTATATCCAAGAGCCTTAATATCGTTACATCTCTTCTTTAGAGTCCTTCTGTCAATCTTAGTCAGCCTTTCTGCCTCATTTAGAGATGAGAATTTAGAGCCATTGATAATATACCAACCCTTGAATTTAGGGTGATTTTCGCCAATTTTAGCCTTGCTCTGTAGTTTTTTAGTCTCTTGGCTCAGTTTCTTCCCAAAACGCCAATGGTCTGCGCCGTATTTAGGCTTAATTAACCCTGTAGCATGAGCGTGTTGGATGTTTTCGGCAATGGTTGTCCACTCAAGGTTTGATACATGGTTGTTTGCTTTGTTTCCGTCCTTATGATTAACCCAAGGCTTTCCCTCTGGATTGTCAATGTAGGTAAGGGCTACCAGACGATGAACAGCTATTCTTCTGTATAGCTCAATTGTTCTAAATAAGGTAGCATAAAGATAGCCTGTTGGCTTGCCTTTAGCCTGCTGTATCCCTTGTTTAATCAGCCTTCCAGTAGTTGTGTTGATGATTGTTTTACCATCCTCAGTAATGGTGTAGTTTGTGTAATTAGGTATTTGTTTCATAAAGTATTGATTAATATTATAATACAAAGGTAGTGATAATTTTATAATACAAAAATTTAATCTTATAATCTTTATTATGATACCACTTTGCTTGTGTTTATAATACATTTGCTTCCCTCCTACCCTATCCATAAGGGTTTCAATCAATATACCTTCTTGTTTTCTTGCCATGTAGCGTATGTAGGGAGATGCCTCAGCCCAATCGCAATTGTAGGCAGGTAGCAGGAATCGGATTGAAAATGGAAGTCAAAATCGAAAAGTCAAAAGTTATGTCGGGGTAGTGTTTTTGGCGTGTGTGCTGGTGCTGAACAGGTGGTGTTACTCCTCGTTTACACACATATCCTATTAAATTTAGGAATGGGTATGGGGGGATATTTAGAAAGGGGTACTTGTTATAGGGGGGTAAATAAAGAAGCCACTACTTTGTTTAGAAGTAATGGCTTTTAGGAGTGTGAGACTAAGGGTGTTTAGTCAAGGATAGTCCAGTCCTCGGCTAAGGTGTCTGTAGAAGATGGAGACCAACCGCTAATTTCGTTGTCGATGTTTACTAAGGCTAATTGATTAGAGTAGCGAATTGATACTGCCTTGCTGTTTATGTTAGGCATCATAGTACCATTTTTTGTTTCTGCGTCAATTCTTTGCTTAAACACATCTTTTACTGATTGAGGTAGTGATTGCATTTGAGGAACGATAGGAATTTGAATAGATGCAGGTACTTGCATAAATACAAATAATCCTTTTCCGTTCCATCCTTTACGCTGGACTCTTTCGCCATTTTTTAAGGCTTCGATAGCTTTTCCAAAACTTAGTCCTTCTTTTTTAGGAAATAAGTTATGTACTGATACATAGATACTTTCTTCTAAAACTCTTTCAGGAAATTCATCTGCATCATTTAGTAGCATTTCAATTGTTTCGTCATTGATAGGTGTTCCTTCTGCCTTAAATCTTTTCTTTACGTTTTCGTAAACTTTTTGCTCGTCAAAAGAAAGTGTAATCACTCTCTCGGTTGTTGTTGTTTGACTCATTGTTTTATATGGGTTTAATTAAGCCGCCCAAGGCTGTTAGTTTTTAGTATCTGAAACGTATGAATTTTTAATTTTGATAGTATCTTCTGTAACCTTGTTGATTATATCTTTGGCTATATCGGTTAATTGATAGTTGTCTGCTGTTATTAGTGTTCTTTCGATTTCTACTTCTATGTAAGAAGTTTTTACTTTAATTTTTATCATAGATTGGTTTTTTAAAAGCATCCTCCTATGTTGATATGGTTGTTGGGTTTGGGTTCGGTTGTTGATGGATTGATTGTTTTTTCATACTCCCAGATTGTTTTTTCGTAGTCGTGCTTTTCGATAGGTATACTAAGCAATCCTCTGTTGTCAAGGAAGTTTATGAAGTCCATTAGTTCTTTTGTTGCCATAGGTTTATTTTTTAGTGTTTCTTTAGGTTCTAAAGCCCCTTTTAGGCTCATATAGTTTTTAGCTCTTTGTTTAGCTTCTTCTGATGTGTTTTCCATATTCAAATATTAACTATTAATTATTGATTCAACTTGTTTTACGCTAAGGGGGGAGTAGAAAGTGTATCCATTGGAGTATATTATGGATTCTTTTGGGTCTTCGGGGTCAGATGTTATGGCGTTTATGTTGTAGAATATAACGTCTTTGATTGTAAATTCTTCAACTTTAAACTTTTCTTGTATCCCTAATCTTTTAAGGTTTAGTGTTTCGTCTGTGTGGTAGTAGATAGGTATTGTTGCTTTCATAGGTTATTATTTTGCGTTTTTAAAAATTACAGAGTTAGATTTTTCTTCTCTGTATATTTCCAATACTTCTTCTGTTGGCTGTGGCGTAAACTTGTCTGTTACATTATTACCTTTCTCGTCTTTAACCAAATACCCTTTAATGATTGAATCGAAAACGTCTTTCATAACTTGATTTTCTTTCACTTTATACTCCAAGTATAGTTTCTTGTATTTTAAATACAATGTCCAAAAGTGTAGTGCTACAATAGTCATTGCTATAAAAGCAAGTGGCAGGATTATTTCAAATACTATTTCTTTCATTCTACAAATGTATTACATTGTTTTCTTATTAGTCGTTTTTAAACGTTTATAAACGGTTAATTAAATTTTTCTATCTAAAGATATGTTTTTGCAGAATCTAATTTCTTTGTTGTTAAGAGTCCAAATCTCTCCGTTGTCCATTGCACAAGTAAATAGCAAATCGTGTTCCTGCGAGTAATCAATCACCAAAATTGCGTAACCTTCCATATTGTCAGATATTCTAAAAATTGGTATCATAGGATTTAGTTGGAGCATCATTGTTTGTCAAGTTATAGACTTGTTGTTTAATTTACTTTACATATTTTCATCTAATAATTTTAGCACAGCAAGCCAAGTTGATTTTTTTTGAAGTAAATATCCATTCTTGATTTGCCAGCTTTTTCTCTTAATAAGTAGATATCGAGACCAAATATGTCTGTGTCGTTTTTGTACCCATAGTAGCCCAAGAAATCTATCTGATTAAACGTGAACATCACATATCCATCCACGTATATCTTTACTCTACCATTGTAGATTTTTAATTCGTACTTGTGTTGTGGTTTTTCCATTGTTTTATTCATTTTCTTTGTATTTTTCAATAATTAATAGGCAACTATCGCCAACCTTCCATTTATTTTCATAGGCAAATGGAATACTTACCTCTATTGTTTTCTTGTCGTTTTGCACCCAAATTTTAGGCAACACAGAACTCCTTCCTCTATGCCCTTGTTGAATTGCGGACACTTTTCCATCTACTATTTCTTGTCCAATGTTTGAATACTTTGGCTCGGTGCAAGAAATTAGTAGGATTGTAGTAATTAATAAAGCTGCTTTCATCATTCCGAATATTGAGGTTTACATTTTGCTTGTTCTTCTTTAGAAAGTCTATTAAACATTCTTGTTGAGATTATTACTCTGTCTTTGTCAATGTAGTAAGTAGGAGAGCCTAAGATGTAAAAATACTTAGGGTCTATTGTGTTACTTGCTATTAGGCTGTTTATTTTTTGGGTTGGGGACATATTATTTAGTTTAATTTATTAAAGTTTGGCAATCCTAAAGAGCATCTATCTCTTTTTTAACTTCGTTCCAAAAATTATTAGTTCCTTTTCCTGTTTGAATAATCCAAACATTGTTTTGTTCTACGATTAAATCAAGTGCCGCTAAAGCACATTTTTTTGCATCTTTTTTTACTTTCCTATTTCTTTCTTCTGAATTAGGGTCGTGCCATCGCAAATCAGTTACAAAATCATAGTTCAATAAAATGGAAAACTTTTTTACCATTTCTTCTGCTTTTTCTTTTGGTGTCATTCTTATTTAAGTTACGTTAAACCACTAAATTAATTGACAATTCTTTCTGAATAATAGCCAATTCCTCATAAGTCCAAGAAGTCCTACCATTTAGCTTGTTAAATACTGACATAGAAGTCTTAGATATTTCACTTGCTAAGTCTGTAGTAGAAAGTTTTTGCTCGTTCATTGCCTTTTTTATCTTGTTGTTTAAATCGGTCTTTAACCTCTCTTTTGTTTTTTCTATTTCTTTTGTTGACATAATTTAGATTTATTTGCGACAAAGATATATCAAACAAAATTATTTTGCAAATTTATTTTTAAAAAGCATCATCAGGCACGTCTAATTTATTTCCAAATCCCCAATCTTCTTTTTCAGTCGGTGGTTTATAGTTGTCTTTTTTAAGTATTGGAGTAGTAAATGCACCGTTTGGTTTTATGGGGCTTGGCTCAAAGGCTTCTGTTTGTTTTGCTATTGGAGGTAAAATATTGCTTGGAGTTCCTTTTCTTCTGTCTCTCATAGGGTTTATTCCATATTGGTTTTCAAATCCTGCTCCGTCAGCTTGTAATTTGATTAAATATGGAGTATCTCTGCCTGTTTGTTTTCCGCCAGTTTCATTTTCTTTAATTTTTTGAACGTGAATTTGTGTCCACATCCATTTATCGGGGTGGTTTGCTAATCTATGCACTACCATAAAATCGTCTGCTTTATTTGGGAATTTACTACCTCCTTCTGCATCTGCTTTTGTTGGTGTTGCTGCATATCCTTCGTAAATATGTCCTTTTGGATATACTCTTCTTAGTGCCTCGGTGGCAGCGTGAACATTTAGGGTAATCCCAATTCTTGTTTGAGTAATAAACAATTTCATATCTAACATTGCTCTGTAATCGTATTGATGTTCATTGACCGCTTCTTTTGTCAAAACATTGTAAGGCTCAATCACAAACCTTGTATATTTTTTTGTTTTTGATAATTTCTTGCCAATAGCAAGCATATCCTTGTATGTAAAAGGAATGTCATTTCTAATAATCGTAAAATGTTCTTCTACCCAAGACATTGATTCTTTTACTTGTTTTTCGGACATACTTTTAATTGGTATTCCCATATAAAATTCCATTAATCTATACTTTAAAGTTCCGACGTGATTTTCTCCTGCATAAATTATATAGTTCTTTTCGTTAAAATAGCAATCCATTACAGCAAGAAACCAAGTAACGACTGATTTACCTGCATTATCGTGTCCCAATACCATTACCAAAGATTCATCTTTAAATCTCCAATACTCGTCTAAGTCATCCCATCCCGTTTTGTCTGCCATTTTAAAAGTGCCATCTCTTTTTTGTTGAATAAATCTATCACAGGATTCTTTGCTTGCAATAAAATCAAAATTATCATCGTCAATCTTAATTTCTACTTTGTCTAAATATTCTGCTTGCGGTTCTTTCTTAAATTCTTTCTTTTCGGGAGTAAAATTTCCGTACCCTTCCTTCAATAACCACTTGGCACAATCTGAAAAGTTATCTCTAAATTTTAGCTTAGCAAGGACTTGACTTGCATTGTATCCTTTGTTTTGTTCAAATTCAGTAGAAGAAGTAAACACATAAAATATCCTTTTGGCTTCGTTCCAATCCGCACTCCACATACCTTCGCCAGCAGGTCTAAGAAGTAAATTTTTATCTCCACGTTGCAACTTAACTTTCCACCCTTCGGATTCCAAAAGTGAAAGCACATCACCTCTATTATTCCAATCCTCGAATGGTGAAACATTTTCAGATAGTGTTTTTATATCGTTTTTCTTAATCGTAGGCGTTTCAAATACCTCGTTTAAGGTCTTTGCACAAACGAACAAAATTTCTCTCTCTAAAACGCTTAAAACAGAAATCTTGTCAAATGAGCCATAAATTATCTTGTAACCCTCGCTTGGAGCAACCATAAAATAACCGCCTTCCCCTCTCGTTTCAATCAATACACGAATTTTATCCTTTGGGTTTTCTAATTTTTCCGCTTCTGTGCAATGCCTGTTTGCAAGTTTTTTATTGCCTTCAATTTCTTCGCATCGGTAGATAAAATGATACCCTCCGCTTGGGGTTAATTGAACAACAAGTTTGCTCAAAAGTCCTTTGTCTGCTTGTGCAATCAATAGCTTGTAAGTATCAAATAACTTGCCTGTTAGGTCGTATTTGCTATCAATATCAATTATCTCTAAACCTCCGCTAACTGCACCACACACAATGCCAATTCCTACGGTGTTTGTAAAACTTGGTTCTATCAATTCTGTTTGGTTTTTCTTCCAACTGCCTATCGGCAATTTCTTTTCTCCAACAGGGATAACCGACAACCCTAAGTTAAAATATTCTTTTGCTTTCTCAATCATTTTCTAAGTTTTTTATGCTAAAATTTGCTGTTACTGTTTCGGGAAAAATTATTTCTCCTGCTTGGCGTTTCTTTTCGGGAGTTGTGTTAGTTGACTGTATTTCATCATCCCAATGTCTGCCATTTAGGTAAGTTGATGGGTGTTTGCGATATGTCTTATCAGGTGTTGAATTAACGTAAGCCGAAATCGCCCCAAGACAAGATTGCATTTCATCAATATTTAGCTTCATCCATTCTTTACTTGCTTTTTCTTTACCAACCTTGTATTGATAATCAATCCAAAATTTATTAAATAACTCTATTTTTATTCTTATTAATTCTTTTTCTTTTTCTTTATTGCTTTTTTTCGCTTTAGTTTCGTTAAGCGAATTAAAAGCGTTCGGTTTTTCATCTAATGGTAGCAAGGCTTTTGGGCGACCTCCTTTTTTGCCATTTTTTGAATTAATTTTAGATTTGTGTTTTGCAGTTAATAATTGTTCATCTAAAAACGCTATTGAAATTAACCCATCGTTAACCGAAAAAAAGCGGTCGCTTAATTCGGTTAATCTTTCGCTTTTAATTCGCTTTTTTAATTCGTCAAACGAAATATTTCCGTCTCGATGCCAATACATTGCGCACACATTAATAAATATTCCTTGAAGTTCGTAATCTTCATATATGATATTTCCTGTAAGCCATTCAGTAGCTACAAATTTAAAGTAGGGAAAGTTTGTAGCCATTGTTATAAAGATTTAAGTAAATTAATCCTATCAATAGCAGCCTTCTTAATATTGGCTTTTGGATTTGTTTCTGCCAAGAACCAAGTTAAATACTTTAAGTCAAAGCACTCTGCAATTAAAGTTCCTTTGTACTTTCCAAAATAAAACTTTGGTGGTTGGTAAGCAATGTTTTTGATAAACGATTGACAATTATTGCACGTAGCAACGTTCTGTCCATTCTTTAATTGTGTGGAGTAGTCGTTCTCTACCCCACACTTTTTACAAACTATTTGTTCCATAAAGTAAAAATGCCATTAAATGAAAGTCGGAGTTTTCAGATAACAGCTATTTTATTAAAATTTCTTTGAAGGTTTGCTCCGACACAAATCCTTTTGCAAATATACAAAAACATTTTTGAATAAAACAAAAAAAATATTTTTTAGTAAAAAGCGAACTACAATTGTACGTATTATTTTTTTATTAAACAAATTAAAAAGCTTTTTACTTAATGAAATAATTGTTAGTTTTGTAAAATTCTAATCTTTTAATTAATAATACTTTAGTTATGGCATCAAAAGAAAAAAGAAAATATAATGATGAATACGTTAAAGCACATTGGCTTACGAGTAAATTAGAAGATATAGCAAAACACTTAGACATAACAACAAAAACTGTTCAAAACATAGGCAGAAAGCAAGGATTAAGACCAAAAACATCAGAATTTTTAAAAGAACTAAGACAATCAAATACGTTTGAACAAAAGTTAGACGAGTCTAACTTTAATCCTGTTGACAATTGGTCTCACGGATGGCTAAAAACAAAGGAAGCAAGTATCTTTGTAAAGAACCCTAACGGAACGATAGATTTAGAACAGCTTGTAGAAACACTTTTTAAAGACATAATAAAAAGAGAAACCCCTAAAAGGGATTATCCAAAAGCAAAAGAAAAGACATTTGATAGGTTGGTAATTACAGACATACACATAGGGCTTGACCCAAACAAATCGGGAAATTCTATGTACCCTATGAAATGGGGAGAAGAAGATATTTATGAAACCTTAGAAACAATAGTAGATAATGTTTTAAAGTATAAGACATCTGATATTTTGTATATTGATAACCTTGGAGACTACCTTGATGGGTATGAAGGACAAACAACAAGAGGTGGACATAGCTTAGACCAAAATATGAGTACCGAAAAGCAGTTTACAGTAGGTATAGATTGGTTTGTGCGATTGATAGAGATATTAGTTAGACATTACGACTTTATTTACATAAGGAACATCACAAATGATAATCACGCTGGCAACTTTGGACTTATTTGCGGAGTGTCTATTAAAAAGATTATAGAACTAAAATTTAGAAACGTAGAATTTGTAAATCAAAAAGCGTTTATAGACCACTACCAAATAGGAAGACACATCTATTTGTTGTGCCACGGAAAAGACAGACACCTAATGAAGTATGCTTTTTCAGCAATACCGAATAAAGATAATATCCACAAAATTGAAAATTATATTTCAAACCAAAGACTTGATAGAGATTGTTTTATAGAATTTAGCAAAGGAGATAGCCATATTTATAATGCAGATAATGGCTCATCGGACTTGTTTTCTTACATAAGTTATCCTACCTTAGCACCTAATTCAGAATGGATAACTACTAACTTCAAGAAAGGCAAAAGAGGATTTGTTTTTGAGAATGTAGAGTATAATTCTAATAATAAAAGTATTCACCCAATTTATTTATGAAAGTTATGCCAATAACAAAGCTGGGAATGAAGTTTAATAAGAAGAAGCGTAAAGTTTCTGCTCCAAAGGAAATACCTATTGAACACCCTATGGTAGCACTTGAATACTATCAAGATGTTTATGAAACCAAAAGAGAATTTGATAAGGATAAGTTAAAGTATGTTGATAAAAGAACAAGAACAGGAGAATATGCAATAAAGAATTTTATCTTTGACATACAGGAAACAAGAATTAAGAATTTAAGCCAATTTGAGTTATTGGTAAATGGAGAACTTAGAGAAGCGACAAAAATTATTTTTACTGATGACACATACCTTGTTTCACCTTATGACTTATTGATGTTTATAAAGTTAGAGTTTCCAGACTACCTTTCAAAGTTAAACGCTTATATGCCACCGATGGTTTGATACGATTTAATACGATTTAATACGATTTAATATGAAAACAATAGTAACGCAAGAGTGGGCAAGTCAAAAAGAATTATTTGAACATTTGCAGTACATAGAACTTGCTCAATTAGGATTTGAAACAAAACATAACCTAAAAAAGAGGTTAGAACATTTCTTTGACAACAATCCAAAGGCGAAGCAGTCAGAAATATTTGATTTTCTGCAAGAGTTTATTGATGAAAATAGTTAAGTATTTAATTGGGTATAATACAATAAGTGAATATATACCACATATTGTATGATAAGTCATTCAAAGTTTATTAAAAATAAATTTGGATAATTAAAATAAAAGTATTTATCTTTGTCGTGGGGAATGTAAATAATATTAAGTAAAAAATAAAAGACTGCAAAAGTCCCTTGCTTAGTAACTTTACGCTCCCCGTAGAAGCCAATTCTTCGGGGCTTTTGCATTTTATAGAAGATTTCTTAGCGGAGGATTGAAAGAAGAATGCAGCGTTAAGAGTAAAAAAGGTTACTGCGGGGAGTTCCAAACAGCCGATTGATAGCACTAAATAGGGAAGTCATTGGACAATTAGATAGGCTCTAATTGGTAAGTTGCCCTAAGCTGAAACAAGCCAAATTGCTTTCAGTCGAAACGATACGAAATACGCCGATATACAACAGAATATCGAAATTTCAGAAGTAAAGTTTTGAGTTGCCAACCTTAACAGAAATGTTGGGGAGTGTACTCACTTTACTTCTACTCCTCGAATCCACCTCAACCAACTGAATATGAGTTGTAGAAAATTATAAGTTTTAAAATAAGTTTTAAGTTTTAAACTTAAAATAATAGTTAAAAAATAAATTTGCAAAATAATTTATAAAAGCCTTATCTTTGTAATCTATGAATTGGATAAAATATTGGGAACTTACATTAATAGGATTGATAGCATTATCAATTTTAGTATTTTGGGTAGGGAAGTATTTTTTAAACAGCTACTACATAAACAAGTCAAAGAAAGAAATTGACAAGACAGAGAAGTTATTTGGTGTTCGTGCCAAGGCTTATGTAAGTAGTTGGAGAAGATATTTAGCAAAGCAAGAAAGAGAAAATAAATTATAAGAGAAATGGAATTAATTATAGGAATTATAGGAGGAATAGTATTTATGTTTTTAACAGCATATTTAATTGATAGTAAGTTTACAAAAACAGATGTGTTACTTTGTATTTTACTTGGGATAGCAGGAGGATATGTTGCTATTTTTATATGTCTTCTTTATATGCTATTTATAGGATTTAAAAAACAATAAATTATAAATCAAAACAATTAAACAATGAAAAGAGCAAGTAAACTAAGAACGGTAGCTGCAATGATGTCTTTACTAACCGCAGCATTGCCAGCAAATCAAGCAAAAGCAAATCAGTTAAACTCTGAAAATACTCGCACCATTGGCGAGGCAAATAAGAGTGCATTAAAAGAAGAAAAGAAAAAAGGTGGACAAGAAGTAGCCGAGGTAGATGAAATGTCGGGAGGATTGAAATTTAATCACCCTACAATGTATGCACACACCTCTCCAATGTACTTTCCAAAGTATCATCCTAAAATGACTTGGAATCAACAAAGACAAAAAGCTAAAAAAAGAAGAAAATCGAGAGCATAATGAAAAAGAAACTACAAGCCCTACAAGATTGGGTAAAAGAAATGCAGATTAATTCTACTAAGCATGGAAGATAACGAAGAATTAATAAAATCAATAATTGCTAAGTCGGAAGGAATATTTCTTGATGCGGAGATTGAATTTTTAAAGAAGTTAACTTCAAGTAGCTATATTAAGCCATTTTTAATGTTTGATAAAGCAATTGAAGATGCTTATACCGCAATGCAAACACCTATGATGTTGGATGATAGCGACAAAGTAAGGATAACATTCTTAAAAGAATTATTAGGGATGGCAGACGACAGGGAGTATTGTAAAAAGAAAATGACGGAAAAAGACGAAATTGAAGCAGAGAAAATAAAAACAACATCAAAGGCAAGTAACGTAGCTTTATAATGCTAATAAAAGACGCAAATAATCCAACTCCATTTTTTACAAGGAAAGAACCTCCTACATTTTTCAAAACAGAAACCGATAGACAAAGGTATTGGGAGAAAGAAAAAAAGATTTGGTTAGATGGCTATTCTGACGATGTAAATGGAATGTTGTATTTTTATGCAACACAATGTATTCTTAAAGATAGGATTAGTGCCAAGCTATACTATCCAACAGTAAGAGATGCAGACGTTTTAATATTTAAGCATATTGAACAAGCAATGAAAGATGGTAAAGCTCCATTTATTATTAAGGGCAGGGGTATCGGATTTAGTTCAATAGGAATGAATCTTCCATTTTATTTTTGGAAAACAAACCCAGGGGCAACTTGTGTGGCAACATCAAAAGATAAAGGAACATTAGCAACCTTGTTTACAGAAAAGACAATGATTGCTTACGATGAAATGCACCCCGACATCAAGCCAAGTCTTGTAAGAAAAAACCAAACATTGGCAGAAAGTTATTTAAAGACAGGTACAAACTACAAAGACGATAAAGGCAATGTAAAGTATGCAGAAAGTGTATTTTTGTGTAGAGATACCCAAGAAAGCGAAAAAGCAGCTACAAAGTTTTCGGGAGCAGGTTCAATATACGGATTTTCCGATGAAAGTCCTTTAATGCCAAGGCTTTTTACGTTTTTTAATTCAGCAATAGAAATATTTAAAGACCACGCAAATAATAGAATTGCAGGATTATTGTTAATGGGTGGAACGGTAGAAGATACCATTCCCAAAGAAGCGATAAGGAGAATATCAGATATTTTTGCTAAGGCAGATGCAATGAATATAGCACCTTACTTTATTTCAGCAGTTTATGGTAAGCACGTTACAAATGGACATTCAGATACCAAAAGAGCAGAAGAAGAAATATTAAAAAGGCGAGAAGAATTAGATAAACTTGACGATAAAAGTTTTTTAAACGCTTACATTAAGAATAATCCATTATCCATAGACGAGATATTTGAGTTAAATACAGGAGGTAGATTTGATGAGTACACAATTTCTGTAGTAAACAAGCAATTAAAGGCACTTCATTCAGAGCAAAAATACATTCCTATTCCTCATATTATTGTTCCTGCAGTAACAGGGTTAGAAGCAGAACTTGACAAAAAAAGCAATATTAAAATACTTGAACACCCAAAACCAAACGTGGATTATATTTTTGGGTACGATGGAATTATGACATCAGAACTTACTTCTGACAATAAAGGTTCAAAAATGGCTTTTATAGGGATGAAAGGATTAGACCCCCAAAGCGAATTACAATTTTGTCCAGTAGCAATGTATTTAGAAAGACCTAAAACTATTGAATATGGAAATGAACAATCGGTACTACTTCTTAAATACTTTAATAAATTTGGCAGAGCAAAAGCAATAGGCGAGTTAAATGCAGCAGGAGAACATTTTATACAAATGGCACAAAACCAAGCATTAAAACAAGCTATAATGTTTCGTAAAGATTTGAATAAAACAGGTTGGGTAGATACAAAGAAAATGTGGTTTTATAGGGTGGATAAGATTTTAGATTGGCAGATAGAACACGGAAACATTTACTTTAAAAAATATGGACACATGGTTTACTTTAAAGAAATGTTGGAAGATGCTTTAAAAGGACTTGACGAAAACACCGATGCCTTGGATGCCTTGCTTGCTTGTATTTATGGATATGGAACAGGAGATATTTTTGGGGAGAAGCCAAAGATTAAAATTGAGCAACCTAAACAACTAACAAGAACATTTGTATTAGAGAATGGTCAAGTTTTAGAAAAGTGGATTTGATAATATTTTTTTAAAAAACTTATAAAATATAGCAATTAGTAATTTTGCTAACTAAGGAATATAAAAGATATGTTCAACCTATTAGTTAAGGAAAGCGAAAAAACGCCTGAATGGTACAGAGAAATAGTTAATCATTACTGCACGTTTTTCAACACTACAAACTTTATTGCAAACAACGGACTGATAATATCACCTGTTCAAACAATTAACGAGAACTACCTTTATTATTTATCTTCCCAAGATGGCAATAGAAATGCCTTTATAACACAGACAACCCCAGCAGGATTATTAGCAACTAAAGGAAATGAGATTTACAAACTTGTAAACACCTTAAAGGGAAAAGTAAGTGAATATTTTCAAAAGCTAAAGATAACAACCGATTTATTAAGCGAACATTCTATATCAGAAAGAGAGTTAGTAAGAAACGGACTATTGTTTTATGTTCAAAACCAAACATTCATAAAGCAGATGGAGTCCATAGGATTTTACTATAATCCTGTTCCTGAAAACGTAATTATAAGAACCAAAGAAGACATTGATGATTTTATGGAAATGGATTATCGTCAATTTGGTTGTGAGGTAGCAGAGAGAATAGCCGATTGCATAATGAAAGTAAATTATTGGACTTCATTATCAGAGGAAGAGTTTAAAGATGTATTGATAGCAGGATATACCGCAACAGATGCCTATATGAAAAATGGTATCGTTACAGAAGAAAGAGTATTGCCCCAAGAATGTATATTAGATTTAAGAACACCAAACGACACTTGCTATAATGACAAAGCAATGTTCAGAGGTAGATTTATAAACCTTGTTAGCCCACTTGCCATAATAAAAGAATACGGAGATAGATTGCCACAAGATGCAATAGACGAAATAAAAATGCTATCCGATTCGACCCTTGGCAACGTAGGGCAACAATTTCTAAGAATGTTTCCTGCAAGTCCAACAGGAAATTATGAACTATATCAGTACGCCCAATCAGGAATGAGAGGAATGACAGGACTAAGTGTAATAAAAATGTATTTCCTTGCACCAAAAGATTATAGATACAAGACAACCAAGGGAGTATTAAACAAGTATAAAGATTATAATGACTTTGGTGAGCCAATAGCAGCAACAAATGCAAGAAAAGGAATTTATCAAAGTTGGACTTGGCATCAAGCAACCGTAATAGCAGGAAGATATGTACTTGACTATGGCATAGTAGCAAACCAAGTAGTAACAAAGATACCAAAAGGAGAGTTTCAATGTCCTATGACAGTTTATATTGACGATTATACTTCGGGAGTATATAAGTCAAGAGTAAGCAGAATGAAACCATTTCAAGACGATATAAACCTTGCCGATGCAAAGATTAAAGAAGCAGAGTTAAACGACCTTGGAGTAAACTATATAATAATGGATGGAAGCAAAGACTCTACTAAGTCCATTAAGCAGATATACGACAACTTTAGGTCAATGCACATAGACATAAGCAAGGTAGATTCAGAAGAAGGTGCAATGATACAAAGGCAATTTGCCGAAATGGTTGACTTTACAGGAGCATTAAAGGTAGTAGAAATTTACCAAGCCATAAAAGACGTATGTAGAAGGGAAATACAAAATATGATGCACCTCCCCGATGTAGCTTTAGGGCAACAATCGTCAGTTATAGGAAAGGGAGTTCAGCAAACCACCGTTCAGTTGGCAAGTACAGGATTAGCCCCTTTATTCAATGGATTTATAAACTACAAACAAAGAAGATTGCAGTTGTCGGCAAACATAATGAAAATAGGATTGTTAGCCGATAACTACGACAAAGAATACGCTACAAGAATAGTTGGCGACCAAGGATATAATTGGTTAAAGACAAGTGCTATGGAAAACTTTGAATACTTAGGTATTTACTTTACACCATACGATGTTATAGACGATGAAAAGAGAGCAGAGCTTAATGCAGACGTATTTGCCCTAATACAAACAGGATTGTTAGATGGCAGAGATGTAATAAGATTAAAACAAATCCATTCACTAAGACAAGCATACGCATACATTACAAGAAGGACTAAGCAACGTGAAATGGAGATGAAAGAAACCCAAGCAATGCAACAACAAATTGCCGCCCAAGAAGCAGAAGCAAACAGACAAGCAATGTTGCAAAGCAAACAAATTCCAGCACAAGCGGTAGTAGATTCCAAAACTATTCAAAGCCAAGCTACAAGTCAAGACAACGAAAGAAGTAATATGACTAAGAAAGAGATAGCAGATTTGCAGAACCAAGTAAAGATACTTACTAAGCAAATGGAACAGAATAATAAGGGGAGAGATTAATTCTTTTGGTAGTCAGCTAAAATAGCGTCAGCAGTTTGCTTAGAGATAACACCACGAGCCATAAGGTCAATAAGAAATACCCCAATCATTTGCTCACCATAGTATTTATTCATAAGTTTAAATATAGAAACTTTAAAGAATAGAGAATACTTAAAAATAGTATCAAAAGAATATTGTATAGGCAGTCTTTTCTCAATATTATAAATTACCGTAAAATAAATTCCAAGTTTATAAGATAATCCTTTAACGGTTACGTCTTTTAGCTTGTGTCTTAAATTTCTAAAAACGTCATAATCAAAATAGTGAGGAGTATTTGAGGAAAAGTCAGCACTATGAATATAGATAATATTGTCTTCCATTTTATCAATAAAAATAGATATTGACATTATTGTACTAAGGAGAATATCGTAGATAGTTACATTTTCATCATTCAGCACTACATTCATAACCCTTTGGGTAACGTCTTGGTTGTCCTCATTAATAAAAAATATAGAGATAATTCCATTTGATTTAATTATGTGAAGGAACTTGACATCGCAAGGGAAATGGTGTTTAATTTTTTTTAATTCAGACTTAATAATAGAATATTTTATATGTCTTAAATTATTTTCCATTAATTATTTTTTTAAAAAACTACACTACAAATGTACCAAAGTATTTTTGTATAAGCAAAACAATAAAAAATAAAAAATGGAAAATCAAGTAATTGATACAACAGGAGTACCTGCTTCGGTAGCAGATGAATTAAAGTTAGAAATGGAGAAAATTCAAAGTGAGCAAAAATCACAAGAAGAAACTCCCGAACAAAAACTACAAAGAGAAAAGGAAGAAGTAGAGAGAGTAGCAAGACAAAAAGAAATGGATGAAGCAGCAAGAGTAGCGGCAGAGTCTAAAGGAATAGAAAAGACAGCAGAAGAAATAGAGGCAGAAAGATTGGCAGAAGAACAACAAACGCCAGAGCAGAAAGCCCAAAAAGAGAAAGAAGAAAAAACAGATTGGAGAGAAATATTAGCCGAGAAAAAAGCTAAGGAAGAAGAAGAAAAAGAAAAAGCAGAGTGGGAAGAGTTGAAAAACTCAAAAATATTTCAAACGCTAAAAAGAGGATTGAAGTCAGGGAAGAAAGCGGAAGAAGTAATTAAAGAACTTGGAAATGTTACTTCGGTAAATGTAGATGAAATTACAGAAGAAGAAATATTTGCAAACGTGCTAAGGCAAGAAGGGTTTGATGAAGATGAAATAGCTTACAAGTATGATAGCTTTAAAGACCAACCCGAAAGCATAAAAAATACGTTCATTGAAAACAAAAGAGAAGAACTAAGAAAAGCACAAGATAGTGTATTTTCAGAGTCAGAAGAATTTAAGAAAACCAAGGAAAGCTTTACAACAGCTCTTGCATATATAGATGATGCAGCAGAAAAGTTGAAAGGAGTTGAAATTGGTGGAATTAAAATAACCAAAGCCTTGCAAGCGGAGATTTTTGCGAAAGCAGAAACTTTGTTGCCAGCCTTTAGACGTGGTAATGCAGTACAAGCCAATGAAGCTTTTGAGATGGCAGTCAGAGATACAATGTATCCTCACATCGTCAAGGAAAGAGAAAAATTTGCAGCGAGTGAAGCAAAGAAAGAAGCATTTAGGGAAATCCACAATCCTGATGCAAAAGGAACACCAATCGCCAATGGAACAGCGAAAACAAAAACAGAAACGCAAATCCAAGACGATGCACTACAAGAACATATGGATAAAATAAACAATCCATTTGGGCTAAACAGAAACAACTAAAAAAATTATTAACAAAATTAAAAAACCAAAAAAATGAGTTCAATTATAGGAAACGATTTATTGGCAACAGCAGTTTCAAGGAAACTAAATTCGCCAAATAACTACAATTTTATTGTAAGTTATCATCAACAGCAATTTGCTTATCTTAGATTACAAAACATCATAAGAGAAAAGCTAAACACACGCCCAGTAGGAGTTGCAACAGCAGACCTAACAGTAAACACAATGGTAATGGATGCTTCAATCTTGAATGCTTCTATTAGCAGTTCAGTTCAATCAGGTGCAAACTTAATATTAACACTTGGAGAGAATGTAGGTTCTAAATTCAGATTAAACTTTACCGTAGTAGATGCCAATGGTAAACTTGGTATTGTTCAATCAACAACCGTAAACACTATTACTATTGCCCCTTTAAATGGAGAAACGCTAACAGCAGGTACACATTTTGAGTCAAGCACTTATGTATTAGAAGGAACACAACTTGTAAAAGATTCAGGTTCAGGCGCACAAGAAGGTCGTTATGTAGAGCCAAGAATTATCACAGACTACATTGAAACATTCCGTGCAAACAGATACTTCAATCGTACTGACTTCTCTACTACCTTCATCGACCAAGCAACAAGAGGCGTTCAAGGAATGGGTCAAGATATGTTAAACACAAGAATCGGTCAAGCATTAGTTGCTTTACAAGTTCAAGATTTAGCTTATGACTTAATGAATCAAATGGAAATCTCTTTTATCTTTGGTAGAACAGGAGTTCAAAACATAAACAATGGTGCAGCAAGAACACAAATGGGCTATCTACAAGCTTGTAGAGAAAGAGGTGGTGTATTTGCAGACGCTACAACAGAAATCACTTGGTCAAGATTTTTACAAATCGCAGGAGATGTGTTTGACAACTACAACAACCAAGCAGGAGAAATCATAGTATTGGCAGGTTCACAATTCATCAACAGAGTAGTATTGAGTGCATCAGCACAAGGCTACAAGACTACCGCAGGTAAAAACTCTGTGTTAGAAGGTTCAGGATTAAACTTCCAATCAGTAGTTCTTCCATTAGGTACACTTACATTTGTTCAAAATCCATTGTTTAACGACAAGAACAGATTTGCAACAGTAGGTAGCACAGGATACAGAAATATGACTGAAAGTGCATTGTTTATGTCAGTAGCACCAATGAAAGACCAATTTGGAAATCAAATCCCAGTAATCCAAAAATACTATGGTGAGTACGGAGGAAATGGAGATGGTATCTTCCCAAATATGACAAGTGGTATCATTGACAAGAATGGTAAATTTGTTCAAGAGGCAATGAATCAAACAGATGGTGTAACACTTGGTTTAACAGCACATTGCGGAGAGATTATCGCAAATGCTCAACCACTTGGATACTATATGTTACAAGCTTAATAAATAAAAAAAATGCCCCTTGCAAGAAATTGTAGGGGGCTTAATTAAAAACCTATAAAAAAATAAAAAAATGCAAAAAAGAATTAGTATATTAAACACAACTACTGGAGCAGCAAATTGTGTTACAGCAAGCGGATTAACCACAATTACAGGTTTAACGCCATTTCACGCAACAGACTTACAATCTTTTCAAATTGTAAAAAACTTAGTAGCAACCCCTCAAAGATGGACTTATTCTATTCCTTTAGTGAATAGCGGTGATGTTTCATTTAGAATAATTCAAACAGTTAATGGATTAATAAGAGATGCAGTATTTACTTACAAATTTGCTGCAACAGCTTCTTCATCAGAACTAAAAGCAGCAATTGATACTTGGTATGCAGCACAAGGATTTAGTGGTTCAAACACAGTAACCGCAGCATCTCCAACAACAGGTGTTTTGGTTGGTTCAAGCGATAATACAAATATTCAGATAGCTGCTATTACAGGGTTGACTGTTACTTATGCAATGGCAACATTTACAGGAGATGGAACAGGAACAGCTAATGTTATTGGAACTCCAGTAAAAGTAGTTTTTAGTGCTTCTCACGGATTAAAAACTGGAGATACTTTAGTATTTGGTTCTACTTGGGCTACTACAAATGGATTGTTAATTGCAAACGTAAAGTCAAGAATTACTTATGTGAGTGCAACCACAATTTCAGTAGATTCTGTTTTGGCAACAGCAACATCAGCTATTACAACAGCAGGAACAGCCACACAAGTAGCACAAGCAGGATTTGGTTCTATTGCAGATGTTAACGCAGATGCAGTTCAAAATGGTTCAACAGCAACAGCAACTCAAACTACATATCAATACAATTGCGCACAAATCAGAGGTACTTACCCAGTAGCTACCAATGGTTCATTGCAAATTGCAGATGTGTTTGAAGCTACATTGTGGTATCCTGCAAACCTTATTGCATCACCATTTACAGCATTTACAGACACCGCAGCATTAGAAACAGCATTAGCAGCCTTAGTGGTTTAAGATAATTGTTTTGCTTCAATTAAGAGAAGGCTCTTGTATTAATTTACAAGGGCTTTTTTTTGTAGTAAAAATTTGTACAAATGAATAATAGCGATGCTTAAATTTTTATTTGTAGAAGAAATTGGAAATAATGTATTATCGCTTAATTTTATATTTGTATAAACTAAAAACTCATTATTTTCGATTCTTATATTAAAATTTGGCTCAACACAAAACCCATTTTCTTGCTCTCCATTTGCAGCCTTAAGAATATTTTTACTTATATTTTTCATTTGTAAAAATTTTATACAAATGTATGTATTAGTTTTTTAAAAAAAAATATTGTATATTTGCCAAACTAAAAAGCAAAACAAAAAATGGAAACACCAACAGTAACAAAATTATTATTAATAAGAAAAGGCAGTATTAATAGTTCTACAAGATTAGAATTTGCTTGGCGCAAAGACAATCGTTTTGTAGCGTATGATAGTTCGCTAAACCCTATTACAGAAGAAGAATTTAGGCAAGAAAAGAAAACGCCAAAGTCAATTAGCTTTCCTCAAAAGAAGATACAAGAAGTATTCTTTATTGATTCAAAATCAAAATCGGATATGAAACTATTGCAGATATTAAATGAGTGTCCTCATATTCAATCAAAGAACAACAAGGACTCAAAAAATGCAATGTATGAGTTAATAGACGTAAATAGCAAGATAATTGAAAATGTAAAAATTGTTAAAAAAGACAGAGATATGTTGCTACATATAGATGCAATGACAATTGAAGAAATGAGCAATGTATTAAATTACTTAGGGGTAAGCACCCAAGGAATGTTGGCAGAAGAAATTTACACTAAACTAACAGACTTTAAGACAGGGTTAGCATATCAAAACTACGACAAGATTATGGGAATGAATGCCGACCATTCATCAAGTATGAAGATTAATATTAATAAAGGAATTGCGTTAGGGGTAATAAGATACAATGGAGGAGTGTTTATGTTTAAAGAAAACGTATTAGGAAACAACAACGACCAAATACAAGTTTACTTTGACAACAACAAAGACTTGTATGTAAATGGTTTCTTGCCAGAGTTACAAAACGAAGGATTGCCAATTTCAATAGGCAATGAGTTAGACACAAAAAAATCCTCAAAGGTATTAGGAGAGATAGCCCAAGCAGAAGAATTATTAAGTAGTGATAGCCAATATACATTAGAATACTTGCAAGAGAAAGCCAAGGAGTATAATATTAAAGGCACGTTCAATATGAAGTTTG
>Ga0315900_10000707_pt1 | contig 56051 bp, 59 predicted proteins | sample LakEriMetagenome_FD_203521 | JGI IMG/M metagenome (GOLD analysis project Ga0315900, IMG submission 203521) | Freshwater fungal communities from buoy surface, Lake Erie, Ohio, United States - Buoy 12 MA114 | ecosystem: Environmental > Aquatic > Freshwater > Lake > Lake biofilm | place: USA: Lake... | reverse complement strand
AGCGCATTCATCGGCTATAGCGCCCGCCTTCTACCTGGTTTGCGGCCATGGCGGAATGGTAGACGCGCCAGCTTGAGGTGCTGGTGGGGGAAACCCCGTGGAAGTTCGAATCTTCTTGGCCGCACCATTCACCCCTTTTTTGGGCGCTGCCGGGTAAGGTTTCCCTCATGGATGATGATTTCCGCAAAGCCGCGCTGGATTACCACCGGCTGCCCCGCCCCGGGAAGCTTTCCATCACGCCAACCAAGCGGATGGAAACCCAGCGCGACCTGGGCCTGGCCTATTCGCCAGGCGTGGCGGCGGCGTGTGAGGCGATAGCCGCCGACCCAAGCGCTGCCTTTGACTATACCGCGCGCGGCAATCTGGTGGCGGTGATTACCAATGGCACCGCGGTGCTGGGGCTTGGCGCCATAGGCGCGCTGGCGTCAAAACCCGTCATGGAAGGCAAGGCGGTTTTATTCCAGAAATTCGCCGGCATTGATTCGATTGATATCGAAATTGATGAAAAAGACCCCGATAAGCTGATCGAGGTGATCGCCGCGCTGGAGCCTTCCTTCGGCGCGATCAATCTGGAAGACATCAAGGCGCCCGAATGCTTTGAAGTTGAACGCCGGCTGCGCGAACGCATGCGCATCCCGGTCTTTCATGATGATCAACACGGCACGGCGATTATTGTCGCGGCTGCCGTGCGCAATGCGCTTCTGCTGCAAGGCAAGCGGCTGGAAGATGTGCGCCTGGTCAATACTGGCGGCGGTGCGGCGGCTTTGGCCTGCCTTGATCTGCTGGTAGCCATGGGCCTCAAGCGCGAAAACGTCACCATCTGCGATATTGGCGGCGTGGTGCATAAGGGGCGCGAGGATCTTGACCCCTACAAGGCCAAATGGGCGATCGAGACGAATGCACGCACCCTGCAAGATGCCCTGCCCGGCGCGGATATCTTCCTTGGCCTTTCCGCGCCGCGCGTGCTGAAGCCGGAATGGCTGAAGCTGCTCGCGCCCAATCCCTTGGTGCTGGCACTCGCGAACCCTGAGCCCGAAATCCTGCCCGAAGCGGTGCGCGCCGCGCGCCCGGATGCGATTGTGGCAACGGGGCGGACGGATTATCCAAACCAGGTCAATAATGTTCTGTGCTTTCCCTTCATCTTCCGTGGTGCGCTGGATGTGGGTGCGACCACCATCAATGAAGAAATGAAAGTCGCGGCAGCGGATGCCATTGCCGCACTTGCGCGCGTTGAGGCATCCGAAGTGGTGGCGGCTGCCTATGGAGGGCAGGCACCGATTTTCGGGGCGGATTATATCATCCCGAAACCCTTTGATCCGCGCTTGATTCTGGAAGTCGCGCCCGCCGTGGCGCGCGCCGCCATGGCAAGCGGTGTCGCCACGCGCCCGATTGAAGATTTCGCCGCCTATCGCCGCAAGCTTGAGCGTAATGTCTTCCGTTCCGGCAACCTCATGCGCCCGGTGTTCGAAGCCGCGCGCAAACGCCCACGCCGCATCGCCTATGCGGAAGGTGAGGATGAACGCACCCTCCGCGCCGTACAATCCGTTTTGGATGAAGGCATTGCCGAGCCCTTCCTGATCGGCCGCGACGATGTGATTGCCGCGCGCTGCGAAGCGCTGGGCCTGCGCATGTCGGTGGGTGAAAGCGTGAAGGTTTTGGACCCCACGCGCGATGCGGAAATCTTCGACCCGCTGGTGGAACTTTATCGCCGCAAGGTATCGCGCCGCGGCGTGCCGCCGGATGCCGCCGGGCGGCGCGTGGCAACGCGCAATGCCGTCGCGGCTTCCCTGCTGCTGGAAGCCGGGCTGGTGGATGCCGCGTTGTGTGGCGGCACGCAGGATTGGATGGATCAGTGGCACCACGTGCTGGATATTATCGGCAAGCGCGATGATGTCGGGCGCGTTTACGCCGTATCCGGCCTGATCACCCGCAATGGTGAGCATATGTTTGTGGTGGACACGCATCTTTGCGTGGAACCCTCTGCCGCGCAGATCGCGGAAATGACTTTGCTCGCCGCCGAACAGGTGCGCGGCTTTGGCTTGCAGCCGAAAGTGGCATTGCTTTCGCATTCTTCCTTCGGCGCTTCCCACGCGCCATCCGCCCGGCGGATGCGCGAAGCGCTCAAACTTATTCAGGCGCGTGATCCTGGCTTGGAAGTGGATGGCGAAATGCACGCCGATGCCGCGCTGGTGCCGGCCATTCGCGACCGCGCCGTGCCCGATGGCAAACTCACCGGCGCGGCCAATCTGCTGGTCATGCCCGGCATTGACGCCGCCAATATCGCCTTCAACCTGGCCAAGGCTGCCACCGATGGGCTGCAATTGGGGCCACTCCTGCTCGGCATGAAAAAACCCGTGCATGTGCTGGTGCCAAGCGTGACCGCGCGGGGCATTCTGAACCTGACCGCGCTGGCCGTAGCTGAAGCGAATGGGAAGGGGTGAGGCCGGGGGCTTTGCCCCCTGACCCCCACCGGGGTGGCCGTGCCACCCCGGACCCCGCCGGGACTAAGCCAGGAGATTGCGAAACGGGCCGCAACAAGGGCATGGTCACTGCAATCGAGGTTGGGTAACAAAGGCGCATGAAAAACAGGCTGTTCTACGGGGATAATTTGGCCGTGCTGCGCGGGCGGGATGCGGATGGCAAGCCGCTGATCCCGGATGAAAGCATTGACCTGATCTACCTGGACCCGCCCTTCAATTCAGCGGCCACCTACAACGTGCTGTTCCGCGCCCCCGATGGCAAAATGAGCGACAGCCAATTGGAAGCCTTCGAAGATAGCTGGCATTGGGGCGACGCCGCCGCCGCTGCCTATGAGGATGTGCTGACCCAGAGCGTTTATACCGACGCCTCCGTCCTGCTGCGCGGCATTGTTACCGCCCTCGGCAAGAATGACATGACCGCCTATCTGGCGATGATGGCGGTACGGCTGATTGAATTGCACCGCGTCCTGAAACCAACCGGATCGCTCTACCTCCACTGCGACCCCACCGCGAGCCATTATTTGAAGATTCTGCTAGATGGGATTTTTGGGGCAGAGAATTTTCGCAATGAGATTATTTGGCAGAGAACAACGGCCAAAAGCCTCATGTCTGTGCGACTAGCGAGTAATCACGATGTCATCTTTTTTTATCAGAAGAGTGATGGTGCGTTTTGGAATCCAGATTCAATCTTTCAAGCATATGATGAAAACAACTTGCCCGACAAAACGGCAAAAAAATACAGCTACAGAGACGCAGATGGTCGCCGTTATACCCTTGGCGATCTTCTCAACCCAAACCCTGATCGGCCGAACCTTACTTACGAATTTCTCGGCATGACTCGTGTCTGGCGCTGGACACGCGAGCGCATGGAAGAGGCATACCGAAAAGGTCTCGTTGTGCAACCACGTCCAGGGGCGGTGCCACGCTTCAAGCGATATCTCGACGAACAACGCGGCATCCCCCTTGGTGATGTTTGGACTGACATCTTCCCACTCAATTCGCAGGCGCAGGAACGCCTTGGCTATCCTACGCAAAAGCCTCTCGCTTTGCTGGAACGCATCATCAAGGCTTCTTCCAAGCCCGACGATGTAATCCTTGATCCTTTCTGCGGCTGCGGGACCACGGTTCATGCTGCCGAAAAATTGGGGCGGCGTTGGGTGGGGATTGATGTCACGCATCTGGCCATTTCCCTCGTGGAGCGTCGGCTGAAGGATGCTTTCCCCAATATCGCCTTTGAGGTCTTGGGCACGCCGAGGGATTTGTCTGCCGCGCGGGATTTGGCGGCGCGGGACAAGCATCAATTCCAATGGTGGGCGGTGTCTCTGTTGGATGCCGTGCCGCAGGGTGGGAAGAAAAAGGGCGCGGATCGCGGCATTGATGGCATTCGCTGGGTCCGCACCGGCCCCAGGGATGGCGATTTGGATCGCGTGATTATTTCCGTGAAGGGTGGGGAGAATGTTTCGGTCCGCGATGTGCGTGATTTGGCCGGCACGGTGCAGCGCGAAGGTGCCTTGGGTGGTGTGCTGATCACGCTGGCGGACCCCACGCGGGACATGATGCGCGAAGCTGCTTCGCATGGTTACGCCTCAACCGGGCTTGGGCAGTTTCGCAAGATCATGGTCAAGACCATCGCCGAATTGATGGCCGGTGTGCATGATGAAGCCGAACGCTTACCCCCAATTGGCCGAGGCGAGGGCTTCCGGGCTGCCCCCCGCGAACGTTCGTCCCGCCCCTCCCAAGCCGGTCTGTTTGAGTAACGGCGGGGTCCGGGGTGGCACGGCCACCCCGGCGGGGGTCAGGGGGCAGAGCCCCCTGTGCCTTTCCCCCAGAATCATTGCCATTAGCCCATGGTGGCAGCGATCAAGGCTGGTTAAAAACTACACATGAAGAATAGGCAGCCGCATGATCCCCGATAGTCTCGCCGGCATCGCCGACACTGCCGGCAGCCTGGCGCTCGCGCTGCTGCTTGGCGCCGTGATCGGGGCGGAGCGTCAGTATCGGGAACGTATAGCCTCGCTCCGCACCAATGTCCTGGTCGCGCTTGGTGCGGCGGCCTTTGTGGATTTGGGCATTCAGATGGCCGGCGGCGATGGCGCGATGCGCGTGCTGGCGAATGTCGTCACGGGGGTTGGCTTCCTCGGCGCTGGGTTGATCCTCAGGGAAGGCGGGACGATCCGCGGGCTGAATACGGCGGCGACCGTTTGGTGTTCGGCGGCTGTTGGTGCGGCGGCGGGGGCTAACCTGCCGGTGCAGGCGATTGCGATCGCGGTGTTTGTGCTGATCTGCAATACCGCGTTGCGGCCGCTTGGCATTTTGATTGACCGCCTGCCGGTCAGCGACCAGGCGGCCGAGGCGCGCTACCAGGTGGCCATCACCGTGCCCGAACCTGCGGTGGCAGAAGCGCGGGAGGCGCTGGGCAAGGCGCTCTCGGCGGGCGGCTTCCCGGTGGCGGGGTGGGAACAGCATGCGCGGCAGGACGGGCAGGTGGAGATTCTGGCAACCCTGGTCAGCAGCTCCGCCCGGCCAGAGGAGCTGGACGCGATAGTGGCGCGCTTGCGTCGAGAGACGGTGGCGACTGACGCCGCCTGGGTGCGGAGCCCGCTCGCCTGATTTGTGCGCCAGGGGCAAAGCTCCTTGTGGCCTTTAACTGGCTCGCCCCGCCCCCACATCCCCCTCATGAGCAAACCTCCCGCCCCGCGCGCCCCTTCTGCCGCCGTGGCCGCCTTTCTGGATCAGGCGGCGCGTGTGCCGGCGCTGAGGACGGCGCCCGCGACGGTGGCGCGGCTGATCTTCGCGATTGATGCCACGGCATCGCGCGAGCGCACCTGGGATCAGGCGGCGGGGCTGACGGCGGAGATGTTGCAAGCGGCGCAGGGCATTGGTGGGCTTGCCGTTTCGCTTGCCTATTACCGAGGCTTTGGCGAATTCCGAGCGACACCTTTTCTGAAGGATGCGGCGGATTTGGCGCGGCGGCTTTCCGGCGTTGCCTGCCTGGGTGGCAAGACTCAGATTCAGGCCGTGCTGGATCATGCGCTGGATGAGACGAAGCGGGAGAGGATGAGGGCGCTGATTTTCATCGGCGATGCCGTGGAAGAAGATGCCGATGCGCTGTGCCACATAGCTGGTGAGCTTGGCCTGCGCGGCACTCAGGCTTTCATTTTCCATGAAGGTGCTGATCCCGTGGCGGGGGCAGTGTTTCGGCAAATCGCGCGGCTTTCCGGTGGTGCCTATCTGCCATTTGATTCGGCGGCGATTGGGCAATTGCGCGATTTGCTGCGCGCCATTGCGGTTTATGCGGCGGGCGGGCAGGGCGCCTTGGCGCGGCTGCCGGGGGCTGCTGCGCGGCAGGTGGCGGGGCTATTGCCCAAGCCAAAAGCCGGCGCATGACCTGGCTTGCGCTTGGCGCCATTGCGCTGTTTTTGCTTTTTCTGTTGCTGCGCGCTTTCGCCAATGCGCCGGTCGCGCGTGTGAAGCAATTCGGCGCGGTGGTGTTGGGCGCCATTGGCGCGGTGATTCTGCTGCTCGGGCTTTTCACCGCGCGCGGGCAGCAGGCGGTTTTCGCGCTCGCTTTCTTTCTGCCCTTGTTGCTGCAATGGGCGCAGCGTTGGCGCACCAATAAGCGCTTTGGCGGCACAGCGCCGCAAACCGGCGCGGCGAATAGTGTGGAGACCGCCTTCCTGACCATGACGCTTGACCATGATAGCGGGCGCATGACGGGCAGCGTGAAGGCAGGGCAATTCGTCGGGCGCGATCTGGCAACGCTTGACCTGCCAGAGCTGTTGGCGTTGCTTGAAGAATGCCAGATAGGGGATGTTGATTCCGTGGCGCTGCTGGAAGCCTGGCTTGATCGTGCGCATCCCGATTGGCGTGCGGAACCCGCCGCCGCGCCGCGCAGCGCGGCCATGACGCGGGAAGAAGCGCTCGATATCCTGGGCCTTGCGGAAGGTGCTGATGAGGATGCAATCCGCGCCGCGCATCGCCGCCTGATGAAGACGGCACATCCTGATCAGGGGGGTAGTGCCTGGTTGGCGGCGCGCATCAATGCCGCGCGGGATTTGTTGCTTGGCTGATCAGGGTTTGCGCCGCGCTTCGCGCCGCGCAATCCAGGTGGTGGCCGCGAAAATCACCAGCGCGCCGGCATAGGTTGTCAGCGCCGGTTCCTCGCTGAAGACCAGCCAGCCCATCAGGCTGGCCCAGACCAGATCAAGGAACTTCACCGGCTGTGTCGCCGACATATCGGCCAGGCGGAAGGCTTCCGTCAGGAACCAATGGCCGACACTGCCCAGAATGCCGGTCAGCACAAACCAGCCCCATTGCTCGGCAGTGGGCCAGGTCCAGACCGCGATTGCGAAGGGTAGCGTGAAGACCGCCACCATGATGGATTGCCAGGCGACAATCACCTCTGGCTTGTCATGGCGGGTCAGCGCCTTGGTGATCAGGAAGGATGCGGCGAATAAGGGCGTGCTGGAAAGCATCACCAGATTCCAATAGCCACCATCACCGCTGAGGCCGGGGGCCACCACAATCAGCACGCCGATAAAGCCTATGCCGGCGGCGATCCAGCGCGCGCGAATCATGGGCTCGCCCAAAAACAAGACTGCGCCCGCTATGATGAAGATGGGTCCGGTGAAGCCCATGGCGGTCATATCCGCCATCGCCACATTCGGCAAAGCGAGGAACCACAGCATAAGGCCAAGCGTATGCACCAGGCCGCGCCAGAATTGCCCGCGCAGATTATGCGGCATCCAGGCCATGACACCGCCGCGCAGCATGAAGGGCAGCATCACCACAATGCCCATCAGGTAGCGCAGAAACTGCACCTGCAAGGGATCAAGTTCATAGGTCATCTGCCGCATGATGGTGTTCAGCAGCGTGAACAGTAGGCCGGAAATCGCGATAAAGGCCATGCCGCGCAGCACCGCATTCCGGGGTGCTGCGGAGGGTTGATTCATGGCTGTTCGGTCAAAAAACGCAGCAGCGTGGCGTTGAATGCCTCGGCCGCCTCATAAGCCACCCAATGGCCGGCGCCGGGGATGGCATGGGCGCGCGCACCGGGGCGCAGCCCATGCACAAGATCAAGCCGCCACTGCACATTGGGCCGCACAATCGCATCCCATTCGCCGTAAATGGCATTAAGCTGCCCGCGCCCGCGCATCAGCGCCTGTTTCAGCGAATCCGTGCTGGCAAAGCCGCGGCTTTTGAAGCGCGCACCGCGCGTGGAGGCTTCCTGAATCGCCAGTGCCACATCATCAATCCTGCTGGCATCGGCGAACATCAATTCTGCCAGGTTGTGCCGATGCGAAGCGACCCGTTCATCGCCGGCCAGTGCGCGCACTTTCACCAGTTGCGTGGGGCTGCGTTCAAAGCCAAGCGCACCGGCGCCGATAATGGTCAGGCTGCGAACCCTGTCCTGATCAAGCGCGGCCAGATGCCCGGCGCAGAGCGCGCCAAAGGAAAACCCCGCCAGATCATAGCGGCTGCCGGCGGGCAGAATGTGGTCCAAGCCGCGTGCCAGAATCTCCGCTACCCCATCGGGCGTTGAGACCCCTTCCGGCATGGCGCTATCGCCAAGCCCGGGCAGGTCGGGCGTGATCACCATGCGTCCGGCGCCGAGTGGGCCGATATTGCGCGCCCAATGCCGCCAGGAACCGGAACCACCATGCAGCAGCACGAGAGGCGCGCCTTCCCCCCAGATGCGCCAAACCATGCTGCCGGAACCACAAGGCGTCTCCGCCACGCGCGCCGAAGCCGCCAAGGGGACAAGGGCCGGGTGCAATTCCGCGCTGCCATCCCCGGCGCGCCAGATGATCTTGCTCATGCGTGCGTTCGAAACCGTTCTGACTGGAAGCTTACGGCTGGGCGCGGCGCTATCCAACCTCAGGCGCCCTTTCAGAGCGGCTTTTGCGCCTTTTCGAGCAAGCGGCCCAGGAAGCCTGGCTTCTTTGCCTCAGCGGGCGGTTTGGTCGCTTCAGCGGCGGCCTTGGCTTCGGCGGCGGCGCGCTTTTCCTTCTCCTTCAGCCATTTTTCCAGGCTCATGCCTGCCTTGGCAGCGCGTTTGGCTTCATAGGCGCGTTGCGCTTCGGTCAATTTCCGGTCGGCCATGATCAGTACCTCTTTACCGGCGCCTGAATGGCGCGGCGCGCGGCTTCCGGCAAGGGGCAAGAAGTGGCAGAAGCACCACCATGGACGCGAAAGTAAAGGCCGGTATCTGGGTTTCCATGGCGATCCGGCTTTCCGATATGGCCGGGCGCGCCGCCGCCGTGCTGCGCAAGGGGGACCCCGATAGCGGCGGCATATTATGCGTGCTGCGCGGGCGGGCGGGGGTGCAGGTGCTCAGCCAAATCCGCGATGCCGAGGGCCGGCCGGCCTGGCTGCGCGCAACCGGCCCGGGCGCGGTGGATCAGGAAACCGCTGATGCCTATGTCTCGCGGCAGGTGCAGCGCGATCCTGATCTTTGGGTGGTGGAATTCGATGCGCCGGATTTACAGCCACCCTTTGAGGCGCGGATCGTTTAGCGCGTCATCGGTCACACCGGATCGCAGCGGAGTTCAAAGCGGCATTCGCTGGCGCCATGCGCGGCGCAGGCGACTTCCCGGCAGGCGGGCTCGGCCGCCCGCCCGGCCTGTTCCATGACGAAACGCATGGCGCCGCCGAAACTGCCCTCAAACATATAACAGACCGGCCGCCCAACCTGCCCGTAAGCCAGCGCATAGGCTGAATGGCGCACGGTGACCGCGGCAGTGCCGTTGGCCTCATCCAATGCGGTGATCTCAAACAATCCATAGCCGCGCTGCGATAGGCGTTTCAGGTAATGACGGAATGTCTCAACCGGTGTCAGCCCATGGGTCTTTCCTTCCGCGCGGCACCATTGCAGCGCGGAAAGATCAGCCGAGCCATACATGATGCCGCGGAAGCGATCAGCGCCGATCGCTTCCTCCACACTTTTCTGGATATTCACCAGGAAATGGCGCGGCAGATAGATCATTGGCAGCCCATCAGTGCGCCAGATCCCGGTTTCGGGATCAACCTCAATCGGGACTGCCGGCCCGGCCATTGGCTTCAGCCTTTCTGCGCGGCTTGGAAGGCTTCGAAGAAGGCGGTTGGCTTCACGATGCGATTCTGCATCTTCACCAGCGCGCCGGTATCCGCGACTTTCTTGAGATAGGCGGCCCAGGCGGGATCAGCCGCCATGGCGGCGCGGCGGCGTTCACGATCCGCCTGATCATCATAGGCCCACATATGGACAATGGTATTGAGCTCACCTTCGATGGTCGTGAACCAGCCATAGCAGCGGCCAAGGTGCTTTTTCTGGATCTCCCAGCCTTCCTTTTCATAAAGCGCGACGAAATCAGCGACCTTATTGGGCAGGCAGGTATAGATGCGAAGATCAATGATCATGGTGGGGTTTCCTTCAAGGGTGAAGGATGCAGCTTAATCTCATTTCGGGCGAGGATGCCATCTGGAAGGGCGGTGCCCAGCCTCTATCCAACATGACCGCACCATGCGATAAGCTTGGTCCCGCCCGAATGGGGGTCTGGACGGCTTTTTGGGGCCGCTATAGGGTTTAAAGATAAGTCTGGGGGGATGAGCGATTTGGTGACCGTAAAGCACGGGCGGTCTCATCGCAGTGAATGGATATGGTGCTTCCATGATGCCGCTTCGGCATTGCGGCAGGGCGGGGCATTGCCTTGTTGCGGCGGTTATGCCGGTGGTTTTTTGCTGCTGATTTTCGCCTTGCTCTGCATGCCCTTCGCGGCGATGGCGCAAGCAGGTACCCCGAATGATATCACAAATATCCGCAGCGCTGGGGTGCTGCGCGTCGCGATCACCAATTTCGATCTCCCCGGCTTTCGCACACGTGATGGCCGAACGCTCTCCGGGCCGGAAGTGGATCTTGCCCATCAGATTGCGGCTGTCCTTGGCGTGACGGTTCGTTTTGTGGATACGGCGGGCAGTTTTGATACAGTGATTGATGATATCGCAGAAGGGCGCGCCGATATTGGCATCAGTAAGCTGTCGCAAACCTATAGCCGTATGCTGAGGGTGCGCTTTTCCAATCCTTATGTGACGCTACGGCATTCGCTGCTTTTCTCGCGCGCCAGTATTGCAAAGCGCGCCAATGGCCAGCCTTTGGAACAGGCATTGCGGGATTTCAATGGTCGTGTCGGTGTCATTGCTCGCAGCGCCTATGAGGAAGCAGCCTATCGCAATTTCCCGAAGGCCGAGGTTGTTCCGATGGATTCCTGGGCAGCTGTGATTACTGCCCTGCGCGATAACCGTATTGATGCGGTCTATCGTGATGAGTTTGAGATCAAGCGCGTGTTGCGGCTCAATCCAGCCATGAATATCCCATTTGGTACGGCCATCGTTACCGATCGTCTGGCTATGCTTTCAGTTGCGCTGTGCGATACCTGTGCCAGGCTTCAGGAACTGGTGAATTGCCATCTGACCCAAACAACCGGCGCCTTCTCCCTCACCGGGCTGCTCGAGAATAGTCGATAGGAAATCAGGCGATGCAGTTTTCTTTCTCAGCCGCCTCACTTTCACGGCTATCGCGTTCGGTCAATCGCCCGTCAATCACCTTGAGCGCCGTCGCCATCGCCATATTGCTTGGCGTACTCAATGCGCCATTTCTGGAATACATAAGACCAATCGGCGATTTCTATGTGGCGCTTTTGCAGATGTGCGTTTTGCCCTTTCTGCTCACCACCATTCCTCTTGCCGTGCGTTCCGCCATGACCAGCGGTACGGCAGGACCTGTTGCCAGGCGAATTGCGGTTTGCGTGATCGCTGCCCTTGCCGCCGTTTCACTCGTGGCGGTCGCAATTCCCGAATTGATCTTCCGCTTTCTATCGGTGGATGAGGCAACGCTTGCGCGAATCGGCAGTTTCGTCGGCAGTTCCGGTGACAAGGTGGATATCGAATTTGCGCTGAACCCGGCTCTGGCGGGCAGCGGCGAACACGCTTGGGATCACGGTGTGTTGGCCTTCGTGCCCACAAACATTTTCGCGGCACTTTCGAATAATGACAGCATGCGTGTCCTGGTATTCGTTGTCATCTTCGGCATCGGCATGGTGCTGACAGAACGGGAGGCAGAGCCATCCCTTTTCGCGTCATTGCAGCATATTCAGGCAGTTTGCATCCTGATTTTTGAATGCTTTGGCCTATTGATGCCGATTGGCATTGTGGCGCTGATTGCACCGCAGGTCGCGCTGATTGGCGCGGATATTTTTTCGCTTCTTGCAATGTTCTGCTACGCCTTCTTCGGCGTTTCCGTTCTTGTCCTTGTGGCTACCATCCTCGTGCTTTCCATTGCGCTGCGCATTCCGCCGCATAGTGTATTTTCCAGCCTGCTGAAGCCGATGATGCTTGGCGCATCCACACGCAATACGCTGGTCTGTATTCCAATCGCGCTTGAGACCCTGACGAAGGATTTTCGTGTGGCGCGGGCGCCTTGTGAACTTTTTATTCCAGTTGGCTTCGCTACCCTCAGGTTCGGTACCATTCTATATTTCATTATCGCGACGCTGTTCATGGGCACCCTGCTTGGGCGTGATTTCAGTCTGTTCGATCTGCTGCTTGTTGCTGTGCTTTCAACTCTTGCCTCCTTCGCGACGCTTGGGGTGACCGGGCTTGCTGCGCTGGCACCCTTGGCGGCAGTGCTGCGGCCCTTCGGGTTATCCTATGAATTAGCGGTTCCCATGATGGTCATTATTGACCCCTTGGCGAATATGGTGCGTGTGATGGTGAATATCGCGGTCAATTGTACGATCCCTGCCCTGGCCAGTCGCACCCAGACAGCAAACCAGCCAGTAGCTATCTCCGCCAAGTAGCGCAAAGCGCCCTGCCGTTCCCGATAGCGCCTTTCTTCTTGCGAACAACCCCGGCTTTTGCGATGTTGCCTGCCATGGAACAACACGCCGTCACCACCATCGCCGCGCTTGAAGCCCTGTATGATCAGGTGCTGGAAACGGCTGCCAACAAATCCACCGATAGGCTTGATGCGCCGACGCGCGCCTTCATTGCCGCCTGCCCCTTTGCGCTGCTGGGCACGCAGGGTTCGCGGGGGAATCACATCACGCCGCGCGGCGATGCGCCCGGTTTTGTCCAGGTGCTGGATGACCAGCATGTGATGCTGCCCGATCGTAAGGGGAATAACCGGCTTGATGGGCTGCGCGATATTCTGGAAGATAATTGCGTATCGCTGCTGTTCCTGATTCCCGGCGTGAATGAGACACTCCGCCTGCATGGCACGGCCACCATTTCAACCGACCCGGCTTTGCGCGCACGCTGCCTGGCGCAGGGCAAGGAACCGGCGACGGTGCTGATCATCAAAATTCGTGAAATCTTCATGCAATGCCCGAAAGCGCTGATGCGCTCTGCCCTTTGGGGTGGCCGCGCCCGCCCGGCTGAGGTGCCGAGCATGGGACAAATGATCTCCGCCCATAAGAAGGGCGCTGTGGATCCGGTGGCCTATGATCAGGCCGCGCCAGCGCGCATGAAGGCTAATCTTTACTGACGCAAGGCGAAGCTGCCGCGTTTCAGCGATCCGTCAGGCGCAATTCGATGCGCCGATTGCGCGCGAAAGCCTGGGGCGAATCGCCCGTATCAATCGGCTGCGCATCGCCAAAGCTGGTGGCGGCCACGCGATTGGGCGGCAGACCTTCCGCAATCAGCATCTGGGCGACCGCAATGGCCCGCGCTGCGGCCAATTCCCAATTGCTGGCAAAGCGCGCGCTGCGGATAGGGTTCCGATCCGCATGCCCATCCACGCGCAACACCCAGGCAACATCGGCGGGGATCAACGGGGTTACCTCGGCCAGCACCGTTGCCAGGGCGCGCACCTGCCTGAGTCCGGCTTCGGATAATTCAGCACTTGCGGGGGCGAAAAGCACCTCACCCTGAAAGATGAAGCGGTCCCCCACAATGCGCACCTCGGGCCTTTCGCCCAGAACATCACGCAGTCGGCCGAAGAAATCGCTGCGGTAGCGCTGCAATTCCTCCACCCGCGCCGCGAGTGCGGCATTCAGGCGCTGGCCAAGCAGCGCGATTTGCGCATTGCGATCCCGCCCTTCCGCTTCCGCCAGATCAAGCGCGCGTGACAGCCTGGCCAATTCTGCGCGCAGCGCTTCCGTCTGGCGCGTCAGCAGCGCCACTTGCGCAGCAGCACTTTCCGAAAGCCGCGCGCGTTCACCGGCTTCGGCTTCAGCGCGTTCGCGCCCGCGCTGTTCCTGCGCGGCGCGGCGTTCCAATTCATCGCGGAGCGCCGTCAGCGCCCGGATCTGTTCGGAAAGCCGCGCCATTTCGGAAAGCCGCTGCGTGACGGTTTCACGTTCGACGCGCACTTGCCGATCAAGCGCCTGGGCTTCGCGCCGCAGTGCTTCTAGCGCGGCTTGTGCCGCCGCCAATTCCGCAAGCGCGGTTCGGCGTTCGCGTTCCAGATCACTGATGCGCGCTTCGGCGCGTTGGCGCGCTTCGGTCAATTCTGTCTGGCTACCGCGCAAATCCCGTTGCAACCGCGCCGCATCACCGCCGGTGCGTTCAGCGCGCGAAAGCGCTTCGGCCAATTGCCGTTCCGTGGCACCCGCACGGTCCGCAGCACTGCGCGCTGCCAATTCCAAATCCGTAAGCCGCGCGCTGAGCCGCTCGCGTTCCCCGCGCAGCCCATCGCGATCGCTGGCGAGCCTATCGCGTTCATCGCGAATCAGGGCAAGGGATTGCAGCGCCGTATCGCGTGCCGTTGCGGCACTGCGCAGATCATCATTCAGCCGGCCTAATTGCTGGCGCAATTGCTCGCCCTGCGCCGCTTCGAGTGAGAGCAGATCAGCCAATTCAGCAACCCGGCGATTGAGCTGATCCACCGCCTGTTCGCGGGAGCTGAGCGCCACCGAAAGAAAGCCCTGCGCCAGCACAAAGACCAGCAGCACAAAGATAATGACCATAAGCAAGGTGGAAAGCGCATCCACATAGCCCGGCCATGCGTCCAGGCCCCCGCCGCGCCCGCGCCGCCTTTCGGAAGACCCCGCCATATTCGCTTAGCGCTCTCTATCCATCACCGCGGCTGTTCCTCCGCGATGGCGGCAATGGTGCGGGTCAGGATCTTGATCTCATTGCGGATGTCATTGGTGGATTGCGCGCGGCCTTGGCCCGCTTCTTCCACCAGCCGCGCCAGATAGATTTCCAAATTGCGCAAATGCCCGCGCATCGCCTCGGTCTCGGACCGATCGGCCTGGCTGTCGGCCAAGCGCGATATGGCTGGCGCCAACCCATCCTGCGCATCGGCAATGCGGCGCATCAGCGCATTATTCGCGCGCATTTGTTCCGTCAGTACGGTCATGCGTTCGGTTAGCGTCATCAGCGCCTGGGATGTGGCGGCGCGGCCATCCTCGCCACGCGCGATGGTGGATTGCAGGGTTTCGAGATTCTCGGCGGTTTGTTCCAATAGCGCCTGGACATAGGCGGGCACGCTGCCCTCACCCTCCTGCCCCAGAATGCCGGAAGAAAGCCGCGTCAGCCCGGCCAGCCATTCTTCCAGATCATTGAAGAAACGGTTCTGCGCCTGCCCCGCCGTCAGATCGAGAAATCCAACTACCAGTGCGCCAGCCAGGCCGAGCATGGAAGCCGAAAACGCTGTCCCCATCCCTTGCAAGGGTTTTGCGAGCCCGGTCTTCAATTGTTCAAACAACACATTCAAATCACCGGAGCCGACCGACATGCCACCGATCACATCCGCAATCGCGGCAATCGTCAGCAATAACCCCCAGAAGGTGCCAAGCAGGCCGAGGAAAATCAGCAGCCCTGTGACATAGCGCGACAATTCGCGCCGTTCATCGAGGCGTGATTGCAGGCCATCCAGCACGCTCCGCATCGCAGAAGCGGAAAGCGAAACGCGTTCATTGCGCCGCCCCGACAGCATGGAAACCATGGGGGCGAGCAAGCGCGGCTGCTGTGCCGAAAGCCCATCCTTCGGCGCGCGGAAGCCCTCCACCCAGGCAACTTCGCGCCGGAGGGAGAGCACCTGGCTGAAGGTGAGGCCAATGCCAAACAGCAGCACGGCCAGGATCACGCCATTCAGCAGTGGATTGGCCTGAAAGGCATGGATAAGATCCGGCGCCAGCATGGCGGCAATGCCACCAACCGCGGCCAGGAAAATCACCATCCGCCAGAGATAGATTGTGGGCTGGGTCATGAGCGCCGTGCCTCCACATTCGGGCTTGCCACGCCAGGGGGCAGGATGTCCACCGCATCCTGCGGGGTGGACAGACGGCCAAGCGGGCGGAGGTCAATGCGCGTTGGCGTTAGCCCGCCCGCAACCAGCGCTGACTTTATCGCCTGGGCACGCGCCAGGCTGAGCCGCCTTGCCGCCGAGACATCATCGGCCGGGCCAGCCACTTGGGATTCCACGGTAATCCTGCCTTGGGGCAGGGCAGCCAATTCGCGGCCAAGCGCCTGCACGGCGGCGGCTTGTGCGGCGGTCAGTTCCGCGCCTGTCATCCTCAGCCGAAACCCGCCCTGGGGCAGGCTTTGCAAGCCCTGCAAAGGCCCGGGCGTGGGCTGCGGCGTTTGCGGGCGAAGCGGCGTCAATTGCACCGGCGGTGGCGGCGTTGGGGCAGGGTCTGGTGGCAGGGTTTGGTCAGGCGTTTGCGCCCGCGCGGACAGGGTCAGCATGGCGATGCCAGCCGCCAAAATGGCTCGCCGGGAAAAACACGCCGCGCCCTGGTTCATCCCGCCGCCTGATGCGCCTTCACGGCGGCGATGCCGTCCGCCACCACCTCTCGCAGCTTGGGCTGAAGTGTTGGGTTGCCGCAAACCACCATGCCGGAAGGGTAGGGGTCATTGCCGTCAGGGTCGCTCACGAAGCCGCCGGCTTCGCGCACCAGCACGATCCCGGCGGCAATATCCCAGGGCTTCAGCCCCAATTCCCAGAAACCATCATACCGCCCCGCCGCCACCCAAGCGAGGTCAAGCGCCGCCGCGCCAAAGCGCCGCACACCGGCTACTTGCGGCATCAGCTTGTGCAATGTGGCGCTGAATTCCGCCTTGCGCGCCACGCCGCCAAAGGGAATGCCGGTCGCGAACAGGGCCTCACGCATGTCCTTCCGGCCGGAAACCCGGAGCCGCTTGTCATTCAGGAAGGCGCCTACACCCTTTTCGGCCCAGAACATTTCATCCGATGCCGGGTTATAGACCACGCCCGCGACCAATTCGGTCTTATCAGCGGCGATGCGCTTTTCCACGCCTACGCTGATCGCCCAATGGGGAATGCCATGCAGGAAATTGGTGGTGCCATCCAAGGGGTCCACCACCCAGCGCCATTCCCAATCATCACCGCCCGAGGCGCCCGATTCTTCCATCAGAAAGGCAAAGCCGGGGCGCGCTTTGGACAATTCCTCCTTCAGCGTCTGTTCAGCGCGGAGATCAGCGGTGGAGACGAAATCCGATGGCCCCTTCACGCTGACCTGAAGCTGTTCCACCTCTCCAAAGTCACGCAGCAGCCGGCGACCTGCCTTTTGCACGGCGGCCGTCACAACCTGCAAGGCCGGGGAAAGGCGGGCGGAAAGCGGGGGCATCATTCAATCCTTGAAGTGTCAAAAGAACCGGGTGTGGGTTAACGCAGAACCGGGAAAAGAAAAAGCCGGCCCCACTTGCGCAGGGCCGGCCTTGATAGGGAGCGCGACGTTACTATTCCTGCAGCGCCTTGTCCTTGCCCTTGCGGATATTGGGCAGCAGCATCGCAATCAGGGCGATGGCGCCAATCGCCAGCATGGTGGCGCTGATCGGGCGCTGGACGAACACCATCGGATCACCGCGCGAAAGCAGCATGGCGCGGCGCAGATGTTCTTCCATCATCGGCCCCAGCACGAAGCCGATCAGCATCGGCGCCGGTTCCAGCCGCAGCTTGGAACAAAGGTAGCCAAACAGGCCGAAGAACACGGTCTGATACACATCGAACACGTTATTCTGCAGCGAATAGACGCCGATCGCGCAGAAGATCAGGATCGAGGGATACATGTGGCGATAGGGAATCGCCAGCAGCTTCACCCAAAGCCCGATCATCGGCAGGTTGATCACCAGCAACATCAGGTTGCCCAACCACATGGAGGCAATCAGCCCCCAGAACAGGTCAGGCTGCGCTTCCACCATGCGTGGCCCGGGCTGGATGCCCTGGATGATCAGCGCGCCCACCATCAGCGCCATCACCGCATTGGCGGGAATGCCAAGTGTCAGCAGCGGGATGAAGGAGGTTTGCGAAGCGGCGTTATTGGCTGCTTCCGGCCCCGCGACACCTTCAATGGCGCCAGTGCCGAATTCATGCCGACCCTTGGAGACCTTGCGTTCCATCATATAGGAACCGAAGGATGAGAGCGCAGCACCGCCACCCGGCAGAATGCCAAGCAAGCTACCCACCGTGGTGCCACGCAGCACTGAAGGAATGGCACGCCTTACTTCTTCGCGCGTCATCATCAGGCTGCCGACCTTACCAGACATGACGCTGCGCGCTTCGGGCTTTTCCAAATTCAGGATGATTTCGGCAATGCCGAACATGCCCATCGCGATGGACACAAAGCCAACACCGTCTGAAAGCTCAGGGATGCCGAAGGTAAAGCGCTGCTGGCCGGTTTGCACATCTGTGCCGACTAGGCCGAGCGCCACACCAAACACCACCATGCCGATGGATTTCACCACTGACCCTTGGGCCAACACGGCAGAGATAATCAGGCCGAGCATCATCAGCGAAAAGTAATCCGCTGGCCCGAAGGACAGCGCGACCGAAGTCAGCAACGGTCCGGAAGCCGCCACCAGCACGGTGGAAACGCAGCCCGCGAAGAAGGATGCGAGCGCCGCGACCGTCAGCGCCGCGCCGGCGCGGCCCCTTCGCGCCATCTTGTAGCCTTCAAGCGTTGTGACGACCGAACTGACCTCACCGGGCAAATTCAGCAGAATTGCCGTTGTCGAGCCACCATACTGAGCGCCGTAATAAATGCCCGCAAGCATGATGATGGCGGTGGTGGCCGGCTGGCCGAAGGTGATCGGCAGCAGCAGCGAAATCGTCGCCACCGGGCCAATGCCCGGCAGCACGCCAATGGCGGTGCCGATGATGCAGCCGATCAGACAGAACAGCAGGTTGTTGAACGTCAGCGCAACGCCGAAGCCATGCGCGAGATTGGCAATAAGATCCATGGTGTTTTGCCTTCCCGATCAGAGCTGTGGCCAGAGCGGCACGCGGATATCCAAATAGCGAATGAAGATCGCCCAGCAGAGCGCGCAGAGAAAGGCAATGAGCCCGGCAACGCCCAAGGGCCGTTCCAGGTGTTCCTTATCTGCAAAGGCCGAACAAATGACAGTGACGACAATGGCGACTAGGAAGCCAAGCGGTTCAAGTGTCAGGCCGAACAGGGTGAAAGCGGCACTTGGCAGGAACAGGGCGCGCCATCCGGGCGGAACCGCTGCGACAAGACAACCGACGAAAAGGCCTATCCCCAGCGCATTCCAGCCAGCCGAAGGAAAGCCCGGAATGCGTGCCGCGATCATCCCAACAACCACACCCACGACAGCCCCAGCAATCAGGAAACCGATTTCTGCGGATGACCATTTCGCCAGCGGATCAGGCCCATTGAACAGACCGCTGAGGAGGACGAAAGACCCAAGGCCGATCAGGAGCCAGAAGACCAGCATGGGCATATAACCTGGCCCCATGCGGCGCGCCGTGCCCAGATTATGATCCTGATTCAGCCAAAGGCCGATAACAGCAAAGGCAATGAAAAGCCCCGCCGAAAGCAAGTCTTTCGTGTTAAGTTTCATCCTCGTCATCCACCCTTCGTGACCCTTCGGGTCTATCCTGCCCCCGAGCCTTGCGGCCCTATTGCGACATCATCAATCCGCCGTCGCTCCCGCAGCCTGCACCAAAGGCGCCCATTTGGCCACCTCCCGAATGATGAAGCTGTTGTAATCCGCTGCCGAGTAGGTGCCCGGCGTGCCGCCAAGCTCCGCAAAGCGGTTCCTGATCTCGGCCGTTTGCAGCAGCCCGAGCACTTCGCGGTTCAATCTTTCAATGATCGGTGCCGGCGTGCCGGCCGGCGCGGAAAGCCCAAACCAGGAATCGGATTCCAGCGGGAAACCCTGTTCCCGGAAGGTTGGCACATCGGGAAAGGATGGGTGACGTTCCGCCGAACACATGCCCACCGCAACCACCGACCCTTGTTTGATATGGGCCGCGGAGGAAGGCAGGCTATCGGACATCATCGGCACCTGGCCCGCAATCACCGCCTGCATGGCCGGCCCCGCACCCCGGAAGGGCACATGGGTGATTTCCGTGCCGATCAGGCGGCTCATTTGCACAACCAAAAGATGGTTGGACGACCCAGCGCCCGAGGTCGCGACCTGCAAGCCGCCCGCGCTTTTCGCGCGCGCCGCCACATCGGCCATGGTGCGGATGCCTGCGCGCGGATTGGCGACCCAAACGGTTGGGTTGCTGACCACCAGAGCGATATGGGCGAAATCCTTCACCGGGTCGTAGCGCACCTTGCTGCCATAAACCGCCGGGCTGATCGCATGACTCGCGATATTGGACATGACCAGGGTATAGCCATCGGGCGCGGCGCGGGCGACGGTTTCGCTGCCAAGCGTGGCGCCAGCGCCAGCGCGGTTTTCGACCACAATGGAAACGCCAAGCTTTTCTTGCAGACCCGCGGCAATCAGGCGCGCGACCAAATCCGTGGTGCCCCCGGGCGCGAAAGGCACTACCAGGCGAATGGATTGGGACGGCCAAGCCCCTTGCGCATGCGCGCCCATCGCCAAAAGCGGCGACGCGCCAATACCCAATACAACGCTGCGACGTGCAACGCTCCTCATCCGTTGGCCCCCTTCTTTATAGTCATTTCTATTGCATGAGAGCCAAGCCTCGGCAAGCACGGGTAGGCCAAGCCTTGCCTCGGGCGGCGCCAGGGCCGATTATTGCCCAGGAAAGAAGCCCGGAAAAGGAAACCGCCCCATGCCGCAAGCTGACCGCCTGCCGAATGACCCCGAAACCCGCATCCGGGAAGCGACCGAGGCGGTGGCCCCGCGCCTGATCGAAATCCGGCGCGATATTCATACGCACCCGGAATTAGCCTTTCAGGAAACCCGCACTGCCGGGATTGTGGCGGCGGAGCTTTCCCGCCTCGGCCTCACGCCCCGCACCGGCGTGGGGCGCACGGGCGTGGTCGCTGAAATCAAGGGCGGGCGCCCCGGCCCCACGCTTGCGATCCGTGCCGATATGGATGCGCTGCCGATCCATGAGGAAACGGCGCTGCCCTTCGCGAGTGAGATCGCCGGCCAGATGCATGCCTGTGGGCATGATATTCATACCTCAACGCTTTTGGGGGTGGCGGCGGTGCTGAAGGATCTGGCGCCGCAGCTTGCCGGCACCGTCAGGCTGATCTTCCAACCGGCGGAGGAAGTGCTGGAAGGCGCCGCCGCCATGATCGCCGATGGCGCGGCGGATGGCATTGATATGGCGATTGGCTTTCACAACCACCCGGATATGCCGGTGGGGAGTTTTGGCTATGTGCGCGGTGCTTGCCTCGCGGCATCAGACCGGTTTGACCTGATCATCCAGGGCAAATCTGGCCATGCCGCGCATCCTTACGCGGCGATTGACCCCATCGTGGCGGCGGCGGCCTTTGTGCAGGAAGCGCAAACCGTGGTCAGCCGGGAAATCAAGCCGCTGCATCCGGCGGTGGTGACCATCGGGCAATTTGTAGGGGGCACGACCTACAACATCATCCCCGAACGCGTGCATCTGAAGGGCACGGTGCGCACGCTGCATCATGAATCGCGCGATATCGCCGAAGCAGCCTTGCGGCGCCTGGCTTAAGGCATTGGCATTTCCATGCGCGTGAAGACCGAGATGAACTATGTCCGTAAGGTGCCGCCCTTGGTGAATGATGATCGGGTTCTGGATCCGGTGATTGCCGCCGTGCGCCGGCAAATGGGCGATGTCATCAGCGAGGGCGAGGCTTCGATGGGCGCTGAGGATTTTGCGGAATTCGCGGCCGTGGCGCCTTCCTTCCAATTGCGCATCGGCTCCGGCCAGCCAGGGCGCGATGACCGGCTGCATAATGCTTTCTATCAACCTGATGAGCGCAGCATCGGCCTTGGCGTCCAAGCCCTTTCGCGTGCCGCACTGGATTTGCTGGCATGAGCGCGCATCGCATCGCGGAACTGACCGCACCTGAAGTGGCATCTCGGTTAGCGGCGGGCGCTGTCGCGATCCTGCCCATGGGCAGCCTGGAAACTCATGGCCCGGCCTTGCCGATGGGCGATTATCTGGTCGCGGAGGATATCGCCTGCCGCATTGCCGCTGCCGCTTACGCTAAGGGCGCGGATGCGCTGGTGGCGCCAGCCATTCCCTTTGGCGGTGAGGATTTCTTCGCTGGCGTCGCGGGGGGCATTACGCTTTCAGTGGCAACCCTGACAGCCGTGATCGAGGAAATGGCCGAAGCCTTCATCAAAACCGGCACGCGGCGGATCATGATCGTCAATGGCCATGCCGGCACCATCGCGCCCGCCGATGCGGCTGCGCGCAGCATGCGTCATCGGCATGGCGTGATTATCCCCGCGCTGCATCTGTGGCGTGAAGCGGGCAAGCTGCATGGCGAATTGGGCGGGCAGCCCATCACCTTCGGCCATGGCGGCGACCCTGTTGCTTCCGTCACCATGGCGCTGAAGCCTGAATTGTGCCGCCCCGAAGCGGCACGGCCACGTGACGCCACCGGGCCTTATCTTGGCGTGCCGCCAACCGGCTTTGGTGCCATCCGCGCCCATGGCGTGGAATTCGCCGTGCCAATGTGGGTGGAGGAAGTGGCGCCCGGTGGCGTCGCCGCGCCCGATCCGCGGGGCGCCAATGCCACGCATGGCACGCGGATTGTGGAACAGCTTGTCGCCGCCGGCGCTTCCATCTGCGCCCAGCTACGTGATCACGCGCCGTGAGGCGCATTTGCGTCTATGGCGCTGGTGCCATTGGCGCCCATCTGGCGGCGCGCCTTGCGGCGGCGGGCGCCGAGGTCAGCGTGATTGCGCGCGGCGCCCATCTGGCCGCGATGCGGGCGCGGGGCATTACGCTGCGCACGGCTGAAGGCGATCAGACCTACACCGTGCAGGCCGCCGAAAGTGCTGCCGAAATCGGCCCGGTGGATGCTGTGCTGGTCACGGTCAAGGCGCCCGCGTTACCTGCTGTGGCGGCGGGGATCGCGCCTTTGCTTGGGCCCGATACGCCCGTTGCCTTCATCATGAATGGCATTCCCTGGTGGTATTTCGACGGCATTGGCGGCGCCCTGGAAGGCAAGCGCCTACCCGTGCTGGACCCCGATGATGCGCTGCGCCGCGCCATCGGCGTGGAGCGTGCCATTGGTGGCGTGATCTATGCAGCAAGCGCGGTGGCGGCCCCTGGTATTGTCACCTCGGAACACGCTGATCTGAAGCTTTTTCTGGGCGAGCCGAATGGCGCTGTTTCGCCACGCGCCCAGGCGCTGGCGGCGCTGTTGAGTGCGGGCGGCATGCCGACCGAGGCGGTTGCGAATATCCGCCACCGCATTTGGGGCAAGCTGCTCGGCAATATGGTGGTGGGGCCGCTTTGCCTGCTCTCGCGCCAGGATATGAAGGCAACGCTGGCCGATACGGCGATATTCGAAGCGGGCGTCAGGATTTCCGATGAAGGCACGGCACTTGCCCGCGTGCTAGGGCATGACTTGAAAGTACCGGGCGAGGTGCGGATGCGCCGTTTTGGGGAGACCGCACACAAACCTTCCATCCTACAGGATCTGGAATTGGGTCGCCCGATGGAAATTGACGCGCTTTTCACCGCGCCCTTGCAGCTTGGCCAGGATTTGGGCGTGCCCATGCCGAATTTTGCGCTGATGGTGGCGCTGGCAACCCAGGCTGCGCGCGCGGCGGGGCTTTATCGGTAATGCGGCTTCCGGCACGCTGCGCACAGCTTCGGGACGGGTCCGTCATGCACAGACCCCGACACCCCGTTAGCAAAGAGTTCTGCAACAACAAATAAGGATTAAACGCCATGGCAACCTCACAGCGCGAAGAACGCGAACTCCTCGGCCACGACGCTTTCGCCCTGATTGCGCCGAGCCACCAGCCGGCCATCGCCGCGCTGCCGCCAGAGGAACTCCGCACACTGGCGACCAGGCTGCGCGCGGAGCACGCAAAACTTCGTGACCTGATCCGTGAAGGCAAGCGCGCCAAGCGGGGCAAGGGCGATGCCCGCGCAGCCGCCAATGCAGAGGTTGGCAAGGCAACCCGCCGCAAGCAGGTCTATGCTGCGGCGCTGAAGCGGGTGAATAGCCGCTTTGATGAATTGACGCATGAACGCCGCCGCGAAGAGCACCGCGCGGCACTGAAGGAAGCGCTCGCGCGCCGTCAGGCGCAGCGCGCGCAGCATCCCGCCGCCGGGTTTGGTGCAAGTGCCGGCATGCAAAGCAAAGGGAACGCGAAGAGTTCAAAGCGCGTGCATGGCGCGCGGATCGGCAGCGTTTCCGCCCAGAACAAGCGCGCCCAGGCGCGGCGGGATGGGTGATTGATACAGACGGGCAGATGCTCGGTGGCGGAAGCGCTACCTCGCCAGAAACGCCAGCACCGCCGCGTTGAAATCCGCAGGGTTATCCGCCTGCACACTATGCGCGGCGCGCTTGATGGTCACGCGGCGCGCATTCGGCATCACGCCTTCCAGCGCATCAAGGATGCGCCCGAATTGCGGTTGGGATTGATCGCCCCCCACCATTAACGTGCGCACGGCAATGCCCGCAGCTTCCGCGCGCGCATAGGGCTTCCGCTGTTCCTTGATCTGCCCAAGCAAGGTTGTGGCATTGTCGCGATTGACTGTCTTGCGGGCCTCTGACCGCTTTTCCCAAGCGCCCGGCCCGCCCGTGTGTTCGGCGACAATGGTCAAGCCTTCCTCGATCTTGCCCTCAGCGATCAGGGCCGCACCGCGGGCAAAGGCGGATGCCTGATTGCCGGCGGGTGGCGCACCACCCAGGCTTTCATCCAATTCTCCGCCTGGTTCCAGCAGCACGAGCGATTCCAGCAATTCCGGATGATGCTGCGCGACGCGGAAGGCGATATGCCCGCCGCGCGAATGGCCAATCAAATGCACCTTGCCCTTGCCAAGTGCGCGGATGAAGCCAGCGACATCCGCCGTGTGGCGCGCAATGGTGAAATCCCCATCCGCGCGCCACTTATCGGGCCAGCAATGCCGCAGGCTGATCGCAATCGCGTGATACTGTGCGCCAAAAGCCGCCATCTGTCCGGCAAAGGAACGCTGATCCCCCAACGTGCCATGCACCATCACCACGGGCGTGCCACTGCCCGTTTCAGCATAGGCAATCGGATAGCCATCAATGGTGAGCGTCGGCATTGAATTCCACCTTTTTCGCAATAGGGCGATATGCTGAGCATGGTGGCATTGTGGCGTAAATACCCGCTTGCCCATTCAGGCGGAATAAGAACTACCGGCGCAGAAAATCCTTGAGCCAGCCGAGCACTTTTTCCGGCGCTTCTTCCGCCAGATAATGGCCTGAAGTGACAGCACCGCCCGTGACAGGGCCAGCAGCATAATCGCGCCAGATCGTGAGTGCGTCATACCATTTCGGAATGCTGCCCTTGGCGCCCCAAAGTGCCAGTAGCGGGCAGGTAATTTTCAGCCCCGCCGCGCGGGACGCACGGTCATGGTCCAGATCAATCGTGGTGGCGGCGCGGTAATCCTCACAAATGGCAGCGACCGTGCCGGGCAGATGCAAGGCGGCCAAATAATCCGCGCGCGCTTCGGGATGGAAGAAGGATTTGTCCTTGGGTTCGCGCGATGTGTGCAGGTCAAACCAATCTTCGATATCGCGCAGGATCATGCGTTCGGGCCGATCATGCGGCTGCGCCAGCCAGAACCAATGATAATAGCCAAGGCCAAAGGCCATGTCGGCGCGTTCGAAATGTTCAAGCGTTGGGATGATATCCAAGACGCAGAGCCGATCAACGGCTTCTGGCGTATCCAGCGCCAAGCGATGCGCCACGCGTGCGCCGCGATCATGCGCGACGATCTGAAAGCGCGGAAAGCCAAGCCCGGCCATCAGCGCCACCATATCGGCGGCCATTTCGCGCTTCGCATAGGGCGCGTGATCAGCGCTGACCGGCGGCTTGGATGAAAACCCATAGCCGCGCAGATCGGGCGCGATCACGGTAAAATCCTGCGCCAGCATGGGGGCCACGCGATGCCACATGGCATGCGTTTGTGGATTGCCATGCAGCAGCAACAGCGGTGGGCCGGAACCCGCGCGGCGCAGCCTGATACGCTGGCCATTAGCTTCACGTGTTTCCAGCGTGAAGCCTTCGAAAAACGCCATCTCAGCCGCCGCGGCGGGCAGCGCCTGGGCGCCCGGCATCAAAGCCAAGGAAGCCGGCTTCAAGCTGCGCTGCGCCGCCATCATTGGCGAAAAGCCGAGGCTTGAGGGAAACGCTCGGCGCGCGTGCGCCTTGGGCTGAAGCTTGGCGCGCCAGGCGCAGTGCTTCCTGCTGCGCGGCGCGTTCGGCGCGTTCCTGCTCGGCACGCGCGGCGGCGGCGCTGCGCGCATTGGTCGGCCCGGAACTTCCCGCCATGCCGCGGGCGGAAAGCAGATAGAACAGGATGTCATTGCGCCCCTGATCCACCGCCCAATCCGTGGGCGTCAGGCCAAGCGCATTGCGGCCATTCAGATCAGCACCACGATTGACTGCATCCCGCGCCGCCGCCAGATCACCGCGGGTGATGGCGTCAAAAAGCGCGGGTGTCGGCGAAAGATTGGCATTGTCATCGGCCGGAATGGGATCAGGCGCGCGGCGCGCGGCCAAGCCAGGCAGGGCGGGGGGGCGCGGCGCCCGGGCGCCAGGCTGGCCCGGGGGTGCGGCAAATTGGGCGGCAGCGGGCGTGATTTCGGTGATCAGCAGAGCGATCACGGCCAGGGGAAGCAGGCGCGGCATGGCTTTCATGGCCTGACTTTAGCCGCCCCGGGCTTTCACCGCCAGCTTTACCCCCAAGGGCCGCGTTGGGCGGGGGGCTTTTCGGTGGGGAGTGCCCCACCCCAAGGCCCGCTACTCGGCAGCGCCCCCATGCTGGCGGCCAATTGCTCCAGCGCCGCCACGCGGTTTTCGGTACGCGGGTGGGTCGAGAACAGATTATCCATTCGCGCCCCGGAGAGAGGATTGATGATGAACATATGCGCGGTCGCCGGATTGGCCTCGGCGGCCCGGTTTTCGCGCTGATGGGCGTAATATTCCAGTTTGCGCAACGCCCCCGCCAAGGCCATGGGCTGGCCGCAAATCTGCGCCCCCATCTTATCGGCCTCATATTCCCGGGACCGGCTGATGGCCATTTGCACAATGGCGGCAGCCATCGGCGCCAGAATGACCATCAGGATCATGCCAATCATGCCGAAAGGGTTCTGCCGATCGCGCCCGCGCCCAAACATCATGCCAAATTGCGCGAGCGCGGAAATGGCGCCGGCGATACTGGCCGTGACGGTCATCACCAGCGTGTCGCGGTTTTTGATATGCGCCAATTCATGCGCGATCACGCCGGCGGCTTCATCTTCCGAAAGCATTTCCAAAAGGCCGGTATTCACCGCGACCGCAGCATTTTGCGGGTTGCGCCCCGTGGCGAAGGCATTGGGCTGTTCTTCGTGGATCACGTAAAGCGCCGGCATTGGCAGCCCGGCATTGGCGGCCAGTTGCGCCGTCATTTCATAAAGCCGGGGTGCTTCCTGCGGGCTGATGGGCTGCGCATTGTGCATGCGCAGCACCATCTTATCGCTATTCCACCAGGAAAAGACATTCATGCCGCCGGCGAAAAGCAGCGCCATGATCATGCCCTGCTCCCCCCCGATGGCAAGGCCGATCACGCCGAACAGCGCGGTCAGCGCGGCAAGAAGGATAACGGTGCGGGTATAGCCGGCCATGATGCGTTCCCTTTGGCCCCTCGTGCGACGCGATGCCCGATGGTAAAGGCATTTACCATGAACGATAAACCCCAAGTCGAAAAATCCCAGCCCCAACCGCCTGTGCCGGCCAAGACCCCGCCGGCCAAACCCAAGGAGATCGGTGGTCCAAAAGGCCCCGAACCAACCCGCTTTGGCGATTGGGAACAAAAGGGCCGCGTCAGCGATTTTTGAGGCCGAGTCGCCTGGCACGGGAGGCGAACGCGCTTGTGCCCGGTGAGAATTCGCGGCCACCATATCTTGATGGGCTGGAGGGCGTTTATGCCCCGAGTCGCGCGTTTTTGGTTTGTTCTTTTTGTTGCGATTATCTCATTGAAAAATAACGTGGAAAAATTTAGTTTTGCTTGTTAACGGTTGCTCCTTTGTTCGCTGATTCTTGTTATGGCCTGTTCTCCTCCCGCGAATCGGGCGCCGAAAAGTGCCTCAGCGCCGCGCCAAAAGCAGCGCCAGAACCATGATCCCACCCGCCGCCAACCCCAGCGTGACGGGTAAGCCAAAGATCATATCCCCCAGCCCATAAAAGATCGGACCCAGCGATTGGCCGCCGAAAAAGGCAAAGGCGTGCAGGGACATCGCACTGCCCCGCGCCTGGGGGGCGAGCTCCGTCGCGCGGGTCTGAATGGCGTTGTGGATCATGTAGAACCCAAGCCCGAGCCCAAGCCCCGCCAGCGTGGCGATCACCAGGGATGGCGCCAGGGCAAAGCCGGTCAGCGCCAGGGCGGCCGTGGCGCCGCCAATGCGGATCACCCCGGCCTGGCCAAAGCGCGCCAGCAAGGGCGCGACCAAGGCGGCAAAGACCAGCCCGCCCAGGCCAAAGGCGCCGATCGCGAAGCCGGCTTCCATGGTGCTGCCGATGCCGCGTTCGATCAGCAGGGGCGCAATGAAGGGAAAGGTACCGAAGACCAGGCCGCCTTCAACGGCCACGGCGGCGAATAAGGGCAGCGCGGCGGGGTTGGTAATAATGCCGCGATAGCGTTGCAGCGCCACTACTGGGTCGTAGCGCGTCATCACTTCGCGCGCGGCGCCGCGGGCAGCCAGGATAAGGGCGACAAGCCCGATGAAAGCGGCGATGGCGCAAACCACCAGCACGCCGCGCCAGCCGGCAAGTGCCGCAATTGGCCCCGCCACTACGCCGCCGGCGATCTGCCCGCTAATGCCGAAGACCAGAATGCGTGATAGCGCCACCTGCCGGTATTTAAGCGACACGGCATCGCCCATGATGGCAAGGGTGAGCGGCATCATGCCCCCCGCCGCCATGCCGGAAGCCGCACGAAACGCCATCAGCCAGCCAAAGCTTGCCGAAACCGCGGCGGCGAGCAGCATGACACCCAGCATTGCCACGCAGATCATCACAATCCGCCGCTTGCCGATGGAATCAGCCACCGGCCCCAGGATCGGCTGCACCAGGGCAAAGGGCAGGGTATAGGCGGTGCCGAGCAAGGCAGCCTCGGCGGCTGTCACGCTAAACTCGCTGGCGATTTCGGCGACGGTCGGGTCAGTGACGCGGGTGGCAAAGGCGCCGGCAAAGACCGCCGGGCCGAAAATCGCCAGCACGCGGCGCATCTTGGCCTTCTCGGCGGCCTCGTCTTCCCCTGGCGCGGTCACGCGCGCACGGATTTGGCGGCGACGATGAAGGCAGCGATGGCGGCGGGGTCCTTGACGCCGCGTGCACGCTCAACGCCCGAAGACACATCCACTCCCGGCGCGCCGGAGGCCGCAATGGCCTCGGCCACATTTGCGGGCGTCAGACCGCCCGCAAGCAGCCAGGGGCGTGGTGGTGCTTCGCCCTTCATCAGCGCCCAATCAAAAGCCAGGGCATTACCGCCGGGCAGCGCACTGCCAGCGGGTGGACGGGCATCGAGCAGGAAGTAATCCACCTGATCGGCGTATTCGGGAAGGCGCGCGAGATCCGCCTTGCTGGCAATGCCAAGCGCCTTCATCACCGGCTTGCCGAAACGGGCGCGGATCTCGCCCGCCCGCGCCGGGGTTTCCTCCCCCTGCAATTGCAGGATATCGAGCGGGACTTCGGCCAAAGTCGCGGCCAGCATCGCATCATCCGGGTCCACAAACAGCCCGACGCGCTTTGGGCCATTGCGGTAGGACCGCGCGAGCACGCCAGCCTGATTGGCCGTCACGGCGCGCGGAGAGGGCGGGAAGAAGACAAACCCCACCATATCCGCCCCTGCCTGCCGGGCAGCGTCCAGCGCGGCCACGTCCTTGATGCCGCAAATCTTGACCAGCACGTCTAAAGCCCTGCCGCGATGACGGCAGCGGCGGCGGCCGGGTCCGCAGCGCCGGTGATCGGCCGGCCCACTACGATCCAATCCGCGCCAGCCGCCACGGCCTCGGCGGGGGTGGCGGTACGCGCCTGATCTCCCGCCGCGCTGCCGGCGGGGCGTACGCCTGGCACGACCAGGAAGGGGGCCGGGCCAAGGGCAGCGCGCAGCACGGCCGCTTCCTGCGGGCTGCACACCAGCCCATCCGCCCCGGCATTGAGGGCAAGGCGCGCCAAGCGCAGCACCTGATCGGCGGGGCTGGCGGCGACCCCCGTGCTCGCCAGGGTTTCGGCGTCAATGCTGGTCAGCACCGTCACCGCCAACAGCATGGGGCGATCAGCGCCGGCTTTCTCAGCCTCGGCCCGTGCGGCGGCGATCATGGCGGCACCGCCTGCGGCATGGAGCGTCATCATGGCGGGCTTCAGCGGCAGCAGGGATCGCACGGCGCCCGCCACCGTATTCGGGATGTCATGCAGCTTGAGGTCGAGGAATACTGGCCGATGCCGCGCCATGGCGCTGACAATGGCGGGACCGGCCGCGGTGAAAAGCTCCAGCCCCACCTTCAGCACACCGCAATGGGGTGCCAGGGTTTCGGCCAGGGTTTGGGCGCGCGCCGTATCGCCGGAATCAAGCGCGGGGATGATGCGGGCGGCGCCGCTTTGGGGGCGGGCGATCATGATTGCGTCAGCGCCCTTTGGTCGGCGACTTCCTGGGCGGCGCTGGCGTTGAGCGCGGTGATCCGCGCTTCAAGTTCCGCCACGCGGCGTTCTGCGGCGCGGCCACGTCGGCGTGCCGGCAAGGCCGCAGCCCAGGCGATCAGCGCGCCCAGCAGGAAGGCCACAGCCGCGATGGACAACACCGCAATCGCCGCCGAGGCGGTCCAGGCTACGTCAAAGGGCCAGAGGCGCAATTCAATGCTCTGCGGGTTGGAGAGCATGAAGAGCACCACCAGCACAGCGAGTGGCAGAAAGATGAACCAGCGCATTGGCAGAGCCTTTGGGGATCAGACTGGTCACACAATCCCCGGTGGCGCCTTCGCGTCAAGGCATAATCGCGCAAGCCGTGCCATGCGCGCAGATCAGTGGGCGAAAAATCTACTGCGGTTGGAGATCAGAAAACGGTAGACTTCCTCAGCCCATCATGCCTTGCGCGCCGCCGCGCGCTTGGCCGGTGCTGGTGCCTTCTTTGCATTGATACGTTCGCGCAATTCCTTGCCTGGCTTGAAGTAAGGCACGGATTTTGGGTCAACCGGCACGGATTCCCCGGTGCGCGGATTGCGCCCCGTGCGGCCATCGCGCGATTTCGTTGAAAATGCACCAAACCCGCGTAATTCCACACGATCACCACGCGCAAGCGCTGCTGTGATTTCGCCGAAAATCGTCGCCACAATCGCTTCCACATCGCCTTGGCGCAAATGCGGATTGCTTGCGGCCAATTGCGCGATCAGTTCCGATCTCGTCATGCCGGGTTTTCTCCCTAAGCTTTTTTTCGGGCACCTGGATTTGATTGGGCGCCCTTAAACCTCACCTGTAGGAAGCAAGCCCGCAAAGCCACACGCCTTGCCTGCACCAAACGGATCCTGCCTTATCTGGAAAGCTGCCAGACCGCCCGCGGGGCGTCAACGCCAAACCATTCTGTCATCAGCGTTTTCACGAGGCCGCCCAAAAAACGGTTGAGGAATTTCTCCACCTTGTCGCGCGGTTCTAGATCCCGCACCGGGAGTGTTTCCGCCACCCCTTTCTGTGCGGCAAGCCAGGCGCGGGCCTCAGCCTCTCCGCCAATGGCGTCTATCAGACCGAGGGGCAGCGCCTGGCGCCCGGTAAAGACCCGTCCATCAGCCAGCGGACGCACGCGCGCTTCATCCATGCGCCGGCCAGCGGCGACGATGGCGATGAATTGGCCGTGCAAGTCTTCCAAAACGCGCATCATCTCGGCCCGCCCCTCAGCGGTGAGTGGCTGGAAGGGGTTGGGCTGCGCCTTGAAGGGGCCGGTCGCCAGAATATCGGGGCGCACGCCAAGCCGGGCCATCAATTCCGACACATCAAAGCTTTGCAGCAATACGCCGATAGAGCCCGTGACTGTCGCCTCCCGCGCCAGCACATGCTGGGCCGGCATCGCAATCATGTAGCCGGCCGAGGCCGCGGTGCCGCCCATCAGCGCCACAATCGGCTTTTTCTCGGCAAAGCGCTTGAGTGCGCCGTGCAAAGCCTCACCGCCCGACATGCTGCCGCCCGGGCTGTCTATCACCAGCAGCATGGCGCGGGCGGAGGCATCGCGGCTGGCTTCTTCGATCACTTCAAGCAGGCGGCGATCTTCCAGGATGGTGCCTTCAATGCGCAGCCGGAGCACGTGATCATTGGAGGTAAGGCCGCTGAGGCTGCCTTTGCCGAACATGACCGCAAGCGCGGCGATGACGCCAAGCACCGCAAGCGTGCGCCAAAAGGTAACGCGCCTGGACAGGCGGCGCCGTTCGGCGAGGAGATCAGCTTCAAGGGACATGGATTGTTTGTGGCGCGCGGCGCGCCTTGGGGCAAGGGGTATCAATAAGAAACCCCGGGGCATTGCTGCCCCGGGGCTGCAACGGTTCGCACCGTGAACCGGGAATTACTCTTCCCCGGTCATTTCCCGGCGGCGGCGGATGGCCGCGCCCAGGATATCGCCGAGCGAGGCGCCGGAATCGGCCGAGCCATATTCGCGCATGGCTTCGCGTTCCTCTTCCACTTCCTTGCCCTTGATGGTCAGCGTCAGGCGGCGCGCGGCGCGGTCCACGGCGGTGACCTTCGCATCGACCTTTTCGCCAATGGCGAATTTGTCGGGGCGCTGGTCGCCACGGTCGCGGGCCAATTCAGCGCGGCGGATGAAGCCAGTCAGCACATCATCCACCTTCACTTCAATGCCGTTCTGCTCAACCTTGGTGACGATGCAGGTGACAACATCACCCTTGCGCACGCGGTCCAGCACTTCGGCGGCCGGGTCGGCCTGAAGCTGCTTGATGCCAAGGGAGATGCGTTCCTTCTCGACATCCACATCCAGAACTTTCGCCTTGACCATCTGGCCCTTGCTGTAGGCCTGCATGGCGGCTTCGCCGGCTTCGTCCCAGGAAATATCGGACATATGCACCATGCCGTCGATTTCCGCGCCGACACCGATGAACAGGCCGAATTCGGTGATGTTGCGAATCTCGCCTTCGATGGTGGAACCCACCGGATGCGCTTCCACGAACAGCTCCCACGGATTGCCCTGCGCCTGCTTGAGGCCCAAGGAAATGCGGCGCTTCGGTTCATCCACATCCAGGATGATCACATCAACCTGTTCTGAGGTAGAAACGATCTTGCCAGGATGCGCGTTCTTCTTGGTCCAGGACATTTCGGACACATGCACGAGGCCCTCAACACCGGCTTCGAGTTCCACGAAGGCGCCGTAATCGGTGATGTTGGTGACACGGCCAGAGAATTTCGCGCCGACCGGATATTTCAGCGCCACACCATCCCAAGGATCGGACATGAGCTGCTTCATGCCAAGGCTGATGCGCTGCGTATCCTGGTTGAAGCGGATCACCTGCACCTTCACCGGCATACCGATGGTGAGGGCTTCTGACGGGTGGTTGATGCGCCGCCAGGCGATGTCGGTGACATGCAGCAGGCCATCCACGCCGCCGAGGTCCACGAAGGCGCCGTAATCGGTGATGTTCTTCACGACACCATCCAGGATCATGCCTTCCTTGAGGCCCTGGATCAGTTCGCTCCGCTGTTCGGCGCGGGTTTCTTCCAAAACGGCGCGGCGGGAGACAACGATATTGCCCCGCGCGCGATCCATTTTCAGGATCTGGAAGGGCTGCGCATTGCCCATCAGCGGCATCACATCGCGCACCGGGCGGATATCCACCTGAGAGCCCGGCAGAAAGGCAACCGCCCCGCCAAGGTCAACGGTGAAACCACCCTTCACGCGGCCGAAGATCACGCCATTCACGCGCACACCGGCCTGGTGGGATTTTTCGAGCGTCGTCCAGGCTTCCTCGCGCCGCGCCTTTTCGCGTGACAGCACGATGGAACCATCGCGGTCTTCATAACGCTCAACGAAAAGCTCATAGACATCGCCGGCCTTCACTTCGGGCTTCTGGCCCGGGGCGGCGAATTCCTTGAGCGGGACGCGGCCTTCGCTTTTCAGGCCGACATCTAGAACCGCGAAATCGCCATCAATGCGCAGCACGCGCCCGGTGACGACAGAGCCGGCAAAACCCGTATCCGGGCCAAGCGTGGCATCGAGAAGTGCGGCAAAATCCTCCTCGCCGGCATTGGCGAGGCTGGTGGCAGTAGCCATGAAATTTATGTGTCCTGTATGGGCCGCAGCTGCGGCCATTTTGTCTGCGCCCTTCCACCCGCAGGGGAAGCACGGCTTGGCCCCGGCGCTTGGCGCTGGCTGGCCCAGATGGGGTGGGTGGAATAACGGACCATCCTTTGCCGGCCCAAAACGGGCAGCGTCGCAGTTTTCACCGCGACACACTGCGGGTGCTTAAGCCCTGACAGCTTGGCACGTCAAGCGGATTCAAGCCTTTTGCAGATCAATGCGAGGGCAACGTTGAAGGCTTGCTCGGCATTCAGCGCGGTTGTGTCTATTTCAATGGCATCCGGGGCGGGTTTCAGGGGGGCCACGGGGCGATTGGCGTCTTGCGCGTCGCGGTCGCGGATTTCGGCTTCCACCTGGGCGGGGTCGGCGGCGACACCGCGGGCCGTCAGTTCCAGAAAGCGCCGGCGGGCGCGTTCAGCGACACTCGCGGTGATGAACAGTTTTACCTGTGCATCAGGGAAAACCACCGTGCCGATATCGCGCCCATCCAGCACCGCACCTTGCGTGGCGCCAAAGCGCCGTTGGAAATCAAGCAAGGCAGCACGCACCGCGGGGATGGCGGCGACCTTGCTGGCGGCCATATCTGCCAAGGAGCCGCGCAAATCGCTGCGGGCAAGGTCTTCGGGGGTCAGCGCGCGGGCTTCTGCTTCCGCGACGCGGGCATCCTGCGGGTCTATGCCGCGATCCAAAACGCGCCGGCCTACTGCGCGATAGAGCAGGCCAGTATCGAGGTAAGGCAGGCCAAGCTCGGCAGCGAGGCGCCGGGCGAGCGTGCCCTTGCCCGCAGCGGCGGGGCCGTCTACCGCGATCACGGTACCGGCGGGCAGCCTCATGCTGGGCGGATCGCGTCCGACCCGGCCAGCCGGTTCATCAGCGCGGCGAAGCCGGGGAAGGAGGTGTCAATGAAACTTGCATCATCCACGTTGACGGGGTTTTGCGTGGCAAGGCCCATGACCAGCGCGGCCATGGCAATGCGGTGATCCATATGCGTGGTGACCAAGCCACCGCCGGCGGGTGGCGCCCCCGTGCCATGGACCAGCAGATCATCGCCTTCAATCGTCACCTTGGCGCCATTGGCTTCCAGCAGCGCGGCGGTAGCGGCCAGCCGGTCGCTTTCCTTCACGCGCAATTCGGCAAGGCCACGCATGCGCGTGGTGCCCCGCGCGAAGGCAGCCGCCACGGCCAGGATGGGGTATTCGTCAATCATGGAGGGGGCGCGGCCCGGCGGCACATCCACGGCCTTGAGTTCCGTGTGTTCTCCGATGATATCGCCCACCGCCTCACCGCCTTCGATCCGGGCGTTTTCGATCTTGAGCGCTGCGCCCATTTCGCGGAGCGTGGTGAAAAGCCCGGTGCGGAGCGGGTTCAGCCCGATTTGCGTCAGGCTGATGCGCGACCCCGGTACCAGAAGCGCTGCCACCAGCGGGAAGGAGGCCGAGGAAGGATCGCCCGGCACGTTGATGGGTGCGGCCTTCAATTCCGGCTGGCCATCCAGCCTCACCACGCGGCCTTCGGCGGTGTCTTCCACCGCCACCATGGCGCCGAAATGGCGCAGCATGTTTTCCGTATGATCGCGCGTGGGTTCCGGTTCCACCACGCGGGTGATGCCAGGCGCGCAAAGCCCCGCCAGCAGGCAGGCGCTTTTCACCTGGGCCGAGGCAACCGGCAGGCGGTAATCAAGGGGCAACGGGTCCGCGGCACCGCGCACGGCCAGGGGCAGGCGCCCGCCCTCACGGGTCCAGAATTGCGCCCCCGTTGCCGAAAGCGGGTCGGTCACGCGCTTCATGGGCCGGCGCCTCAGTGAAGCATCGCCGGTCATCACCGCAAAGAGCGGATGGCCGGAAAGCAGGCCCAGCAGCAGGCGTGCCGCCGTGCCGGAATTGCCCATATCCAGCACATCGGCGGGCTCGGTCAGGCCACCCACGCCGCGGCCGGAGACGCGCCATTGGCCGGGGCCCAGCTTTTCCACCTCGGCACCCAGGGCGCGCATGGCGGCGGCGGTGCGGAGCACATCCTCCCCTTCCAAAAGCCCAGTGATGCCGGTGGTACCGACCGCAAGCGCGCCGAACATCAGGGCGCGGTGGCTGATGGATTTGTCGCCGGCCACCCCGGCCTTGCCCGAAAGCGGGGCCGAGGGTTTGCTGGCGCGGAAGGGGCGGGGCGGGGCAGAGGACATATGGGCGGTTTGACATGGCAGGGCAGGGCGTGGCAATGCGCGCCTCCCTGTTTTTTACGGGATCATTCTGGGCATGCCAGGGTGGTTTATTTGCAAACCCGCGCCCAGCGGAAATCAAGAGGCGTTTGCATGGCGAAGCCAGAACTCGGCCTGAAGCGGACTTGCGTTGCTTGCGGCGCGAAATTTTATGATTTGTTGCGCACCCCGGCGGTCTGCCCGAAATGCGCCACGGAACAGCCGGCGGAACAACCGCGCCTGCGCCGCAATGGCGCGACCCCGCTGGATGAGCGGCTGAAGAAAGCGCCCGGTACGCCGGAGGCTGAGACCGATGATATCGAAGTGGAAGATATCGAAGGCGATGAGGCGATCGAGGACGCGGAAGAGCTGGAAGATGACGCCGAGGATATCGGCGAGGATATCGAAGTCGGCACTGATCGCGACGAAGAACAGTGATTTGGTCGGGGCGGGTTAGACGCCCCGCTTGTCGCGCTGGTGCGCGCGCCAATCGCCTGAGGCGATGATCGGCGCGGCACCCAAGCTTTCCGGCGCCATCACATAGGCCCAGGCACGGCGGCGCTGCCCGGCCTGATCCGTCACTGTCATGATGGTGCGGCGATACATGCCGGAAGTGCCGCCATCGGGCGCGGCATCTTCTATTTCATCCAGAATGGGCAAGGCAGTTGCGATATCCTTGAAGGTCAGGATTTCGCCCTGGATGGGTGTGGCTGCGCCGAGTGTGAGGGCGGGGTAATCGCCGAGGTCAAATAGCGTGCCGTTTGCTTGCGCGGGCGTAATGGCGGCGATGCCCGCCTTGGCGGCGGGGCCGTGCCAGAAGCCGCCCTGCATCAGCGTGCCATAGACAAAGACATCGGGCAGGTGATGGCAGCCTTCTTCGCCACGCGCGGCGGCCTCCAACGGGTCTGGGTGCAGGCCATGGGAAGCGAAGCCGCGCTGAACGGCGTTTAGATAGGGCTCAGGGGGTGCGACAAAACCCTGCTGGCGTTCCGGCACGACCTGATAGGCAATGGCTTCCAAAGCCTCGCCATCGGGCAGGATGATATGGCGTGTGCGGCGCTGATAGGCGTGGGGTGCGCCTTCCTTTTGATCCAACATGCGCCAGCCGGCCTCAGACACTTCCAGCACGACGCCTTCAATGAAACCGCCGAGACGGCTTTGGAAATTCAGCGCGCCGCCGCCTCGGCTAGGGCTGAAGAAATCAAAAGCGAGCCGCGCATCGGGGAGAATTCCTGGGCCGATTGGGCGGATGGCTGCCGGGTCATGACCATGGCGCGCGCACCAATCGCGCCAATCCTGTTCATCGGTATTCGAGCCATAGGCGAAGCTGTAGCGCGGGGTCATTTCTGACTAGCGGAGCGCCAGGACAACCAACATCAACGCGCCCAGCGCAATACGGTAATAGCCGAAGGGCGTGAAGCCGATGCGCCCGATCAGCGCCAGCACGGCGCGCACCGTGATGAAGGCAACGATGAAGGCAGCGATGAAGCCGACCGCGATTTGGCCGAAAGCACTCGGGTCAATCTCGGCGCGCACTTTCCAAAGGCTGTAGAAGCTGGCGGCAAACATGGTCGGGATGGCGAGCATGAAGGAAAACTCGGCGGCGGTGCGCCGTTCGACGCCGATCAGCAGTGCCGTGATGATGGTAGCACCGGAACGCGATGTGCCCGGGATCATCGCCAAAGCCTGGCCAAGCCCAACCAGCACAGCGGCGAGTGGCCCGATTTCCGGCACGCTATGAATGCTGGGCGCCGGGCGCAGCTTTTCGATGGCAATGATCGCAACGCCGCCCAGAATCAGCGCGATGGAGACAACCCAAGGGTTGAACAGCAGCGTTGTGATTGTTTTGTGGAACAGAAAGCCTATCACCGCCGCTGGCAGGAAGGCGAGCAGGAGGTTGATGACGTAGTAGCGCTCCCGTCCCGGCCGCCACATGCCGCGCAAAAGTTCAATGATCAGCGCGCGATAGATCCAACAGACGGCAAGAATAGCGCCAAGCTGGATGGAGATTTCAAAAACCTTGCCGGGCGGGCCTTGGAAGCCGATCAACTCGCCAAGCAGGATCAAATGCCCGGTTGAGGAAATCGGCAGGAATTCAGTGAAACCTTCGACAATCCCCATCAGCAGGGCAGAGAAAAGGGCGCTCAGGTCCATGCGCGTGATCCATGCGTGGCGCGGGCGGGCTGCCCGATTCGCGGTGGAGCATTTTCAAGCCAAGTGGAACACTTGGCGACCCGGAAAATGCGACCAAACGCTCAGAGATGGTTGCGCCGGGGTGGGAGCCATCTCCACGCCCCGGCGCGTTGAATTGAGGAGTATTTTCAAGCCAAGAGGAATCACTTGGCGGCTCGGAAAATACGACCAAACCAAACTTCAGTAGCGGTACTGTTCAGCCTTGAAGGGGCCTTGCGTATCCACGCCGATATAGCCGGCCTGCTGCGCGGTAAGCTGCGTGAGTGTCGCACCCACCTTCGCCAAATGCAGCGCCGCCACCTTCTCATCCAAATGCTTCGGCAGGGTATAGACCTTGCGTTCGTACTTGGACGTATTGGTCCAGAGTTCGATCTGCGCGAGCACTTGGTTAGTGAAGGAAGCCGACATCACGAAGGAAGGATGGCCCGTCGCATTGCCAAGATTCACCAGGCGGCCTTCAGACAGAAGTATGATGCGCTTCTGGTCGGGGAATTCGATTTCATCGACCTGCGGCTTCACATTATCCCACTTCATATTGCGCAGACCCGCCACCTGAATTTCGGAATCGAAATGCCCGATATTGCAGACAATGGCGCGATGCTTCATGGCGCGCATGTGATCAACCGTGATCACATCCACATTGCCTGTCGCCGTCACGAAAATATCGGCCATCGGCGCGGCCTGTTCCATGGTGACGACCTGGTAGCCTTCCATGGCGGCTTGCAAGGCGCAGATCGGGTCAACCTCGCTCACCATCACGCGGCAGCCGGCATTCCTGAGCGACGCGGCTGAACCCTTGCCCACATCACCAAAGCCGCAAACCATGGCGACCTTGCCGGCCATCATCACATCGGTGCCGCGACGGATCGCATCCACCAGGGATTCGCGGCAGCCATAGAGATTGTCGAATTTCGACTTGGTCACACTATCATTCACATTGATGGCCGGGAAAAGCAGGCGCCCTTCCTTGGCCATGACATAAAGCCGATGCACGCCCGTGGTGGTTTCTTCCGAAACGCCCTTGATGGCGGCAGCAAGCTTGGCGAACCAACCCGGCTTGGTCGTCAGGCATTTCTTAATCAGGGCGAAGAAGACTTCCTCTTCCTCATTCGTCGCCTTGTCCAGGAACGCGGTATCGCCCTGTTCGGCGCGGAGCCCGTAATGCACGAGCAGCGTCATGTCACCGCCATCATCGAGCAGCACATTGGGCTCCCCACCATCGGCCCATTCCAGCGTGCGCTGCACATATTCCCAATATTCCGGCAGGGTTTCGCCCTTCACGGCGAAAACCGGCGTACCGGTCGCGGCAATGGCGGCAGCGGCGTGATCCTGCGTCGAGAAGATATTGCAGGAAGACCAGCGCACATCGGCGCCAAGGTGTTTCAGGGTTTCGATCAGCACCGCGGTTTGAATGGTCATGTGCAGGCAGCCCGCGATGCGGGCACCCTTGAGCGGCTGGGAAGCGCCATATTCCGCGCGCACCGCCATCAGGCCGGGCATTTCATCCTCGGCCATGGCAATTTCCTTCCGCCCCCAGGCGGCGAGGGAAAGGTCTTTAATCACGAAGTCTTGGGCGGCCATGGCGGGATCTCCTTCAATATGGCGCGGCGGGTAACACGGGGCGGGGCGTAGGGCTAGAGGGAAAGAAGAATATAAAGATACCTTTATGTCTTTTTCGGGCTGGCCCGTTCCGGCGACCAGGCTAAGCTTCCCCCTCAAACCCCAGGGAGGCGCTTATGGCCGAACAAAGCTTAGGCATTCTTGAACAGCGGCGGATCGAAGCCGCCTTCGCTAAGGGCATTTATGAGGAAATGAAGGCCCAAATCGGAGAGGAAAAGGCGAAATCCATCCTGTCCGCCGCCATTATCAAATTGGCCAAGGAAACCGCCGCCGAAATGGCCAAGCAGGGGCCGGAGGGGAAGCCATCGCTTGAGCATTTCATCTCCCTCCAGCCGCTATGGACCAAGGGGGATGCGCTGCAGATCGAAACGCTGCGCAAGGACGCCAAGCATTATGATTTCAACGTCACGCGCTGCCGCTATGCGGAGATGTACCGCGCCATGGGGCTGGCGGAGCTTGGCGCCATCCTGTCCTGCAATCGCGATGGGGCGTTTTGTGAGGGCTATGACCCGAAGCTGAAGCTGGAACGCACGCAAACCATCATGGGCGGGGCGAGCCACTGCAACTTCCGCTACAGGTATGAGGATTAGGCACCGTGTCCGGCTACGCCGCGACCAATGGCGCGAAAGGCTGGCTGACGCCTCGCCTGCACTGGTCACTCTGCGCAATCCGGTGAAGACTGTCTTTCTGAGTATGTGAGGAAGGCAACGCCATGGAAATGGAACGCATCGGTTTTCTGGGTCTGGGCGCCATGGGCGGCCCGATTGCGACGCGCATGGCGGATTGGGCGCAGCGCAATCCGGGCAAGCGCATGCTGGTCTTTGATCCGCGCGCTGAAGCCATGCAGCGCGCGACGGAAGCGGGGGCGGAGGCCATGGGCTCGGCCGCCGCGGTTGCTAAGCAATGCAGCGTGGTGTTTGCCTGCCTGCCGAGTGCTGAAACCTCTGAACGCGTGGCTTTGGGCGCTGAGGGCATTGCTGGGATGCCTGGCGCTGTGCGCATTTATATCGAAATGTCCACCATTGGCAGCGCGGCGATGCAGCGCATTGCGGTGGGGCTTGCTGAGAAAGGCATTGCGCTGATTGATTGCCCGATCAGCGGCGGCGTGCATGGTGCAGAATCTGGCGCGCTTGCCGTGATTGCTTCCGGCGCGCCGGAGGCGTTGCAGGAGGTGATGCCGCTATTGCAGGTGGTGGGGCGCACGGTTTTCACCATTGGCGATACGCCGGGTCTGAGCCAAACCATGAAGCTTGCGAATAATCTGCTTTCGCTCGCAGGCATGGTGCTGACGTCTGAGGCGTTTGCTCTGGGTGCTAAGGCCGGCATTGATACGGCGCTGATGTGCGATGTGATCAATGCCAGCACGGGGCGGAATAGCTCTACGGTAACAAAGTTTCCGCGCGCGGTTTTGACGGGAAAGTTTTCCGGCGGTGCGAGCAATGCCATCGTCTCCAAGGATTTGTCCCTGGCGGTGGCGGAATTTGCGGCCTTCGGGCTTTCCGCGCCCATGGCGGCGCTGGCGCGCGAAATGCTGAGCATCGCCAAGAACCGCTTTGGCCCGGATGCGGATATGACTTCCATCGCGCAGCTATATGAGGAATGGGCGGGCGTCTCCATGCAATCGCCCAACCAGGTCAAAAGCGCGGGGTAGGCTGCGTTCAAATGGATAAGGCAAAAGCGGGGCTTGGCTTTTTTGAGCGTTATCTTAGCCTTTGGGTTGCCTCGTGCATTATTGTGGGCATCGCGCTTGGCGCGGTGATGCCAACACCGTTTCGCTTATTGGGGGAGGCCAATCTCGCCAAGGTCAATCTACCGGTTGCGGTGCTGATCTGGCTGATGATTATCCCAATGCTGCTGCGGGTGGATTTCGGTGCCATTGCGGAAGTGGGCCGGCATTGGCGCGGGATTTTGGTGACGGTTGGCGTCAATTGGCTGGTGAAGCCTTTCAGCATGGCGCTGCTCGGCTGGTTGTTCATCGGCTGGCTGTTTCGGCCCTTTTTGCCGGAAGCGCAGATTGAAAGCTATATCGCGGGCTTGATTTTGCTGGCCGCGGCGCCCTGCACGGCGATGGTCTTCGTCTGGTCCAATCTTTCGGATGGAGAGCCGAATTTCACGCTGAGCCAGGTGGCGCTGAATGATGCCATCATGATCATCGCCTTTGCGCCGCTGGTTGGGTTTTTGCTTGGGCTTTCAGCCATTATCGTGCCCTGGGATACGTTGTTTCTATCCGTGCTGCTTTACATTTTGTTGCCTGTAATCGTGGCGCAGCTTTGGCGCCGGCGCTTATTGGCGCGGGGTGGGGAGGCTGCGCTGGCGCAAGTGCTGCGGCGGCTTGGGCCGGTTTCACTTTCGGCGCTGTTGCTGACGCTGGTGCTGCTGTTTGGCTTTCAAGGGCCGCAGATCATTGCGCAGCCCTTGGTGATTGCGCTGCTGGCGGTACCGATCATCATTCAGGTCTATTTCAATGCGGGGCTGGCCTATTGGCTGAACCGGAAATGCGGATCAGCGCACGCGGTGGCGGGGCCATCGGCGCTGATTGGCGCGAGCAATTTCTTCGAATTGGCCGTGGCGGCGGCAATCAGCCTTTTCGGCTTTGATTCGGGCGCGGCCTTGGCCACCGTGGTTGGCGTGCTGGTGGAAGTGCCGGTCATGCTTTCTGTCGTGGCAATCGTGATGCGAAGTAAGGCCTGGTATCAACGGGCGCAAAAATAGGAGGATTCGGTTATGCGGTTGAAGGACAAGGTTGCCATCATCACCGGCGGCGCGCATGGCATGGGCGAAGCCGAGGCGCGGCTTTTTGCCAAGGAAGGCGCGGTGGTGATCATCGCTGATCGTCGCGCTGATTTGGGTGAGGCGCTGGCGGCTGATATCACCGCAAGCCAAGGGCGGGCGAGCTTTGTCGCCATGGATGTGGCGCAGGAAGCAGATTGGAAGCGGCTGATCGAAAGGACCCTGTCTGATTACGGGCGCATTGATATCCTTGTGAATAATGCCGGCATCAGCGGCAGTGCGGTTGGTGATATGCTGTCACTGGAGGGCTGGAATCAGCTCATGTCCATCAATGCGACAGGCGTGTTTTTGGGCACGACCTTGGTGGGGCAGGTGATGGCGGGGCAGGGCAAGGGCTCGATCGTCAATATCTCCTCTATCATGGGGTTTGTGAGCAGTGCGGAAGGGCATCCCGGCTATTCCGCTTCCAAGGGAGCGGTGCGGCTGCTGACCAAGAATGCGGCGGTGCGCTGGGGGCCGCAGGGGGTGCGCGTGAATTCAGTTCATCCCGGCTATTTGCCACCGATGCTGGGCGGTACGAATGGGCCGGGGCGTTCGGCAAAAATTCCACTGACGCCGCTGCGCCGTTTGGGGGAGGCGATTGAGGTCGCCTATGGTGTTCTGTTCCTCGCTTCCGATGAGGCGTCTTTCATCACGGGGACAGAGCTGGTGATTGACGGCGGCTTTATCGCGCAATGATGGGGCAAGTGCCGTGAAGATTGTGGATGCGCAGATCCATATTTGGTCCAAGGGCACGCCTTCCGGCTTGCATCGCAAGGTATCTTCCTTCACGGCAGAGGAAGCCTTGCGCGAAATGGATGAGGCCGGTGTGCATGCGGCGGTGATCCATCCGCCGGCAAGCTGGGACCCCGATTCCAACGCCATGGCTGTGGAGGCCGCGCGGCGCTATCCGGAGCGTCTTGCGGTAATGGGCCAATTCCCGCCAACGCGGCCGGAATTGCGGCATTTGATTCACGGCTGGAAAAAGCAGCCAGGCATGCTCGGCCTGCGCTGGGCCTTGCTGCATCCGGAAGAACAGGTGTGGCTGCGGGATGGTACGTTGGATTGGTTATGGCTGGCGGCCGAGCGTGAAGGCTTGCCGGTTGCTTGCATGGGTGGTTTGTTCCTCAAGGAATTTCGCCAAATTGCGGAAGTGCATCCCAATCTGAAAATGATCCTGGATCATTGCGGCCTGGTGCGAACGGGCCAGGATGACGCAGCTTTTGCCAGGCTCGATGAATTGGTGGCGCTGGCGAAGCTGCCGAATGTCGCGGTGAAGGCCACCGGCGCGCCGCATTATTCAACCGAAGCCTATCCCTATCGCAATATTCATGATGGTTTGCAGCGCATCTTTGATGCCTTTGGGCCAAAGCGGTTTTTCTGGGGCACGGACATCACCCGGATGCCATGCAGCTATCGCCAATGCGTGACCTTCTTCACCGAAGAATTGCCTTGGCTGAAGGGCGCTGATCTGGAATGGGTGATGGGCCGTGCGGTGTGTGAATGGCTCGGGTGGGATTTGCGCTTCGATTGAAGCGACAGAAGAAATAGGGGAAGCGCCATGAAGGCTGATTATGTGATTGTGGGCGGTGGTTCGGCGGGCTGCGTGCTCGCCAATCGTCTTTCCGAAGACCCGGGCAACCAGGTGTTGCTGATTGAAGCGGGAGGCAAGGATTGGAACCCGCTGATCCATATTCCAGCCGGCTATATGAAATTGCTGGATCACCCGACACTGACTTGGGGCTTCAAGGCGGATCGTGATTCTGGCCTGAATGGGCGCGAAATCAATTACCCGCGCGGGCGCGTGTTGGGTGGGTCAAGTTCGATCAATGGCATGATCTATATCAGGTCTCAGCCGGAAGATTATGATCATTGGGCGCAGCTTGGAAATCGCGGCTGGTCTTCGGGCGATGTGCTGCCTTACTTCAACAAATCCGAAAAATGGCAAGGGCCGGATAAGGCGGCGCATGGCAAGGATGGTTTTCTCTATACCTCGCCATCACGCGACCAGCCGGAATTGTGTCAGGCGGCGATTGAAGCGGGCCAGCAAATGGGCTGGGATTACCGCGATGATTTGAACGATCTGCCGCACGGGCTTGGCGATCATATCGGCTGGGTGCAGCAAACCCGCGGCGGGCGGTTCCGGGCGAGTGCGGCGCGATCCTATCTGCGCCCGGCGATGGGGCGGCCTAATCTGCGCGTGGTGACCAATGCGCTGGTGCATCGCGTGGTGTTCGAGGGCAAGCGCGCCGTGGGGGTGGAGTTTTCGCGCGGTGGTGTTGCTGAACGCGCGGATGCGGCGGTGGAGGTAATTCTCTCCGCCGGTGCCATTGGTTCGCCGCATATCCTGCAACTTTCTGGTGTGGGGGATGCGGAACATTTGGCAGGGCTCGGCATTCCGGTGCTGCATGAATTGCGCGGCGTAGGGCGGAATTTTCAGGATCATTTCCTGGTGCGCGTACAGGCGGTGGTAAAGGATGTGGCCACCCTGAATGAACGCACGCGCGGCTTGCGGCTGGCCGGTGAAGTGCTCAAATTCGCCGTCCTTGGGCGCGGCGTGCTGACCTATGCCGCATCGCTGCTTGCGGCGTCCTTCAAGGCTTTACCGGAAAGTGCCACGCCCGATGTGCAGGCGTTGTTTGCTTCCGCGAGCTATGCGCCCGGTGCGACGCGGGTATTGGATACTAGGCCCGGCATGACCGCCGGCGTTTGGCAAATGCGCCCGGAAAGCCGCGGTTTCATCAAGGCGCGCAGCGCGGATCCGCGCGAACAGCCGATCATCAACCCGAATTATCTGGCGGAAGATCGCGATCAGCGCAGCATTGTCGCGGGGCTGCGCATGATGCGTGAATGGTTCAGCAAGCCCACGCTGCAACGCTATATGGTGGCGGAATCCATGCCCGGGCCGGAAGTGCAAACGGATGAGGAATGGCTTCATTACGCGCGCCAGGTGGGCAGCACTGTCTTTCATGCTTCCTGTTCGTGCCGCATGGGGCCGGATGTGATGTCCGTCGTGGATGAAAGGCTCCGCGTGCATGGGCTTGAAGGGCTGCGGGTGATTGATGCTTCGGTCATGCCTGCGGTGACTTCCACCAATACCAATGCGCCGACGATCATGATTGCGGAAAAGGGTGCCGATATGCTGCGGGCGGATGCGCGGGCGCGGCTGGCGGCGTGACATTACCGGCATTTCCCGCGGCTCAGGCCCTGTTTTGCGTGGAGTCTGATCCTGATCAAATCATGATCAGTCCATTTGGGCAGGCTCGGCACTGTTTGGTTTTTTGAGTATTTGCGTAAGTATGGCGAGTCGAGGGTCAGTATGACCCGGAAAGGTTGGGAGTTACCAGGATGAGCGCAGTGATGGAAGCGACCAGGGCGAAGGGCAGCGACAAGGGGCTCGATTACGATGCCATCGTCATCGGTGCGGGCATGTCCGGGCTTTATCAAATGATCCGGCTGCGCCAATTGGGCATGAAGGCGCGCGTGTTTGAAGCCGGCACGGGTGTGGGCGGCACCTGGTATTGGAACCGCTATCCTGGCTGCCGCTTTGATTCGGAAAGCTATTCCTATGGCTATTCCTTCGACAAGGATTTGCTCAAGGAATGGCATTGGACCGAACATTTCGCACCGCAGCCGGAAACCGAACGCTATCTGAACCTGGTCGCCGACAAATATGATCTGCGCCGCGATATCCAATTCTCTGCCCGCGTGAAGGCGGCGCGTTGGGATGAGGCAACGCGAAGCTGGACCGTGACCTTGGAAGATGGCAGCGCGCATAGAAGCCGCTTCCTGATCACGGCAATTGGCGCGCTTTCCGCGCCGACCATGCCGCAATTTCCGGGGATTGCTGATTTCAAGGGCCAATCCTTCCACACCGGGCTTTGGCCGAAGGAAAAGGTGGATTTCACCGGCAAGCGCGTGGCGGTGATTGGCACGGGTGCTTCCGGCGTGCAGACGATTCAGGAAGTGGCGAAAACCGCCAAGCAACTTGTGGTCTTCCAGCGCACGCCCAATTGGTGCGCGCCCTTGCATAATGGCAAGATCAGCGCCGAGGAAATGGCAGAAATCCGCAGCCGCTATGATCAGATTTTCAAGCGCTGCCAGGAAACCTTTTCCTGCTTCCTACACACGCCCGATCCGCGTAATACCTTCGATGTCTCGGCCGAGGAACGTGAGGCATTCCTGGAAAAGCTCTATTCCGAAAAGGGTTTCGGGATTTGGGTTGGTAATTTCAAGGATCTGCTGACCAATCGCGCAGCGAATGAGGAAGTGTCGCGCTTCGTCGCGAACAAGATCCGCCAGCGCGTGAAAGACCCGAGGGTGGCGGAGATGCTGATTCCAAAGAATCACGGTTTTGGAACCAGGCGCGTGCCTTTGGAAACCTTCTATTTTGAGTGCTACAATCAGCCGAATGTGACGCTGGTGGACAGCAAGGCAACACCGATCGAGCGCATTACCCCAACCGGCATCAAGACAAGCGAAGCCGAATATGAATTCGAGATCATCGTCTATGCCACTGGCTTTGATGCGTTGCGCGGTGCTTTTGACCGGATTGAATTCCAGGGCGCGGATGGCGTGACTCTCAAGGAAGTATGGCAGGATGGCGCGACTTCTCTGGTTGGCATGATGCAAAAGGGCATGCCGAATATGTTCATGCTGCTGGGGCCGCATACCGCGCTTGGCAATATTCCGCGTTCCATTGAATTCAACGTGGAATGGGTGAGCGATTTGCTGGGCTATGCGCAAGCCAAGCGCATTACGCGCGTAGAAGCGACTGAAGCGGCGATGGAAAAATGGATGGATCACGTCATGGAATTGGCCAAGGGCCTGCTTTCCATGGAGGTGGATTCCTGGATGACTGGCGTCAATTTGAATGTTGCCGGCAAGCAAAAGCGCATCGTCGCGCGCTATACCGGTAGCGCGCCAAGCTATCGTGCCTGGGCGAATGATATGGCGGCGCAGGGCTATGCCGGGATTACGCTGGAATAAGCGTCACGTCAGGCATTGAAGGCAACGGAACCAAGCGCGGAAAGATCATAACCGCCAAGCCGCGCGGCGCGGGTGGCGAAGACCTCGCCCCGCGTGAAGGCCAGTAATATTTGCACGGCGTCGCTGAAGAAATGGCGCCGGTCCATCACCAGGTCAAAACGCTCGCGAAAGAGCGGCAGGAAAGTCAGGCCACGCGCCGCGGCCTCCGCACGAATGCCAAAGCCGACATCGGCGCGGCCTTCGGCGACGCTGGCCGCGACCTCATCTTCGGAAAGGGCGGGGCTTGGCAGGAAGCCGATCTGATCAAGGCGCAAGCCGGCTTCTGAAAGCAAATGTGTCAGCAACACATGGCTGCCAGCGCGCGGCTGGCGCCCGGCGACACGCAAGCCGGGTCTCGCCAAATCTGGGATCCCTGCCAGCACGCCAGGGTTGCCTTGCGGCAAGATCAAGCCTTGCTCTCGCCAGGCCCAGGTAATTCCGACAAAGGCGCGCCCGGGCAGGAACTCACGTGCTGCGGGTTCGTTGAAGCTGTTGCTATCGGGGTCCAGCAAATGGCTGGCGGCGACCAAAGCCTCGCCCTCGGCGAGTGCCATCAGCCCATCCAGGCTGCCGCCGCCGCGCAAGGCCAAACCGCAGCCGGATTGCCGCGCTGCCCAATCGAGCAAAGGGTCATGGCTGCCGGCCAGGATGGGCGGCGGGTCCAGCCGTTGCGCCGCGGCGGCATCGGCTTGGGCCGCCAGCCAGCGTTCAAGCTGCCGGCGCGGGAAGAGCCATTTGCCGCCAAGCTGCGCCGCCGGCAGCTTTTGTGCGCGCGCAAGCTCATAAAGCGAGCGTTCGGAAAGGCGGAGGAAGCGCGCGGCTTCCTTAAGTGTCAGGACATCCGGCATTTGCTGGCGAATTTCGGCAAAAACCGGCATTCCGTCAAGCGCCATGGCGAATTGACGCAGGTTTCGCCCATCCGCATTTAAGTCTGATACCGGGAGGATGGGGTGCAGGACCTTGCCAGCGCATTCACGACTGCTTTTGGCTTGATTCTTTCCCTGGATCCGGCGGTGCTGGCAATTGTGGCGCTGTCTTTGCGCGTTAGCCTTTCCGCGCTGCTGTTGGCTGCACTGATTGGCCTGCCGCTTGGGGCGCTTTTGGCGGTGGCGCGGTTTCCGGGGCGGGGGGGCGTGATCACGCTGACCAATGCGCTGATGGGGCTGCCGCCGGTAGTGGTGGGGCTGCTGATTTATCTGTTGCTGTCGCGGTCCGGGCCGCTTGGTTCCTTCGGGTTGTTGTTCACGCCGGGCGCCATGATCCTGGCTCAGGCCGTGCTGATCACGCCCATTCTGGCGGCGCTGACGCGCCAGGTGCTGGAAGGCATGTGGGAAGAATATGCGGAACAGTTGCGGTCCTTTGGCGCGGGGCCGTGGCGCGCTGTGCCGACATTACTGTGGGATGGGCGCTTTCTGCTGCTGACGGTGCTGCTGGCGGGATTTGGTCGGGCAGCGGCGGAGGTGGGCGCGGTGATGGTGGTGGGCGGCAATATTGAAGGCTTCACCCGCGTGATGACCACCGCAATTGCGCTTGAAACAAGCAAGGGCGATTTGCCGCTGGCGCTGGCGCTTGGGATTGTGCTTATGGCGATTGTGCTTGGCGTGAATGCGCTGGCGCAGGGGGTGCGGAGCATTGCCGCGCGCTGGGCCGGCTGACATGCAGGCACCTCAATCTATCCTGCCGCTTTGCACAGAAGGCTTGGGTTTTTCCGCAGGTGGCGCGGAGATTCTGAGCGATGTTTCGCTGAAGATTACCGCTGGCGCGCCAACGCTGCTGATTGGCGCGAATGGTGCGGGGAAAAGCGTGCTGCTGCGGCTGCTGCATGGCTTGCTGAAGCCCTCGGCGGGGCGGGTCTTCTGGGCGATGCCAACCGACCATGCCGCGCGGCGCCAGGCGATGGTGTTTCAGCGCCCGGTGCTGCTGCGCCGGTCCGTTCTCGCCAATACGCTCTACCCGCTGATGCTGGCCGGCGTGGCGCAGGGTGAACGTCTGGCGCGGGCGGAGGAAGCGCTGGCGTTGGTGGGGCTTGCTGATCGCACGGCTGATCCAGCGCGCAAGCTTTCTGTGGGCCAGCAGCAACGCTTGGCGTTGGCGCGCGCCGCGGCCTTACAGCCGGAATTACTGTTTCTGGATGAGCCTTCAGCAAGCCTCGACCCCGCTGCGACGCGTGCGGTGGAGGAGATTGTGCTGACGCTGGCGCAGCGCGGCACCAAGATTGTCATGACTACGCATGATTTGGCGCAGGCGCGGCGGCTGGCGGGGGATGTGGTGTTTTTGCATCGCGGCAGTGTGTTGGAACAGGCGCCGGCCGAGGCGTTTTTCCAGCAGCCAGCTTCAGCCACCGCGCGTGCGTTTCTGCGCGGCGAATTGGTGTGGTGATGGGTTTGAAGGAACGGGGGGAAACATGATGGGTATTTTCCGGCGCGGCATTTTGCCGATGTTGCTCGCGGCTGTTGCGCTGCCGGCCATGGCGCAGGAACGCAGCATTACCGTTGCTTCCACCACCAGCACGGAACAATCCGGGCTGTTTGGCCATATCTTGCCGATCTTCACGCGCGAAACCGGCATTGCCGTGCGCGTGGTGGCACTGGGTACGGGCCAGGCCTTGGATGTGGGCCGGCGCGGGGATGCGGATGTGGTGTTTGTGCATGATCGCGCTGCCGAAGAACGCTTTGTCGCGGAAGGTTTTGGCGGACCGCGGCGGCATGTGATGTTCAATGATTTCGTGATCACCGGCCCGGCTTCTGACCCTGCGCGCATCGCCGGGCTCGGTGATACGGCTGAAGCGCTGCGCCGCATCGCCGCCGCGCGCGCGCCCTTCATCAGCCGAGGTGATCGCAGTGGCACACATGCGGCGGAGCTTCGCTTGTGGCAACAGGCAGGCGTGGACCCCGCCACCGGACGCGGGCAATGGTATCGCGAAGTGGGGCAAGGCATGGGCCCGGCGTTGAATACCGCCGCCGCGCAGGGCGCTTATATCCTGGCGGATCGCGGCACCTGGCTGAGCTTTCGTAATCGGCAGGATCAGCGGATTTTGATTGAAGGTGATACGCGGCTGTTCAATCAATACGGCGTCATGCTGGTGAACGCCCAGCGCCATCCGCATGTGAAGGCGGCGGATGGGCAGCGCTTCATTGATTGGCTTCTCTCAGCCGCAGGGCAGGCCGCGATTGCTGGCTATCGTATCAATGGAGAACAGCTTTTCTTCCCCAATGCGGATAAGGCAGAACCGGTTTCGTGAAGCTGTGTTAGGCGACCGCCACGCGCGCTTCAGTGCGCGCTTGGCGGCCCTTTTCATCTGTCCAGATGAATTCGAAATGGCTGGGCTTTTCAATCCGCACGAAAAATACGTGATAGGGGTTGGTCGCCGTGCCGTTCTGGAAATCGGCAGCAAACAGCGTTTCACCATTCAGCCGCACCATCAGCCGCGTCAACATATCGCGCGGCAAGGCGCGGCCCGCTTCCTGGCGCAGTCCCGTTTCCATCGGGTGTTCGATCAGGGTGCGGATTTCAATCACCTCACCGGCGCGGGCGCTGCGCGGGATGCGAATGCGGGGTTGGGATGGCAGAGCACTCATGAAAGGCACCCCCCGGCACCCACGCGCAATTCCGCGCTGGTACGCATGACGCGGCCGGTGCTGGTTTCCGCCAATACAATAAGGCGCTGATCTTCGGCCAGGCGAATGCGCGTTTGCACTTCGGCGCGGGCGAGCATCGGGGTCAGGCGGAAGGTCGCGACACCGGGGGTAGGGTTGCGGGAGGCAAAGACATGAATGGCGGTTATATGGTCCTGCGCGGTCATCGGGCTTTCCACCACAATGCCGAGCGGCACCTGGCCGCCATTTTCGGCAAGCGCCGGTACGCGGAGCAGGATGCCGCCATCGGTCACGGGCTTGTCGCCAACGGTTTCACGCATGGCGGTGGAGAGTGCATCATCCGCCCGTGCCGCGGCGGCGAAGGGCAGCGCCAAAAGCGCCAGGCAGGTTCTGCGAGCGATCATCAATACCTCCAAGCCGCGCTGTCGCATGAGGGATTGCGCAGCAAGAAATTCTCTAATGAAGGGCGGTTCAAAGCCCCGTTGGTGCTTGATATGACGGCTGAATTTTCCAGCTGCAAGCAAAATATTTTAATACTATCAGGGGATTAGGTTGGATAAAGGGCTTGCTGCCCAGGCGCTAAATCTTGGAAAATACTTCTCAGTGGTCGAGGCGGAAAAGCGGGCGCAACTGTAGCCCCACCCAATTGCCGGCCAAACCCGGCAGGATCCAAAGCCAACCATGCAGGCTGCCGGAAGCGATCCCCGCCACATAGGCACTGATATTGCAGCCTGATGCCATGACCGCGCCATAGCCAAGCAAAAGCCCCCCGATGACCGAGGCACAAACATGCCACCACGGCAGGCGCCATGTGGGGCTAAAGCGCGCCGCAACGGTGGCGGCAAAGAACGCGCCGAGCATCAGGCCAAAATTCATCACGCTGCTGCGTTCCGCAAGCAGTGGGCGGAGAAAGGCTTCTGTGCGTGTCGGGTCTTCCCAAAAGGTCCAGAAGGCCGGTTCATCCCAGCCAAATTCCGCGACAATGCGCGATCCCCAAAGCGGGAAGGATGCCGTGATCACCCAAGGCCGCCCCGCTGCCCAAAGCGTGAGGATGTTGAGTGCGGCGAGAATGATGGCGGCCACGGCCCAGGACCAGCGCCGTGGTGATTCTGGCGATGGCGCGCTGAAGATGGGTTCAACGCGGCCATGGCGGCGCCGTTCGACCACGCGCGAAACAAGCGCCACGCAGAGGAAAATCGCGAGGCTGCCGATCATGGTCGGCCATAGCCCAATCAGCTCAGGCAGGAATATTGCCGAAAGTACCGGCAGATCGGCCCATCTCTCCGAATCATAGGCCGCGATGGTGGCGCCGATAATGAAGAATATCAGCGTCAGCAGCATGCGCGTATTGCCGCCGCCTGCCGTGTAGAGCGTGCCGGAAGCGCAGCCGCCACCCAATTGCATGCCAATGCCAAAAATGAAGGCGCCGATGATCATCGCTACACCTGCGGGAAAGACAATGCCGCGCACCGGCGCGCCAGCCAGCGTGCCGGCATGAATGGCGGGTAGCATGATGATCACCAGAATGGCGAGCATCAGCATTTGCGCGCGCAGCCCCGCGCCGCGCCCATCCGCCAGCGCCTCGCGAAAGCCGCCGGCAAAGCTGAAGGCACCGCGATAGAGCGTATAGCCAAGCGCCGCGCCCAGCGCCCACAGCAGCGCGTGATTGCCGCCATAGTGCAGCGCGAGCCCAAGCGCGCCGAGCAACAACAGCAAGGCTGCGATCATGGCTGGCAGGGCTTGAGGCAAGGCGATGGGCCTTTCGCGCTAGAGAATGAACACCGGAATCAGGGACGCCACTAATGCCAAGGCCATGGCGTAGTTGAAAAGCCGAAAAGCGCGATCCGAGGTGAGCAGCCTGCCAATCGCCACACCAAAACCGCACCAAAGCGTGCAGGAGATGATACCGGTGACCACAAAGGCCCCCGCGACACGCGCTGCCTCAGACCAGACAGGCGCTTCGGGCAGGGTATAGGCTGCGAGTGCGCCAACCCCCATGATCCAGGCCTTGGGATTGACCCATTGAAAGCCTGCCGCTTCGAAGAAACTGATGGGCTTGGCAGTGGCTGCGCCCTTGCCGCGCTCGGCTGTTGCGATGCGCCATGCCAAGTAAAGCATATAGGCCGCACCTACATATTTCAGCGCCAGATGCAGCCAAGGCAGCGCGGTGAAAACCGTGCCAAGACCAAGCCCAATCGCGAGCACCATGGCGGGAAAACCGACAATGATGCCAAGCATATGCGGCACGGCGCGGCGAAAGCCGAAATTGGCGCCGGACGCCGTGAGCATGGCGTTATTCGGGCCGGGCGTGACACTTGTGGTCAAGGCGAAACCAAGCAGCGCCCAGAAAAGCGGGTCATTCAACGCGGTTATCCTCGCGTGCGGGTGGATAGGGCCAGTGTCTCCCTAGGGATTTTCGACCATCGCGGCAATAAGCACGCAAACCCGCTGCCGCGCTGCTATCCGGATGCTTCCTTCCAAGGCATAAAGCGCGCAGCATGAGGAGCCAACCTATGATTCCCCGCCGTGTCTTGCCTGCTCTATTGGCCGCACCCTTTTTGGCGGAGCGCGCCGCGGCGCAGGATGCTTTCCCGGCGCGTGGCATTTCCATCATTGTGCCTTTCCCTCCGGGGGGCGGCACGGATGTGCTGGCGCGGATTCTGGCGCAGCATTTTCAGGAAAGCTTCAAGCAGCCAGTAGTCGTCGAAAATCGTGGCGGTGGTGCTGGGCGCATCGGCATGCAGCAATTACAACGGGGCGCTGCGGATGGGCATACGCTGATGGTGACCTCCACCGGCGGAATTATGGGTCTTGCGGGGGCGCATGATGCCTTCAAGGTTGAAACGGCCTTGACGCCGGTCACGCTTTTGGCCGCGCCGGCTTATGTTGTGGCGGTGCATCCAAGCCTTGGCGTGAAGGATGTCGCTGGGTTGATTGCGCTTGCCAAGCAAAGGCCGGGCGCCTTCAGCTTTGGCAGTTCCGGCACGGGTGCGGCGAGCCATTTGGCGGCAGAGCTTTTCGCCTCCATGGCTGGGATCGAAATGTTGCATGTGCCCTATCGCGGTACGGGGCCAGCGCTGAATGATCTGATGGGCGGGCGCATTCAATTGATGTTCGCGCCGCCGCAGACTGTTGCGGCGGCATCTGCATCAGGCCAGGTGCAAAGCATTGCGATGACTGCGGAGCGTCGTTCCGTTTTGTTGCCTGGCATACCGACAGTGAATGAGAGCGGGTTGCCTGGCTATTCTGCGGTAGGGTGGTTTGGGCTGTTCGGGCCGCGTGGCATGCCGGCACCGGTGACCGCGAAAATCGCCGCTGAGGCTGCGCAAGGCATCACCACGGATGTGACTCGCCAAAGGCTTGCGGGTTTGGGCGCGGAGCCGGAACCCATGTCGCCTGATGCTTTTGCGCGCTTCATTGATGCTGACATTGCCAAATGGCAGCAGGTTGTGCGAGAGCGCGGCATTACTTTGGAGTAGAATTTCCTATGATCAGATTGGCAAGTTTCCTCGCACCCGGTGATCTGCGCCCAAGGCTTGGCGCAGCGGAAGGCACCATGCTGCGCGACCTGACGGCGACGCACGGCGCTGATTGGGATATGCGCCGTGTGCTGGCGCTACCTATCGACGAATTGCGCGCTTTTGTCGCGGCAGGAAAGGTCATGCTGCCGACAGCGCAATGCCATGTGCTACCACCGATTCCTGATCCGGGTAAGATTTTCTGCGTGGGCAAGAACAGCAAGGTCCATCGCGCGGAATTGGTCGCACAAGGCATGCTGAAGGAAGACCCCAAGGAACCGACAAGCTTTGTGAAGTTGACTGAAACCCTGGTGGGCGATGGCGCGCGCGTAGCGCGGCCAGAAGGCATTACGACCTTCGATTACGAACCCGAATTGGCCTTCATTATCACGCGCCGCGCGTTTCAGGTCAGTCGCGAAAATGCCCGCGATTATGTGGGTGCGATAACGGTGCTGAATGATTTGACGGCGCGCGAAATCCAGAAGCAGGAAGTGCAGCTGGGTACGAAGTTCTGGGTCTCAAAAAATATGCCGCGCTTTACGCCAGTTGGGCCTTATGCGGTGCCGCTCGCGGAAATTGCTGATCCCTATGATTTGTGGCTGACCTGCCATGTGAATGGCCAGCAGCGGCTGCGCGTGAATACGGATGAATATATCCATCGCATTGAAGGCATCATCGCGCATTTCTCCCGCTTCATGCCGTTTGAAGTAGGTGATGTGATCGCGACCGGCGCGCCGCGTGGAACTGCGATTGGCCACCCGAATGCGGCGGAGCTTTATCTGAAGCCGGGCGATACCTGTGTGGCGGGGCTGGAGGGTGTGATGCAAATCACCAGCCATATCGTCGCCCCTGGTGAGGTGTAATGCCCAGGGCAATCGCTTGAGATTGGTCGGGATTCCTGATTGCCGCGTAATGTGATTCATGGGTTACCTCGATTTGATGAGGTTTCTCCATGTCTTCTGCGTCACTCCTGGATCATTTTTCTGCGCTTGAGGATCCTCGCCAGTCCTGGAAGGTGGTCTA
>Ga0315900_10000706_pt1 | contig 56054 bp, 41 predicted proteins | sample LakEriMetagenome_FD_203521 | JGI IMG/M metagenome (GOLD analysis project Ga0315900, IMG submission 203521) | Freshwater fungal communities from buoy surface, Lake Erie, Ohio, United States - Buoy 12 MA114 | ecosystem: Environmental > Aquatic > Freshwater > Lake > Lake biofilm | place: USA: Lake... | reverse complement strand
CTTGTGGCAGGCGATGCAGCCACCGCGCTGGAGGACCTGCCGACCGCGGGCGGCGTCTCCCGGGAGCGTTGCCGCGGCGAGATACCGGGCCACGATCTTCTGCCGATCGGGCTCGAAAGACCCGATCGCGGGCAGCGCGGCGGGGCTCGGCAGGGAGGCCGTGGTCGGCCGCTGCTGGGCATCGAGCAGGCCGATCTCCGCGGGCATCAGGGTGTCGGCACCGGCGGCGGCGAGCGCCGTGCCGCGGACATGCGGCCATTCCTTGCGGAGGGCCTGAGTGAGTTCGTCTACCGAAAGCATGCCCAGACCCCGCAGAGTGAAGAGCGCCTGCAGCCGCACCGGCAGCGACGGGGAAGCAGCCAGCGACCGCACGGCGGCCTCGTTCTCCACGCCGCCGCGTTCGAAGGCGAGCCGCTGCGCCGTGTCGCGGGCCCAGCCCGAGGGTGATGCGAGGTCGATCGCGGCGGGCTTCGTCGGCTGGCCGTCCCGGGCGATCCGCCAGATGCGGCCCATCGTCTCGCCCCCGCGCAACTGCATGCGGCGGGCCATCTCCGCCGGCACCCACTCCGGGTGCTCGAGCACGAGGCGGTACATGTCGACGACGTACAGGCCGCCATCCGGTCCGGTGCGGGCCATCACCGGACGGAACCACCGATCTTCGCTGGCGAGAAACTCACGTTCCGCATCGTGCGGATGTCTGCGAGACGTAATCGTCGCCCCGGAGTAATCGAGAACCTGCCGCAGCACGACATGATGGGCCGGCTCGCAGATGAACAGGCAGTTGACGCCGTCGGTGCCGAAGGCCGAGTCCCGGTAGGGCAGGGGATTGCAGGCCGACGTGACGGTGTTCGCCGTGGCGGGCTGGTTCAGCCGCCGCTCCAGGATGCCGGCGGGAAACACCCTGCGGTCGGCGGTGAGATCGGCGCGGAGGGAGCGGGCGACGAGGTCCGGATGCCGCTCGAGATAGCCCATCGGCAGCCAGTAGTGCCAGCCGGGCGTGGCGTTGTTGTTGCCGAACCAGTTGCCGAAATCGTCCCGCCACTTGCCGCATTGCGTGGCGCCGGTTTCGAGGCGAAACTCGCCGGTCCGCGGATCGAAGCTGAAGTCGTTGCCGCGGAGCGGAATCCGCGCTCCCGTCTTCACGTTGACGATGTCGCCGCCGCTGTCGCCGTTGGCCCCGTGCAGCCAGCCATCGAGGCCCCAGCAGAACCCATTGACGAGATGCTGCGGGTTGCCCGCCTTGAAGCCGGTGAGCCATGGCTCGCGGGCGTCGCAGCGGCCATCGCCGTCGTCGTCGCGGGCGTGGAAGATGTCGGGGACGCTCGCCACGAACACGCCGCCCTTCCAGCAGGCCAGACCGGTGACATGCTTGAGGCCGTCGAGGAAGAGCGTGCTCTTCTCGTACTGGCCGTCGCCGTCGGCGTCTTCGAGGATCCGCACGCGGCCGGCCTGAAGGCCCCGGCCGGCGCCTTCGCCAGGGATGCCGTCCCGCCAGGTGACCTTGCCGTCGGAGGTGGCTTCTCCTTCGGCGAACGGATAATCGCCCATCTCCGCCACCCACATCCGACCGCGTTCGTCCCAGTCGATGAACACCGGGTCAATCACCAGCGGCTCCGCCGCCACGAGCGTCGCGGTGAATCCATGCGGCAGCCGCATCGCGCGGAGGGATTCCTGCGGGCTGCGCGGCTTCGGGCCGGGCACCCGCAGCAGCTCCTCATAGGTCAGCCGCACGCCACCGGCCTGCATCACGCCATCGGCGAACGTCACCCCCGGACCGGTGAGCAGCGGCAGCGCGTGCTCGTCGCCCGGCTTGCCCTCCCGCATCACCCGCGTCCAGCCTGCCGTCCATCCCATGCTCGCCCTCACCCGATCGGGCGGCACGAACAGATAGACGCCATAACCCTGCTCATGCGAGACGACCAGGTCGTCGTGGCCGTCGCCATCGAGATCGACCTTCCACACGCCCGAGGCGGCCCGGGCGAGCGGCGGTAGGTCCGCGGCGGTGGCCAATGCCATGCAGGCGGCCACAATCGCCGCGCAGGCCATGAACAGGCACGCGCGGACGGTCATGGCTTCTGCGGCGGAGTCGCGGGTTCCTGCGGCCGGCGGAACGTCATGCAGTCGATGTCGCCGACGTATCCCGACACGCCGTCGGCATCCATCACCACCTTCATGACCGTCATGCCTGCGGGCACCCGCACGCCGTCGATGCGGATTGTCTGCAGTTTTGTCCACCCGCCGGTGTCGGGCACCTGGATCGGGCCGGTCGCGTCCTTGCCGTCGAACTCGATATGGAATCGGCCGCCCTCCTTCGCCGATGCGACGGAAATCTCCAGCGTGTAGGGCCCGGGGTCGGCGGCTTCCAGCGTGTAGGTGAGCCATTCTCCGGCCCGCGCCCATCCGATGCCGTGTCCGTTGGAGGCGTCGGGCCGCCGTTCGATGTCGACCTGCGTTGGGCCGCGGTAGTCGGCGCCCTGGTTCGCCTCGGTCAGATCGTGGTAGGCGACCTCGGCGTCGCCGGCGTCGAAGTCCTCGGCTTCGATGACGCCGGGAATTCGGCGAGGACCGCCGCGAAACGGCTCGCCGGCAACCCCTGCGCCGACGAGAAGCAGGGACAGGAACAAGCTCGGGTGGTGGAGCCGCATCGGGGTGCCTCCAGGGAGCGAACGGGACGTGGCCGAGTGCGTCGCGGGGCTCGGCGACCGCAACACTATAAAAGGTTTCGGCCCGCGGCGGTAAGCGGTGGGCGACGGTGGATTGTGGCCCGCGGCGGTGAGGCTGGTGGGGTAAGGGGTTTCCGGCCTTTTTTTCCCGCCGCTTGCCTTCCCTGATCTCACGTTCCTAGCGTTGCCATGGAGAACGACATGCGACAGCCCTGGCGGGCTTCGCGGGTTGTCTCCTGAAACCGAAGGTTGGCGGGCGGGCAGGCAGTCCGGTGATCACCGGACGGCATGTCGCACGTAAGCCGGCGAACGAATGTCACCGCCGAGGTGGCATTGGCTCGCCGGCTTTTTTGTTTCCAGTCAGACACGCGCACATGACACCCGTGTTTCCGGAGAAAAAGCCATGATCGCCATGACCCGCACGCTTTTCGCCACCAAGAAAACTCACGGCCGCCGGCTTCGTCAGGCGGCTCGGCGCCTGACAGGCAGGCATGAGGTCCTGGAGCCGCGGCTGGCGATGGCGATGGTCCTCGGCCATGATCCGCTGGTGTTCGATCCCACGCCGGGCAATGCGGCCAGTGGTGACGAGGATGAGATCGGCAGGATCACCTACCAGATGCAGGATGACCGCTCGATTTCCGTGCTCTACGAGATCGATCCCGGCTCACAGGCGGCCTATGACCTTTCGGCCGTCCACACCAGGATCAACGGCGGAGCCCTGGGCGACACGAATTCGACCGGCCTACCGGATGGTACGGATTCGTTCTCGCATTCGTTCGCGCTGGCGCTGCCACTTCCCTCCGGCGTGACGGCGCTCGACATCGACGCCTGTGCGACGATCGAGAAGCGCGACGTCGCCGCCGTGGGCACGGCCCTGCCGTCGGTCGGCACCGTGCGGGTGAGCACCAACGGCAGCATGGTCGGGGCAGCGAGCTACTTCGACACCATCGTCACCCCGGGGTGGATCGCCAAGTCCACCGACGTCGACAACGACACCGTGGCCTTCGACGCCGATCCGGGCTGGGCCACCGGAGAGGCGGTACGCGTGGTTCAAGGCTACACCAACGTGCCGACAAATACCGGCCTGGTGACGCCGCCGGGGGCGACCGATACCACCAGCTCCGCGACGTACTATGTGCGGAAGCTGGGCACCGACGCCAACGGCGACTTCGTCTACAGCCTCCACACCTCGTACAGCAATGCGCTCGCGGATTCGGCCAAGCAGGACATCACCGCCGCGCTGCCGACCACGGGCGAGATCATCATCACCGGTGAGAACGACGCCCTGGCCTTCCTCGGTCAGACGCCGATCAACGAGAGCCTGGTGCCGGCGTCCACCAAGACGACGCTGACGACGACCACCGGCCCGTTGGTGACCGCTACCGACGCCACCAACGACACGGTCGACCTGGCCGCTGCCGTGCCCTGGGTGAGCGGCGACCGCGTGCAGATATCGGGGGCCAGCGGCGGCGGACTGAACGCCAGCATGACCTATTACGTCCGCGTCGTCGATTCCGATACGGTCAGCTTCCACACGAGCTGGGCCGGCGCCCAGAACAACACCAGCCGCGTCAACATCACCGCGGCGATCGCCACCACGCGCACGGTTGACCGTGTCGATCCCGACGACGAGACCGTCTTATGCACCACCGACCCCGGCTGGGCGACGGGAACCGCCGTGCGCGTCAGCACCACCGACGGGGGGCTGAACGCAAGCACGACCTATTACGTGCGCAGCCTGGGCGGCGGCGCGTACAGCTTCTTCGACACCGCGGCGAATGCCACGAACGCCGACGCGGACCTGAATCCACTGAATGGCCGCAAGGATCTCACCGCGCCGATCACGGCGAGCGTGTTCGCCAACCTGATGGAACTGTCATTCGAGAACGCGCACAACTGGGCCACGGGCACCGTGGTGCGCGTCAACGCCACCGGCGGCGGCCTGACGGCCGGCACGAACTACTCCGTGCGCGTCATCGACCCCGACACCATCAGCCTCCACACCACCCTGGCCAACGCCCAAGGCAACATCAGCCCGGTGACCTTCTCCGCGCCGATCGTGGCGCTGCTGACACCGATGTTCGACGGCTGGTGCGTTGACAACGACCGCGTCATCGCCGGCAACGAATACATCGCCAACATCTACTCCAGCTACGACTTGGGATCCTTCAGCAACACCGCGGACGATCCGAAGGACTCGCATCTCACCGAGGGGGGCATTGCGGCGATCAACACCAGCATGGTGCCGGTCTCGACCAACACCACGACCGACCAGGTGACGTTCTCCACCAGCCACGGCTGGGCGACGCAGCAGGCCGTGCGGGTCACGGCAACCGACGGCGGCCTGACCGCTGGCACGACGTACTACGTCCGCGTGAACAACGTCAACACAGTCAGCTTCCACCCCACGGCGGCGGCCGCCAACAACGCGGGGCCTGCACCGGCCTCGACCAGTTTTGCGAACACCGGAGTCGTGCCCGATTCCACGAACACGACCGCCGAGACGGTGACCTACACGACCGATCCCGGCTGGCTTACGGGGACGCTGGTGCGGGCAGCTGCAACCGGCGGCGGGCTGACGGCGGGCACCAACTACTACGTCAGCAACTTCACCGGTGGCGTGTACAGCTTCTACAACAACCTGACGGACGCCATCGCAGGCGGCACCACGGGCCGGATGAACCTCAATGCGATCATCACGGCACAGATCTACACGGTGACATTGGCCTCGACCGAAGACGTGGTCACCTTCGCATCAGGCCACGGCTTCGCCACGGGCGACATCGTCACCCCCACCGCGTCTGGCGGCGGCCTGACGGGCGGGATGGCGTACACCCTGTACAACGTCGGCGGCGACAGCTTCAGCTTCCACACCGCCAGCCCGACCGCAGACAACAAGGTCAACCTGACGGCCAACATCACGACCAACATCAACGAGCGGGTGAATCTCACCGCGGCGATCTCGGCCGCGACGCTCGTCTTCCGCGCCCAGTCGATCGACTTTGCGGTCAACACCGAGTGGCCGAACGGCTCCCCGGTGCGGGTGAGTGTCGCTGACGGCGGCCTCGCCGCCGGCACGACCTACTACGCCCGGGCGCAGAGCATCGTCGGCGGCGCAGCGGACGCCAACAGCATCAGCCTCTACGACACCCGCGAGCACGCGGTGGCGGGGGGCGCCGCGGGCCTGATCACGTTCACCGACCCGATCGAGACCATCACGTTCACGACCGGCCCGACAGTGGCCGCCACCGACGTCACCAGCGAGACGGTGGACCTCTCGGCTCCCGTGTCCTGGGCGGACGGCCATGCGGTGCAGGTCTCCGCGACCGGTGGCGGGCTGACGGCGGGTGTGACCTATTACGTCCGCATGATCGATGCTGATACCGTCAGTTTCTTCAACTCGGTGGCAAACGCCTGGGGCTTCGACACCGTGGGCCGGGTCAACCTGACGGCGGCTCTCCCGCTGACGACCACGGTGAACCCGGTTGACCCCACGGACACGACCCAGACCGTGTTTTACGTGCCGGAACTGCTGGTCGAGTACCCGGAAAACCTCGACGTGATGAACTGGGTGCTGAACCAGCAGTATGAGTCGCAGCTCGCACAGGGCCGGACGCCCACGGCCACGACGCACGTGGACACCTCACGAACACCGGCATCCACGAGCTTCGACAACGTCGGCTCCGTGCCAACCTCCACGAACATCACCGCCGAGACGGTCACGTTCGGCACCGATCCCGGCTGGGCGACGGCGACGCTGGTCCGCGTCGATGCCGACGGCGGCGGCCTGACCGCGGCGACCAACTACTACGTCCGCAGCCTCGGCAGCGGCGTGTACAGCTTCTACAACTCGGCTGCCAACGCCACCGCGGGAGGCACCACGGGCAGGTCCAACCTTACCGCCGCCATCACGGCCGACGTGTTCACGCCGAGCCTGGCCTCGACCGAGGACACGGTCACGTTCAATTCCGGCCACGGCTTTGTGACCGGTTCGATGGTCCACGTCACCGCCGACGGTGACGGCCTCGACGCATCGACCACGTACTACCTGTACCATGTCGACGGTGATACTTTCAGTTTCCATACCGCCGCGGCGGCAGCGGCGACCAACAAGGTCAACCTGACGGCGACCGTCGAGCCGCGCTCCGTCTACCTGCCGACGGACAACACCGTCACGGTGGCCAGTTACGGCTGGACCACGGGCATGAAGGTCCAGGTCTCGGCGACGGGCGGCGGGCTGACGGCCGGCGCGGATTACTACATCCGCGTTATCGACACGACGACCATCGCCTTCTACGCCTCGGCGGGGGACGCGTCGAACAACGTCAACCGCATCGACCTCACGGAAGATATCCAGAACCTCGTCCGACCCTACTACACCGAGGGCGACGTGCAGCGGGCGGTCTGGGAGTTGATCGAAAACAACCCGGGTGATCCGGGGAACTGGAGCCCGCTGCGGGTGGCCGAGATTCTGGCCAACGCCGATGAGGAAGTCGGGCTCAATAAGATGTCGGTGGACTTCGTCCCCGACTGTGACGGCACGGTGGCGATCATCCTTCAGCCGTTCCAGGTCAATGGGCCCTCCAACGAGCAGCTCACGATCGCCCAGATCACCATCGCGCAGATCCCGAACTACTGCGGCACCGGCTTCAACTGCCAGGAGTTCAGCATCTCGCTCGGGTCGATCGGGGACTTTGTCTGGCACGATGTGGATGGCGATGGCATCCAGGAGGATGGCAATGATTCGGGTACGCCCGGTCTGCAAGTGATTCTCCTTGATGGTGCCGGCACGGAGATCGACGACACGGTCACGGACTCCAGCGGGAAGTACCTGTTCACCGGCCTGCTGCCGGGCAGTTACAGCGTGCAGTTCACGCTCGCGACGGGCACCGTCTTCACGCGGCCGGATGTGGGCACGGACGACGAGCACGACAGCGACGCGAGCCGATCGACCGGCCGCACCGGCGTCTACACGCTCGGCTGGATCCCGGCTGACGACGGCATCAAGGTCACGGACGAGATGTCGGTGGACGCCGGCTGGTTCAACCTGCTCGACGTTTGTGGCGTCAAGATCTGGGACATCAATCGGAACGGTGTCGAGGATACGGGCGACCAGCGGATGGCCGGCGTGCGGATCTTCGTCGATGACAACACGGATGGGGTGCTGAATTGGACCGACTCGGTGATCAATAACGAGGTGTGGGATCTTGGTGAGGGCGAGCAGTGGACGACGACGCAGGCCGACGGTTCTTACTGCCTCCTCGATCTCCTGCCCGGCACGTACGTGATTCGCGAGGATCTGAGCTCGCTGCCGGGCAATCCGGCAGAGTGGCAGACCTCGGGGCCCGTGACGGTCACGCTCGTCGACGATGGAGAGCCTGTCGATCCCGTGAACTTCTACAACTACAAGTTCACGCCCGGCGAGTACCTAACCTACACGCTCGGCGGTTACGGGGGATCAGGCCAGCCGGCCGCCTACCTGCTCGCGAACTTTTCCGATGCGTTCCCAAATGGCCTCACGGTGCCTCGAGCCGGATCGTTGAGCGACATCATCCTTACGACCGCCGCCCAGGTGCAGGCCTTCCTGCGGGCGAACAATCCGCGGACGGCGTTCACCAACCCGACGGTCTCGCGGTACGTCCCCACGACGCTCGAAAAGCAGTTCGTCGCGCTCACGCTCAACGTGGGGTTCGACCCGGATGGCTCAAACTTTGGCTCGAGCACGTTGCGGCTGGGCGACCTGATCCTCTGCAACCTCACCGGCTCCCAGACCGCGGCCAACGGCCTCTCCATCTCGGCGTTGCTTTCGCAGGTGTACGGCTTGCTCGAAGGTAACGGCTACACGCTCGGTTTGTCGCCGGGCGATCTCACGAGCCTGCTCGATGCCATTAACAAGGGCTTCGACAATGGGGGCGTGACGACGTGGGCGGAGCAGCACCTGTGCGCCGAGAAATTGGGCGTGGCGGCCGCGATGTCGACGCCACGGGTCCGGACCATCCTCGTCACGACGCCGCGGACCCGCGACAACGTGATCACATACCGCGTCACGTTCAATATGCCGGTCACCGGCGTCGATGTGAGCGACTTCGCTTTCGCCGGCCGCCGGGGTCGGATTCTGGGCGTCACGGGCCGCGGGGCCGTCTACAACGTGCGGGCGGTCGCCCCGCGGGTTGGCGAAACCTATCGCCTCTCGCTGCGTGACGACGACTCGATTCGGGCCATGTTCGGAGGCCATGCGCTGGCATCGGCCTTCGCGGCGGACGGCAGTTTCACAGCTCCTGCCGTGAGGAAGGTGCGTCCGTTGGGCAGCCGCGCCTTCGCGGTGCTCGGCTCCTGACGGCTCCGCGCGTGGATTTTGGAAAGGTCGCTCTGCCGGGCAGCCGCTCTCGGGCCACCTAGGCCACGGAGTCGAGGGCCTCTGGCCCGGCCGCGAGGACGCGCGTGATGACGCCCTTGGCGGCCGCAAGAGCCACCTGAACCTTGAATGCCCCCCCCCCAAAAAAACTCGCCGCTTTCCGGCCATCATCCTCCTCCCGATAGGGTGCCTCCCACCCGGGAAGCTCCGCCTTATCAGGGCGGCAGAAAATCGGGGGCCACGTCATGATACCGTAGTTTCAATGAGTTCGAGATCGGAACGATTCGGAGTCGAAGCATGGGGACGATCGTGCGGTGGTCGCTCGCCACGTGCGCCCTGCTGGTGGCGATCGATGCCGCGGCGCAAACAATGCCGCCGGCCAACCCCTACATGGGACCGCCTGGCACCGCCACCATGCACGCCAATGCGGCCTCGTCCAACGCCACCACCAACCCTGGCCCGGGGTCGGGGGGCGTCTTGATCACCAGCACGAATTTCAATGCCGTCTTTTCGACGATTCTCATGGGAAGCGACGGCATGATCGTGTCGGTCGCCACCCAATGGGCTGACCGGACTCCGTGGGTCTACCTGCTCAACCCGACCACGCTCGAGCCGCTGGCGACCATGAAACTCTTCAGGTCCACCACGAGTGACATGGCCGGTGGGATCTACTCCTATCTCGACAACAACAACCGGCTCGTGCTGGTGAATGCCAACGGTCAATTGCAGCGGATCTCGTATTCCCAGCAGACCAGCGGATCGTGGCAGCTCAACGTGGCGTCGCAGGTGTCGATCGGCTACCCCGACGTCGTCGGCCTCGTGCCCGACTATCAGGGGCGGGTCTGGTTCGCGACCGCCCAGGGAACGACGGGCACGTCATCGGGCGCGGTCGTCGGCTACTACGATCCCACCTCGAACCAGACGTCGGCCTTCCAGCTCCCCGCCGGTGAACAGGTCGCCAACAGCATCTCCTCCTCGCCTTCCGGCGTGGCCGTCGCCTCGACGTCGGCCCTCTATCTCTTCCAGTCGGGCTCCGGCGGCGTGGAGCAACTCTGGCGGGAGACATACGACCGCGGCCCGGCCCGCAAGCCGGGCCAGCTCAGCTGGGGCACCGGGGCGACGCCGGTGTTCTTCGGGCCCGACACCGGCTACGAGTACCTCACGATCACCGACAACGCCGCTCCGCAGGAAAACGTTCTCGTCTATCAAACGACGTCCGGAACCCTGATCGGCTCGGTGCCGTTCCTGACCTCCGGCAGCAACAGCGGCAACGAAGACGCGGCGATCGCCGCTGGCAACAGCGTCTTTTACCCGAGCACCTATGGCTACCAGTATCCCCAGTCGGCGGAGAGCGGCACGAGCATCCCCGCATCGGCGCCGTTCGTGGGGGGCATGCAGCGGGTCGATGTGCTCCCGGGCGGCACCGGGCTGACGATCGGCTGGCAGAGCAGCGTCGTGTCGGCCGGTGAGCCGCGGTTGTCGCTTGCCGACAACCTGATCTACACGATTGGTCTCGACACGACGACCGGCACGTACAGCCTGATCACGGTTGATCCTGCCACGGGCGTTCAACTGAGCAGCACCCCTTACGGTTCCGCACTCGGCGACAACCCGCTGCAGATGGTGAGCCTGATCAGCCCGTCAGGCGTGCTCTACCAGGGCACGAAAGAGGGAATCTTGCGGGTGGAGGCGATCGTGCCGGAACCCTCCACCTACGCCATGGCCCTCGCGGGAATAGCCTGCGGCGGCTATTCGATGTGGCGGCGGCGGAAGCGGGCCTGACGCGAACAAACCGCGTTTCGCGCGGAAAATCCGCGGGTCGCCTCCGGCTGCGACGCACTTTCGCCCGATCGGGCCGAATTGCTCACCCGGGCGGTCATCCTCGTGGCCCGAATGGTGTGTCATCGACCTTGCCCGCCTCTCCTTTATTCTTGACAGCTAGATCATCGCCGCGATCCTGACGCGCAGCGCACAGGCCCTGCAAGCGTCGGAGGCTCGCGGCGCGGCAGGCACACCAGGCATGGCGCCGATCGCGATCAGCCTGTGCGGCGAGGGGCGCGGACACGCCAGCCGGATTGCGACGCTCGTGGAGCGGATGCTGCCCGGTCATGACATTCGCATCTTCGCGGCTGCCGAGGGCTTCGAGTTTTTGTCGCGCCGCTTTGCCGCGGTGGAGCAGTGCGGGTGACGGAGATTCCCGGAATCGTCTTCCAGTACACGGCCGGTCGGCTCGACAACCTGCGGTCGATCGCCGCGGGGGTCCACTTCCGGGCCCGGCAGCTCGGCCCGCTCGTCGACCGGTTGCACGCGGAACGGCGGGAGTTCGGTGCGGATCTGGTCGTGACCGATTTCGAGCCCGGCCGCCCGCTGACTGTGCGTGTTCAACGCACGGCGCGATTGCGGCCCAGGGCGGCCCGCTCCTGCCAGCGAAGCGCGAGGATCGTGACGGCGGTCGCCACCGCGATCTGCGTGGCGAGCGCCGCGATCGGAATCCATATCGCCGGGTCGTAGGTGCCGAGGTTCTGCCAGAACACGGGCACCCCGTCGCCCTCGCTGCGGCAGCCGCGATGCGCCCAGTAGAGCGGCGAGAAGAGCTTCGCGAGCACGGCGAGCACGCCCCCGCGGATCGGCAGGATCGTGGCTCCGAGCAGGATCTGGGGCGTGATCAGGAGCGGCACCGCGAGCACGCCCTTGTCGGTCGAGCGGACGCAGGCCGAGACGATCAGGCCGATCGCCGCGCAGGCCACGGCGGCGAGCCAGTTGCAGGTGGCGGAGACGACGGCACTGCGCCGGTAGATCGCCGCGGGGCTCTCGCCACCGATCGCCTCGCGGACCAGGAACCCCAGTTCGACCGCGGTCCTGAAGATCGCGACCTGCACCGCGAGGACGACGGCCAGCGCCGCGACCTTCGCGATCACATAGGCGGCGAACCGCAGGCCGTGCCGCCGCTCGAGGTCGAGCATCGGCCGCTCCTTGACGATCTCCCGGAAGCCGGTCACGAACCCGAGGATGACCATGCAGATGCTCATCAGCGAGAGCCACTTGAACGTGCCGGCGGGATCGGTGATCTCGCGGTCCGGCGCGATGCGGAGCGTGTCGGTGAGGGCATGGCGGATGAGCCGCTCGGTCGACGGCTCCCGAAGGTGGGCGAGCAGTTTCGGCTGGCTGTCGAGGAACACCCGGATCTGGCCGGGAATGCTGGCATCCTGCTCCGAGACCGAGTCGGTGGCGATCGCCTTCGACACCTCCCCCCAGACGTCCGCCAGCACCTCCTTTTCGCCGGGGTCGAGGAACCGCGTCAGCATGAGCGGGTTTTGAAATCGCACGTCGGCGAAACCGGCCAGCACGGCCCCCGCGAGCGCCAGCGGCAGGAGCAGCGACATGACGAGGCTCACGCGGTCGCGGACGACCGTCTCGAGTTCGCGGCGGAAAAACGTGGTGAACTGGCGGAAGAATCCGGGGATCGAGACCGCCGCGAGCGCGGCCACCCGGTCCGGAGCATCGCCGCGGGGCACTTCGTCTGTCGGCCGGGCCTTCGCCAGGACGCGATCTTCGGCGAGCCGCTCTCGCCAGCGGGCGGACCAGAATCCGCGCGGCTTGTCCTCGATGGCGACGTAGACGTCGGCGAGGCGATGCACCCCGAAGTGGCCGAGGGCCTCCACGCGCGAGCCGAACCACACCACCTCGCCATGGCCCAGGATCAGGAGCTTGTTGGCCTGGTCGACGTTGTCGAGGTGGTGCGTGACCGCGATCACGGTCGTGCCGGCCCGGGCTCGGTCGGCGAGCAGCGTCATGATCCGGGCCTCGGTGGCCGGATCGAGGCTGGAGGTCGCCTCGTCGATCACGAGCAGGCCCGGAGATGCGAGCAACTCGGCCGCGAGGCTCGCCCGCTTCATCTCGCCCCCCGAGAGGTCGCCGATGGGATGGTGTCGCACCCTGTCGAGGCCGACCTCCGCGACGGCCCGATCGATCGCGGCCTCGCGCTCCGCGACGGACGCACCTGCCGGAAGCCTGACCTCCGAAGCGTAGTGGAGCGCCCGCTCCACCGGCAGGGCCGGCGGATTGACGTCACGCTGCGGAACGTAGCCGATCGCGCCGCGGAGGGCGTCGGCCTCACGAAACACGTCGTGCCCGCCGACAAGCAGCCGTCCGGCGGCGATTTCCCGGTCGCCGAGAAGCGACCGCACGAGCGTGCTCTTGCCCGCCCCACTGGGGCCCAGCACGCAGACGAACTCGCCCGGATTGATCCGAAAGTTCACGTCTTCGAGCAGCGGTTTCCGCCCCCCGCCGCCGCGGCCGTCGGGCACCGACACCGTCACGCCCTCGGCTACCACCGCAAGGCCGGTCTGTCGTGCGTGCTTCATCATGAGCGGGTTCCGCCTGTGGGCACCGCGGCGAGAGTGTGCGGCTTCACCCTCAAAACATCGAGACCTTTTGACCCGCAGCAGGATACCATCTTGGTCCGATACCGTGCCCCCGGCCGATGGCTTGCCGCATGACGCAGCGCCGCACCGATCTCGACGCCCTGCGCAGCTTCGCGATGCTCCTCGGCATCGCCCTCCACGCCTCGCTGAGCTTCTTCGCGTTTCCCTGGCCGGTCCACGACACGCGGCGCAGCGATCTCCTGCCGCTGTTCCTCGTGGCGGTGCACGGCTTCCGGATGCCGCTCTTCTTCCTGCTCAGCGGCTACTTCACGATGCTCGTCTACCGCCGCCGGGGGCTCGAGGGCCTGATCCGGCAGCGGATTGCGAGGATCGTGCTGCCGCTTGCGGTCGCGGTCGCGACGATCGTGCCGCTCGATACGGCCCTGAAAGGGCTCGCGCATCGCGCGATCCGCCCTGAACCTGCCGTCGCAGAGATCCTCTCGGGCGACGAGCCCGCCGTGCGCCGCAGGCTCGCCACGCCGGGGGCGGCCGAGCGCAAGGATGCCTTCTACGGCCGCACGCCGCTCACCTGGGCCACGCTCCACGGCGACCCGGCAATCGTGGCTGCTGTGCTCGATGCCGGCGGCGACGTCAACGAGCGCGACGGCAGCGGCAACACGCCCCTCCACGCGGCCGCCTACTTCGGCCGGGAGGCGGCCGGCCGCCTGCTCGTGGAGCGGGGCGCGGATCCGCGAGCCGTGAACGTCGTCGGCCGCCTGCCGGCGGCGATCATGGCCTTGCCCGCCGACGTCGCTGCCGAGTTCGCTCCGCTCGTCGGCCTCGCCCCGTTGGGCGTGGACGACATCCTCCGGGGCCGCGAGCGGCTCCGCGAGGTTCTTCCCACGGGCCCGAACGCGGAGGGCACGGAAGGTGGCCTGCTCGACCGACTCTCGCTCGCCTGGTCGGGGGCCCTGTCGTCGGAGCGGCTTCGGGTGCGTGTCGGCTCGTGGTCGCTCCATCTCATCCAGACGAACGTCTTCGACCACCTCTGGTTCCTGTGGTTTCTCTGCTGGCTCGTCGCCAGCTTCGCGGTCCTTGCCGTGACGGGCCTCCTGCCGTCGGGCCGCCGGCGATGGTGGCTCGTGGCGGCCTCGTGCCTGCCGCAGGCGGTGATGGGCATGTCGCTGGCGGGGGGCTACGGGCCGGACACGTCACTCGGGCTCCTCCCCAAGCCGCACGTGCTGGGGTTCTATGCCTGCTTTTTCTTCTTTGGCGTCGCCACGTTCGCGGCCGAGGCGCTCGACACGCGACTCGGCCGCCGCTGGCTGATTCTGCTGCCCGCGGCGGCGGTGCTGCTCGCCGCCGGCATCGCGACGATGAACGACCGGCTGCTTGCCACCGTCCTCCAGCCCGCCTACGCATGGACGATGTCCCTGGGCCTGATCGGCCTGTTCTGCCGCCTGTTTCCGCATCCCCGCCCCGCGGTGTCGTGGCTGGCGGATGCGTCGTACTGGATGTACCTCGTCCACGTGCCGTTGGTCATGGTGGCGCAACTCCTTGTCCGCCAGTGGCCGCTGCCTCCGGGCCTGAAGTTTTTCCTCATCCTCGGCCTGGTGACGCCGCTTTTGCTCGCGAGCTACCGCTGGTGCGTGCGGTTCACCGCGATCGGCAGCCTTCTCAACGGGCCGCGGGCGTTTCCCACGGACGGCCCGGGTCGTCAATAGCCGTGGGCGTCAGGGTCGTAGTCGGGCGAGAGAACCACGTTTCCCTGCGGATCGGCCACGTACTTGTAGCGGTGGTCCACGAGCCGCCGGAGAAACCGCGACCGTTGGAGCCACGAGACAAACCTCGCGAAGGATTTGCCTTTGCCGTCGAGCGGCTTCTCGGAGGCGAACGCGAACATCGGCAGCAGCATCTCGTCGTGGATCGATTCGTTGTGCCAGACGTGCTGTGGTGGATCGAACGGGTTTCGCGGGTTGGCGGCGGAGTTGTCGTAGGAAACCAACGCCTCGAACCGCGTGCCGGCCGGAAACCGGCGGGGTGTCACGAGGTCGTAGGACGACTGCCAGTTGTAGTCCCACTGCGGCACCCGCAGGACCAGCAGCGGCTGCTGCTCGCCCGGCAGGTGAGCCCTTATCTCGAGCCACCGGGCGAGCTGGTGCGTGTGCGGCACGACACCCACCATGTCGGCGTCCTCTGGAAGCGTCCAACTGCCGCGGACGCGGAAGTCGGTGACGCCCTGCGGTACGACGGCGAAATCGCCGTTGACATAGATCATGTTCATCACCTTGCGCGGCTGCTGCCTGTCGAGCCAGATGCCGATGCGACTGGAATCGGTTTCCAGTTTCCCGGTGCGGACATAATGCCCCTGCACCACGACATCGCCGCCCGCCGGAATGACGATCGCCGCATCGGTGGGGGCGACCGTGGCCCGAACCCCCGGCACGAAGCCACTCATGAACGCGGCCCGCGGCTGTCCGTCATCGCGGATGGGCGGCACCCGGAACCCGACGCCGTGGGGCTCCCAAAAGCCACCGGCACGGTCGTCGGGATGGCTGAGGCCGGCGCGGCCGCCGTGCTGCCGCACGGCATCATTCGCCGTCTCCCGCGGCAGGTGACCGGTGAGGGCGTGATGCACGACGCGGCGATTCCCCGGCAGGAACTGGATCGCCCGAAGCCGCAGGTCCTCGGGCCTGTTCAGTGGAAACACGAGGTGGCGGTAGATGTCGTCGCCGTGAGCGCCGATCTGCGTCGGCTCCGGCTGCTCGAGGATGATGTCGGGGGGGCCGAGATCCTCCTGGAAGGCCGAGTAGTCGGGCAGCGGTGCGAGCTGCGGCGTGTCGGCGGCATTTCCCTTGGGCTTGCCGGCGGCGACCCACTCCCGCAGCATCGCCAGCTCCGCCGCGGTCGGCGGCTTCGTCCACTGGTAGTCGAGATCGCTTTCGATCTGCGCCTGTGGCATGCGCCGGGCCTCGATCTCCTCGATGGCGACTTCCGCCCACTCGATGGCGTCGTCGTAGGTGAGCAGATTGAACGGGCCGGCCTGGTTCGGGCTATGGCACTTCTGGCACTGGTTGTGGAGGAACGGCAGGACGTCCTTGAAGAACGTCGGCGCGTGCGGGGCCGCGGCGGCCGCTTGGGCGACGGGCCGCTCCGGCCGGTCGAGCGGGCAGCCGGCGGCCTTGGTCCGCGGCTCGCGGATCTCACGGCCGGCAAGCAGGTCACGAATCGCGTTCGAGAGCTCCGGCTCGGCATCGCCTGGCGTCATGACGCCGCGGATCTTGTAGCGGTCGTCGATCCGGCCCTGGTAGCGGATGCGGCGGTCGCGGTCCACGAGCACCACCTCGGGCGTGACGGTCGCATCGAGTGCCTCGGCAAGCCTGAATCCGGTGTCGAGATGGAAGGGAAACGTCAGGCCGAACGTCGTGCGATAGGCCTCGACCTCGGCGGGGTCGTCGCACTCGCAGACGACGCCCACGAAACGGATCCGCTCGTCGGCGAACTCCGTCGCCAACTTCCCCAGCACGGGCCGTATTCTTGCGCGAGGGGGCAGGCGGGATGGAGAAACGCGAAGCAGACGGCCTGGCCTTCGAATCCGAGCAGGTCGGCGAAGGGAACCACCGCGCCGTCGAGTCTCTGCATGACGAGGCGGCCAGGTGAGAGCGGCTCCGCCGCCGACATGAATGCGCCCAGCGGCACCAGCCAGCACAAGAGCAGGGCTCGGACGACACGCCACTTCATCGCCGCAGCATAGATGTCCTTGCGCGAGGCCGCCACCACGGCACGACCAGGGGGCGGATCGCGGGCATCCCTTGCATCCGTCCGACGATTCCGCACGTGCCACGACTGGCCGGCGGAATCACGCGATGCCGAAGGCGGCCAGCAGCGCCCGCGGGGCGCCGATGCCGACGACATGGACGACCCCGAGCGACGAAGCGGCCGCGGGCGCGTCGAACCCCGTTTTCCTGGCCACGAACGTCGCGGTGACGTCGGCCCGCACATGCACGCCGGCCGCCGTGCCGGTGTCGCAGTCGAGCCCCGAGGGCACGTCCACCGCGAAGACGCCGGCATGATTCCGGGACGCCACGGCGTTCACCGCCTCGATCGCCGTCGCGATCGTGCCTCGTGGCGGCCCCGTCGCCCCGGTGCCGAGCAGCGCATCGACGATCCAGTCGGAGCCGGCGAGGGCCTGCTCCCACCGTTCGCGGGAGCCGTCGGCCAGGGTCGTCGCCGGCAAGCCCGCCTTGTCCGCGACCCGCCAGGCGATGGCGGCGTCACCGCGGCACTCGGCGGGATCGCAGGCCAGGAGCAGCCGCACCGCGTGGCCATGATTCTCGAGGTGCCGGGCGATCACGAAGCCGTCGCCGCCATTGTTGCCCCGGCCACAGACGATCGCGACCGTCGCCCGCGGGGCGATCGCATGCAGCAGCTCGGCGGCGCCGCGGCCGGCGTTTTCCATGAGCACGATGCCGGGCAGGCCGAACTCCTCGATCGCCCGGCGGTCGATCTCCCGCACGTCGTTCCGCGAGACCGCTCTCATGAGGAGGTCCTACGCTGCATGCGGCAGCGGTCGCTGCAGTAGCGAACCTGCTCCCAGCACCGTTCCCATTTCTTCCGCCAGGCGAACGGCCGGCCACAGACGGCGCAGGGTTTGTGCGGCAGCCCTCGATGCGCGTCACGCGGACCATCCTGTCCGTGGTGCAGGCGAACCATAATGCTTAGGGTCCGGAGATGTGGCGATTGACTACGACGAGCAGAGCCGTCTGGCCGCTGTCTCGAGAAGCAGCGGGACGTGAACATGATCATAGTGAACAAGAGGGCGATGGCCGCCACGCTCGATCATGACGGCGAAAAACACCGCCGGGTCTTTCGTCCCACGCCCCGCACGGCGCGGTAGACTCTCGAGGTATGGCCGATCCCGTTTCCGAAGAACCGTTCTCGCTCACGAACGAACTCGCCCGCGAGCGAAACCGCGAGGCGGCCGATCGCACGCTCCTGGCCTGGATCCGCACCAGCCTGGCGATGATCTCGCTCGGATTCGGTATCGAACAGATCGGCCAGGCCGCCGTGGGCCTCGACGGGAAGCTGGTCGGCTTCTCGCCACTCAAGACGCGGGCCGCCGGCGCGACGCTGATCGCACTCGGCATGGCCGCCACGCTGGCGGGCATCTGGGAACACCGTTACATGCTCAAGGCGATTCTCGACAAGAACTACCGCTACGCCGACCGTCCGGCGATCGCGCGGCTCATGGGCTACGCACTGCTTGCGGTGGGTGCCACCGCGCTCCTCGTCATCCTCTTCGGGCTGTAATTTCTCCTCGGCTTGACCACCTGCGTAGAATTCGGCCGCAGGGGCAGGAGCACTCGTCAGTCGCTAGTTGCCGATCACGCTGAATGATCGCCGGCTGCGCGGAGGTGACGCATGACGCTGCCGTTCTTCGCAGGCCCCCGGACGAACCGCCGTCCGCGGCCCGAGCCCCTCGTGATCGAACGCTGCGAGTTGCGGCTCGCCCTCGCGGCTCCCGAATCGCTACCGACCTACGACATCGGCAGTCCCGACTTCCTGGAGATCTGGGTCGATCCGGCTGCCGGCAACGACACCCGGAGCGGAGGTTCGCGGGGTGACGCGGTCCACACCGTGAGCGAGGCCTGGCGGCGCATCCCCGTCGGCACGCCGCTCTCTCGGGGCGTGCGGATCAATCTCGTCGCCGGCACCTATGGCGAGCCACTCGTCCCGAACTACTGGGAGCGGCGGCACGGCACGGCCACGGCGCCGATCATGATCCACGCGGCCGACGGCCGTGGCACCGTCACGCTGCCCAACATGAACGTGTTCGACTGCCGCCACCTCGTACTCGAGGGCCTCACGCTCACGGCCGGTGGTGGCGACGTGCTCCACCTCGAAGCCTGCAGCCACGTGCTCGTTCGCAACACCACCATCCGCGGCACCGGCGACATCGCCGCCTATGCGGCCCCACAAGAGACGTTCAAGGCGAATCAATGCCAATACGTCTACGTGGAGAACTGCGACATCTCGGGCGCCACCGACAACGCGATCGACTTCGTGGCCGTGCAGTTCGGCCATGTGGTCGGCAGCCGCATCCATCGGGCCGGCGACTGGGCGATGTATGTCAAAGGCGGTTCGGCTGCGCTCACGATCGCCGGCAACGAGATCTTCGACGCCGGCACCGGGGGCTTCACGGCGGGGCAGGGAACAGGCTTCGAGTTCATGGTGGCCCCGTATCTCACCTACGAGGCCTCCGACATCACGTTCATCCGCAATGTGATCCACGACACGCAGGGCGCCGGCATGGGCGTGAACGGCGGGTTCAACATTCTGCTCGCCGACAACACGCTCGCCCGCGTGGGCACGCGGAGCCATGTGATCGAGGTGGTGCACGGCCTGCGGAGCTGCGATGGCGACACGGCCACGTGCCGGGACCATCTGGCTCGCGGCGGCTGGGGCACGGCCGTGGTCGGCCGCGAGGAGTCGATCCCGAATCGTAACGTGTTCGTCTACAACAACGTGGTCTTCAATCCGGATGGCGTGGTGAGTCGCTGGCAGCAGTTCGCCGTGGCGGATGGACGAACGCCGTCTGCCGGCTCCAACATTCCGTCGCCGGCCCGCGCCGATGACAACCTGCAGATCCGCGGCAACGTGATCTGGAACGGGCCGGTCGAGCACGCCCTGGGAATCGAGACGCAGGCCCTCGCTGCCGACGTGCGGGCCCACAATGCGATCAACACGCTGCGACCCGTGCTCGTCGATCCTGCCCGCGGCGACTACCGGTTCGCACCGTCGTTCACGCCGTCGCGGTATGCGGTGCCCGCATTCACCGAGACGCTGCCCGGGGTCCCGATCACACCGCCGGTCGATCCGCCGGTCGGACCACCGGCCGACACCATCTCGCCGCGAGCGGTACGCGTCGACATGCCGGCGGCAGGCCGATACCGCGTGGGTGATGCCCTCGTCTTCACGATCCGGTTCTCGGAGCAAGTGACCGTCGCGGGGATGCCGCAGCTCACAATCTCGGTCGGTGGCCGCCGCCGCGTGGCGGTCTATGAGTCGGGCTCGGGCTCCGCTGCGATCGTGTTCCGCTACGCGCTCCGAACGGGCGACGGCACGCGGCCGACGGTGAAGGTCGTGCGCACCCTGGCGACCGAGATGGCGGCCCAGATCATTGACACCGCGGGCAACCGTGCCGAGACCGGCCTCCCGCGGGCGGCCAGCCGCAGCCTGCGGATCCGTGCCGCGACGATCGCCCGCTGACTCACCCCGGTCGGTATCCTGTGCGGCCATGGTCTGGTCGCACGTCTACGATCCGCTCGGTTCGCAGTTCCTCTCGACTCTCCTGGCCCTCGTGCCGCTGGCTGTGTTGCTCGGTCTGCTCGCCTTCGCCGGCTGGGCAGCCCACTGGACGGCCCAAGCCGGGCTGACCGCCGCACTGGCGATCGCCGTAGGCGTCGTGGGCATGCCGGGAGATGCCGCGGCGGCCGCGGCCGTGCATGGCGCCGCGTTCGGCCTGTTTCCGATCGGCTGGATCATCGTGGCGGCCATGTTTCTGTATCGCCTGTGCGTCGCAGCAGGCGCGCTCGACGTGATGAAGCGATCGGTGACAGGACTTTCCGCCGATCATCGGCTGCAGGCACTCCTGATCGCGTTTTGCTTCGGCGCGTTTCTCGAGGGGGAGGCCGGGTTCGGGGCGCCGGTCGCGATCTCGGCGGCGCTCATGTGCGGCGCGACGTTCGCGGGCGTGCAATTCGTGACGGCCAACTTCGTCGGCGCCGCGCTCGTGGACGTGGTCGGTGGTGCGGTGAGTCTGGCGGCGCTGGCGGGGTTTCTGCGGGCGTGGACGCCGTGGGCGATGCTCTTGGTGGCCGTCTTTTGCTGGGGGCTGCCGCCGGTGAAGGCGGTCCTCAAAGGACGGGCCGGGCCGTTCGCGACTGCCGCAATCCTACCCGCGGCCGCCGTGGCCTCGCGGCATCACTGGCCACGATCGGGGCGATGCTCCGCCGCGTGTTCCCGCACTCGTTGGCGCTCGCCATCCTGATGGGCCTGCTCGTCTGGCTCCAGTCGGGCCCGCTCGCGTGGATGGTGCCAGGCTGACGCGCCTGCCCCGGTCACATGCGAGTGGGTATGCTCTCCACGCGTGACCGGGGCAGACGACGTATTGACTCTCGGAGAAACCTTTTCATGGCGAAGAAGAAGGCGAAGGCGGGCAAGGGGGCGACGGGGCGGATCGTTTTGCGGACGGGCGAGGCGCTCGTGGAGGACGAGGCCGCATGGAGCGCCGCGGAGCCGGAGGTGGTGATCGGCGAACTCGACGGCCCGGTGGGCTACGCGATCGCCAATCTCATCGGCGACCAGACGAAGGGGCACTCCCGTGTGTTCGCGATCCTCAATTCCGACGTGCAGGTACGCCCGGCCACGCTCATGGTGAGCAAGGTGACGGTGAACGACTCGAAGTACACCAACATCCTCATGGGCACGGTGCAGGCGGCGATCGCCCACGGCGTGCTCGACGCCGTCCGCTCAGGTGACATTCCCGAGAAGAAGGCCAACGACCTCGGCATTATCGTGTCGGTCTGGCTCGATCCGTCGATCACCGAGGTGGACTACGACCCCGAGATCCTGTTCCGCACCAACCGCGAGGCGACGGCCAAGGCGCTCCGCAAAGCGATGAACCACGAGCCGTCGATAAAGTGGCTGCTGGCGAACCAGGCGAAGGTGCCACATTACTTCCACGACCTCGCCGTCAAGGGCGAGCTCTGACGGGGAGTTCGATCGTGCCATCGGGTCCGGGCGGGATGCCGAGCACGACCGCGGCGACCGCCCAGGCGTCGGCGACGGCGCACGATGATGACCGAGCGGTGGCCGTCGAGGCGTCCGTCACGGCGCGGCCCGTTCGTGGATCAATCGGTGATCGACCGGGCTTCGCCGACGACGTGGCAATCGCCGTGCCGTCGGCCAGATCGATCACCCGTCCATCCGCACCGAGCGCCACCCGCCAGGCCATGCCGTCCGGCCGTCGCCCCCATGCCCGCACCTCGCCTCCCAGTTCGACGAGGTGGCCCGTCGATCCGAGTTCACCGAGCCGAGATCCGATCACATCCACGGCGTAGCCAGGGCCGATTCCGCCCAGGTCCAGTGCGATGCCGTCGACGACTTTCCGGAGGGCTGCGGGTGATCGTCGGCTCACGACGTGTTGCATGCCGAATGGGCGACCACTGCCGGCCGGTGCGAACGTGATGTCAAATGCTCCCTGTGAATCGGCGTGCACCGTGCGGGCAATCTCCACGACGGTCACGAGATCGGCAGCAACTTCGACCCACTCGCCGGCCGCCGCCCGATTGAAGCGGCTGGCATCGGAATCCTCCCGCCAGGTGCTGATCGCCGTGTCGAGCCGGGCGAGCACGCCCTCCACGTCGCGGTGCACCTCGCCGATCGCCACGCCGGGAATCCCACGGGCCAGCGTCACGCGAAACGTCGTGCCCATCGCCGGGCCGGCGAACGTCGGCAGCCCATCTGCACTCGCCGAACAAGGTGCCAGCCACCACATCTGGGCAAGGCAGCACATTACCCAGATGTGGTGGCTGGCACCTTTTTTGTTCATCGGGGCCACCAGTGGACGATGGCGGCGACGGCCAGACACGCCAGCAGCAGGCCGTCGCGCCAGGTGATCCGGTCGGCCCTGCCGTGAAACCGCAGATGATCGAGCAGGGCACCGGTGGGGCAGCCGTGACGACAGTAGGCCATCGGGAAGAAGGCGCTGGCGACAAGGCTGACGACGAAGATCGTGAGTGCGGCCACACCGGCGATCGTCGGCAGGTAGCCGTCGAAGGGCTCGAGGTCTACAAGTGAGAGCGGCAGATGGAGGACGGCCGTGAGGATCGCCACCGCAAACAGCACCCACGGCACGACCGTGAGCCAGGGCCGCAGCCGTGCGGGAATCGTCCGCTTCGGCTGCACGAACCGCACGATCAGCTGTTGCGCCGCGCCGTGGGCACAGAGATGGGAGCAATAGACATTACGGCGGGTCGTCACCGGCAGCACGACTGCCGCCACAGCGAGGGCCGCCAGCACGACCGCTCCGCGGGGCACGCCGGCCTGAGCCCAACCCCACGCTTGTGCCTGTGAAAGCAGAGCACCGGCCCCGAAGCCGAGATAGAGGAGCACGGCGACGGGCAGCGCGAGCCGCCCGAACCAGGTGCCACGCAGCCGCGTGAAGGCCGTCACGATCCCCACGGCGATCACGCCCAGCGCCCCGAGTCTCGGGCCGTCGAGGGTGCGCAGGATCTCACTCCACGCCCCTGCAGCCGCGCGCGGGGCTCTGTCAGCCACGTGCTGCCGCACGGCCAGCACGATCCCACGGGCCACCGCCTGGCTCGTCATCGTCGCGCCGCTCACGCCCTCGATGCCGTTGCCAGCGTCGGCGATGCCCGCCACCTGCTCGAACGTCATCCCGCGACACAGGCCGCGGAAGGCCTCATCGTCACGGACGTAGCCCACGTAGGGCTCGTTGTCGTAGCTGGTGAGCACGGCGACGCCCGCGACCTTTCCTACGGTGTCGAAGCCGATCAGTGCATCGGTCGGCCCCTGGTAGCCGAGCGTGCGGTCGGCCGCCGGGCTCGTCCGCAGCGCCCAGCCGAGCGGCATCCTGTCGGCGGCATACACGCGGATCACGGAGGGGTCGCCGGCATCCGTTTGCATGGCGATCGCCTCGGAAAAGATCCGCTGCACATCACCGAGCGTGGGTGGCGTCGCGAACCGGCTGACACCTGCCGTGCCACCAAGCCGGAGCGACAGGGCCTCGGCGATTGCGATGCAGGTGAGCGTCGAGCCCCCCACTGCGTCGGCTCGATCTGCATCCCGCGCGGCCAGTTCCTCGAGTGGCTTGCCGGCGAACGACTTCAGAAACCCCGCATCCCGCTCGATCGCCGCCACATGATCGCGGGTGTCGCGGCTGACGAGAATCTCGACCCCGGCAACGCGGAGGTCGGCATCGCAGACGACGAGCAGGTCGGTGGGCCCTGAAAACCCGATCGCCGCATCGCCCGCAGGCGACGTGCGAAACATGACACCCACACGCTCACCGGCTGCACCGAGGAGGTCGAGCCCGCCGTCGATCGCCTGCGAAGGCCCGCCACTCGCGGCCGCCGCGGCCAGGTGCCGTTGCACCCGCACGAGCGGCACCGCATCGACTGCGGCGGACTGCTGCCGCCCGAGAAACGCCCGGTGCTCGGCATGCACGATCCACACGAGCGCCGCCACGACGGCGACGCGGCCGCCGTGTGTGAGGAGACGACGAAAACGAGTGCTGTCGTGCGGCCGCATGCCCCTCACTGTAAGCGATCGACTGCATCTCCGGGACCTGGCAGACACCCCATGGCGGGTGGGTTTCCGGCACAACCCCGGCTTGCGGACGAACCACGGCCCCGTCCAGACTCTGCCGCACGTCTATCGCGCCGGAAAGGAGCCCCGTCTGCCAATCGTCGTCCGCAACCTGCGGAGCCATTCCACGAACAACGCCTTCGACTGCACCGCCGCCGTCACGCTCGACGGCGTGGAACGGCCGCTCACTCTCAGCCGCTACGGGGACCATCCCGATCTCGACCGCCGGACCGACTCCTGCGATCCCTTCGCGGTGGCGTTGCTCGTGCCGGCGATGCTCCGGGGCGAGCCATTGGTCATCGAGGGGAGCATCGACGAGATGCTGCTCGAATCGCTCCGCGGCCCCGTGCAACACACGCTGCGGCTGATGGCGCCGGGCTGGCGACACGTGGCGATCGAGGCGGATGCCCGGCCCGCGCCGACCACGACCGACTGGACGCGAGGGGCCGCAATGGCCATGAGCGGGGGCATCGACAGCATGCATCTCGCCCGCCACAGGATCCTCGCCGCCTCGCTGGCGCTCGACCACCTGTTCACCGCCTTTCATTACGCGTCGACGGAGCCCATCGGCGAGCGGCCGCAGATGAGCAGCATGGGCGGAGCCTCGATCCTCGACGCGACGCTGCTCCCGCTCTTCAATACGACGAGCACGGTGTGGCTCCCCTTCGGCGGAGATGCCACCCGCCTCCGCAAGACGACCGAAGTGATCTTCGACGACCGGCTCTGCGGCGATCTGCTCGTCTGCATCCGCGGCTTTCGCCGTGACCGGGCCGCGCTCAACTGCGGACGCTGCTACAAGTGCGCCCGGGTGCTCCTCCAAGCCGAAGCCGACGGCCGCTTCGATGCGGTCGCCCCCACGTTCGACGTGGCGGGCTATCGCCGGGGCATGTCATATTCGATCCTGCGATTGCTCCGCTGGTCGCTCGGCTTCAGCCGCAATGTGAACGAGATCGACCTGCTCAAGCATCTCCACGCCCGTCGATATCCCTTCCCGGCCTGGGCCCGGCCCGGCGTCGCCTTGGCGCTCCTGTTGCACGGCACCTCGCCCAGCGGACACCCGCTGCCATAGCGTCAGTCGGGTGACACACCCTGCGCATCCGTGGTGCGCTCGACGCGTGGCCGCGGCCGCCGGGTGGTGCCGGGGAGTCGCAGGAGTTCGTCCAGGTCGCCCCAGTGGTTCTGATACACGCCCCGCGGCGTCACGCCGTGCGCGATGGCCACGCTCGCCGCCTTGCCCACCACCTCCCCCATCATTCCGCAGGTCTTCATCACGCGGACGGTGCCGAGGGCCTCGTGCGTCACCGAGATGCAGCGGCCCGCCATGAAGAGGTTCTCCACGTCCTTCGAGTAGAAGCACCGGTAGGGCACGGGGTAGCCGACCGTGCGATCGATCCGCTTGTCGTGAACGGCGATCGAGATGAACGGGTTGTCGGGGAACTTCCTTGCGTATTCCTGCTTCGGATAGTGGAGGTCGATCGACCAGGTGCTCGGCACGCACCCATCGGAAAACTCTTTCTTCGATACGATGTCGTCCTGTGTGAGCACCACGTCGCCCAGGATCCGCCGGCTCTCCCGCGGGCCGCCAACGAAGGCCACCCAGGTGAGGACCGCAGTGGGGTGCTTTGCCGCCCCGTCGCCGTTTTTCATCGCGTTCCAGGCGCCGAACACGGCCCGCAGGTTCCAGTCACGAATTCCCTCGGCGTCACCGAGCGGATCCTTGTCGAAGCCGCTCTCCCAGAACCACTGGCCATGGTGGTCTTTCGGGTACGGAAAGTCGGCCATCGAGAGCGGAAGCGCCCAGGGCGTCTCGGGGAACGCCTGCGGGGCCTCGCGTTCGTCCCAGGCCCACATGTTGCTCATTCCCATCCGCCCCTTCGGCTCCATCACCGTCTCGGCGCCGGCCAGGTGTCCGATCGTGGCGTGGCCGGTGGCGTCGCAGAAGAACGTCCCCGTGAACACGAGCTCACGGCTCGTCTTCGTGTCGAGGCAGGTCACGCTCATGATTCGGCCGCCCTTCCGGGCCACGGCGAAGGCGTGCGTGTTGAGAAACAGCTCGATGTTTGGCTCGTCGCGAACGGCCTTCTCCTTCAAGGCATCGCCGAACTCCTCGTAGGTGCCCGGGCTCTTCTTCGCCTTGTCAGCGAACTCCTCCACGATCTCGCCGATGTGCGGATACGTGCCCCGCTTGATCAGCCCCATCGCCCACACCCGCACCTCGCTCGATCCGTTGCCGCCCAGCACGGGCCGGTCTTGGATCAGCGCCGCCTTCAGGCCCATCCGGGCGGCGGAGATCGCGGCGGCCACTCCCGAGTAGCCGCCGCCGACCACCACGAGGTCATACGGCCCCTTGGTCTCGGGCGTGGCGGGCAACCCGATCGCTGCCCGTCGCCAGTCGGCGAGGATCGCCGAATCGTTCGGCGGCGGGCTCGCCTCGGTCGTGAACGCGATGCAGTCACAGCGGCCGTCGAAGCCCGTGAGGTCGTGCAGGGTGATCGTCGATTCGCCGGCCGGCACGGTCACCGCACCGCCATCCTGCCAACCCCACTCGGCCCCCTCGGTGCCGAACGTCTCCGGCAGTGGCGTCCCGTTCACGGCAATCCGAAACCTCCCCGGCGTGCCCGGTGCCTTCCACCGCGCAACCCAGTCCTTCGTTCGCACCCACACGTGGTACGTGCCCGCCTGGCGAAACGCCAGATTCGTGGTGGCGTCGGCGACGGGGGTACCCAGGCCGTGGGCCAGGATATAGGGCGACCCCATTTCGCGGATGAACTGGGTGTCGAGACTCCAGCCACCATGGTCAGCGAAGCTCTCGGCCTCCACGAGCAGCGTCACGGCGGAGGCCTTTTTGCAGACCGCGCTGCATGCCACGATCAGGATACACACCAGCCCGCATCGCCACATCGTCATACCTCCCGCACGTATCTTCTCACGGCGCCGCCGGGTTTGCCATCGAAGAACGGCCAATTATAACGCCATTCCATGGCATCCAGCCTCCTGCTCCTGCTCGACGACATCGCGACGGTCCTCGACGACGTGGCGACGATGACGAAGGTCGCCGTGAAGAAGACGGCGGGCGTGCTCGGGGACGACCTGGCTCTCAACGCGAAGCAGGTGACGGGCGTGCAGCCTGCCCGTGAGCTGGCCGTCGTCTGGCGGGTGGCCCGCGGGTCGGCCATCAACAAGGCGATCCTCGTGCCGGCGGCCCTCGCGCTCAGCTGGCTCGCCCCCTGGGCGGTCACGCCTCTGCTCATCGCCGGCGGCGCCTACCTCTGCTACGAGGGGGCCGAGAAGATCCTGCATCGACTTCTGCATCGCGGCACGTCAGGGGACGGCGAGCATGCCCACGGCGCTGACGCAACCCCATCACGATCCGCTGATGCAGCCGACTCAACCGCGCTCGAGTCGCAGAAGATCGCCGGCGCGATCCGCACCGATTTCATTCTCTCGGCTGAGATCATCGTGATCACGCTCGGCGTCGTGGCAGGCAGGCCATTCCTCACCCAGCTGGCCGTGCTGCTCGCCATTTCCGCGGCGATGACGGTCGGCGTCTACGGCCTCGTGGCCGCGATCGTGAAGCTCGACGACGCCGGCAGACTGCTGGCAACCCGACGGGAGCCGTTCCTTGCGGCCGTCGGCCGTGGCATCCTCGCCGCAGCCCCGTGGATGATGCGCGGGCTCTCCATCGCGGGAACGGCGGCGATGTTCCTCGTCGGCGGCGGCATCATCGCCCACGGCATCCCTGCGATCCACCACGCCCTTCACGAGCTTACGGTCCGGCTCTCCGCGGGCGGGCACGGGCCGTCGTCATGGGCCGGCCCGCTGGCGACGACGGTCGACGCGATCGTCGGCGTGAGTGTCGGACTGCTGCTCCTCGGCGGTGTTGCCCTCGTACGCGCGGCCCCACGCGGTTTGCGCGCCGAAGCGTGGACGGCCGGAGAGCGTTTGCGTGAGGGCATAGGCGAGCAGGAGTGTCGAGGCCACCGTAGCCGCCGCGACGAGGAGCATTCGCGTGCGGTCGCCGAATCCGGCCCGCCGGGCGGCCCACGCGATGAACGGTAGCCACTGGATCGCGTGGATCACCACGCCGTGCGGAAACTTCACCACTCCGGCCGCGCCGAAAATCTCCGGCGGCCGTCCGGCGGCCACCTGCATGTCGCCATGCGCGCCCGCCCAGATGCCGAGCAGGCACGATACGACGAGCAAGACGAGCCCGCCCCGCGCCGCCAGGAGCATGTCGGCCGCGACCGGCGGCTTGGCGCGACACCAGCGCACCGTGAGGTCGATGATCACGGCGGTCACGACCAGGATCAGCCCGCCCATCACGTCGTAGAGCCATGCGTCGAGCGGCGTCTGCCGATTGAAGTGGCTGGCCACGCCCCGCCACCGCTGGAGGTCGATGAGCGCCACCTCGATCAGGAGCGCCCCGGCCGTGAGCCGCGCGAGCCACACGTCGCCCCGCCGCCAGGGCAGCTTCGACCAGGCCCAGCCGAGCGACAGCGCCGTCGCGCCGCCGGAGACTCCGAAGAGAATCGGCTTCCGCCACGTGACCGGGCCCTCCCACGCCCCGCCGAGCACGCCCCACACCAGCAGGTGGATCATGCCGCTCGCCACGAGCACGAGGCCGATCGCTGCCAGCGGCCAGGCGCGGTGATCGAGCCACCAGTGGTCACGGTGTCCGGTCGAAGGGGTGGCATGCATCACGCATCGAGTCTACCGCCGATCCGCTGGCATGCGGGTGGCCGATCGGTCACACTCCCTCGCATGAAGTCACGCACCTTCGGACGGACGGGCTGGCAGGTTTCAGAAATTGGCTTCGGCGCCTGGGGCATCGGCGGCGGCCAGTGGGGCGGCGCTGACGAGGCCGAGTCGATGCGGACGCTCCACGCGGCCATCGATGCGGGCATCAATTTCTTTGACACGGCCGACGTCTACGGCGACGGCCTCTCCGAGCGGCTCATCGCCCGGCTGCGGCGAGAGCGGAGCGAACCGTTTTACGCGGCCACGAAGGCGGGCCGGCGGCTTCCGGCGCAGACCGTGGCCGGCTACTCCCGGCAGAACCTCACGGCCTTCGTCGATCGCAGCCTCGCAAACCTCGGCGTCGAGCGGCTCGATCTGCTCCAGCTCCACTGCCCGCCCACCGACGTCTACTACCGGCCCGAAGTGTTCGGCATCCTCGACGACCTCGTGGCCGCCGGCAAGATCCACTTCTACGGCGTGAGCGTGGAGAAGGTGGAGGAGGCGCTCAAGGCGATCGAGTATCCGCACGTGCAGAGCGTGCAGATCATCTTCAACGCGTTTCGGCTGCGTCCGTCGGAGCTGTTCTTCGAGCAGGCGCAGCGGCGGAACGTCGCCGTGATCGCCCGGGTGCCGCTGGCCAGCGGCCTGCTCTCGGGCAGGTTCACCCGACTCACGGAGTTTCCAACGGATGACCATCGCGCGTTCAACCGCGAGGGCGCGATGTTCGACCGGGGCGAGACCTTCTCCGGCGTCGACTACGAAACCGGGCTCGAGGCCGTGCAGCGGCTCAAGGCACTCGTGCCTCCCGGGGCCACGCTGGCCCAGTTCGCCCTGCGCTGGATTCTCTCCTTCGAGGCCGTCTCCTGCGTGATCCCCGGTGCGCGGCGGCCGGAGCAGGTGCTCGACAACGCCCGCGCGGCCGATCTTGCCCCACTCGACGGCCACACGCTGGCGGCGGTGCAGGAGATTTACGACGCCGCGATCCGTCCGCTCGTGCACGACCGCTGGTGACGATGGAGACCACCGACATTCTCGTCGTGGGAGCGGGCGCGGCCGGCCTGTTCGCGGCCACCTGGGCGGGCCGCGCGGCCCAGGCTGCCACGTCGGGCGCTGCGCCGCCGCGGATTCTCGTTGTGGACGGCGCCCGGAAGCTCGGCGCGAAGATCCTGGTGGCGGGCGGCGGCCGCTGCAACGTCACGCACCACGTGGTGAGCGAGGCCGACTACGCCGGCAGTTCGCCGGCCGCCATCCGCAAGGTGCTCCGGCGGTTTCCCGCGGCCGACACGATCCGCTTCTTCGAGGAGGCGGGCGTCGCCCTCAAGCAAGAAGACACCGGCAAGCTCTTTCCCGTCACCGATTCGGCCCGCACGGTGCTCGAGGCCCTGATCGCCGAGGCGACGCGGGCCGGCGCCGAGATCCGCCATCCCGCCCGTGTGACGGCGATCGCGGCGACTCCGGACGGTTTCGCCGTCACGACCGACGCCGGCATGATCGACGCCCGTCGGGTGATTCTCTGCACGGGCGGCAAGTCGCTGCCGAAGTCGGGCTCCGATGGCGGCGGCTTCGCGCTGGCGCAGAGCCTCGGCCATTCGCTCGCCGAGCCGCTCGTGCCGGCGCTCGTGCCGCTCGTGCTCGCCACCGGCCACTGGATCACGGGGCTCTCCGGCCTCACGCTCCCCACCAGCGTCACGCTCTCCTCGGCCACCGGCAAGCGGCTCGTCTCGTTCACCGGCAGCACGCTCTGCACCCACGTGGGACTCTCCGGACCGGCGATCCTCGACGTCAGCCGCCACTGGCTCATCGCCCGCCACGCCGATCCGGGCGTGACGCTCGCCCTCAACTGGCTGCCCGGCATCTCGACCGACGACTGCGACCGCCTGCTCGTGGAGGGACAACGCCGCGGCGCGGTCGCCGTCCTCCGCGACACGATCCCCGACCGGCTGGCCCGCACGCTCTGCGAGCTCGCCGGCGCACCGCCAACGGGCGACGTGCCCCGCGAGGCGAGGCGGCGACTGGCGACGGTCGCCACGGCCACGCCGCTGCCCGTGACGGGCGACCGCGGCTTCGCGGTGGCGGAGGCCACGGCCGGCGGCGTGCCGCTCGCCGAGGTGCGGCTGGAGACGATGGAGAGCCGGATCCGCCCCGGCCTCTTCTTCGCCGGCGAGGTGCTCGACGTCGACGGCCGCATCGGCGGCTTCAATTTCCAGTGGGCCTGGGCGAGCGGCTTCGTCGCCGGTTCCGCCGCCGCTACCGGGCGAAGCCCACGAAGAAGCTGAAGAGCTGCTTGCTGTCGTAGGGGGCGTAGACCACCGGGAAGGCGAAGTCGAGCGCGATCGGCGCCGGGCCCATCGCCGGGAGCGTGATCCGCATGCCCACACCCGGCGACACGCGGAAGTTCTTGATCGACACGTTCGACTCGACGGTACCGAAGTCGGTGAACACCACGCCGCGGAGCGTGTCGTCGGCCGTGATCGGAAAGAGATACTCGACCGTGTTGAGCCACTCGAACGGACCGCCCACGATCGCCAACTGGCCGCCGGGGCCGGCCTGCCGCGGGCTCGCTCCACGGAACACGAAACCGCGAAGGGTGTTGTAGCCGCCCGCGAAGAAGTTGTCGTAGGCGGGGGTGTCGGGGCCGCTCATGCCGAGCACCGATCCGACCGAGAGCACATGGCGGCCCGAGCCGTCGGGCCGTTCGTTGAGCAGGAAGTATTGCCGCCCCTCGAAGATGCCGCGCGGATAGACGAACGTGCCGATCACCTGCTCGAACTCGAACGTGGCCAGGTGGCCCTGCGTCGGCATGAACGGGCTGTCGCGGGTGTCGTGGACGATGCCGCCCGAGAAGCCGTAGACGGAGTTGGTGCCGAGCATGTTCACGACGTCGGGGGCGAGCACCCGCGGGTTGAACACATCGACGCTCTCACCGCGGAAACCGGCGTTGACGGAGAGGTCGGGGGCGAACTGAAACTGATAGCCGAGTCCGACGCGGCCACCCGTGCGGGCTTCCGCCCAGTCGTAGAAGTACCGGGTGTAGTAGGAGGCCGAGAGCGAAAGGCCGATCCGCGTGTCGAAGAGGTAGGGCTCCTGGAACGTCGCCATGTACCGCTGCAGCTGTGTGCCCGGCGAGGCCTCGAGCCGGAACCGTTGACCGGCGCCGCGGAAGGCGGTGCCATTCCGGATGTCGTCCCAGCTCCGCGGCAGCCGGAGGATGTCGAAGTTCTGCTCGTCGATGACGATGTTGCCCACGAGGCCGGCGTTGGAGTTGACGCCCGCACCGATCATGAGCCGTCCGGTCTGCGTCTCCTCGGCATCGACGTCGACGATCACGTAGGGCTCGTTGCCCGGATAGACCTGTTGCGGACCGCCGAAGTCGGGCACCATGCCCGGCTGCTGAAAGGCTCCCGGCTGGTTGGGATCCTGGCCGCTGAAGGGCACCGCCGCCGGAAAGCCCGCGGCGGGCCCGGCCGGAAACCCGGGCTGCTGCATCTGCTGCTGCACGGTGTAGACCGGCGGCTGGCCCGGCATCCCCACGGCGGGCTGCGCCGGGGGAGGGGCGACCATCCGCGAGTAGTCGATCGCCTCGGGGCCCGTGGGCGCCAGCGGCCGACCGCCCCACGGCTGGGCCACCGCCGCCGGGTACTGTTGCGGGCTCTGACCTCGCCACACCGGCTGCCCGGCCACGGGCCGCGGCGGCTGGCTCGCCGCGGGCACAGCCACGGCCGGAGCCTGCGGTGCGGCGGGCGCCGCGAGCGTGCCGGCAGCCTCGTTCCACTCGCCCTCGATCACGAGGTCGATCACCTCGTCGTGTGCGGCGTCGTCGGGGCTCTGCCCGCGGAACCCGGGCCGCTGGCCCGAGGGCGGCGTCGATCGGGCCGGCTCCTCGGCGACCCGTGTGCCCATGTCGTCGGCCTTCGAGAAGACGATCTTGGGCCCCTCGCCCTTGGCCGCATCGGCCAGGAACAGGCTGCTCGACTTCAGCCGCCGCTCGTCCTCGCGGAGCTTGCGGAGGTCGAGGATGTCGCCGGGCCGCAGCGAGAGGCGGTTGAGCACGGTGCTGTGCCGCGTGTGCGGATGATCGCCGCGGATCCGCACGTTGATCTTGCCCACGCGATACCGCTGCCCCTCTTCGACGTTGTAGACGAGGTCGAGCTGGCCCGGTGTCTCGAGGAAGCGCGGATCGGCACGCACGTCGGCGAACACGAACCCGCGGCCGCCGTAGATGTCGCGGATCAGGTTGAGATCGGAATCCATCTTCGACTGGTTGAAGTGCTCGCCCCCCTTGAGCTTGATGTCGCGCTCGAGGAACTCCGACTTGAACTTGCTGTTGCCGATGAACGACACGTTGCGGACGGTGTACCGCGGCCCCTCGTTGATCACGAACGTCAGCGCGGTCCAATCGCGATTGCCCTCGTGCACCACCTCCACCTCGCGGCTCACCTTCGCCTGGAAGAAGCCGAGGCTGCGGTAGTAAGCCGTGAGCGTTTCCACGTCCTGATCGACCACCTCGCGGTCGATGTCGCCGCCGATCAGCCAGAAGATGCCGGGCTTCGACTTGATCTGCGTCAGCAGCCGGGCATCGCTGGCGATCGTGTTGCCCACGAAGCTCGTCCAGAGCGCCTTCCGCCGCTGCCCCTCGTCGATGAGAAACACGGCGCCCTTGTCCCCCGGCTTGCTCCCCTCGACGGTGGTCACCCGGGCGGCGTCGTAGCCCTTCTCATGGTAGTAGGACTCGATCCGGCGGCGGGCCTCCTCGACGACGTAGGGATCCATCGAGTCGCCGACGTCGATCTCGCTCTTCTTCTTGAGCGTGCGGCTGGTGACCGAGCGATTGCCGATGTACTTCACGTAGCGAAGCATCGGCCGCTCGACCACCTGGAAGATCACGACCACGCCCTCGGGCATCCGCACGTACTTCGGATGCACATCGACGAACTTCCGCGACCGATGCAGCGTGCGGACGTCCTCCTCGATCGCCTGCGGATCGAAGATCTGGCCGGCGCGGGTGATGAGCTTGGGGAGCTTCGAGGCCTCGGTGGCATAGTTGCCCTCGATCCGCACCTCGATGATCCGGTCGGCGGGATTGCCGGCCGCAGCCTGGGGCTCCGGCTCGACCGGCGGCAGGGCCGTCGGTGCGGCGGCCTCCGGCGGGAACTGCCCGTGGACCGTCCCTCCCGCGAGCAGGCAGGCGCAGGCCACTGCCGACCAGAGCGGCGCGAACACGGCCGGGCGAACGCAGGGCGAAACGCGGAGGTGCATCAAGTGCGGCACTGCAGAGGGGGAATCGGCGAAGCCGCGGAGAAATAGCGGAGTCCCGGGCCGCGTCACAAGCCGAAAAGTGTCGCCTGACGGGCGTCTTGCCCAGACTGCGATTCTTGACTGGGCCGCTCAAACCGCGGTACCGTTGCAGGTGCGGTCGTCAGTGTGCCCGCGATGCAACCGCAGCCCGTCGTTGCAGCGGCTCCGCACCCTCATCCGATTTTACGGCTGCCCCGCCGGCCCGATTCATGCCGCCGATGGTCATCGATCTGCGTCGCACCGAGGACGCCCGCGACGTCGTCCATCGGGCGGTGCAGGCGCTGGCCGAGGGGCGTGTTGTCGCGTTCCCCACCGAAACCGACTACGTGGTCGCGACGGCGGCCCGGGCCGCCGGCGCGGCCGAACGCATCCGCGGACTGGCCGCGGCCCATCCCGACGAGCCGCCCCTCACGCTCGCGCTCAAGAGCGCCGACGAGGTGCTCGACTGGGCGCCGGCGATGCCTCCGATCGGCAGGCGGCTGTCGCGGCGGTGCTGGCCCGGACCGGTGTCGATGGTCGTGCCCGACGACCACGCCGAGAGCCTGGTGTTTCGGCTGCCGGAGTCAACGCGGCAGGCGGTGGTGGCCGCGGGCAAGCTGCGGCTGCGAATTCCCGGGCATGCGATGCTGGCCGAATGCATGAAGATGCTCGCCGGCCCCGTGCTCCTGGCCGAGCCGGGCGATGCTCCCGCGGTGACGGCGGCGGAGCTGATGGCCAGGGCCGATGGAGCGGTCGACCTCGTGCTCGACGACGGCCGCACCCGCTATGCCCAGCCGGTCTCGACGATCGCCGTGGAAGGCAATTGGTTTCGAGTCGTGCGGCCGGGCATCGTGGCGGAGGAGACGGTCCGCAGGCTCGCGAGCCTGATGGTGCTCTTCGTCTGCACGGGCAACACCTGCCGCAGCCCGATGGCGGAGGCGGTGTTTCGGCGGCTCGTGGCGGAGCGGCTCGGCTGCCGCGCCGACGAGGTCGATCAGCGCGGTGTCGTGGTGGCGAGCGCGGGCCTGGCAGCCTGGGGAGGCGGGTCCGCCAGCGCCAATGCCGTCGAGGCCGCGGCCGAACTCGGGGGCGACTTGGGCGGCCACGAGAGCCAGCCCCTCACGGAGGCGCTGGTGCGGCAGGCTGACGTGATCCTCACGATGACGGCGGCCCACCGCGATGCGATTCTGGGCCAGTTTCCCGAGGCTGGAGGCCGGGTGGCGATGCTGTCGCCCGATCGCCGCGACGTGATCGATCCCATCGGCGGCCCCCTGGAGACCTACCGAAAATGCGCCCGGCAGATTCACGGGCATCTGGTGGCGAGAATGGATACACTGAGAGCCGAGTTCCCGCGGCCTTGAGCGGGCGGTTTCGACCTCGTGTCACGGAGTGTTTCGTCCATCATGCGGATTGCAATCGGCAGTGATCATCGGGGAGTGGCGGCGCGGCAGCGGCTCATGGGGCTGCTCCAGAGGCTCGGCCACGAGATCATCGACTGCGGTTCGCACGGCGAGGACGCGGTCGACTATCCCGACATCGCAGCCGACGTGGCCCGCCGCGTGAGCGAGGGCACGGTCGACCGGGGCATCCTGCTCTGCTGCACGGGTGTCGGCATGGCGATCGCGGCCAACAAACTGCCGGGCGTGCGGGCAGCCACCTGCCACGACGAGGTGACGGCGGAGATGAGCCGGCGGCACAACGACCTCAACGTGCTTTGTCTCTCCGCCGAGATGATCGGCCCAGAGGTGCAGGACAAGCTCATCCAGACTTGGCTCACCACCCAGTTCGAGGGAGGCCGCCACGCCCGCCGTGTGGCCAAGATCGCCGCCCTCGAGCCCGACTGCCAAGACGCGACGTAGTCCCAGGCGGCCCCCGGGCCGCCGGACCGGGCAGGCTGGCGATGCATGGGGGTTTTCGCAAAGCGGGCGAAGCCACGGAAACTCGGCGCGTCGTAGCGGTCGTGCCGGCCAGCGGGGCAAAAAACCGGGGATTTCGGCCGGCGGATTCGTTGAACCGTGCGGAGGGCTGGGTATCGTCGATTCCGTGAACCCGCGGCTCGGAGCAGGTGCTCCGCGCCGGTTTTCTCCTGGAAGAGTCACGGCATGCCCCTCGCTCACCACCCGGATCCGGAAGAAGTCGATTGCCTGCTCCGCAACGCCGAGTTGCGGGATGCCATCGAGCCCTACCTCGACGAGTCGATCTGGGAGATCGACTTTCGATCGCTGCCGACGGCGGCCGAAAACCGGTTCCTCGAATCGATGCTGGCCTGGGAGCTGGCGCCGCTGGTGCCCGTGGCCCGCTGGTTCGATCCGCCGCTGGCCATGCAACCGGCCTGCACGCTCGACGACGAGCAGGTGCGGGAGCGGCTCTGGGAGGTGATCGATCGGCTCTACGAGAAGCGGATCGTGCTCGACTTCACCGATCATCTCTCTGACCGCGAGCTCTACGCGCTCATTCGCCGCGACATCCTGCCCGCGCCACTGAAGCAGGTCGATCTTCCCGACAACTTCACCCACTGGGATTGCAGCTCAGCCGGCGACGACGACGCTTCCGTGTGGCTGATGTACTACGCCAGCGACGATGAACGGGAGGAGTGGAGGCTGGAGGAGGGCCGCGACCCACCGCCGCGGCTCGTGCCCCCGTTTCCGCGGGCGATGCCGGCCGCTCCGGCCTGACCGGGCTCTTCCTGTAGGTCCGTCACGGAGTGACGGACAGCCCGTTGCGGAGCAACGGGCCTGCGGCGAACCGCTCGCCGGTCGTGTCGAAAGATTCCCCGCCCGACACGGGGCGCGCGTTTCCGCTCCGCCGGCTCGCCGCGTATCCTTCCAGCGTCCCGAGTCTCGTGCTGAAAGGTGCCACTATGGTTCGCTCCCGATCCGTTCGCGCCGCGGTCGCCATCGTTTCGCTCGCGGCCTTCGCCCCCGCCGTCCACGCCGCGGATCCCGCCGCCATCCGCGCGGCGATCACCAAGGCGTCGACCTTCCTCGCCGAGAAGGGGCAGGCCGAAGACGGCAGCTTCGCGGCGGAGGTCGGTCCCGCGGTCACGGCGCTCGCGGTGACGAGCCTCGTGCGCTCGGGCTCACCCGCCGACGCGCCGGCCGTGAAGAAGGGGCTCGCCTACCTGCTCTCGTTTCGTCAGCCCGACGGCGGCATCTACCAGCCCGGCTCGCCGGTCGCCAACTACGAGACGTCGATCGCCCTTTTGGCGCTGGCCGCCTGCAACGGCGGCGGCGCCTATACCGACGCGATCAAGGGAGCCGAGGCGTACGTTCGCAATCTCCAGTGGGACGGCGGCGAGGGCAAGGAACAGGCCGACCCGGCCTTCGGCGGCGCCGGCTACGGCAAGAAGTCGCGGCCCGACCTCTCGAACACGCAGTTCCTGATCGAGGCCCTGCGGACGATCGGCGCCAGCGAGAACGACCCCGCCATCCAGAAGGCGCTGACGTTCGTCTCGCGCACGCAGAACCTCCCGGGCCCCGACAACCCGATGCCGTTCCCCGAGAAGAACCCCGACGGCGGCTTCTACTACACGCCTGCCGCCGGCGGCGAGAGCCAGGCCGGCACGCTGCCCAACGGCGGCCTGCGGAGCTACGGCTCGATGACCTACGCTGGCCTGAAGAGCATGATCTTCGCGGGCCTGAAGCCCGACGATCCCCGCGTGAAGGCGGCGACGGAGTGGCTGCGGAAGCACTACACGTTCGCCGAGAACCCGGGGATGGGGCAGGCGGGCCTCTACTACTACTTCCACACGGCCGCCAAGTCGCTCGACGTGCTCGGCGCAGACACGTTCACGGATGCCGAGGGAACGGTGCACGACTGGCGGTCGGAGCTGTCCGACGTGCTCCTGGCCAAACAGAATCCCGACGGCTCGTGGACCAACGAGAACCCACGTTGGATGGAGGACAACCCGACGCTCGTGACGAGCTACGCCCTCCTCGCCCTCGCCTACTGCCTGCCGTAGCCCCCGTCAGTCGGTCAGATCGAAGAGTCGCTTGAGGGCGTCGAGCAGGCCGTGCGGCGGGCCGGCGCGGCTCTCGCTGCGGAGCGATGCCAGCGGCGGATGCAGGAGCTTGGCGGCGTAGCGCTCGAACGCCTGCCGGATCTCCCCTCGCTGGGAATCGTCGAGGCCGGGAAGCCGGCGGAAGAGCCGGTCGAGTTCCGCTTCGCCCGTCTCGCTCCATCCGGCCCGCAGTTGCTCGATCACGGGCGCCGTCGAGCGATGATGGAGATCGCCCATGAAGCGGCGGGTCTCCTCCTCGATGATCGCCCAGGCCGCCGGCATCTGTTGCTGGCGGCTCTTGCGGTTGGCATCGCAGGCGGCGACCAGGTCGTCGACGGAGTAGAGCCAGACGCCGGGCCGGTCGCCGATCCGCGGATCGAAGTCGCGAGGCACTGCAAGGTCGAGCACCACGAGCGGCCGGCCTTCGCGTCGCAATTCGACATTCCGGAAGGCGTCGAGCGTCACGACTGGCTCCGTCGCGCCCGTCGTGCTGACGACGAGATCGGCGGCGGCGATTTCCGCCACGAGCTCGTCGAATCGGCCGGGCCGGCCGCCGAGCCGTGCGGCCAGTTCCACCGCCCGACCGGCCGTGCGGTTGACCACCGTCACGTCGCGGGCCCCCGCCTCGCGCAGATACCGGAGCGTTTCGGCAGCCATCTTGCCGGCGCCGAGCAGGAGCACCTGCTTGTCGTCGAACCGCTCGAACACCGCGCTGGCGAAGTCGGCCACAGCCACGCTCGGGATCGACACCCGCTCGCGACCGAGCGCCGTCTCCGTGGCCACACGCTTCGCGGTGCGGAGCGCCGCCTGGAACATTCCACCGGTGAGCGGACCAGCCGTGCGGCTGTCTTGGGCCAAGGCCCAGGCCTGCTTCACCTGGGCGAGGATCTGCGGCTCGCCCAGCACCATGCTGTCGAGCCCCGACGCCACGGTGAAGAGGTGCCGGGCCACGCCCTCGTCGTGCTGCCGCGCGAGCACGGGCCCCAGCTGCACCGCCTCGATACCGCGGCACTCCGCCAGAAAGGCGACGAGCTGATCGGCCGGCGGTGGCTCGGCCCCGGTCTCACCCGCGGCGTAGAACTCGACGCGGTTGCAGGTGGAGAGGAGCACCCCCTCGCGGCCCGGAAACCGATCGCGAAACCGCGTCAGGGCCGCAGCAGCCTGCTCGGCCGAGAAGGCGAGCCGCTCGCGCAGGTCGAGCGGCACGGTGCGATGCGTTCCACCGACGAGCGCGAGTGTCATGGGGCGGCCTCGCGCGACGCGGCAGCCGGCTCATCCCGTCCGGCCGGCGGCATGCCGTGACGGGTGGTGCCGAAGAGTCCCCAGACGATAGACAGCGTGAGCATGACGAGACTGGCGAGCGAGAGCCAGGCGGTGAGCCTCGCGGCATCGGGCCGCTTCCGGGCCGCATACACCAGGGCATCGGCGATGATGAGCCAGGCCACGAGGGCCCCCATGCGGAGCACGACGGGATCGGTCCAGGGCACCGTTTCGAGCAGGCCCCGCTGGCGGTTCACCGCATTGAGCACGATGCCCGACGCGAAGCCCGCGGTGGCGGTCCAGGCCGCGACGGCGATCGTGCGGCTCGTGACGTTGGCCAGCCGCTCGAGACTCGGCATCCGAAAGCCCTGCAGTGGCGGCTGTTTGCGGTGCAGCCGCCCAGCCTGGATCAGCCACATGATTCCGGCCACGGCGCCGAGGGCCACGGCCACGCTCGCAGCGAGATTGAACAGCCCGTGAATCGCGCCCCAGATCTGCGTGGCCGGGCTCTGCGGGAAGGGCTCCTGGCTGGAGAGCTGCGCGGCGCCGATCAGCAGCAGCACCACGGGCAGCAGAAACAGACCGATGGGCGTCCGGGGCAGGGTGAGCGTGAGCCACAGGGATCCCGCCGCCAGCAGCCAGGCTGCGAGCAGGTACCAGTCGAACGGGCTCGAGAGCGGCAACGCCGCCGCGTTGACGGCCCGCCAGCCGAGGAACAGCGTCTGCGCGACGAGACCGGCCGCCGCGAAGCCGACGAGCGCCGCACCACGCACGCCGGAGCGAAAGGCCAGCCGCGAGACCTCGCAGGCCAGCGCGACGGCGTAGCTCGCCGCGAAGCAGACGACCGAGATACCGGAGATGAATTCGAGCATGGGGGTGGTGCCGGGCCGCGGGCGATCTCGATCATTCTAGTTTGAATTGCGTCCCTGCCGATGCCCCCGCCGCCACGTATACTCGGTGGCGATGAATGCCTTCCCCACGCCCCCCGCATCACCTGCCCCGTCCGACCGCTACGGCCACTCGCTCATGATGCGAGCCTGCCGCCTGGAGCCCGTGGAGCGGACACCGGTGTGGCTGATGCGGCAGGCGGGCCGCTACCTGCCGGAATACCGGGCCGTGCGGGAGAAGGTGGGGTTCATGGAACTCTGCAAGAGCCCGCGGCTCTCGGCGGAGGTGATGCTCGCCACGGTGCAGCGGCTGGGAGTGGATGCCGCGATCATCTTCAGTGATCTCCTGCCGATCCTCGAGCCCATGGGGCTCGACCTCGAGTTCGCGGCAGGCGAAGGGCCGGTGATCCACAACCCGGTCCGCGAGGCGGCCGACGTCGATCGCGTTCACGAACTCGACGACATGGGCCGGCTCGGCTACGTGATGGACGTGGTGCGGGCGACGCGGGCCGGGCTCGACGACTCGATCCCCGTGATCGGCTTCGCCGGCGCCCCCTTCACGCTGGCCGGCTACTGCATCGAAGGGGGCACGAGCAAGGCCTGGCTCCATACGAAGTCGCTCATGTACCGCCACGAGTCGGCCTGGCACGATCTGATGGCGCGGATCGCCCGGGCCGTCAGCGGCTACCTCGTGGCCCAGCTCGACGCGGGCGCGCAGATCGTGCAGCTCTTCGACAGCTGGGTCGGCTGCCTCGGCCCCGAGGACTACCGCCGGTATGTCCTGCCCCACAGCCGTGCGGCCATGGCCGAGGCGGCGAAGCGGGCGCCGGTGATCCACTTCGCAACCGGCAATCCCGCGCTCCTGCCGCTGTTGCGGGAAGCCGGCGGATCGGTGATCGGCATCGACTGGCGGATCGATCTCGACGCGGCCTGGAACCTCGTGGGCCACGATCGGGCCGTGCAGGGCAACCTCGAGCCGGCCGTGCTGCTGGCCGATCGCGATACGGTGCACAGGCGGACCCGGGCGGTGCTCGACCGCGCCGCCGGCCGTCCCGGCCACATCTTCAACCTCGGCCACGGCGTGCTGCCGCAGACGCCGGTGGAGAACGTGCTCGAGCTGATCGCCACCGTCAAAGGGGCGTGACACGCCGCCGCGCGTGGCCGGCCCTCGCCAAGGTGGGCCGCGGCGGGCTACGATAGCGCGTTGCGCTTCCGGGCGTCCTCGGTTCGTCGTGGGCTGCGCAATGGCCACCGTTCTCCGCGCACCAACGACTGAATGAAGACTCTCGAACAACGCCTCTTCCATCTCTTCAAGCCGACCCAGGTCACCCTCGCCCGGACGCTCGCCCCGGTGAAGGCCCGCTGCCCGCGGGTGGGACAGGTGGAGGCCACGGTTACCGATGAATCGGGCACCGCCCAGGAGGTGCTGCTCGAACTCTCGGCCCATCGCCGCGGCGGCATGACGCTGGAGGCGCGATGCACCTCGGCCGCCGGACGGACGGGCCGGCCCTGCCCCGTGCTCGCGGCGGTGCTGCTGGAGGTCGATCGACGCGGCCTGCTCTCGGGTATCCACGATCAGACGCCGGTGGCGCTCGAGATCGTGGCCGACGAGGCGGCCGCGGCGGATGGCGAGATCGCTGCGGCCGATTCCGAGCCGGAGGACGACGAATCGACCCCGTCCCGTGGCGGCAGGCAGCTCTCCGTCGGCCGTCACGAGCCGCGGCCGCGGGTGGAGATTCCACGGCGCGGCACGCAGCGGCTGCCGGCCTGGGCGGTGGAGCTCGAAGACCGGCGGCGGCTCGTCGAGCCGGCCGTGCGGTCGGCGGCGTTGGCGATTCCCGATGCCCGGCGGACGGGGGGCGCGCTCGTCTTCCTCTTCGACCTCACCGCCTCCGCCGAGGCCCGCACGGCGGTGCTCGTGCCCTGCCGGATGCAGCTCGACGTGGCGGGCAACGCCACCGGACGGCCGCGGCCCATCGTCCTCGGTCCCGGCCATGTGGAGCTCGAGGATCTCGAGCCGCAGGAGCAGGACATCGTCGAGCGGCTCATTGGGGCGGTGGGCATCGGCGAGCAGGCGATGCCCGCGCCGCTCGACCGCCGCGGCATCGCCAAGATCGTTGTCAGCCCGCGGTCTGCCGCCGCCCATCTCGGGATGCTCTGCGAGCTTGGCCGGCTCGTGCTCCAGCCCGAGCCGCGGCGTGCCCCCGACACGATCGTGCCGCTGACGTGGGACGGCGGCCGTCCGTGGGAGTTCGCCTTCGTGCTCGAGCCCGACGACGACGACCTGCGGCCGGCCCGCGGCGACCGCAACGGCGATGATGCCGACGCCGCTCGGCCGCGGCCGGCCCGCGCGACGCTGCGTGGCATGCTCGTACGGGGCAGCCAGCGGAAGGAGCTGAAGGAGCCCCGGGCCGTTCTCCGCACCGGCCTCGTCGTGTTCGCCGACCGGATCGCCCGGCTCGTCGTGCCGGAAGACGGCTTCTCCGTGGGCACCGCCGGATGGGTCGAGCAGTTCGAACGCCGCGGACCGATCGAGCTGGCTGCCGCACACACCGACGGGCTCGTGGCCCAGGTGGCGGCGTTGGCCGACGTGCCACGGCTCGTGCTGCCGGCCTGGACGGGCTGGCGGATCGAGTCGGGGGCACCGCAGCCGAGGCTGGTGCTCGACGACTCGCCCGCGATCGATCTCGACGAGGAGTCCGCCGAGGAACCCCGCGTGCGCCGCCGGGCCGCGCCCAGGGTGCAACTCGCGGGCCGGATCTGGTTCGACTACGCCGGCATCCTGATCGCGGCCGACGACCCGGCCGGCGGTGCCGCCGACACGGATCGGCGGATCTTCGTCCGTCGCGATCGGGCCGCCGAGCGGGCGGCGCTGGCCGTCCTGCCGCGGCATGGCGCCACGCAGGCCCGCGCCGCCGACGATTCCGATCCGCTCACGCACCATGTCCACATCCCGCGCAACCGGCTCGACGCCTCCGTCTCGCAGCTGGCTGCGGCCGGCTGGACGATCGAGGTCGCCGGCCGCCGCTACCGCCCTGCCGGCAGCGTGGCCTGGAACGTCACCAGCGGGATCGACTGGTTCGAGCTCTCCGCGACGGTCGACTTCGGTGGCGTGACGGCCGACATGCCCGTGCTGCTCGAGGCCCTCGCTCGCGGCAGCCGCTCGATCGAGCTCTCCGACGGCTCGCTCGGCATCCTTCCCGACTCGCTGGCGGCCCAGTTCGAGCCGATGGTGGCCCTGGCTCAGAAACACGACGGCCGGCTCCGGTACGGGCGGATTCAGGTGGCGTTGCTCGATGCGCTGCTCGCCGGCCAGCCGCAGTCGCACGTGGACGAGGCGTTCGAGCGGATCCGGGAGGAACTCGCTCGGGGCGAACGGCCGGAGGCGGAAGACGAGCCCGCCGGCTTCCAGGGCACGCTCCGCCACTACCAGCGCGAGGGCCTCGGCTGGCTGTCGTTTCTCGAGCGGATGGGGCTCGGGGGCTGCCTGGCCGACGACATGGGCCTCGGCAAGACGATCCAGGTGCTCGCGATGCTGCTCCGTCGGCAGGGGGAGATTCGCGAGGCGGGAATCGCTCATAGGCCGTCGCTCGTCGTCGTGCCCAAAAGCCTCGTCTTCAACTGGATCGAGGAGGCCAAGAAGTTCGCGCCGACCCTGCGGGTGGCCAACTTCACAGGCAACGCCCGGGCCGAGACGGCGGGCGACCTCACCGCCTGGGACATCGTGGTCACCACCTACGGCACGCTCCGCCGCGACGTCGTGGCCCACCGCGAGGTCGAGTTCGACTACGTCATCCTCGACGAGGCCCAGTCGATCAAGAATGCCGCGAGCCAGGCGGCCAAGGCCTGCCGGCTCCTGCGGGCCCGTCACCGGCTCGCCCTGACGGGCACGCCGGTGGAAAACCACATCGGCGAACTCTGGAGCATCTTCGAGTTCCTGAATCCAGGCCAGCTCGGCAGCGCCTCGCGGCTGCGGAAGTTCCTCGCCGATGGTCGCGGCAGCACGGAGGTGGTGGCCCGCGCGGTGCGGCCCTACCTGCTGCGGCGGACGAAGACCCAGGTGCTCTCCGACCTGCCGGAGAAGACGGAGCAGACCCTGTTCGTCGAACTGGGCGAGGAGCAGCGGAAGGCCTACGACGAGCTGCGGGAGCACTACCGGCTCGAGCTCTCGGGGCGGATCGGCAAGCTCGGCATCGGCCGCTCGCGGATCGCGGTGCTGGAGGCGCTGCTGCGGCTGCGGCAAACCGCCTGCCATCCGGGCCTCGTCGATCCGAAGCGGATCGACGAGCCCGGCGCAAAGATCGAAACCCTGCTCGAGCAGCTCGAGGAGGTGCTCGACGAGGGACACAAGGTGCTCGTGTTCAGCCAGTTCACGAGCTTCCTCGCGATCCTGCGGCGGCGGCTCGACGAGCGGTCCGTGGTCTATGAATACCTCGACGGCCGCACCACCGACCGCCAGGCCCGCGTGGCCCGATTCCAGGAAGACGCCGATTGCAAGCTGTTTCTGGTGAGCCTCAAGGCGGGCGGTCAGGGTCTCAACCTCACCGCCGCCGACTACATCTACATCCTCGACCCCTGGTGGAATCCGGCCGTCGAGGCCCAGGCAGTCGACCGGGCCCACCGCATCGGCCAGACCCGCCGCGTGTTCGCCTATCGGCTCATCGCCCGCGACACTGTGGAGGAGAAGATCGTCGCGCTCCAGGACCGCAAGCGTGAATTGGCCGAGTCGATCGTGCGGGCCGACGAGAGCATGATCGCAAGCCTCACCGCCGAGGACGTCGAGTTGCTGTTCTCGTGAGCGGGGGCGGCTGTCGGTGCAGCGGCGGTGAACCGCCGGCTACCCGCGTTTGTGCGGGCCGCCGCGGGGGCCGAACTTCCGCGGGCCGCGTGGCGGCTTGCCAGGTGGCCCGCCACCCGGCCGGCGTTCAAACCGCGCCGGCTTGCGGTGCTGCGGCCGGCCACGCGGACGGTCGGGGCTCGGTGCGGCGACGTCGTCGGGGCCGTCGCTCGGTGCCGGCGGAGGGGCGAAGTGGTGCAGGATCGCCGCGGCCACCTCGGTGGGCGTGTAGCCCTGCTCCAAGAGCCGTTCCACGAGCAGCGTTTCTCGCGGGAACTCCCCGGCTTCGAGCCGGCCGCGGATGGTCTCGAAGAGCGCGTCGGACCGCCGGCTCTCCACCGCGGCCACGGTGGGCACGTGCTCGCGGCGGATCCGCGTCTTGGTGAACCGCTCGATCGACTGGAGCTTGTAGATGCCCGCCCCGGAGACGAGCGTCACCGCCCGCCCCTTCCGGCCGGCGCGGCCCGTGCGGCCGATGCGATGGACGTAGTCCTCGGCGTCGTACGGCAGGTCGTAGTTGACCACCAGCTCGAGATCGTTGACGTCGATTCCGCGGGCGGCCACGTCGGTGGCGACGAGAAACCGGAAGGCCGCCTTCTTGAAGCTGCCCATCACCCGCGTCCGCTGGGCCTGCGCCATGCCGCCGTGCAGCCGCTCGGCCGAGCAGCCGCGGGCCACGAGCCGGTCGGCTAGTTCCTCCACCATCTGCTGCGTGTTGCAGAAGATCACGCCGCTCTTGACGTCGTAGAAGTCGATCAACCGCGCGAGCGCGTCGAACTTCGCATGATGCCGCACCTCGTAGTAGACCTGATCGACGAGCGGCGATCCGGTGACGACCCGCTGCTCGATCTTCACGGTCTTCGCGTCACGGGAGTGGCCATTCACCAGCTGCCGGATCGGCGGGGAGATCGTGGCCGAGAAGAAGACCGTCTGCCGCTCGGCGGGGGCTGCCGCGAGGATCTTCTCGATGTCCTCGCGGAAGCCCATGTCGAGCATCCGGTCGGCCTCGTCGAGAATCAGGATCCTCACGCCGGCCAGGTCGAGCGTGCCGCGTGCCATGTGGTCGGTGAGCCGCCCGGGCGTGCCCACGACGATGTGGGCGCCCCGCTTCAACTCGGCGAACTGCCGTTCGTAGGCGGCGCCGCCGTAGATCGGCACCGACCGCACGCCCTTCTTGAAGGCCGCCAGCTTGTGAACCTCGTCAGCCACCTGCGTGGCCAGCTCTCGAGTCGGCACGAGGATCAGCGCCTGCGTGCGGGGCTGCGCCGGATCGATCCGCTCGATCGCCGGAATGCAGAAGGCGGCCGTCTTGCCGGAGCCGGTTTCGGACTGGCCGACGACGTCGTGGCCCGCCATCAGAAGCGGGATCGCCGCCGCCTGGATCGGAGACGTCTCCTCGAATCCGAGTTGTGCGACGGCCCGGAGCACTTCGGGCGTGAGGCCGAGTGACTCGAAGGGAACGTGGCCGGGCCGAGGTGAGAGGGCAGCAGGTCCGGGCGCGTCTGGTTTGGTCATTGAGGGCTCGTGACCAACTGTAGGTCACGAACGGTGATCGTGCAAAGCACGTCGCGATTCACTGCGCCGGCTACCTGAGACGAACCGAGAACACGGCCGCGAGCCGGCCGACGCACGTGACCGGAACCATCAGGGAGGCGCGGCGACGCTGCCGTCTTTTCGCCCAGCCAATGCCTTGTGTACCGTCGGATCGATGTCGTACGGGATCGACCTCACGCTGCCATCCGCGAGCGACATGGTCACCCCGCCGGCATGCGGACTGCCGAATGCCTGGGGCCGCGACAGGCCGCGAGTGTCTTGAAGCGGGGCATCGTAGGCCCAACGCAGGTTGTCGTCGGAATAGCCCACGAACAGCGGCGCGGTGTCACCGGCGTCGGTTCCCGCCTCGGTCAGGCCGGCAGCCACGTACTTTTCCCCGAGGAGATAGGTCGCAGACATACCGTCCCGAACGGCGGCCACCCGCACCTCGCTCATGCGAAACACGAGGCCCTCTTGCAGGTCCGGTAGACCGCCGTCGGCGCGGTTGACCTTGGCTGCCACCGAGTCGCGGGCCCACGCATCGCCTGCGTCGAGCGACGACGGACTGGTGACCACGACGGGATCCGAGCACGAGGAGCAAATGCCGACGTGGTCGCCGGAGTGGTTGCCGTGGCCGCCGTTGCCGAACATCGCGGAAATTGAAACGGTCAGCGTGTTTCCCCCTCCCCCTCCGGTCGTGTGACAGATCTGCACCGACTTGCCCGCGATGGCGGGATCGGAGGCGATCGACCTGTAGATCTCGAGCGGCGGGCACGATGCCGACGTGCCGGCATTGGCGGCGTAGTCGGAGCGGGTGGCGACGGGGAGCGAAACGGACACGTCGAGAGCCGCCAGGAACGAGGCGGCCGCCACGGGGAGCGGCGACGACGACCGGCGGCTCGGGCAGGCGAAGAGACTCACCGGCGTGGCCGCGAGGGTCCGATAGCGGGCGACGGCGTCTCCCGTCGTCGCGCCTGCGACGGTTTCCATCAGAGCGGACTCCTCGACGAAAGGCAGGATGGAAAACGTCCAGCCTCCAGGCTGACTCGCGCCGCTCCCGCGGTCCGCGACACCCAGCCAGGCATCCCCCCAGCCGCCGGACGGCAAGTGCCGCATGGACGACTCGTGGTGGAGGACGGCCTTGGTCAGCTGGGCGAGATGATTGCGACACGCCGTGGCCCGCGCCGCCTCACGAGCCGATTGCACGGCCGGCAGGAGCACGGCGAGAAGCGCCGACACGATGCCCACCACGATGATCAATTCGATCAGGGTGAAGCCACCGCCACGGCGGCTGTGAACGGATGTCTGCGTGCCTGCGGGCATGGATGGTTGCGTCCTGCACCCGGGTTCCCCACCGAAGACAAGTGTTTCCCACCGCCGACCCGAAAACAAGCAATCGGCCACCGCCGGCTCCGCAGGGCATGGCTTCGAGGGGGCACGGGAAGTTGCCCCGGCCCCCGGGCGGTGCGTAGAGTTTCCCAGGTGCCGCCATGACGCTTCCCGACAGGTCCGAGGGGCGGACGGCCACCGGTGTGGTGCGGACACCCACCTGGCGAAACTGGTCTCCCGGCCTCGACAACGACGCGGTCACGCTCCGTGACGTGCTCGCCACGCTGCCGGCGGCGCCCCCTGCCGCAATCCCGTGGATCGTGCGGCTGTTCGAGAATCCGCAGGGCTGGCTGCGGCTGCATGGGGCGGTGAACCTTCGCGACCACGACATGATTCACGTGCTGCTGGGCCGCGGGCTGCTCGGCCAGGATGAGGCCTTCGTGATCGGCTTCACGATGGGGAGCACGAAGGCGGTCTCGTGGCTGGAGCGGATGTTTTTCAAGCTCGTCGTATCGCAGCTCTATCCGCACCCCTACCGCATCCCATGGCGGACACTCGCGGCCTATGATCTCGGCTTGGAGGCTGGGCGGGGGATGGGCGTGCCCAATCTGCACCTGTACCTTCGTGAGGAATTGCTCGATCGGCCGCTCGGCGAGACCCGCCGCCGGCTCGGGATCGACACCAGCCGGCTTCGCGAGTTCTACGCGCGGGAGCGAACGGCCCTGCCGGGCACCGCGGCCAGCCTCCGGCTGCCGGCCGACGACGGCCCCATCGACCGACGGCCCGGTCGGACTGCCGCCTGACGCCGACCCGGTCGTGGTTTTCGGGGTCGTCGAGGCGTATCATCGAGTCGCAGGGGCCACGCGAGGATGGATGGCAGCCATGAACGGCACGCGACGGAGGTCATGCCTGCGGCTCGAGCCGTTGGAACGACGGCTGGTTCTCGCGGCTGCGGCGGGTGACCTCCCTGACGGGGGCGACCTGCTCACGGTCGCAGCGGTGGCGCCGCAATACGCGGTGAAGCAGGCCCCGCGGCTGCAGCCGGGCAATGCGCCGCTCATGGGCTATCCGGGCGGCGATCTCGACCGCGTCGATCTCCTCTGGCAGACCATTCCCGCCGGCGCCGGCACGTCGGATTCATTCGTCGTCGACTGGCGGCCGGTCGGCGGCGGAGAGTGGCAGGCGGCCGGGCTCAACACGGCGATCGACACGGGAGTCGAAGGGCGTCTCGTCCATTCCGCCACGATCACGGGTCTGGCCTGGGACGCCGACTACGAGTATCGCGTGCGGCACCTGCGGGCCGCCGACATCGTGACCACGTATCAGCACGCCTTCCACACACGGCTCGCGGCCGGCGACGACGCGTCGTTTTCATTCGTCGCCTACGGTGATTCGGCGAGCGGCAGCGCCGCTGGCTTCCGCACCGTGCAGGCGCGGATCAATCAGGTCGATCCGGCATTCGCGGTGCTGCTGGGCGACAACGTGTATGCGGTGGGATCGCATGCCGAAGCCGACGCGCGGTTCGATCCGCTCGTCAACCCGGAGGCTGCCGCCTGGATGGCGAGCCATGTGGACTGGCTGGGCCTCGGCAACCACGACGTCGCGACGGCCAGCGGCCTGCCGAGCGAGCAGAGCTACTCCGTGCCGATTCCGGTGGCGGGCGTGACGGCCCCCGCCGCCCCGCCCGCGGGAGAGCGGCCCGAGCACAGCTTCTCCTGGGACTACGGCAGCGTGCACTTCGTGACGTTCGACACGAACGCGCTGCATTCGGCCACGCGGCTCGACGGCCTGCTCGACTGGGTCGTCGCCGACCTGTCAGCCTCGACGGCCCGCTGGAAGATCGTCTACGGCCACCATCCGCTCGCCGGCGTGCCCGACAAGCCCGAGTCGCCGGCCGGCACCTACTACCAGCAGGTCGTGAACCGGCTGAAGGCCGCCGGCGTCGATCTCTTCATGACGGGCCATTCACACACCTACAGCTGGACCTATCCGCTCACCGGCCAGGTGGACGGCGTGGCGACCTACGAGGACCACGGCGCCGACGACCACTTCCATGCGGGCGTCGGCCTGACGCAGCTGGTGTCGGGAGTGGGCGGTGTGGGGGTGCGGGACGGCGACTACGGCCAGTTTCCCTTCGTGGCCGAGGGCTTCAGCGGATCGACGCCGGTGGCCGCCCGACTGGGATTCTCGCAGATCGACGTCACGGCCGACGCGCTCACCGTGAAGTACGTGGCAGCCGACGATGGCGCGGTGATCGACTCGTTTCGCATCGAGAAGGAGGCCGTGCAGACCGCCTCATTCCAGCAGGGCGTCGGCAGCTACGTCGGCACCACCGACACGATGCTCCGCGAGGACTCCCCCGCGACGTCCCACGCCGCCACGACATCGCTCAAGGTCGATGCCGACAACCCCACGGGCTCCGGCCAGCGCACGCAGGCGCTGCTGCGGTTCGACGCCCTCTTCGGTGACGGGCCGGGCCAGATCCCGGCCAACGCCGTGCTCCGCTCGGCCACGCTCACGCTCCAGGTCACCAACGGTGGCGACACGATGAACCTGCATCGGATGGCGGCCGACTGGTCGCCGACGACGACGTGGAGCTCCCTCGGCCAGGGCATTCAGGCCGACGGGATCGAGGCGGTGGCGTTCGCCGACACCTCCACCGGTCGGTCGGACCCCGGCACGTTCGCCTTCAACGTGCTGGCGAGCCTGCGAGCCTGGCAGGCGGCGCCCGCGGCGAACCGTGGCTGGGCTCTGCTCCCGACCGGCACCGATGGCGTCGATTTCGGTTCCGCCGAGTCCGCGGCCCCTCCGCAGCTGACGGTCACCTACGTCGTGTCGGCCGCGAGTCCTGCCGCGCCGGCGAAGTTCTTCGTGGCCGATGCCGCCACGCGATCGTCGTTCCAGTATGGCGCCGCCGGCGAATCGCTCGGCGAGCGGGCGTATGCCCCCGCCAACGATCGTCCGCGGGGTGTGGCCGCGAGCCCGGACGGCAGCCGGCTCTGGGTGCTCAACGCCGACGGCATGGTGTTCGTCTACGACGCGGGCCTGCGGCTGCAGGGCTCCTGGCGGGCCGATGGCCTCGTGACGCCGACGGGCATCGCCGTGGCCGGCACGTCGGTCTACGTGTGCGACCAGGGCACGCGGATGATTCACGTGTATGACACCGCCGCGGGTCGGCTCACCGGCGGGCAGGCGGCGGCGCGGTCGTTCGCCCTGCGGAGCGGCAACGCCAACCCGCAGGATCTCGCCACCGACGGCCGCACGGCGTGGGTCGTGAATGCCGCGACGAACGACAAGGTGTTCGTGTATCGCGTGTCGTCGGGGGGGTTTCTCGGCAGCTGGCGGCTCGACGGGCGGAACGGTTCGCCGACCGGGATCACGATCGATCCCACCGCCGCGCGGCGCAGCGTGTGGGTGGTGGACGACGTGGCCGACCGCGTGTTCGAGTATCGCGACGGCCGCGGGTTTCGGTCGGGCACCCGCCGGGCCGCGACGACGTTCGCCCTCGCGGCGGCCGACGGCAGCCCGCAGGGCATCGCCGATCCACCGGCGGCATCGCCGCGGGCTCACGCCTTCGCGAGCTTGAGCACTGTCGCGAACTGGGCGGCCGTCACGGGATGGACGGAGAGCCGGCTGCCACGGCGGAGCAGCTCCATCCCGGCCAGAGCCTTCGTGGCCCGCAGTTCTTCGAGCGGAATCTCGCGGGCGAACGCCTCGACGAGCTTGACGTCCACCATCGACCAGATCGGGTTGTCGGCCGATGCCTTCGGGTCGTGGTAGTCGCTCTTCGGATCCTGCGCCGTGGCGTCGGGATAGGCCTCGCGGGCCACCTCGACCACGCCGGCCACGCCCGGAGGATCGGCGTTGGAATGGTAGAACAGGCAGCGGTCACCCTTCTGCATGGCCCGGAGGAAGTTGCGGGCCTGGTAGTTCCGCACGCCCTCCCAGTGCGTCGTCTTCCGCGGTGCCCGGGCGAGGTCGCGGATCGAGAACACGTCGGGTTCGCTTTTGATGAGCCAGTACTGCATGACCGCATCATATCCGAGGCTCTTGGTCGCGGCGGCGCTGGCCGCATGGTCAGGCTTCCCTGCGGGTGTCGCCGAGACGACGACGCTGCGGCGAGCCCCGGGCTGGACGACCCGGTCATTGCTCGCCTCGCCCTTCGCCACGCAGGCGGCGGCCGCGGACGACAGGCGGGTGTATGCGATTTCAAACACCACGGTGGCGAGCTACGACCGCCGCACTGGCCGGCTGCTGGCGACCGCCACGGCCCCGGGCACTGAACACCTCAATAGCGGCTTCGTCCACGACGGCCGGCTCTACTGCGCTCACTCCAACTATCCCGCCACGCCGCCGGAATCCGATATCCGGGTTCTCGATGCCGACACCGGCCGGCTCGAGGTGTTTCATCGGTTCGACGATCCGCCCGGCAGCCTCGTGTGGTGCGTGCTGCGAGATGGCGCCTGGTGGTGCTGCTTCGCCGGTTATGGATCCGACAACGGACGGACTGTGCTCGTGGAATATGCAGCCGGCGGCCTCGACCGCGAGCGCCGCCGATTCACGTTTCCCGACGTCGTGATCGCCGACTGGGACGGCATGAGCGCATCCGGCGGGATCTTCACCGGCAGTGATCTGCTGGTCTCGCACCACCACGCTCCCGTGCTCTATCGGCTGCGGGTGCCCGCCGCGGGCGAGACACTGGAGTTCGTGGAGGCACTGACCTGCCCGTTTCCTGGGCAGGGCTTTGCCGCTGATCCGGTCACGGGTGGGCTGGTGGGCATCGACCGGCCGCGCCGGCGGGTCGTCTTCGCCATACCCGACGCGGAGTAACCGGCTTGCAGCACGGGTGAAACCGCCGTTTCGGCGGTGCCGACGGGCTGCTACTCTCCCCGCCCGTCCTGCGGAGACCCTCGGTCATGCCCAGTCGTTTCATGGCTCGCCGTCGTTTCATGGCTCGTTGCACACGCCTCGGCTGCGCCGGGTTCGTGCTGGCAGCCGTCGTCATCGGGGGTGGACCGGTGCGGTCTGCCGACGAGGAGGGGGACCGCGGTGTCATGCGGGTAGAGACGGTGCTCTTCGGCCACGCCGCCGACACGCCCGCCTCACGGAGCCTCACGCTCTTTCGCGACGGCATCGCCTGGGACTTTCTGGAGCTGCCGGCTGCCTCGGATGGCGACGACCAGGAGCCCCGGATGGAGCTTGTGGAGATCGTGCTGCACGATCCGGCCCGGGAGCGGGTCGTGGTGATCGATCCAAAGCGCAACGTGAAGACGCAGATCGAGCGGGTGCGGCTGGAACGGCTCGGCGTGTCGCTTGCGAAGTGGGCCCGCAGCTCCGATGACCGGCTCATCCGCTGGGCCGGCGGACCCGATTTCGACAGCGGGCTCACCGAGGACGACCGGCTGATCGAGCTGGCCGGGCCGCGGGTGAAGTATGCCGTGACCCATGCGGCCGCCCCTGCCGCGGCGGCGGCGGCCTATCGAGAGTTCGCCGACTCCGCCCTGCTCCTGCGGGCGCTGACGCACCCTGGGGGCGTGCCGCCGTTTCCACGACTGGCCCTCAATCGCCGGATCGAAGAGGCGGGAGGTATTCCGACGGAGGTGACGCTCGAGATCGAGCCCCGACTCGGCCCGCTCGGCGGCCGCACCGAGCGGCTCAAGAGCGTGCACAAACAGCTGCCGCGGCTGCTGTCCTCGGATCTCGACCGCATCGAGACCGCGGAGTCACAGGCTGCCGCAGCGGAGTCCGTCGACCTCGCGGCGTTCGTCGCCGGCGATGCCGTCGATTCCCGAGCCGCGTCCACGTCGCGGTGACTGGGCCGCGAGTCGCCGCCCCGCGGCTCGCGCGATCGTCACAATGCGATTCGCCGGCGCTCTTTCGCCGGCCGGCAAGAAAGTCAGCCCGACCGGACGATGTTTCCTCCGGCTCACATCTTTCCCAACCCCGCGACTCGCGACGGTGGAAGCGCTCGAGGAGGCGGCGCGGGGGGAGGAAGGCGTCTGCGTTGGGCGGACGGTGGCGGCGGGACGCTCGCGGAGGCTGGCCGCGGCGAAGCGTTGACATTTGTACATTATTTTCACTACATTCATTCGCGACACTCATTCAGGAAGAACGGAGGCTCTCGATGCTGGTGTTGTCTCGCAAGCAAAACGAACGGATTCGGGTGGGAGATTCGGTGGTGGTGACCGTGGTCCGCGTCAGTGGCGACAAGGTGCGGATCGGGATCGAGGCGCCGCCGGAGGTGCGAGTGCTGCGCGATGAACTCGAGGACGACGCGGTCGGCACCGTCGTGCTCGACGAGGCTGCGGAACTACCGATTCCGCGGCTGTTCGGGTTCGTGGGCTGATCGCCGTCGGCCCTCATGAGCATGGAATCCACCTCACCCATGCACGATGTGCCGTCGAAGCCGCCGCGCCCGGGGCGGCTTCGACGGCCGGTGGTGGCGGGGGCCGCGGCGCTGGCGATTCTCGGCGGGCTGACCATCGCCGCGATTGCCCCGACCCCGGCCTTCTATCGCGCCCGGTTCGATGCCGGCCTCGGGGCAGGGGATGAGCCGGCGGCGCGACGGCTGATCACGAAGATCGTGGGGCTCCAGGCGGCCGCCACGCGGGCCGGTCCCTGGGAGGCCGCCATCACCGAACAGGAGATCAACGCCTGGCTCGCCATCGATCTGCCACGGAACCACGCGGCGGTCCTTCCTGCGGGCATCGCCGCCCCCCGCGTCGAGTTGGCAGACCACCTGATTCGGCTCGGCATGCGGGTCGGTGCGGGGCCGCTCTCGGCCGTGGTATCGTGTGGCCTCGAGATCAGGCTCCGTGAGGCGAATCAGGTGGAATGCACGGTGACGGACGCGCGAATCGGTGCCGTGCCAGTGCCCCGCGGCCCGCTCCTGCACGCGATCGCCGCACGGCTGGAACCCCTGGGACTCATGGCGGAGATCCGCCGCGGCGACGGCCGCAGCGTGCTCGTGGTAACGCTGCCGGCGGGCGTCGGGCCTGCCGCGCGGCGGTGCACGATCGAGGCCCTGGCCATCACGCCGGGGGAACTGCTCATGGCCGGTGAAACGAAGGAGATACGATGACGACGCTGACGTTTCTGGGTGCCGCGGGGGTGGTGTCTGGCTCGCGGCATCTGATCGACACGGGATCGGCCCGCGTGCTCGTCGACTGCGGACTCTTCCAGGGTGAGAAGGATCTGCGGGAGCGGAACTGGGTGCGGTTTCAGCCGGCGCCCGATTCGATCGACGCCGTCGTGCTCACCCATGGCCACATCGACCACTCGGGCTTTCTGCCGCGGCTGACCCGCGAGGGCTTCCGCGGGCGAATCCACACGGCGCCCCCGACCGCCGACCTGCTCGGCCTGCTGCTCTACGACTCCGCGAAGTGCCAGGCAGAGGACGCCTTCTACGCCAACCGCAAGGGCTA
>Ga0315900_10000705_pt1 | contig 56094 bp, 46 predicted proteins | sample LakEriMetagenome_FD_203521 | JGI IMG/M metagenome (GOLD analysis project Ga0315900, IMG submission 203521) | Freshwater fungal communities from buoy surface, Lake Erie, Ohio, United States - Buoy 12 MA114 | ecosystem: Environmental > Aquatic > Freshwater > Lake > Lake biofilm | place: USA: Lake... | reverse complement strand
CTATTGTAGAATAGAACGGATGTTTTTAAATACATATTAATGATTTCAACAAGATTTTTTAACGATTTTAGGTAAGACGATTATCAAGAAATATCAACTTTTATGTTACTTGTTGTAACCCTCTGTGTATTCGCTTTTAATTACACAACCTATATACGGAAATGGGTTATCAAATCGGTCGAGTGGAATATTACGCATTTTTCGTTCAATAAGTTGGATATCCGTTGAAATGATTATTGGAAAAGCGACTGGGAACATTCCCATTCCGAGTATTGTCTGAAAAATATAGGTGCTATAGAGGACTGGATATTTATTGTCGCGATTTTCCAAGTATGGATAATAGTATAGACCACGAAGAGTTAAGTAGGTCACGGAACCACAGAATATTTTAAATGAACGGGGGATTTGAGACATCGGGACAATTCGAATACAAATGTTCTATAATATGTATTTGAATTGTTATCTTTATGACCTTCGTCGCGATTAGTAACGACGAATGTTTTCGCTGGTTTGCCAACCGACGGAGATAGGATAAGTAGGAACTGCAGTGACGTGTGGGAAATGTTGGACACGTTCGTCTGGTAATTTGACGTTTCCTTGTGGTTGCGATACGCGTTGTTCGACTGGAGTTGGAACACAAGGACGATGGTTATCTTTAATCATCAATCGTGAATCGATATTCATATGGAATTCAGGAATGACTTGTTCTTGTGGGTCTTTGCATAACCATTCCCAACGATTAATACCTGTTCCGCGAAGAGTACATGGCGGATTCATTAAGCGACTTGGTTCGGTAGTTTGGTTACAGTCACGGAAGTGCATCAAGTTTGCATCGGTTGCACGTTCGCCGGGTTTTACATTGGAACAACGACCGGTTACACCTTGACCGCAAGGCATACCAGTATGGTCACAAGTTGAACCAGCACATTCTGGATGGTATAATCTCATTGGGTCTTTTGATGATTTGCGGTTAAGGTTCATTAATTCCGAATCGATATCGATTAACGGAGTATCGCGAACAATCGAACCACCTTGTGATTGAATACGAACAAAAGGAGAAGTTGGATAACAAGGTTCGCAGGAAACGTATGGTTGTCCTAACATATATTGACCGACTTTCATAGATTGTTCTATTTCTCTATTGTATGCCCCTTCGTCATAAGCAAGTTTTGTATAACTCATTCGGTTTGGTATAGTATATGGTTTATATTATACTATAACAATAGAATAATTTAGAGAATCTGCATTTATTTGCGTCCCCATCGTAGGTAATCTTTTCCACACGATTCAATTGGTGGTAATTGAGGAACGACTAATGGCGGATAGGTAATCATCTGACATGATGGAAGATGCATTTTGGTTTCCGAAATAGGTAATTGACGATGTGGGAATTCGTTACTTGGGCACTTGGTTGCAGTGCGTGTTTGACCGCGTAATTCGGTTTCGATATCGACTAAATTGGTCGCATTGTGTGACACAGTTGCACCACCTAAAAGACCGAATTCGTGGCGACATTTACTGCAGTGTTCGTATTTTAATGGATTGACGATGTATCCGAATGGAGTAGTTCCTTCGCGGACTTTGTTTGAATAAGTATCGGCATCTTGTGATAGACGTTGTAATGCAGACATTCGATAGGTGTGTTATGTATTAATATATAATAACTGGAGAATTTCGTTTTGTTTGATACTGAACGTGTTGCGATTATTCCTTTTTCTTCCACATCTTGCCGTCGTAGACATAACCTGCACTTTCTAAATAGTCGATGTTACGAATGACTTGGCGCGAACCTTGACCACCACGAATCCAAGCAGGGTCGCTGTCTTCTGGGATAAGATGTTGTGGATTTTGGATATTTTCGCGTAAGCACGGTAATTGAGGAGTATATTGATGTTCGATATGCATATCACTCAAGTTGTTACAAGCACGACCTTGGAATGTAGATTCACCTGCACGTAAATATGATTCTTCACAAATATTGCCGACACCGCGACCCATGTATGGAACAGTTACGTATGGACGAGTATATAATTGTTGGATTAAGCGTGGATTGGTTTGGTTCTTTGCATTACGTAATTGTGAATCAAGGTCGATGTTACAACCGTTCATCGAAGTCCAACCGTGACCGTCGCGGAATTGAATGACGGGTTGTTCGAGACTGACGTTCTTTGCGTGTGGTGCTTCACATTGACAATCATGGAAGTTTGTCGTGAAATAACGACCAGGACCTTCGGATTGGCGGACACGTGTATCTAAATAGCAATCATCTTCGCGAAGACGAGTTAAGTTGAATAATTGAAAACCTTTGTCGATATAATTTGTGCAATTCGATGATGCAGGTGGTGGATTCATTGTGTAATGTAATTTATATATCAAAGAGATTATATTATAGTCATAGGATATTTTTCTATTCCACATGACGATGCGTCGCGCAATTAGGTGTAGAATTGATTACGATAGTTACTGTCGCGTAATGGATTGTAGATATTGGCATTACATTGAGCACCGTTACCTTCTTTACATGTTGGTGGTGATTTATATAGCCAATTTGCAAACTTATTCTGTTCATTTGGTATGGTTGTGACAGGCATCGTATAAAATTGGCGTTGCGAACTCATACGGTCAAAGATATCTTCGACGTCTCGATAGAGATTATAGTTGAATTTATCGTCGATGTCTTTTTGGAGGCGTTCATTCGGATACGCGTTCAGTTTCGATAATGCTTCGCGATTTGGATTGTCATTGTAGTCCGTCAATAAGACATTCATATATGGATTATCGATGGTCGGTTCGACGATATTCTTTTCGATGCCGTCTTGGATAACGGTAGTGAAACCTTCTTTTCGTTCCTTTTCGAGACGTTTGTCCGATGATAGAAAATAGATGACATAGGTGAATAATAGGGTTCCGAAAAATAAAAAGAGTGGTTTCGTATTCTGTTGATAGAGTGCGACGACGACTGATAGATACAACATGAAACGGACGACCGAATTGAGTTGTTCCGTAACAGTCATATCGCGTGACGGGAAGAATTCCGTCAGGCGGTCTTTACGGAATAATATGGTCACGTCATTGAACCAGAAAGGGTCCCGTTGTTCATATACTTTCATTGTTAAAAGAGAATGTGATTGCGATTGCGACGATTGAGACATCTCACACGATTTACTACACTACAGAGGTATCAAGTTACTTAAGATAATCACAGTTTTTTTCTCGACGGATTGCAATTGCGATTCTTCTCTGAATTTTCAAATAAACGAATGACCCTACTATTTTTTATGATTTTATCTACGTATCGTATTCGTTATGTGTATTTTATGCGACACGCCACCTGATGATATAGATAACGAATCATTGATGATATCTTGTGTGAATATTGACACAATACCTTATTTACCTCATGTTCATACGCTATTCATTGAAGAATGCGACAATCTGTTAAACATACCGCGTCTTCGCAATCTTCGAAAGTTGGATATCATCGATTGTGAAATGTTTCACCGCCTCCCATCATGCAACCGACTGATGGAACTATTTATTTCGAATACATCCATACAATTCCTTCCGTCGATGGGTTCTCTTGAGATACTCGATATACGCCATTGCCAACAATTTAAAACGATAGCAGGAACTATGCCGAATCTGACAACGATGATTGTCATACAATGCGACCAGTTTGTTCTACCTCCACCTGAAAAAGTGCCACTGCTGTTTGAACTCGAGATGAAACGTAGTTATATCGAGACTATACCGAATTATCCATTGTTGAATTTTCTTTCAATTGATAGTATGTATCTCTTATCCGAGATTCCGCAATTCGACAACCTCGAATCACTCATCATCATGGATTGTATGTTAATTGCAAAGATACCCGCAATACCGTTATTGTATAGGTTGTCTATTTATGGAACACATGGATTTCTTGAAATACCGGGTCGCCCATCGGACCTTCCGAATTTAACCATATTGCATATATCGAATTACTGGGTTCGGCATATTCCTGCTTATCCGCGATTACAAAAGGTGCGTTGTCGTAACTGTCCTTATTTACAGGATGTTTCCGGAATGAACTTGATATTACTCGAGATAAACAATTGTCCTCAGGTATCCGCAATGCCGACGACAATCGATGAACTCGAATACTTTGAGTGCGACGAACGTTCGCCCCTGCGTGTATATATGAATTTCTTTATCTCGAATCCCGGAAGGACAACTGAAGAAAAACGACGATATGACCAAAATATGAACAAGTTACATTATCTACAACACAAGTTTCGCGATTATTTATCGAAACGTCGCATCCGCAAGTTCCTATCGCTGTGTTTCTCGGAAAGTTTTTGCGTTAAATTCTGGAATCCTGACGAAATGGGAGGACGATGGTGTATTAACCGTCTGTATCGTTTTTGTAACCAACTATCGGAAATGCGAGGACAAATACATGGACAAATTGATAATTGATAGGATATAGATACAACGTATTCATAAGATGAATAATTTATGAATAGGTTATTATTGAACTAATTGACTAATTGACACGTTCGGGTGGTGCAAATCGTTCGTTTCGATGTGGTCTTTCACGATGTTCGCGGTCGCCTCCTCCATTACTACCGTAACGGTCACTTCGTTCCCCGCGTTCGCCTCGGTCGTATCGTTGTCTTCCATAGTCGCGTTCTGGTCGGTCTCCGCGGTCACCTCCGTAACGATCACGATGACCACCACCTGAACGAACACCGTCCCATCGTTTTTCACCAAATTGACTATTGAATTTTATCTTTTGCTGTTCGCGTTCGAGGTTGTTTGTATGGTTTGTATATAATGCGTCTGTCGGATTTAAAAAGGATAATTCGTTCGAAATAATACTCGTTTGGTTATTGACGCAGTCGTTATTCCATATCTTGACGATACAGAAATTCTTTTTCGGTGAAATAGAGATACCATTTACGGTCATTGCCATATTCGTATCCGCACATATCGTCTCACCTATCATATACATGCACAATTTGAACCAGATGCTTTCTGCATCTTCCTTATTGATTTTGAATGACCATACGCCACCATTTGTATTTTCCGGGTCTTCCCATAGCGGTAAAATTGCGCGTCCATTTTTCTTTCGCATCATAAAAAACATTCCTTCATGAACAAGTGGGAGACATTGGTTCCAAGAATTTCTCAATACAAGGAAATCTTCGATACATGCGAGTTCCAATATATCTTTATAACTTTCTTGTGTCCAAGTCTGGTCCGATGGATTATGATACCACACAACCCATTCACTATGTAATGGATGGCGTTCGGAAGGTTCATTTATATCCACAGATTCCATTTTCTCCGCACCTTCTATTCCGTTACTAATACATGATGTTCCGATTTATATCTTTAATACCTTTTATGGTCGAGATAATAGATTTCCATCTTCTCATGTTCTGCATGTCCATAATGCGGTGTATATAATTGTACTTGATGATAGGATATCGCGCACGATTGAATAATCGCATGGAACTTCGTCGCATTGACACAATCCTGTATAATTGGTTTCACTCGTCGTGTATTCGTGCGTTGTTGGGTGACATACTTTGAAATCACATAGACATGTATTTCCTTAGCGGAACGTGTGTTATTTACATTACCCGATATACCATTGTTTGCATCAATAAAACGAACAACAACCGGTAATTCCATCTGGCATCTCTGTATGTCGTCATCGATGACGTCACTACCCGATAACGGAATCAGTGGTTCGACACTATTTAATACAGTCTGATATGAATTTGGAGACCTTGGGGCATCCGGTCCAGTGTCACGAGTCCCATGAGTGTCAGGAATCTCAATTGGAACTGGATATGGAACTCGAATCGCAAATGATGTATATTGGTCAGTAAATTCGGAGTTTGCAGTCCCGCTGGTGGAATCAAACTGGTGTTCGGCACGTCCGACGACACCTCCAACAATCTGATTACAATAGAACATGAAATTCAACCGGTCTTCATTTATTGTATCGACAACCTCCCTTGAGGTAACCCATATAATACGCGTTGGTTCAGTTGAGTTATGTCCGGACCGATGTTTATCATTTACGTGCATTAGTATCTTTGCAAGTTGGTTATGTAAATTCGGCGGTATCGAGCGAACGCGTCCATTTCCACTCAAGAACGGTATCGTATTCGACACAGTAGATAATTCATCGTCAGTATAGTTTGGAATAAAATAAGTTTCTGCATTATGTATCGGATTAGAACGACAACATGGACACTGTATATCATCACCATTGTGATACCGTGTTTCCCATGTTGCCATTATACATGAGCAATGGTAAATAGATTGACAACACCCGGAGACATATAAGGGTCCGAATAGTTCATCCATACATACGGGACAACTATTTGCTGTTCGATTTTGGATAAGGCGATAGGTGCGCTGACGATTATATGCGATACTGATACGGACGTCATCATCCATTCGACGACCTATCAACTTGTAATAGTTTATTAACATCGTCGTTTCTTTCATCATGGTATCAATCGCAATGTCAAGTGTTGGAAATGTTTTATAATGACGATACAACTGGTTTAATGTCGCGATACCGTCCGTTGTATAGAGGTATCGATTGATGACTGTACGGATAAGACGGTCACACATTGGAGTGTAGAAACGAACATGATTAAATCGTGATATAGCAGATGTCATACGACGGACAATAAAGAATAATACGTCCGTCCAACGATTCACGAATATTCCCGTATTCAAACAATGATACATCTTTTTTCCGTCGGATTCCGATGCCGAGGTCGAGACCGATGCCGAGTCCGAACCCGATTCCGGTAGGTCTGTAGCGTCTTGATATACAAAGTTGAATAGTGTTCGTTGGAATAATGCAGGTATCCATCCGCATGCAAACATGCCGTCCGATACAACTTCCCCTTCATACACCGATAGATTTCGTTTCGTATGAATATACGGTTCTCCGAGTGACCGCGTTATATCCGTTCCAGGATTATTCATAATAAACAATTGGACGTGACGATGAATATTGTGACGATTGAGTTGATTGTCTATATGCGCCTTTGTATAATGCGACATTCGTAAATAAAAGTCATCGACGGTATCAATTTGTTGTAATACCATGTCGTCAACTAATTCAACGGGTTCATCCGCGTCCTCCTCTATGCCGGTAAACTCATAGAGGTCGATATACTCGGATATTAACAAGTCAATGCCCTTCCGGAGAATACCGTCTTCATATAACTTTGACGATGTATAGTTGCCGATATATTTCATGTGGTCTAACGTCGTAAAATGACATTCGAATATAGACTCGAATAATTTAAGAAATGTGTTTGATACATACCATACGAATTTTGCAGGAACTACATTATATATCGGCATCGACGACCGTGATTTCGTTCGATTCTTCGATGTCCATAAGTATTCAAGTTGGTCAAATATAACACGTTCGACTCCGTATCCACCGGGAACACTGTGGAATAATGTATCTAATTTATAAACGACGTCGTTCCATTGAGACCAGGTAATCACGACAAGACCCTTTGGTAATCTTTCGCGTGACCACTCTAATTCACTAATTGAGTCATCGTTCGTAATAAAGGAGGTATATAGACCCATATTCAATCGTCGTATAAGACGTCGAGTTGCAGGTAAATATGAATCGGGTATAATATAAAATGTCGCAGGGATGGTAAGGGAATGACCTGAATGACGCTCCCAACGATGCTTGTGTCGATGCTGTGTAATCGTCATATAATTACCACTTTCCGGCGGAAACACTGCGCGTTTTTCTAACGGTATCTTCCATTCTTGTTCAATACACATCTTTGTATAGGTCATCAGGTATTGTGTTTTATTTGCCATCGGCATATCTCCATAGATTGCGTAAGAAGTACCGCTTCGTTCCTCGTATTCTCGTATGAATGTATAAATATACGCGTCGATGTCTTCTTTCGACGTAATTGCCTGTCCAATTGGAACGATTGTTCCGTTTAATAGGTGTATATATGAGCGTATCGGTTCGTAGATGGATGAAATATAATGGGATGCATTTGATGATAGTAATTTATCGCGGAGTTCTTTTACAGTAATCGGTCGTCTATTGTGAGTGATAGTTATCGACATCTTATTTTTATTATTTGCATTGTAATCTTCGATAATTCTAATTTATTATCTTTAAAGATGATATAGCGCAATGTCGTCAAATACATCATTTAGTACAACTACCGTTATCGTAATCGTTATCAGTGCTCTCGTCATACTATATACATTGTCGATGTCGTTTGATATCGTCCCAGGATTAGGTAATTGCGGTGTCTATTGTGTGGCAGGAAAGGGTCCAAATGAACCATTCGTTGCACCGGTTGATTATCACTATGAAACCGAATACTCCGGAAAGGTATTAGGTGTCGATAAGAAACAACGACCATTATACACAAAGAAGGTTTATGTGCCACAAGGAACACCGAATGCGTTACGTCCAAGAGACGTTGTCGGTGATGTCTATCCGGAACCGACAGTATCCGTCGATGGAACGGAAACTGCACCGAAGAGTATGTTTATGTTTGCGCAAAACCAATGTCGCCCAGAATGCTGTCCATCGTCGTATAGTTGCAGTGGTGGTTGTGTATGTGTAACGCAAAAACAAGCAGAATATATCGCAAATCGCGGTAATAATAATACGATTCCGCAATATGCGATGCTATAGATACCTATACTCATGTATATCACACGTAAATAATTCCATTTTATTGTATGACCTAGATGTCCGTGTTGCATCCTATAATGACAATAAAATAGAATAAGAGAATATGTGTCCGACGTACGGACCATGATGACTCAATGGATTACATGAATTCATCGTTTGCCTTTGGCGCAAGTGCCATCTTGACTTCACCTAGGTTCGCAACGTAATAGCGAAGGATAATCGGATAATCATTCTTCAAATAAAGTTCCATCGTCTTGCACATACCCGTACATTTTGTGAATAATACGAGGTATTTCAAACTGAATATACCTTGGATGACATCATCCGGAGTTCCATTCTGGATGTATTGCATACCACCGTTCGACTTGCTTTCGCTGATAACGGTTTCTTGACTCACCCAATCGTTATGAACAGTGAATATCAGTTGATTGCTACAGGACTTGATTTCAATATGGTCCGATAATAGATACATATCACGGCATAATTTCTGGAATTCGGAACTGACGAGACGAATGACGGACTTAAAGTCGGTATCCTTGACTTCGACACGGTCGGATACGATATCCATTAATTTCATTTCAAAGGTATGGCGAAGACTGCGTTCATTCGTTTCGATTTGGATATTGAGGACATTTGGATTGGATTTTTCAATGTAGAATGTCAATACATCATTTTGTGACATGATTTTCAATAATTTGAATAAATGAGACATCGATACACCACACACGCGATTCTTTGGGCAATAGAAACGTTCGAAATATTTTGAATGAAGACGAACATGAACTAATGCAACTTGATGATTATCCATCGCAAGGATTTTCATACCAGTGCTGTCGAATTCAATATTGACATCGTTCAAGATTTCCTTCAATGCTTCGATTAATGTTCGAAAAGCACTCGATTGAACAGTGCTAACAACGAATTCATAATTTTGTAAATTACCGTCGAATTGGTCATTATCGATAGCATTATTGAAACTATCTAATGCAGTTGATGAAGATGCGGATGATGCCATTTGGTTCGATGCGAAATAGTCTATTATATTTTCCAGTGTATCATATCTTTAAACGCAGACCACTTACAATATATTATGCCGTCTCAATTCCATAATATGGTAGATATAAAACAAGATACATGCCCCACCGATGACAACCATGGAATACGAGTAGATGCACGACCCTTGTTTCATACGTGTTCCGAAACACTTCATCGTCCCATGTTCATCAAATAAGAAAGACGGTTTCATAAAATACACAAGAAATGATGCGAGGACATATACAAGTAATAATGTTTGAAAACGTGGATTCATGAATTGATGTTGTTTGTTATACAAAAAGAATAAAATTATATAAATACACAGTAGAACATACCGACGGTATTTATATAATTATTTTAATTTACGAATGGACTCCACGAATACGATGAATGTTGCCGGTATTATTCCACGTTTTTATCATAAGTTGATTGCAATATTTCTACTTTTATGCGCATTGTTATTCGTCTATTTCTTTCAAGAACCAACACCGTATTATGCAGAAATGGATAGACTTGCATCGAGGCGTCTGTCCGATAGTTCATCGCGGGTCGGATTATCGATACCCGAAGAGATTGAAATCGAACCATTTTCATTAAAGACGGCACGTGTCCCAACGGTGCGCGTCACACCAGCAGAAGCAATACAGCGGAAGATGACATTACTGTATGAATCGTCATCCCATGTCGGGCGTTCGCTTTCCAACGTCATACCGGAATTCTATCCAATTGAAACCGTGAAATCTGCAAAGACTGCAGACAATGTCATATCGACACTCGAAGAAAACGTAAATAGTATCGGCATCATCAGCGACGAGGCATATCATCAATATATTGCACCGTATAAATCCGCAAAAATCACCGACGAACTTCCACCGATTCGACATATTATGACACTCGGTATCGAAACACCAACAATATTACTCTCTCCGAATTTCCAGATTCCAGGTTTAGAATCATCTGCCTATCAAAAAAATGCGTCCAATATGTTTCCGACATACGAGATTGACTGGTATGATATGCAATTCAAAGACCGTCCCTTCCGTATCGGGACAACTGCACCGACATCGACATCGCATCGTGTCCTATCTCGTATCCTCGATAATCTACTCGTATATAAATCGGGTCCATCGACACCGCGTTTCATGAATCAACGTCCTACGATTGTGAATGTCGAATTCAACGAAGACGCGATTCATAAGGCATTTGAAGATGCGCGTATCGATGCCTACTTTATCATGTGCGCACATCCGAATACGACTGTCTATACATTAGTCCGCGATAAATCATACCAATTGATGGGGACGCGTGGCATCGACGTCGAACAATACAAAATAATCTTTCCTCGCGCGGAGTCGGTTATCATAAATACATCTGCGTATCCTTCCTATCGAAAGCAAACCATACGTTCGATGCAACACCCGGTCCATATTGTATGTAATGCGAACCTTACGTCATCAGTTATTCACTCATTCACTCGTAGTGTATTTGAAAACTTTTTACGTATTAAGACGGGTGTAGGTATAACGGACCCCTATCAGCAATTCGAGTATCGAACACAGATGGCAGACTTTAGTCCGTCCTATATGTATCCGCGATATATCGAATTTGCACTTCATCCAGGCACGGATTCATACTTTCGTGAAATCGGAATCATTACGACCAATCCTGCACCGGAATGTGGATACCAGGTCGGTATTTCTAAATGCAAAGGAACTCCGTATTTCAATCCATATCGTATCATACGATAAAGACAATCGAACTATCCATTGGTATCACGACGTTGGTCCATGCGCATCTTGCGATAATAACTCACCGATTTTGCATTGACGTTCTTCTTGTTTTCCGATTTCTCCTTTATCATCTGGTTCATTTGGTCCAGTCTCTTTTGTCTATCTTCTTCTGTTTCAGACGTATTTCGGGTACTAGTAGTTGAATTCATATTACGTTTCGCACGGCGTTCTTGCAAACTCTCTTTCGAATGTCCGACGATCGGACAACCATCACATGGGACGATTTTTGGTATCGTTGCAGTACTGCGTCGGATGATATCATTTGGAAACATATTCGACGGTGCAGGTGCAGACTCTTGCATTTTTCGTGGTCGAGGTTCTCGTATTGTAACCGATGGTATAGCAGATGGTATCGCAGACGACTCCGTCGATGTCGGTACCTCTTCCCGCGGTTGCATTTGTGTTTTCGTCTTTTCGACATTTTTTTCGACGACGACTGGTTTCTCTTTCTGGAGTTTTTCCTCTCTCGTTGTGCCCACCTGACCGGCGGATACCTTCTTATCGTATGCGTCAAATGGACTACTCAAGTCTTTTATAAGGTTTGAATTAATCGGTATCTTACTATTATACATACGTTGCTCGATGACTGTTGCGTCCATTTCTTCATTATGTTTCAAACTGGATTGATAAGACTGAACAACCTGTCGAATATTGGAACAGTTCGTCTTGTATGTGCTATTTTTACTTTCCATACGGTCCAATTTTTGGATGATAAAGGGAACGATATTCATATTCAATTCAATAAACAGATAGTCTGCAATACGCACTTCTTCGTATAGTTCGGATGCAGTTGCATAGCGTATCTGTTCTTCGTCCGAGTCAAGAACTGCAAATACATTATTCTTACCATCGTATAATACGGTGTAAATATGCTGGTCCTTGCAGATGAAATAGTTGGTCTGTAACACATTCATAATGGGTAAAATAGACATAAACATCAGCTGTCCCAGAAATAGGAAGGGGTGTTTCTCATTCCAAAGAAACGAATAAAAGTGGTGCAGTGACCTATCATTCTCTCGATTAAATTTCATTAATGAATAGGTTTTCTGAATATAATTACAATACGAATGATAAGCATACTCTTTGTCGAATTTATATCGGCGTCTCTGGAAGAACATTGTATATGCCGAACGCGCGTATCTACAATAGTCTTTTTTATTTTTTCGTCATCTTTTTATACATGTCTATGGTCTGATATATATAATCACGTTGCTGTTTGTAAAAATCATTTTTATCCGACATATTCGTCATCGTCTGATGTATTGATTCCACCACATCGTCATTTAATTCGATAAATAAATAGTCTGCGGATAACAAGGACTTGTATAGGTCAATCGACGACAATCCCGATAGTTCATCCTTATTGGAATCCAGTGATACAAATAGATTATAGTTGTAATTCCGATTCAGGACGGTATAGAGATGTGCCAATTTACAGATGAAATAGTTGGTCTGATAGGGTCGTCCATAGTGTATTAATGTCGGTATCATCTGACGTTCGACGAATAGAAAAGGGTGACCATTCTTCCATAGAAATGAAAGAAATGTCCCGAGTGTTCTATCATTGGATTGACTGAATTGTCGTATCGGATAGGTCTGTTGAATATAGTTACAGTAGGAATGATACATGCATTCTTTGTCAAATACATAACGACGTTTTTGAAAAAACATGACGTGATGATGCGCGATACAACATATACCTTGTTATCGTCTAATATTCAAGAAAAGAATACGCGAACCGCGAACCGCAATGCACCTATTTAAAATACGGACGACGCGCATCTTTGTCTCCTTCAAATGCATAATCCGCCGATTTTAAATTCGGATACATACCACGGTTCTCTTGGTCTTTACAGCAGTCCGTACCTTTTCCGTCGATGCACTGGTAACAGACGGCACGGTCTCCCTCGCGGTATTTCATCGGCGAAATTTGGGTTACACCGAGTGGCATCTGACAGACACCATCATCGCATCGACCGAATTCGTTCGGATAATTCTTATTTGCCTTGTAAAATGGACAATCTTCATTACGACGACACATCGAATCCCATACACCAATTGACTTGTACGGTGTTCCATCTGGACTATATAGTATTTCACATTCACTCTTTGACAATGCAAGTTTCCCGAAACATCGTGGTATATATTTCTTTTCAATATCGCGCATCGACATTGCATGTGCATTCACCATCTGTCGTATTTCTGCTTCGTCCCATTTAGGAATTCCCTCCGATGCTTCTGTTGATGAATAGAGATATCCTTTGGCCCCCTTGTATTCACCGATAACGGGATGCGAATTAATACGAACCGGTTTCATTCCTAGAAATGCCTTGGATGAATCCGTGTCGCGACCTTGCCATAACTGATTTTGTAGTGACCAATTCGAACGATATTCGTAACCTTCTAAATAGACTGTATAAATTGCACGAGTCGATGCGACTACGCGAACTAATATATACATCTGACGGTTATCTGTCAATAGTAACTGTGCTTCAATTACGCGCTCTTTCGATGACGGGTTTTCTCCTGCTTTTAGAAGACGCCAATCGACGAGGGATAATTTGCATCGGTCAAGGATATTGGCACACTGCATCTTTCCATCCACACGTGATTCGAATTGTGAATTAATCTGACGATAAACTTTCTGTATAACCGGGTCGAATTCATCAAAGTCGATTTGTTTTCCTTGTTTCGATGCCGGTTTATAATAATCGTAAGTAAATCCCGGTAGTTCTACGAATCCATAACGCTGATGAATCGCATCATTCTCTTGTTGTTTCTTGATAATCCAACTTAATAAGTCCTTGTATTCAGGGTCTAACTTACGACCTGCAGTCTGTGTTTTTAACGAATGGACTCTGTCCGACTCTAACCCGGTGTCTGCATTAATGGATACATCGATGGATGATTTTGTTTGTGATTGCGATTGCGTACCAATGCCACTGCGTGACTCATATTCCGCACGTTGTTCACGCTCTCTCTGTGTATAATCGTATGGCACTTTCGATGGTATCATTGCAAGTAGTTCTTTCCATTCATTTGACAATAGAATCGTCGAAGGGTCAACATATTTCTTATTATCTAATATGATTGCGGTAGAGATATCGATGACAATCATCGAATATGGAATCATCTTTGTCGGTATTGCAATCGAATCGTTCGAAAAAAATAGGTTCGCAATCGGAATACCCGAACGCGCTTGGACGAGTTCTGACCATTCGGGAACCCATGGTCGGTTTCCGACGAATTGTTCAATTTCATAGAGTGCATCGCGGGTATGTTTGCCATCTTCGATGTCTCGGACTTCCGTCTTATAAATCCATAGGATGAACCAGATGACGCATATACTGATTGCGAAGAATAATAGTAAATAATAGAATCTCTCCTTTTTTGAATAAAGTGTTGGCATATTGCGTCAATGACATCAATAACTTATCATATAGTTACATTTTAGTCTTCTTCTGCTTCATCGATATCATATCCTTCGTCGCGTTCTCTTGCATCTGCACGAGCTGCTTCTTCTGCAACTGCATCCGGCATTTCCATGAACATCTCTTCCGCAGAACGAACGAGTTCTTCATCCAATTTAGCAATCATATTACCGAGGTTGAATGCACGTGATACTTTACGAATACTCTTCATTTCCGTGCTCATCTTTTCGAAACGTGCTTTACGCGAACTGTTTTCTTTTGCCCTCATCTTTTTAATGATTTCATAGGATTCTGCAGTGATACTGTTTTCAATTGTCATTGTCTGAACAATTTGCGATGCAATTTGGCGAAATACGGATGATTGCAATTCTTCTGGGATTGCCGTGACTTCCATTATCATCGAGTAACACATGTATCGAAGTATTAAACACATCCACATTGGATGGAATACCGACAAACGCGAGATGTGGTGGTCTGTTCCATACAATGTATCGATACTGACCATACGTTCAATATATCGGTCTAATGCAGACCATCGCGCAACCCGTTCTCGTGCATCGGGTTGGAAGTGGTATCCTCCATATTTACTATTGTATTCACTCAAGTATTGTATCATACCAGCACGTAAATCACCATGTTTCGCATCGTCTTCGGACGGTATCGGATTGCGAATATAAAAGAGTTCCTTTTCAGACAGTTGCGGAAGAATCGTATTGCGGATGACTTGCCATAACTGATAGAGGACATGCAATTCGTTACTAGCATTTCGTGATTTATAATAATGCTGACGGAACTGTTGTTCGTTCTTACGAAGGTCGTTTTCAGGGAACCCTTCAATCGTCAATGTTTCCGAAATCTGACGTTCAACGTCTTCATAGACCGGTTTTAATGACCCAATCGTCTTCAATTGCGTTTCGAATTGTTGAATTGCCGTACGGTTGTTCGATACATATTTGCGATACATATCCATAATTTCGGTAATTAGACGCGATGAACGGTATCCACCTACCAATTCAATGTAGGATTGTTCCAAGAAGTTTGTATTGTATCCGTCGAATTCTTTCGTGTCTTCCATATCCATTAAAATCGCACGTTCCTGACGGACCTTATTGACTTGTTCGACAATTTCTTGTGATAGAACATCTGAAGGTAACAATAGACGCAACCATTCATAGAATTGCGACTCGATAAATGCAGTTTCTAATTCGACCGTTGTAGGAAGGCGACTGCGATTGTCTAACATATTATAATCGTTAATCGATAATGAATATCGCTCATTCTTCAAAATGAGTTGGTGTAATTCGTCCATCGACAATGACTTCATACGTGAATTCACTTCGTTTTGTATATCCGCCTTGAATTTACCGGAGACAATGTCAAATGTACATGTTAATTTCGTAGGTGTGCTATTTGGGTCACTCTTGTTATAATCCTTGTTTGGTTCCGCGTTCATATGTAGAATCACTTGGACTTTGAATTTGAACCATTCGTCTGTCTTTTCGAGTGACTTGTATGATTTATATTTTTCACGCAAGAGTGCCTCGAGACGGATTGCAATTTCGCCATCATCGACTTTCAATAATTCATGTTCCGGTTCTTTCGTGTCATTATCGGTATTACCGCTACTACCGTATAGGTCCGCATAGATTTGTCCCAATAATGCGAAATCGTCATCTGCAATTTCACGATAAATACGCGGAATTCCCACGCGATTCTTCTGTGCATCTTCTGCAAAATGGACTTGTAGATTCAATTGCATCCATTTCTGTTCCATGTTCTTTCGTTCAATTGTAGAACGGTCTGACTCAGGACGACCTATCATCAGTGCATCGACGACGGACATATAATCTTGTAAATTACGTCCCATTAATTTCGGAACGATGAATTCGATGGTATTGGCAGGATTCGTCATTTCCGACATTTGTTTGTCATATGCAATCTGTAATTGTCCATATAATTGAGCAAGTCCGTCGATTTTTTCTTGCAAGTCACGTGCATAGTTCGATAAGACGGAATAATCATCGACATAAGAGACATAAGCTGCACAACGAACATTGCGTTGTGGTTGGTTACGTAGATATTCATAGACCTTATTCATATAGGTCGTCGATAGATTATCCGATGTAATTGCGAGTTCGTCACTGTATTGAAGTGATGGTAAGAAGGTTGGCCAATATCCGTATTGTTGTCGGTATGCTTGTTCGCTTTCCTGACGTTTTAAGAATTCTTCTTTTTGCACATAGCGTTGTTGGATCGTCGATAACGTTCCGATATTCGTATAATGTTCCTGAATACGCTGATTGAATCGTTCGCTTGTTTCAGGGAGGTCGGCAATCTTCTTGTTTTCATAGATGAAGTTAATCACAGTCAATATATTGGTGAATGAGGTAGTGCTCTTGTTTTCTACGAGGTGTTTACGCACTTCTTTTGAGAAGAATGGGACGAGTATGGATTCGTTATGGTAAAAGTCGTTGAAGATTGATGTCTTGTCGTATTTACTCGTCTTACGTTCGAAACCGGAACCTTTCATGACGTATTCTGGTGTCGATACACGAAGGATATGGATGAATGCAGCGATCGCGCGTTCTAAATAGATAGTAATCGATATACTGCTCTTGAATTGGTTGATATCTGCAGGTTTTAACTTTTTGAATATTGGCAACTTTTCGACAATGTCCATGGATTCCTTGAATTTTTCATCATAGACGCTCTTTTCAATATGTCGAAATGTCAATTGAAGAATGGAAATATAGTCTTCCGTGGTCATATGTATCTGTTTCACGTATAAAACGGACCGAATGATTTGAGACACTGCATTAATTGCCACAAGATCGACGATTTCCGGAGGACTTTCGCGTTGTATTTCACGTGTAATACCCGATTCGACTTTTTCGAGTTCTTCGATATCTTCATAATCAATCACGCGTTCGCGGACTTGGATTGCCTTTTCGTCGCGACCGAAACCTTCTGCACCGGAATAACGGCGAACATCGATGACTTCACCACAATTCTTACATAGGATTTGTTCGGAGAAAAAGGATGTTCCGCTTCCCCATTTGTCTTTGACTTCGGTTAATAGACGTTCCTTTATTTCATTGGATGCAAACACGTTTTTACGGAACGCATCGTGGTGACAACAGATTAGCGGAATATTGACACCTTGGACATTGTAGAAATAATAGGTCGCGGTCGATGGATTCGCCTGGTCAGGATGGAATGGTGAATTCGTAGGGAATGTATCATCCGTAATGTGTTGTTGCTCGACGAATTCTGCGGTGAGTGCGGTATTGTAATCGATACCATATTGACGTATGAACTCGTTGAGTTTTTGGTATTGAATATCGATATCCATGATTTGACGGATACGCTCGTATTCTTGGAGGACGGATGTAGGTGGTTTCACAAGAGGAATGCGTGTTCTCATAGATACTGTGGATTCTTTGACGTCTTCGACATCGGCTGCAATATTCGTCTGTTCTTTCGTGAATTCAATGGCACGTGTATAGACAGTTGATGGTGCATAGGTCTTGCTACGGAATTGTGCTTCAAATAATAAACTATGATAACGTTCGTTGAGATATTGGAATAGTTGTTGAATATCGGAATCGACCTGACGATGGAACTGGACCATTGTTTTCACCATTTCTTCCTTACGCGATATCATGATGAATTGTGCGTAGATATTGCGCATTTCTACAGGAATTTGGACGTATTCCATTGGAACCGTGACACACTCGTTGGATTCCATTTTATCCGATAATTCCTGGAATGTCATATGTAACCAATCGAGACTCATCTCAATGTGATGACCCGATAATAAGTCGCGTTCCATGCGTATCCAGTGTTTTTGAGTTCGTTGATAATAACTCAATTGACCATTTTGTGATAACATACAGATATCCCCGTCGATAACGATGCGTTTCTTTATACCAGCACCTTTTGCTGTCTTCACAACACGTTCGACGTTTTCCCATTTACGTTGGATTTCCGCATCACTGTCGAATAGATAGAGGTCACGCAATTTCTTCTTGAATTTGGTAGAGGACGGTTGTGAAGTTTCGCCGACGAATTGTTGATAGAGTGCAACATCTTTCGCAGTTGTATCAAATGATTCATCGAAGTATATGTCGATGCCGTTATCCGCATAGAGACGGTCAAGACGCGAATAGACTTTACAAATACGAACGCGACCGCATCGTGTAATATATTCGCTGTATTTCTTACGTTCTGCTTCGTAGATATCGTAAATGTCCTGGCGATAGGAATGTAACTGCTTCAGTAACTTTTCAGACGGATAATAAAGTTCCCTGCGTTTTTCAGGTAATTGGTCCCATGCAACGATTTGCATTTCGCCGTTATCAACATCTGCGATGCCACCGGTTTCCAATTCATATTCGGTCTTGCCATACGATTCGAAGGATTGATGAATATACCGTTTATATTTAAGCAGTTGAACAAGGTGAAATAATTGCAACAATTCGCGACCTCCACTGTTGTGCGCATTCAAGTTCCACATCATCTGTATTTCCTTTAGTTGATTTGCATCGTATTGACCATACATTGCGCGTCCAAAGGATGCATATTGATTGATGCGGAATAATTCCATATATAATTGGAATAACTTTTCAATCGTCGCAGACATAGGATCCGACGTCGATTCATATACAGAGAATTGACTAAACACCTTGTAGAATTCGGATGCTTGATTTGCCGTATTCGTATTTTGACTGAAATATTGGACGAGACGGTCGATGATCATTGGTTTATTATCGACATTGAAGTCCTCTTCCGTTGGTTCTCCACCGGTTAAGAATCGCAATAAGACCAACAACGTTAATTGCGATGACTGATTGAGAATCATACGTGTTTCTTCTTGGATGATAAATCCGAGCGATTCATCGGTGAAGTCGTATTGTGTCAATTGCGTCCCTTTGATTGCGCGATGGCGTAACCAACGATGTTGTTGGACTTGGTGTAATATCGTGTCAATCTTTTGTAATTCACGACGCATCATCGCCGTCTTGCGTGATTGTAATTCCCGGGTAGAACGAATCGAATCAACGATTTCGCCGAAATGTTCCGCAAGGTGCATCTGTTTCATATGTTTGTCCGTTAAATCGCGAACATTCACATGATATGGGCGTAATACGACTTGTAAATCGGTCAAGTTTCTACATTTTTTAATCGATGCACTTTCACGGAAGACGATGGATGGAATTGATGGAATGACCTTTTCGACCGTTTTCGTGTAATCGTCTTCGGTCATCGAAAACGTCTTATATGAATCATCCGAACCGGTATAGGTCGTCGCATCGAACAACACATAATAGTCTTTTTCATCGTCGATGTTCTTCCAGTCAAAGTTGCGATAGGCAACGATTTCATACGTCTTGTTCGGTCTTGTGCCGTCCGTTTTAATCACAAACGATTGTTCCATACGTTCATGTTGAAGAGTATTTGTTTCATATTGGTATGGATAGACGGTACGTTGTAAATCTTTCGACGAAGATGCCATTAGACTCGGTGTATAAGAGGAATAGTGCTTTGTATATTTTTCATTCGTTGATGATTCTGCACCGTCGCGTCGTTCGACAATAGTGCATTCTTCATGCGGTGCAGTAATGATACGTCGATGATGGACGGATGGAATGAAAAAACCGACGATGCAAACTTCTTCACCTTTAAAGGACGGTAATTCACGTTTTTCTACATTCGATGCATTGTATTTATAAGGCGCATGTTGGATGGAACGGAAGAAATCGGATTTCTTATCATCGTCTGCGTAGAATAAGTCTTTCACTGCACCGGAACCTGTACAAGTTTTAATATTGCGCACACCGCCAACGACTTCGGTATAATAATGTTCAGAATAAGTGTCTTTTAACTGATAGACTTCGGGCATGGTGTAACGATATTGGATTGTGTTTGCGGAACGAATTGCACTGTCCGACGGTTCGACGAGTTGCATTTCTGCCTTACCCTTACTCTTTTTGACTTGTTCGCGTCTCTTTGAAATTTCTCCAGCAATTGTCGTTGGGTATGATTCGTCGGACCAACGATTCGGAATAGTGGTTCCGCGAAATACGAGAGTTGCGTTTGGTAGCACCGTTCTGAAATGTGGAATACCTTCCATTTGTACATCGACGGGGTTTTGATAAGGAAGTAGAACTGGGTCGACCGATTCTTGAACACCGTCAATTTCGACCATACCACCTTTCAATAGATGATACGTGAATTCGGTATAGTTCATCTTTCCTGCACGTCCGTAACTCGACAATGCATAACGGCGATAGAGTTCCTTGACTGCACGATATGTCTTTTGTATATCCTGGAATTCGTGGAACATAAAATCATCTCTTGCGACATTGTCTCCTTGACGTAAATAGATTTTCTTTGAATCTGCAACAATCGGGTAGATACGTAATGCGTCATAGTGACCCGATGTAACACGTTTCGTGATTGGATTTATATCAGTATCTTGATTTTCTACTGCAAATCCGCGAACGGGATGTCCGGTTCCATCATATTGACGTGTTTTGCGCACGAGGTCTTGTATGAATTGACTTGCGCGAAATGCATCTGATAAATTCATTTTGGAATCGATTGATTGTAATTCTTGTGCAAGTGATTCAATCAATTCGGTTTCGTCATATTCACAGTCGTATTCGGGAATTTCGATAAATTCATCCATTTCATATTCGATTTCTCCCATTTCACCTTCTTCAGGAAATTCGGATGTCACAGTTTCATCTGCACGCGATGGAACAAATACGGTCGCATATTCTTCTTTTATAGGTTCTCCGTCTTGTATAGGACTGATTTCCGATTCGATTTCTTCTGCACTATCTACACCGACTTCTTCTTCTTTGACTTCTTCAAACGACTGTGGCGCATCCGGTAATGATTCAAATGTATCACGACGTGCGATATCGTTTGCAATATCTTCTGCAACGGCAATACGTCCACTTTGACCCACTGGAATTTCACGTTTAACAGAAATTTCTTCGATGGATTCGCGTTCTGCAAGAATTGCACTGTCTCCTTGGTCTTCTTCCATTACAGGTTCTTCCGACCCGACCGATTCTGTAGGAACCGTTAAGGGTAGTTCTTCTAAAGGTGTGCCGTCAGAACAACCGCGGAAGACAATATATGCGATGTTTTTACGATTATTAATCGGTGATTTCAACATGATGTCGAGACGTTCCGGAAGACCATTGACGACGGTTTTAAATGATGCGACACGTCCAAGTAGAATGCCCATATATTGATAAATGGGATAATCGACGGTTTTTGTCGTCGTTGCCCTTATAAATTCTTCACGGGTCAATAAATAACATTCGATACGGTTTGGAAGAATACAATTTAATTGTGATTGCGCAATGTTCGTGATTTCCCTTTCGAGATTGAGACCGTATGTATAGAGTGCAATAACCTTGTATTTTTCCATAATGACAATGATTTATAATAAGATGATATATTTTATTCTATTATAAAGTTTTCTGCATACTATAGTAGATATACACGAACTGTTTGTGAAACAGACTAATTGCAACTACCGTAACCATCTACCATCATGCATCCATTATTAGAAACTATACACATTGACAAATTACAAAACGCAACGGAAATGAAAGACGCAATCGAACAACAGGGTCTTTTAGTGAAATACGATAGTGATGTCGAAAAACTAATTGTGAAGTATCCTGAAAGACTGCGCCATTCTACATCGGATGCAATCCGTAAATCGCGTGGTATCATTATCGATACAGAAACTCGCGCGATTGTATGTCCGTCACTCGATGGTGCCGTATCCTTCGAGGAATTTGCACGTCGGGTTCCATGGTCCGATGTCGTCATCGAACGGTGTCATGATGGGACAATGTACAATGTCTATTTCGACCCACGTTCGGATTCGTGGCATTTGGCAACGAAGTTTCATCTTCATCCAGAAAAGAATTACTACCGAAGCAAAAAGTCATTCTTTGAATTATTCAATGACGCAATTCCATTTGACCAATTATGCAGTGTGTTAGATAAGGAATGCAGTTATGTATTTTTATTATGTCATCCGGAAAATCGCAATGTCACACTGTACAATGAAGCGAAATTGTATCACCTTGAAACCTGTCATGTCAAGACATGCGAACGTATTTTCACGCGCATCGAAATCAACGGTACTCAAGTTCCACCTTGCGATATATTGCAATATTGTGGTCGCGCAATTCAACAGGGTCATCGTGTCATTCCATCCTATGAAGGTATTAATGAATACGTCGATACGATGCATTGGAGTAATGCGGGACTCATGATGTATTCGAAGGACCGTCAATACCGTTGTCATATATTGAATCCGCGTTTTGAAAGTGTGCGTAACTTTCTCGCGGGTCATACAAGTTTTGAATTCTTGTGTATGAAAAAGATAAAAGGTGAAGTCAGTGACGAAGAATGGTCACGTGTATTGAACTACTACCCGGAACTAGATGAATCGATGAAAAAGACGATTCGTGCATACAATACATTTGTCGGAACTATTTATTCAATGTATGTGCGTATGCGTATAAAACACGAACAACTCGATGTTCCAAAAGAGTGGAAGATGCTTCTTTATTCCATTCATACGGATTATCTTAATACACGTCATAGTGTAGCGGTGAATGACGTCCACGTATGTCCAAGTTCGCGCTTTACCATTACTGTCGAGTATGTTGCAGAAAAGGTATTATCCTATGATACTCGCTTGATTTATTCATGGATTAAGAATTATTTATAAAGGAATCCTATCAAAAAAATATATTTTGATAAGAGTCTGTTGTGTCTATGACCACGACATGCATCTATGGCATGAGTAGAAGATGATAATTGTGGATGGAAAATAGTCCGATGGCATTGATAGTAATATGAAGTAATGAATGGAATATTGACGATATCCATAGGAATGGATTGTCTTTGTTATTGCCGTCATCCTTGAATTCCGGATTACTGCGACATGTCGTCCAATATTTATTACCATAATAGAGCGTTGCATATCGCAATAATACACCGGACACAATCACTGCAATAATCGTTTCTAACCAATAAAGCGGTTTGTATAAAAATAGACAAAGGAGGTATATACCGATAGATAGATGAGTCACACATATATCAAGATGGCGTCGCCAATTGTTGATAGGATGATACCAATATAGGATAGAGGTCATCCAAATGAAAAGAATACAAAGTGTCGCTAAAAATGGATTATATGGATTATACTAAAATATAACATTACACTTAAAATACTGATATAAAGATATGTTCTTTTCTATTAAATAGAACATAATAGTTCCCGGATAATGATGTATATCCGATAATCGATTGTAATCTCACTGTAGATTATTAATTGGAAGATGGTTTAATCTATTTAATCCATTTTTGACATCTGCAGGAATCACGTAAATTCCTTTATAAAAAGCATAGACCGCGGTGATAAATGTTAGATTACACGTCATGAATAATATACAATGCTGGTCTTTATTGACGATACGTCCGTCTTCGAAATGGTCCATGTGTGAATGAGTAACTTACTAATATAGTTGATTTTTTTATTGATAATGTTCAAGTATCAATAAAAAATATTGTTTTATGTGGCATCGTTCGTGACGTCCTCCGCATGTCCTCTACATGTCATCTACATGTCACTATATTTTTCAAAATAAGTGTCACCGTCCATATTTTCATAGATGACTTCGCGTAGTTGTGTTGATTCACCCTTTCCATTGACCAATGTAGGAACTTCTGCGATAACGGCATTCACTTGTTCGACGAGTGCAGTGATAGTCGATAAGAAGTAGCAGACACACACAAGGCGATATAGTTCTTCATCGGGTAACTGTTCTAGGAATGTGCGGTTCCATTGTAATGCACTAAATGTCTTATTACCAACATAATGTTCCGCCATATACGAAATATGTTCATTGCGATTCAACTTGGGTAATATAACGATATCTACATTATGAATCAATGGATGTTCCATTTTGTATGCACAGTATTGAAGAAGACCATGTTTGTCTTGGAAGATACGACGCATTTCCATACCTATCAAGTTACCTAATGTATGGTCTTCATCATGAATACGAATGACCCATGAATTTTCTTGATTCGGCGATGAAAACATGGATAATTTCGGTGAGAGTATTGCATCGGCTACGAGGTTACGATAGACGAGTTCGATACTATGACGCAAGTCGCATAATTGGAGACGCATCATATCGAGACCAGTATGAACAATTTGAACCGGTTTCATAAATCCGATACTTTCGACCGTATATTGGAATGCGGATGGTGTTCCATCGGGATTCTTTCGATAGACACGTTCCTTATCTAATAATTCGAATGAGCGACGCAATTGCGCTTCTTCTTCCTTATTGAAATGACTTAATCCCTTCTTTTCTCTTTCTTGATTCATGTATTCGAGTTTCAGATGGAAGACGTTGTCAATCGTCTTTTCATCGTCCAACATATATCGGAATGCGACATTGCCGGTAGGGTCATAACGCGCATTTTGATATCCGATACCGATGGTCGGACGACAGGTTACACGTAATTCTTCACCGTCGTCTTCTTGTATTAAGTTTCGTTTCAACTTATTGATTGGAATGTAACCATCCACATCATTCACATAGGGGTCGATTGTAAAGTATTCAAGTGGGTTTTGGATACGACGTTCTTCGCTCTTTTCAGTTTTTTGATGTGGGTATTCGATTTCAAAATCTGCAGTGGTTACATGTAATATCCCATTGACATCTAGACGAGACTTTGACTTTGTATTATTTTTGCATTGTAACTTGAATAACGGAACGTCGGATGGATAAGTGAAATTCATCGAACGCTTACCGGTCTTTGAGTCGAATTTCGTTTGAATCGCAAGGTTCGGATGATTCATACGAACCGGAACAAGTGCAAGACGATGTGATAGAAATTCATTATGGATACCGGATGTATTCTTATCGATGACGATAGAACGTTTTTCCGGGTCATTATCCCAAGTATCATCGAATGCAACCGTTGGTACACGCGAAGATAACGTACGACGTAAGGTGTTTGCAAAATGGAGAGATACGTCGTGCAAGTCGAATTGGACTTTTACAGATGTTCCATTCACATCAGTTTCTTTGAAATTGCGTACATAGTGCGATGAAGAAGATGACTTTGAACGACCACCTGTTTGTAATCCATCAGCGGAATTCGACAAAGATGCAGATTCAGAGAATAATGACGGTGCAGACATATTGATATTGTTAGATGACGTATTCGATGCGATATTACTATATAATCAGAATTAAACAAAATGTATTTAACTATCAAATTTTGCAAGATGTGCGTTGCATAGTGCATTGCATGTGCGTTGCATATATCAATATAATATCTGCGAATTATCATAATCTATAGATTGTATCCATTCTTAATACGCATACTATAGTATCGTCACAAATGAGTTTAGGAAAACCTATTTTATTTTATTCAAAGAACTGTCCATATTCACAACGCCTATGGTCCATGTTACAAAATGAGGGACGTCTAAACGATTTCATCAAAATATCGACAGACGATAATATAACAAAAATACCATCGTATATTCGCGAAGTTCCGACAATATATGTTGGACCACAGCAAATCTATACTGGAATGGCAATCCATAACTATCTGACTTCATTGCCACCACCTGTCTCCGCAGTATCGTTCGGAAGTTCGCAATCATTGCAACAACAGGACCCGTCCTATACACAACAATCGACGACATATAAACCGATGGAACGTTCTGGTCCGAAACCATCCGGGAATATTAACTTTACGAAGATGGAAGCAAATATACCCGAACGATTAGACTCACGACCACGTATCGACACCGGAACGCGCGGACATTCAGGTATCGACGACTTCATTCCTTCTGAAATGAGTGGTGCATGGTCGGATTCCTATTCATTTTTACAAGATAATCCTGCACCGCTTTTGATGAATTTCGACTATATCAATGATACGTCTATGTCTGAACAAGAAAAGATGCGTCAATTATCTTCGCAATCGAATTCCGCTAAATCGAATTCGAATGTTGTATTGTCGGAAACCGAACGTCGTTATCAAGAAATGCAAAAGGCGCGCCAAGCACCAATCACACGTAATTCCTTTCGATAACGGATATGAATATACATATGAATATAAAGATTTTGTTGTTATCATACGTTAGACCACGTCAATTTTATTAGTTTTATATTATACGATACACCTTATACACCATGAGTTCATTAAAAAAAGAGACCGTTGAATTATTCGCAAGTCAATTGAAAACCTTTGCGGAAATATTAAGAGACCGATTTCCACAAGAACCGTTGTTTAAACGTGCAGTGACTGCGACGATTGCGATGAAAACCTTATGTCCTCAAAAGTGTATTAAATTATTCATTGCACATTCTTACAAATATCGCGATGATGTAATGAATAAAAATGAAAAGGACTTATTAGAACACGACTATACAGAAGGATTACTCGACCTTGCAAAAGATGCGAGTGAGTTTATTACAGCAGATGAATCAATCGAACTGATTAACACACTTAAAAAACACTGGTTCGAATTCGACGAAGACGAAAAAGAAAATATGTGGAAACACATGCAGGTATTGATGATATTGGCAGATAGATACCTCCAAGAAAAATCGAAAAAGAAAATAGGTTTATTTCGATAGTCCTCGTATCGAACGATGAACAACAACATCACATTACATCAAAGCAATTCATATATCGGACATTATTCCAGGATTATATGAATTGGTTTCTATTTAAAGGCATAGTGTCGAAGTTTTCTCATACGGACATCTGATATTACCATTATCCAATGAATAAATTTAACAAGTGTCTTGCAGAATTTTTAGATGTTTTAAAACAAAATTATCCAGGTCAAAAGGAATCGATTGAAAAGTATTATAGCAATTTACGTAAATCCGAAGAACACGGCATCGATGAAGGTGATGTTGCAGATGCACCAATCCGTTATGTATGCGGACGTCGATTCGTCGATGAATATATTGCAAACTGCAAGGGAAAGGGTAATGAACTCTCTACCAAGAATGAAATTATCTTTTCAAGAAATTCCGTATTGTTACACAGTGTAGATTTATATTCGATATGGAACGACGAAGGATTATCGGATTCACAACGTGAAAACATTTGGAAGTATTTACATACACTATATCTATACGGCGTCGAATGTCAATTAGACAAAGACTTTAAGACAGTCCATCGTGGTATCAAAGATGCGATTAAGCGTGGTAAGACATTAAATGAAAAAGAAAAGACGTTTATGAACATTATCGATGCGATTTCACGTGAAAAGAAGATAGAAAAGGAATTGGATAACGGTGCAGACGATAGCGACGGTGATAATGATGCCGATGCGGACGGAATGGGTAATGCATTCGGCGATATTGGTGAAGACATGAAAGAATTATTCGAATCCATTGGCAGTCATATCTTTGACGGTCAAATCGGTACTCTTGCAAAGGAAATCATGGATGAAATTGATTTAGACAAGTTGAAATTAACGGACCCGATTGGATTTGTCAAGAACATTATCAGTGGAAATATGAATGGTCTCGACGGTAATCCGGAATTTGCATCGGTTGTTAAAAATATTGTCAGCAAATTACAAGCAAAGTTGGAATCCGGTGCGATTGACAAAGACAAATTAATGCAAGAAACCCAAGCAGTCTTTGAAAAATTCCAAAAGATGGGTTTCGATGATGACTCGGATGGTGAAGAAGATACGGAAAACGGAGGTGGTAAGAAGAAGAAAAACAAGAAGAAAAAGAATCCGATTATGAATATGATGTCGAACATGATGAAAAAGGCAGGTAAAGGAAATGTGAATGAAGGTGATTTGAGTGAAATGATGAAGAAGATGGGTGGTAGTGCAGAAGATATGGAATTATTCACTACTATGATGAAGGAAATGGGTGGTAGTGGTGGTTTGAATAATATGGCAAAAGCAATGGGATTCGGAAGCGGTGGTCGTATGTCTAATCGTATGTCACAACGCGAACGATTGAAGAAAAAGTTAGAAGAACGCAATGAACAAAAATAAAAAATGGTTGATTGATTGATTCGAAGGATTCCGATAATTTAACACATCTTTCATATGGTTCGTAATATGACAGAATGTGGAATAAACATTAACCCAAGACGCCGTGTATCAACACGATGTATTTTAGATTTTGGTTCATCCGAAGACGTCGCAGATGAGGATGCGGACGACGATTTCGGTATTGTCTTTATCTGTTCCAATACATCAGGAGACGTATTCAAGTAATTTACGAATGCGACGAGTTGGTCATCCCATAATTGGCGCGAAGGAATGAGACAGATGAGATTGTAATGGAAGTATCCAACTGTCCCGACGAATGCAGTATTCTTCGCGTCCGTAATGTTACGTCGTATGTAGATACACGACTTACCGACACAGGATTTCATTTTATCGACATTGCGTTCGAGTGCCCATCGATACCAGTTTGATTTATCGAATGTCATCATTTTGCCCGATGGTGATTTCACTCTGCGCGATTTAAGTTGTTCGCTGACACCATATTTTAATAAATGGTCACGCATCGGTCCTTCATCTGGAAGTCCGTCGTCGCAATAGAGGAACTTGCAGGTTGTATCTTTGTCCATCAGGAGGTCGATATTACCAATATCGGTTTGGAATATTTCGTCGCACCCTGAAAGCATACCACTATAGACATCGAATAGGTCATCGACGGATGTTACGAGTATCGGTTCTCGACCGTCCTTGTATTCGATATCGTAAAAGTTGATAGAACCTTCGCGAATACGTATTTGTTTATCTTCACCATTCACTTTTACGATTTCGACGTCGTGTAATCCACGTTGATAGCGAAATACGACTACATCTAAATCGGAATCGTCGTAGATTGTATCATCTTCCGGGAAGAGAAAGTCCGTGAATGACCCTTCTTTTACCATCCGTTCAATAAGACGGAAGGAATCGTCGGAATTAACAAAGTTTGTTGGTACGATGAATATCATTTCGCCGTTGTCTTCATACAAGAGGTTGAAACATTTTTCGATAAACTTGGAATAGAGTGGTATCTCGCGGGAATAGTGTTCGGAAGTTGGATGTGCTTCATGTGGCGGACATCCGATAATCGTTGCATAACGGTCTCGTATGGTTATCTGATTTTCCGCAAGGAAATCAAGGTATTTGAATCGTTGTCCTGGAATACATAAATCGACGTCACGTTCGAGTGTGGAATCGAATTCGTAGCAGGTAATCGGATAGTCTTCGTCATATTCGAGGAATTTCTTCAACAAGTGTCCTTTGCCGAAGGATGGTTCTAAAAGACGTTCGTTTTTGTTTTTTACGTGGTCAAAAACGAATTGCTGTAAGATTTCGGATGTGGTAAAATATTGGCAGTATTCGTGGATGCGTTCAGGTTTTTTAGAATATAAGTAACTCATATTGAATTCGTTGGATTTCGGCAGTCGTAAGGATTGGTATATCGAATCGTAACGTAAATTAAAATCAAAAATTAAATTAGTTTGCATCGGTTCCTTCTAATGGCGACTGTGTCACTTGGATACCGCAGTATTTCACCGGATTTTTCTTGTAATCGTGTGCCGTATATACTCCGATTTTGATTCCCTTCTTCAATAGATAACGCATATTACTCCAGAATTCTTCCGTGTGACCTACTGACAATGTCATGATATGTGCAAGTTCGTGAATTGCGACGAACATCATCGTATTAATATCGACCAATTGCGCGGTTTCATCCTTTGCACGGATACAAAAGACAATTTTTTCACCTTTATTGACCGAGTAGGACGTATACGATGTATTCGGAATCGATTCAGAGATTGCATCCGGGTTGAATTTATTAACGAGACGCGATACTTTCGGGTCACTAATATAGTTTGTCTTCAAATATTCCACAAGGCGGATTAAACGAGCACGGATTTCAGCCAATAGATTCGCAGCTTCCAACTTATCCTTGCGATTGCGAACGAGGTATTGACGACCATCCACTGTCGAGGTGACATAAGTTAAATCCGCATGGACTGTTTCATAATTCATCCATACCATTAGGACGATAACAAGTAATGTAATGACGAGTATTAATGACATCGCGATTGTCTATGAAAAGATACTTACTATCACCATAGAAAAAAGAGGTTCATCTGACGATTCTTCGAAATTCGATTGGTTTCGGTGCGAACCGATATCCGGGACCGATTGATTCGATACCAATCGATGTGTAATAAATTTGATTCCTTATATCTCTATGAACGTGAATTGCAATTCAGCATTGACCTATACCTATACAAAACACAACCTATACTTTTAAACATGAGCAAACAAACAAACTGCAAGACGATGCCACAATTACCGCCATCGGATATCGAATTCCAGATTATCGACTGGTATTCTGAAAATTACGATAAACGCGACAATGACGATGATACCGGTGCGCAAAACGAATACGGTGGTTATAATGACAATAACTACAACGACGATTCCGACGGCGACGACCATGAAATGGAATATGATGAAGAACAACAACGTTATATCCGCGTCGATGAAAATGGCGACCCGATTGAACAAGAAGAATTATCCGCAAAGTATGTCATTCATATATTCGGACGTGATAAACAAGGAAACACATACAGTGTCGAAGTCCGTGAATTCACACCATACTTTTACGTCCGTGTTCCTGACCATGCAACGGGTAAAAAGCACCGCGAAGCATTTGAAGGATGGGTTCGTGAATCGATGCACTTCAAACATCGCGACGGATTGCTACATACGACGCTCGTCCAGAAGAAGAGTTTTCGCAATTTCGATAATCACCGAACCTATAATTTCATACGCTTGGTTTTCAACAATACGACGTCGATGCAGAACGCAGTCCAATTATTTCAGCATCGCGTGAAAGACTCGAGTGATTCTCGATTCTCTAAATTGTACCCGAAACGAAACGTGTCGATTCCGGGTGTTACCACCGCATCGGGGTTTCAATTCGATTTGTATGAAAACATGATAGACCCTCTATTGAAATTCATCCATCACAAGTCAGTCAAACCAGTCGGATGGGTCCGTATGTCAAGTAAGAACGTCGAAGTTCGTGATACGACCTTATCAAACTGTACATACAACCTCGCAGTGAAATGGACAGATATCAAAGTGATTGACGTCGAAGAAACTGCACCGTTTCGTGTGATGGCATTTGATATTGAATGTGACTCGGCACATGGTGACTTCCCTGTTCCTATAAAAGATTATACGAAATTGGGTCGAGAAATCTACATGACCTATGTCAAGATTGAAAAGAGAATCACTGAACTCGGACAGGAAATCAAGACACTTGAAAAGAATATACGATTCACAGAAACAAAACTTGCGGAACAAGCAGAAAAGGCAACCAAAGGAAAGAAGAAAAATGCGTCGGCATCGACATCCGCATCTGCATCCGCACTGTCGTCATTTGGAATATCCTCTACAATGGGCGATGGAAAGATGGTCGAAGACATCGATGGTGCAAAGGAAACACTATCTGATTTACAGAATCAATTGGAATCATTACAGCGAATTGTTGAATACAAACGCGAATATGCATGGGCATGTATCCAACGTGCTTTTCAGACCCGCACCGATACAGATGAACAACAAGATGATGTAAAGAGTGACGATTCTGAAATGACCGTTGATGAACCGGTCAATGAACCAGTAAAGAAGAAATCGCGCCGTAAGACTGCGACGTTCGATACCAACGAACCATCGATTGACCATTTGGGATGGACTGAGCAATACAAGTCATTCTTCGATGATATTAATGTGGTCTATCCAAAATCCAAGTCAGTAAAACCAGATGCGTCCGTATTCAAGCGTGTCGCTACGACGATTGCAAAACAACTCAATATTCCAAAGGATGAGAAATCAATTGACCGAAAGAATGCGCAATCAAAGTCTATCCAACATATTATTGATACACTCAACAAAAACTTTCCTTCACTCGAAGGTGATAAGACCATCCAAATCGGACTGTCTTTCATTAAATACGGTCAGACAACACCCTATCAAAACTATATGATTACTGTAGGAACTTGCACACCGCTACACAATGCAATTACCATCGAATGTAAGACCGAACGCGAATTACTATTGAAGTTCCGCGAAGTGATGTTGAAAGAAGACCCAGATATCATTACCGGATACAACATCGACGGTTTTGATACTGCGTGGTTATTTAAACGCGCATCCGAATGTGGTATATCGGATCGATTTGCGCGATTGAGTCGATTCGTCGAATTCCAATCCATATTGAAAGAACGTCAGGTCAAGAGTGCAACTGGCGAATTAGTCCGCAGAGAATATGTCGAATTACCTGGTCGTATCCAACTCGATATTATGCCTCAAGTCCAGAAATCGTATAACCTTGAATCTTATAAATTAGACGATGTATCTGCCGAATTTATGAACGGTAAGGTCGAGTCATTCGAATACGACGAGAAGACAGACCGAACCAAAATCTATACGAGTGCTACGAAAGGTATGCACGTCCGCAATTATGTCATGTTTAATGAAATCGACGGATACCTTGAAAAGAAATATCGCGACGGTCAAAAGTTCGAAGTCCGCGATATGGGAGTTACTGACGACGGCAAAAAGTGGTTCATCGTCGATTCGCATGTCAAATTGAATATGAGTCGCAAGTGTCTCTGGTGTCTCGGAAAAGATGATACCAGTCCATCCGATATATTCAGACTACAGAAAGGAACCGCAGAGGACCGCTATATCATTGCGAAATACTGTATGATGGATGTCATTCTTTGTATTGAGTTATTGAACAAGTTGGAATTGCTGAATAACAATATTGGTATGGCAAACGTCTGTATGAATCCGCTCTCGTGGATTATCAATCGCGGTCAAGGTGTGAAAATCCTGAGTCTCGTTGCATACTTTATCCGCAAGAAGGATTACTTGTTACCTTATCTATACAAGGACCTATTTGACCGCGAAAGTTACGAAGGCGCCGTTGTCCTCGACCCAATGCCGAATATTTACATCGACGACCCGATTTCGGTCCTCGATTATGGTTCTCTATATCCATCGTCAATGATTGAACGTAACTTGTCGCATGAAACGATTATCGGCGGAAATGACAAGACATATCTCGGCGAAGAAGGTGCCAAATTATTGAATAAACTCGGATACGACTATGAAGATGTTACTTATGATACGTATGGTTACACATCAAATGGTTCGAAGATTAAGACTGGTGTAAAGACAGTTCGATATGTCCAATATCGCGACGGAACGAAAGGTGTCATTCCTCAGATTCTACAGTATCTCATCAAGAATCGTAAGGATACTCGTAATAAGATTGCGTATCAGACTTGTGTCTTGTCGAATGGACAGACAGTGACTGGTATGTATAACGAAAAGAAACGAACCATCCGCGACGACAAGGGAACCTTCGAAATCCCGGAAGGTGTAACTGTCATCTCCGCAGAAGAGACCTACAATGAATTCCAACAAAAAGTCCTCGATGGTCTTCAATTGGCATTCAAGATTACTGCGAATTCATTGTATGGTCAAATCGGTGCAAAGACGAGTGATATCTATTACAAGGAAATCGCGGCGTCGACTACTGCGACTGGTCGTGAGCGTCTGATTCAAGCAAAGGAATATGCGGAAAACACACAAAACTATCCACAGAAACTCAATGATGGTCGCACTATATACTTACAGAACAAGGTTATCTACGGAGACTCTTGTACTGGCGACACTCCGATTATGTTACGTGTCGGTAGTGAGGTTCAGTTGCAAACCATTGCAGACTTTGACGAATCGAAATGGTCTGCATATCGCGAATTTAAGAGTGACGACCCTGAATTGACTGACAAGCAACAAGTCAATATGGAAAACGAAAATGTCAGTATATGGACGCACAAGGGTTGGGCGAAAGTCCGTCGCGTGATTCGCCATCATACTTATAAGAAGATATACCGTGTATTGACGCATCAAGGGTGTGTCGATGTGACCGAAGACCATAGTCTATTGGATTTGGATGCGAATCAAATCAAACCGAAGAAATGCCGTGTTGGAATGGAATTATTGCATAGTTTTCCAACGTGTGAATCGTATGACCCATCTTATGACATTGACGAATTCAGAACCACCTCCAAATTGGTAGCACAACAGTATTACTATCACAACCGAAATAACGGTTATGGCATTGAATTGTGCGTTGAAGATTCGGTCTATATCCTCCGAAGACACATGATGCATATTCATAATAATGAAATCGTTCAAGTTCGACTCCTATACGAAAAATACGACGACTATGTCTATGACATTGAAACCGAAGCAGGTGTATTCCACGCAGGTATCGGTAGTATGATTATCAAGAATACCGATTCCGTATTCGTGCGATTCCAGTGTCTCGACGACGATGGAAAACCATTGAGCGGTCGTGAAGCACGTGCGAAGTCCATCAAGTTGGCAATTGATACAGAACACGCGATTCAGAAGACGATTCTCCGCGACCCACAAGTCCTCGAATATGAAAAGACGTTCCACCCATTCATTCTATTCAGTAAGAAGAGATATATCGGCGACTTGTATGAATTCGACCCAGACAAGTTCTCCCGAAAGAGTATGGGTATCGTCTTGAAACGCCGTGATAATGCACCGATTGTTAAAATCGTTTATGGCGAAGTCATCGACACCATCATGAAAGAAAAGAACATTCCAAAAGCCGCTGCATTATTCCAGCGCCGAATGCGGTCTCTTGCAAACAATGAACACGTTGATATCGATACACTAATTATCACAAAGACACTATCGTCATTCTACAAAGACCCTGACCGTATTGCACATAAAGTCCTCGCAGACCGTATGGCAGAACGCGATCCTGGTAATAAACCGCTTACCGGCGACCGTATCCCGTTCGTCTATATCAAGAAGAAGGGTAAGAATGTATTGCAAGGAGACCGTATTGAACATCCCGACTATTATAAACAGCAGATGATGAATCCCGCACACGAGGGCGAAACTATGAAGATTGATGCAGAGTTCTATATTATGAACCAGGTTCGGAAACCAGTGACACAGATATTCGCATTGTGTATTGATAAGATACCTGGATTCCGTGGCGACATGAAAGTCTATGATAAGAAATACAAAGAACTCATCGCGGAAGGAAAACATCCGATCAACGAATGCATCAAGAGGGTGAATGAACTCAAACGCCGTGACGTCGAAAAGATATTAATGGCAGACGTGATGGTGATATTGGGACATCAGCGCGACAAGACACAATCGATTGAAAACTTCTTCAAAAAGATAAATAAGAATCCTCGCACCGAAGCACAAATTGAAGACGTGAGTGACGATAAGTAAATACACGCGCGACAAACATGACAAACAATCATGACAAACAAACAATAAAAAACCCTCTATTTTTTATTGTTTCTATACTTATACACGACGACGTCTTGGGCAATATGGCGCCGACATCCAACTCCAATGAGGACACGGATGACAACCCGGATAGCGTAAGCAATAGTCACGCGTCTCTAAAGGTGGGTCATAGACGGGGTCCAAGTATGGATAGTTGGTATGTAATCGATGGTAATACGGTTGATGATATCGATAGCGATTCGGAAGCGGAACGCTATACACACCTGGATAGAATAAAGGATACGTGTCATGATAGGTTCCAGGAAGTACTTGACGATACATCCCGGTTGAACTTTCGAGGTGAATTGGTGGATATTCTTCTTTTAATTCACCATTTTCAACGACGGGAGGCATCGAACCGAATTCGCGTGGATTACTTGTTCTTGGAACGACGGTTACCGATGGCAATTCATTCGACAATACATCTTCATTTGCACTTTCTACTATATCCTTCGGATGATACGGTATAACAATGAAAAGTAGTAATAATGAAATACATAGAATGGCAAATAGCGTTTGTTGTGCGTAATTCATTTGAACGCGCTTGATATATTATTATAATTTAGAATAAAATAAACTATGAATGTAGAATATACATATCCATGAGTAATAGTAATAGCACAATTGATATATATCCGTCAAGTCCAGTTGATACAACGGATACAAAGAACGAGACCAATGATGTAGATGAACCAACTGAAAATGATAAATCGAATGTTGATAGTGTCAATGATGCAGTGAAAGGTGGCGCGACCAGTGACACGACCGGCGACACGACCGGTATCGTGAATGACGACACGAATGACGGCGCACAAGAAGGTGGAGATAACCATAAGAGTGCAACCCCGGATATATTTACCGGTGCCTATATGTCGTCGGTTGTCGATTTAGTTGTCCCGATGAATATTGCCCCTGACCGTTCAACCGAAAAGTACGTCCATCCAGTGTATCGTCATCATGTCGCAGATGATGGAACCTGGACAAAAGAACTCGATGACCATACTTCAACGAACGTATCTGTGATTTCTATCGTCCATAGCAGACTGACTACACATCCCTATGCATGGTGTAGTTCGCGGTCAGACCTCATCAATGTGCTCGATGCACTCGAAAATAACCCACATGATGTCCTCTTATTGACACGCGACGGGAAAAAGAAAGGGTATATTCCATCGATTCGCGATAGAACTAGACGATCCCTTCAGTATCTATGTGACAATTCGGAAACCGGTAAGGAAATCGATACGATTCTCTCCTACTCCAAGTATAAATACTGGGCAGACATCCCGATGAATACCTGTGTGTATATACCTGTATCCTCGCATACACGGACAATACCATCAATCTACGGTGCCGTTGCAAAGTCTCTGTACTTGTGGAATGACAAGAACCGCGATAGTCCATCGGAAGATACGTTGCGTAAGACGTCCGTAACACTTCGTCGGAATGTGATGACATTTGTTTTCCATAATCTATATACGTGTTATATGGACGGTGTATGTTTCGATAGTCTATTACAACGTGAATACGAGACACACAAGGTGAATGTCGAGTCTTTTTACAGTGCAATGGTCGGTGGCGCGAAGTTCTTTAATCCATGCGTCGAGACATTTAGCGACGACTGGATACGCGGACACTGGAATGAATGGGACAATTCGCTCAAGTATCTTATGTATATCGCACAAAGTCACGCGATATCCGACCCATCTGAACCAACGAAATCGCCGGTTCCGGCACATCCAGGGAATACGACCGACATATTTTTCATTTCGCAATACGTCAATCGAATGATTGTCCTCTGTAATATCCAAAATAGTCTTGCAAATGCATACCATCCATTCCAAGTCGCATTACCTGTATCGACGACGGCTCATATGACAGTCCCTATATTACTCTATACGGAATCCAATGGTCATTATGGTCTCCTATGGTTTAAGCATTTCGGCGTTCCGAAAGGCGGAACAGACCAACAACCGCCGGCAAGTATGGTATTTACGATTACAGACCAACCGCATACACGTCGCGAAGGTCTCTATTCAAAACGACGCAAAGACTGGATAGTTTATCGCGACCCATTTTCTGTCGAAGACTATATCGAACCAATGGACCGAGAACTCGAATATCAACCACCCGTCGCATTATTTATTCCAAGTGCATCTGTGTCTTCATCGGCATCGTCCGCGACACCCGCATCAACGACGGATTCCGATATCGAAATTCGTGGCGGAGGTATAACTCAATCACTCGTTACGAATGGAACCGCGCAACAAGAAGAGTGTGTTCGCCTTGGTGCGTATGCCTATCCTCTATCGATACAAAATATTGAACGATTAAAAGAATATATATCGACAGAAATAGAAGACCCTGTCGATACACATCGTGTCGATAATATGCCGGTTGATGTTCGCAAACTTATTTCCGGAGGTACTATTTCATTTATTGATATGAGTACCAAACGCGGACAATCGGACTATCGCCATGCCGTTGAACAAAAATGGATTATTCATGCTCCTTAATAGGACGAATCCGACGAATACGAGTTTGAACCATTGTCATAATCGAGGTCACTGAATCCGGTATAACAAGCAACACCGATGATTGAATGATAAATTGCATAATATACTATGTATATTTCTGCAAATACAAATGCGACAAAGGTTACCAATATACGCATCATCGACCCATTAAATTGGTTACAATTCCATGCTAACGTTGCAGCTATCAATGATATAATCGCACGACATACGGTGATGATTATTGTCTTGACTGGATAGGTTTCGTAATAATATTTGATACGTGCAAAAAAACTATCGATATCTGTGATGGATGGAATACGTAAGTCCATATATTGTGTCGGAATAATGTCGTCGGTGGGAACGGTCGTTGATGCAGTAAAGTTGTCCTTATTGTTATTATCAATATTCATATCCATATTTTCGTGATGTTTGACTATCAAGAGAATGTTTATTATAAACCCAGAAAATTTATAATAACGATTCGCGGTATGCAAGACCAGAAGTATCGAGACATCTGACTATGCCGTCTTTGTCATCGTCCGTCCAACGACGTTGCCGACTTTCTTCGCGGTTTCATTTGCGGATTGTGTGAAACTTTGAAGTAAGAAATCGAGGAAGGAATAGGTAATACTATTCGCAGGTGAATTTAAAAAGTCATACACAAATGATTTTAAAAGAACATATCCGATATAGAGTGGTGCAAGGAAGACTGCCATAAGAATACGTATCCAACGCATATGAACGACGTCCGATGCATATTCGACAGACGCATGATATCCCGCAATATACATCATCGCAATATAAATACCAATCATCATGATTCCTACGAGACCTAGCGATTTAATAAACGACGAGGATATCGCAACTGGTCCTTGTTTCTTTTCGTCCGTTGCAGATATACCTCCTAAAACCGGGTCGATTGGACCAGTTCCTTTCATTGTAGGAACCATATATCCATAGGAATTACGGGCAATACTTGATTCGGTAGATTCCATACTAAACTTATAATATTCGGATAGAAAAATTTGATTTGCGATTCTCGAGAGAAGTTCCGTTGGTAAGGAACGATACACAACGAACCATACTACTCAAATGCACACCTCTAACCAAATGACTCTCTTATTTCGTCATCATCTACGTCGAACTATACATTTACAGTCCAATCACCGCCCAACTAATTCTAATTTCCAATCACTATGGACCAACTATTTTCGTCAGTACAATCTATCAAGATACATGCCGATATTATCAAATCCGCTATTTCAATGGATGAATATATATGACGAACATGGACAACCGTCCCAAGATATGGACGAAGACGATTATTTAACACGTATGTCTTACTTACATGCAGAAAATCAATATACAGATGAGACCATGTCCATGACCAAAGGTGACGACGAAAATACATTTCTAACAAGAATGTCACATATGCACTCCTATTGCTACATGAAAGATTAATCATTCGGTCGGTTCATCTTCATTCTCGATATAAATCTGCTTTGACGCAAGGACATTATTGTATTCCGTCATCAAGTCCTTTTGTTTTTTCTTTGTATAATACCGTTCTGCATGTGTGATATAATAAAGGGACGACTTGAATAACTTTTCGACCGTTACAAATGGAATCTGTTTATCTGCCAACCATTCCATATAATACGTCTTCGATTCACCGGTAACGATAAACGACGATGTAATTAAATAAGATAGAATCGGAAGTTCATGTATCGAGCAGTTTATCTTTTTACAAATGTGATACAACGGACGATACTGACAGAATCGATGGTTATACTTTGATATCATCTTTGATTTTTCTATCGTGAATGGTGTACGGACCTGTGGTAGTGGTTGCGTCGGTGTCTCGGACTCGGATGACCGATGAAGTGCCATGTATCCATGACATGTAGTAAAGTATCCAACATAGTGACCAATGGTTTCCTCTTTGCCAAATGTATTATTTTTATAATTCAGACCGTCAATTAATGAGTCATAGTATGAAATTGCCGTGTCGAGGCGGTCGATATACGACGTCGGTTTATCGCATAATTGCGGTATGTAATTTTCATATATCAATATCGGCAGGTATGCGGATTCGGTATCATAACACTTATACACGTCATTCATTGACAATGTCGGGTCATGAAAGAATGTTTTTAGCATATCTTCAAGAGGCATTGTAATATCCTTACCTGTACATGAATGCAACCATTCAACCACTTCGTTCTCTGGTTTATTCCAACTCTGGTTCGACCATATATCTTCCATTATCGTAACTGCACGTCGGTAATCGCCTTGACACAATGGAATAATCGAACGAATAAGACCATCCGATAACGGCATCTCCGTTTTATCGCGGATTCGCATCATTGTGTGAAACAATAGGTCCGGATTCGGAAGTTCGAGATGGATATGTATGACATCTTTTAATAGAGTTTCCAGTGCGTATGTCAGTGTATTCGCAATTAGAATGATCGGATTTTTATTTGGGAAAAATGTATCGCGCATCTTCTTACGTATATCCGCTTCGGATACCTTCTTTTTCGTAATACGTATATGGACGCGCCAACGATATTCATAGTCATGCCGTGCATACTGTATATAGTGTTTGATTTCGCTGATGGAACAATCCTTTGCTTCACATGCGTCAATTTCATCCATAATCACGGCGGTCTTCATCTCTCTCGTTGTCATCTTCGTAATCGAATCACCACCGAGGACATGTTTTAACTTATCTTTGATGACATCGCTACTTCGTATATCGGATGAGTTCGTTTCCATCAAGAAGAAACCGTATTCATTAACCAATGCGTGTGCCAGTGCGGTTTTACCTGTTCCCGATTGTCCCGTAATTAATACTGCGTTCTTTGTCGGTGCATTCTTACTACCTTCACAGAAGGAACTTATCCAGTCACGTAATTCGCTTATTTGTTCATCGAACCCTATGAATTCGTCTAGGCGTTTCGGACAAAATCGCGATAACCACGTCGGATTATCATCGATATTATTACTCGTAGTATCCATCGTGTAATTGAATTCAATTACACTATATATATCGTATTGTGTTTAATCGTTTATGTATATCGATTGACTGAATAAATCAGATACCATATCGAGACAGAGAGTGCATATAATGCAACTGCGATGGATACGCCGGTTTTGAATGCGACTACATCGGGTGGGATATAAGAAGATGCGATGATGACACTTGCGACGATACCGGTAATCACCATGAATGCGATAATCGATGCCTTGGTCATATTAATTGGTTCGGCATCGTATTTCCCTGTATATTTTTGCAAGGAACTTAAACGTGTTTCTTCTTCACCTGTAATATCTTCTGTAAATGACGCGGAACTGGACATTCAACTATTCTTTATATTATACGGAGATTTGTGTTTGACAAGGAACGAGCGAGTATTGACACGTATCTACAATACATAATTTGGATTGGTTCGGGTTCCGGCACGTGATACCGACTTTGGTAATTCGATCGGTGTAGGCAGTGTACTGACGTCATTCTTATATTTAATGTATTGCTCGATGTTTGTCAAAATAGTTGGGACCGAATAGTCCAATACATGTGCATTCAATTCGCGCACTTGTTCAGTGACATGATGTGATAAATTTTTACTGTATTGTAAATAGATGGATTTCATAATAATCTTGAGTTGGAGTTCATCTTGTGGTCCAATTTTATAACGACCACCGGATTGCTTCGATACGTGGTGTGCAATTAATTGTTGCAATAACGTGATATTATCATCACTGAAGAACATTTGTTGGACGTCGTTCGAATCTAACATATAACCGACGGCTTCACTACGAAACTTGTTTTGCATCCGACGCGATTCCGTATAAAGTGGGTGTTCTAACGTTCCCGGAACGGTATCGAGTTCGGTTTCAATATCGACACGCCCATTACGTATCGTATTCATTACGTTTTTCTTGCGTTCTTCTTCTTTACGAAAGAAACTAATTAACTTTTCCATGATTGCAGTTTGACCTTCTTAACATAAACACCGAAAATCTTTATTCTTTTCATGTGCGTTCTATATGGCATTCGATATGCATTCCATATATTTTTTATCAAACTATACTATATAAACTATCATTAATATAAAGGAATTCTACCACTGTCGTCATGCTCACAAAAATCTTTATGTTGTTCTTTTTAATCAACGCAATCTTCTGGGGTCTATTCCCACATACCGTTCATTGTCAAGTCGTCGAAAATACACTTGGTATGAAATGTCCACCACATATTGTCCATTTATCAATCGGTATCTTGTCATTCCTAGTTGCAATGTATTTAGCACAAAAGGAATACATCCACAGTTTATTATTTGACGTCAAAGAAATGATGATGGGTGCATCTCAAATCATCTCCAAATCCTATGAACAATTCGTATCAAAGAAATAAGGTATCGAAAAATAGTCGTATAATATATATGCTAACACGTATATTATATATTATATGTCTTGTCCATCGAAACTATCCTATGCAGATTGCGAAAACTTACTATTAGTCCAATCTGTCGAAGAAATTGAAAAAATCGTTGGTCATGAAAAGGTGAATATGCCTATGATGAAAAAAATAGTCGAAATCGTCGAACGTTTTATAAAGAAAAAGAAATGTATTTGCTACGGTGGAACTGCAATTAATAACATCCTCCCACCGGAAGACCAATTCTATGACCACGACTTTGAAATTCCAGATTACGATTTTTTCTCTGACAAAGCAGACACACTTGCCATTGAACTCGCAGACGAATATCATCGCGCAGGTTTCAAAGATATTGTAGCACAAGCAGGGATTCATTATGGAACCTACAAGGTATTTGTGAATTTCGTTCCAGTTGCGGATATTACTTATATCCCGACCGATTTATTCCAACGATTGAAAAAGGAAAGTATTGTCGTCGATGATATCTATTACTGTCCTCCGGATTATCTGCGCATGTCGATGTACCTAGAACTCTCGCGTCCGCGTGGTGACGTATCACGATGGGAAAAAGTTCTCAAGCGGTTGAATCTACTCAATAAGCACTATCCGATTGACAATGTCAATTGTACAACCGAAATAATGGATGTGACTGTATTCGACGATACGAGTAAAAAATCAAAGAGTTTGTTATTCAAGACGGTTCGCGATTTTTGTAAAGACCGCGAGGCAGTATTTTTCGGCGCCTTTGCATACAACTACTATTCGAAGAAATACAACAATACTGCACTTTTCTCCGAGATACCGAATTACGATGTATTCCTAATGGACGTCGTTGATGTCGCACCGAAATTAAAAGAAGCAATCGAACAATTAGGCGAATTTGAAACAGTCGAACTGTTTATACAGGAACCGTATATCGACATCATCGGACAACGAGCATCCATCTACGTCGATGGACAAAAAATTATTACAATGTATGAACCAACCGGATGTCACAGTTACCATGATATCCGCTTCGGTGTGGGACGATTGTGCATTGCGTCGATTGATACAATCCTATGTATGTATTTCATATTTCAATATACGAATGAAGACCCGACAATTATCCATCGGTTAGTATGTATGTGTCACTATCTATTTGAAATACAGAGAAGTAAACGTCCCGGGAAAGAAGAGGTATTGCGTCGTTTCTCATTGCCATGTTATGGTACCCAACATACATTGGAATCATTACGGTCAATTAAATTAGCAAAGTTTATCGAGTTGTATAAATACAAACACCGTCAATCTGACCCGAGATATGAGGAATACAATAAGTGGTTTTTAAAATATATACCACTAAAGGATAATGTATCAAAACCAAAGGCACCGTCCAAGGCAAAGACGCCGTCAAAGTCTCTAACGAAAAGTCGTTTCAAGTCGATGGTAAAGAGTCTCAATCTATAATTCAAATGAATCCATAGAATCTACGCGATTTTTATGGATACCTTTTTATGTATTTGCATTTTTACATATAAAATGTGGTTATTGGAGTATTGACAGGTTGTCCGGTAGTAATATACCCCGAGTAATCAAGGAAATCTTCTTTGTCTTTATTTTGGCGACTTTCTGTATGCATTGACAATGAATCTGTCCGGTCAAATTGTGGAAGTTTGTCTAACGATGCGGATACGGTGTCTGTGTCATTAAATCGTTCGATATTTTTATAAGATTCTAACTTTTTATAATATTGTTGCAACTGCGTCATATTTACCGGTGTTGGTTGCGATACTGCGCCAATATAAATGGTTGGCATCTGATTTTCTTGAATAGACGGAACCGCAGGGGTCGTCGGAACAGACGGAACTGGTACAGGTGTCGCACTCGGTTGGGGTGCTACTTGACTATAGTTCTTGGTAAAGTGTATCGAATAGACGACTGGAATTGATGTATTCTGGTTATTGAGTGATGCATTGATTTGACTCGGATTCGAACTCGAAATAGTCGTCATCGATGGAGTGCCGGTTCCGACGGTACTTCCTACAAATATATCGAGTTCTCCACTTGGTCTTTTTCCGAAGACGACGCTAATATCGCGACGTGTATTCGTTCCAATCGGCATTTTACTTTCGAGATATGTGATTAACTGGTTTAACGTTTTAATATTACGCACAGCAGTGCTGTCATCGCTGTTGGATGTCGATAGTAATGGTCGATAGACTTCGTTCGATAAATATATCATGTGGGTGATGCTGTATTGATTATCTTCTACTTGCTTGATATCACGTTCGCGACGTTCAACTAATTCCGGTGGAAATAAGTACATCGTTGTTCCGGTCGATGTGTCCGCATCAGATGGAGGACCGGTGATTGTATTTGTTGGTGAATTTCGTAATAACATCGTCGATACCGTATTCGTCGTTGTATTGCGTGTCATTGCGACACCTTTACAATCCTTGTCCATATAACATTGATTCGACAAGGTAAATAATTTATCTTCCATTCCCGATTCATATGGGACATTGTCGGTTCGCGAATAGATTACATTCCATGAAGATGGATACATTTTGTCCGCGATGATGTGACTTTTCAATGTGACATCCGTTAATTTAGATTGTACTGGGTCCAACATATATGCGCGGATACCGTCACTTTCGCTAAAGATGAGTTGATTCGCACTACTATCCAATTTCAAAAAGTGTTCAATCCGACCTGTATTCATGCAATAGTAGATGATAAGGATAACAATCACCAATAATGCGACAACGATGATTCGCGACTGATGTTTCTTTAAATAATCGATTACCATTCTTCTACACGACACTATTTATTATTGTATGATGCTGATATATTATAATCCAATAATAAATATTATTTTACCTACTTGAAACTTTCCATATTCACACCGACTTTACATGACGAACAGGATGCATCGTGGCGTGGGCGTGACGATTCATCGTCGATGTCACTATCATCGCTGTCACTATAGTCACTATCACTATTATTGGCAGTACCGCGATTGACTACGTCACGTGATTTTTGTCGAATAATCATTGCGACTGCGACGATGACTATCATTGCGACAATTAAGACCATCACAAGAGTCATCATGGACATTGATTTTTTACTACTGAATGACGACGATAATGTCGATATCGTAGATGCTACTTTTTTAACCATCTTTACTTATCATATACATAGAAATTATGTAAATTTTCATGGTTGTATAGAGATAGAGATAGAACCACGATTCGAACACATGTCAATATACGATGGAAAATGAACATTGCAATTAATATATCCGAATCCGAACCTTGTCGAATATGCTATGAACACGGTGACGAAGATGTATTACGTCCATGTCGATGTAATTCACACGTGCATCGAGGATGCCTCAACCAATGGCAGGAATCCGGAGACCCGATACGTCGCGAACGATGCGAAGTTTGCCATTATCGTTACCGTTATCTCGAAGACCCCGTTCCGTTTCGCGGATTCACTATTATATATAGTCGCATGTTTGGAAGAAATAATGACATACCCGGAAATTATATGCGCGGTTCATTGAGTATGATATTATTTCATTCGCTCTACTTGATGACAATATCCGGATTAATCTATGGACTTGATGGTAATAGGCAAATCGCAAATTTGACGGGTGTCTATTACGATGGTGGATATCGAATATACTATGATATTACGTTCGCATTCTATACACTTCTCATCTATTCATTGTTCATCTTTGAACTACGCCGTCTCACATGCAACCAATGGAGAGGTTATCTCAAACTGCTGATATGTTCATGTACCAATATACATGCATATTTGCTTCTATATGTTGTTGTATGTGGTGGTCTCGCGATACAATTCTGGACAACCGTCGTCTTCGATATCCTATTTACCATTCCGACCTTCCATATGACTTGTCTATTGCATTATGAAACGTTATCGTCTTTAAAAAAGAGTATGGGGATCGGTGAATTAATGTCTTACGTTCCATCGAATGATACGGATGAACTATTTGCATGAATCTCCTGACAGATTTATGTTTATTCATCACGCGTATGTTGGTCAGGTGTCATGTATAAACCAGGTGCATAGTGTGATTGCAAGAAGGATTTATCGACAGGTCTATCTTCGATATCGTTTTCGGTTTCATACTTGACTTGTGTCCATTCGAGAACGTCTAATGGCACACTCTTGTCATAGATAGGAACCACGTTCGAAACTTTTCCAGTTTCTGGAAGACATATAGGTGGGCGCTTTTGAGGAACCGACCAGAATTGTTGTGGAATAAACGACCATCCATAGGTGGTCGCAATCTTGCGTGGTGCTTCCTTTACAGGTTTTTCTGATTCAGGTGTATATGCGAAATTACTTGCGATATGTTGTGATGCAGGACCTGGTGTTGTATCTGGTTTATTACCGTCCGTGTATTCCATGTCGATATCTTCGGAACCGACTGGTTGCATACGTCCCTTTGATAAACGTGTGAGACGTGCATCTGTCACTTCTTCTGATAATCGTGGCGCACGAAATTCGGGACGAATACTGGATTCACGAAGGTCGGATGGAGCAATGACCTCAGTCGATTTCTTTTTTGAATAAAGCGAACCGAATACATCATGTGACTTGCGCGATTCAACGGATACAGATGGTTTCGTTAATAACATATTGTCAGCAACGGTTGTCTTTGGCACATCGGACGAGAACAGACCTTTAACGGTACTCGTTGCTTCTTTCCAATAACTCGATAGTGGTTTAATTTCACTTGCATCGATTTCGACGAATACGCGTTTTCCACTCTTTAACAATTCAGGACTTCCACTTTCTAATGGTTGAACGTTGTCGTTCGCGGATGGTTCTTCATCCGATGCGAGTGATGGTTGCGATGAGTAATTTAATATAAGTGATTTACAATCCGGTAATGTTGTCAATATCGAGACGTACATTGCAGCTTCTTCGATGTTAAGGTCGCGTAACTGTGGGCGTTCTGGTACATACCCAAGGCGTCTCAAGAATTGGTATCGTATATAGGCTGCATAGGATTCCTTGAACAAACGGTAGAAACTTTCATCGCGCGATTGGATACGACTATAACATTCTTTGTTCTTCAACATATAGGTTGCCATGATTTCTTGACTTTTACGTAAATATTCATCACGCTGGTTCGCTTCCGTAAGTGTCATTAACGATGCAGAATCGATAGGGATGTCACGTGCATTATCGTCGGATGAGAAGGTTTCAAACGTTGAACCGTCGTCGGATAAAAAATGTTCGATGTTGTAGAACCGTGGTTCTTGGATGAATTGGGTTGCGACGATACTTCCTTGGCCGTTTTCTCCGATGACACCGTCCGCACCCGTCTTAGGAATCGGATTCAATAATGCACATGGAACCATATCTTTTTTCATCGATGAACCGTATGCGAAATTCCAGTAAGCGCGATATTCTTCGATTGTGCGGAATACGTGGGTAATTACATTATCCTGCAAGAGTTCATAATTTCGTCCGTTATAGACGAGGCGTTCCGGACAATAGATAGATGTAGTGAATAATTCAGTGGAACCGGTAGCGCATCCACAGAAGGTTTCTAATTTTTTACTTCCACATGGACAGAATTTACAAGGTATAACAAGTGCAATGATTGATAATACGATTAATGCACCTACGACTACTCCTAAATAGAGCGAACGAGTGACGGGTTTCATTTTATATAATCGTTCTTGATGACTTATAATAAATCGACATTTTAAGTTTGCGAATATCGTTAAATCGTCGATATCGATGGAAAAAGTGTGGATATAATATATATCTTAAAGAGGTAACCACGAATGTTTCCAATGATGTCCATGCCAATCTATAGTGGCGAACATGCAAAGAATGTGATTCATCTACAACAAGGTAAAAATGTGCGCGACGGTAAGGTAACCGATATGCGATGCAAGGGAAAGTTTGGACTTGTTAAATTCTATATGCCGGGATGTCCTGGATGTATTGGTATGGAAGATACAATCGTCTTTCTAGCAAATCAAATGAAAAAATACGATTTCGCCGTGTGTGTCGTTAATGTAACCGAAATTGCAAACCGCGAAATCGTGAATGCAGTTGGCGGAGTGCCGTATGTTCCATACATCTGCATGTTTAAACCAGACGGGCGTATCTTTTCCGTTGAAAACGAATTAGGCGGTTCGCATGGTATCCAAGAAATACTTGTGAAAATATCGGAAGTTACTTCACAGCGCGATGGATCGGCCAAGACGGCGACCAAGACAACCAAGTCTAAACGTAAATCCAAGGTCAAGACGATGAAGACCAAGACCACGAATACGTCGACGTGCGCATTGAAGTGCGATGTTAAAAATGATAAAATCGTGTGCAAGAAAGATTGCCAATAAACGACGTCGTCATTCTATTTTTATAATCAGAACTACTATAAAAATCGAATGTTCAACCTATTAATTTGTGCTTACAAGAAGGGATAGACTATCGGATAAACTTTGAGTAAAGTTGCTGTATTCTTCGTTTGATGTCTTCAAGGTGATATGAACATACTTTGTAATACTAACAAAGATATAAAAGATAGCTGCAACGACGAATGAGAATAATAAGTCTTGACGACCACCACCTTGATAGATGAATAAGGTCAATGATAACATGCGCCCGATGAAGGTTGAATTCAATACACGGTGCCAGTCTGGAGCACTTGGGAAACCTAATAGAGTAACGTATGCAGATGCTAATGCGTGTGGAATACTTGCGTTTTCAAACATGTGTGATAGTATATATTATAAAAAAACAATTTATTCCTCTGCCATATTGTGATAATCTTATGATTTAGAGACCTTTATTGATATCCAAAGTTACCATGTTGGTGAATGTCGCTATGTAGGCGATAAGTCGATACAACTTGTCTATTTGGACTCGAGTGTGGCAATTCATATACGACGTCCATCTGTGATGTCGGCATCGACGGAGAGGAATACGATTCATTGAGATAAGACATTGTCGGATAACTATGCGAACGATGTAACGACGACGACGAATGTGACGACGACGAATGTGCCGAGTTTGCGATATATGAATTATATTGTGAGCGCATAATTGCGATTGCCTGTTCCAATACTTCATCTGGTGTGACTGAACCGTCTATAATATGGCATTCACGTGGTCTTAATGGATGTATCGTTTCCTTATCGATATATAACGATTGATACAATTCGTCAATTTGCGCCAAGTAAGACATCGGAATAATCTCATTTTCACGCGAACGTATATGGATACGCTCATAACATAATTCCGGAGAAGTATTGATAAAGAATACGACCTTTGGCATCCACCCAAAATCACGATTCATGTCATTCATTAACTGCATATCGAGTTTAGACAGCATACCGTTTTGATACAAGTTTTCGCCGAATACATGAAGACAACTCAATGGTGACCGTTCGGTAATCTTTATCGTTTGACCACACGAAGTCGATTGTGACCGTTGCGATTTCGATTGTTTCATATGATGTTGCAATACTTTCATTTGGAACATCAATGCATTTTGTTTCATGTCTTTGTAAAATTGTTCTAAATACGGTGCCCATTCATCGACGTTTTCTTCGACGACATGGATACGATTTGCAATAATCCATGGATGGGTCTTTAGGCGTTTCAATAATGTCGATTTACCACTGCCGATGTTTCCATCGATTACAATCGGTAATGTGATTTCGGATTGGAATGACATTTTATAGTAGAGGGTATGTATAGAACGGTTTATATGTTGATGATGATAACATATCAAAATATAAATTATTATCAAAATTATATGTAAAACTCTATCCATCCATATATCGATACAACTTATGAGGTTAATTGCGATTGTGATTGTTTAATAATGGAGATGCAGTGTGTAAGGAGGCGGTTTTGACGAAATAGGATAACGATAATGATTGGAAGTGTGATCGTATAGAGTAATAAGATGAAGATGACGAGGTGTATATAAGGATAGGTTGTCTTGCGAACATATTTGGATATAGGATCCAAGACCACGCGCTCAATTCGCTCGAAGGTTTCGTCTTTTTTCATTTCAGATAAGAATTGGTTGATAATGTCGGAAACTACTTTTTGAATCATTCGTATAAAAGTGGTAGGTCGTCGTGATACGCGTACGATTCTTTAAATAATTAGATATTATAATTTTAAACGATAACCTCGCATCGTCGTCTCTACATGTCATCCACAACCATACGCAAATGCAGTGAAAACGATTACGGAACACTTTATGAACTATTCCCGTCGATTCATTATACCATCTACGATACAAATCTACCATTCGGTCTCGAAACGCATTACAATAAAAAGCATCTGAATTGGACGTGTTCCGATGATGATGCATTTGCATTAACAGAGAGACTGTCGAAACTATCGAAAACACTTTATCGTACCATACAGTCAACATGTGGAAATGGGAATGGAGATATCATGATGGTTCCAATGTCTTCTTCGGGAATTTCCGATACAATTCCGATGCGTCCCGGAATACGTAGTGGTCAAAGTGGTTACCCTTGTATCATTGAAACTCAACCGTATCCACGCATCACAAGTCACAAGTTTTTCATACATGAAAAAGGCGAAATCCTGACATTCAATGCATTGGTTCCCGGTTTTAGTGCAAAAGAAATACAGGTCGAATGCAAGAACATCTGGGTAAATAAACAGGGAAGTGAAGCAAAAGCGTTATGGTATACATCGCGTGTGCGTCCAGCAAAATAGAAACTAATCTATAAGAAACATAAGGAATAGTCATAAGAACATGCAACGACAACCTACTATGGATACTGTATCAATGTCGTCCTCAATGTCAACGATGTCGACACAAAGCACCGCAGATACGAGAATGCGAACAATTCATTATTTTTATTACACCGAATATGAAAGTCTCACGAAATTACGTTTTGATTTCTCTCAACCGAAAAAATCAAGTAAGACCTATATTGCAACGATGCGTCATCCAATTTATTTCACATTACCAAAATCGGAATTAGTCGAAATATATGAATGCAAATATACAGGTCAGAATCGTTTAAAATATGTGGTGAATGGGCGAAAATATGGCGACTTACTGCGTTTCTTTGATAACTTGGATTCACATTGTATTGAACTATCTTACGCACATTCTCAAGAATGGTTCCGACGCGAATTTACGAGGGAAAAGTTGGTCGACCAATATTACAATATTTACGGAAGAGACCTAGAAGAAAACAACGAACTTATCTTTGAAGCAACGATTGAAAATGATAAACTCCTCGATAAATTAATTGACTATAATCGGTCACCATTAATGAACCTTATGGTATGTATCAGAGGTATCGAATTTTTCAAGGATAAGTTCCAATGGTATATTACATTAGAAAAATTAGTATATATCCCGGATGACAAGGGAACCCGTCGCGATGAACCACGGAAACCTACCAGCATTCCTGTTCAAAATAAACCGTCATTCATCGATTTAGACGAAGATGACGTCGAAGACGATGATGACAATTACGACAGTGATGACGACGGTGATGACAACGAAGATGACGACGACTACGGCGAAGACGATGATGACAAATACAGTCGCAATGACAATGAAAACAGTCATGTACATATTACAAAGGATATGGATTCGAACAAAAAGGATACACCTACACCGAAGGAGGATATACAAAAACTAATTCGCCAATATTCGGAAGAGTCCAAGCGTTTATTTCTAAACGCGGAACGTTCGCGAAAAGCGTCGGACATGTTTTTTCAGAGAGCAACGTATTTACAAAATCAAGTTCGCAAATATGAAGAACAATTACGAAGTAGGAACGAGTGAAAAAAAATTGTTTTTCTATAATATACGTTCTTTTCCATATTATACTGAAAAATGGCTTTTAATAAAAAAACTGGTTTGATGATACTCGGAGTTGTTCTTTTAATAGCAGTTGTTATGTTATTATCAAAAATGAACAAACCATCCGCAGTCGAATTACCAAAAGAATCTGAACCATCGAAACCTATCCAAACACAATCCGAATCAGAATGTACTCCTTCACAAGTTTATGACGTCCAAACTAAAAAGTGTGTAGCTGCACAACACTTTGCAGGTGGTTACGAAGTTGAACCATCAGAAGATACTTTAACCGGTTCAGCATCAATGTATCAATCAATCGAATCAACTGGTAGTTCAAGTGGTTCCGCTTTACCAAAAGACTGTTTCCCAAAAGACCAATTATCGCCAGCAGATTTACTTCCAGCAGACTGTAACTCAAAATGGGCTCAATCCGTTCCACAATGCCAAGGTGAATTAGGTAACGTTAATTTCTTAACTGCAGGTTCGCACATCGGTATTAACACCATCGGTCAATCATTACGTAACGCAAATCGTCAATTACGAAGTGACCCACCAAATCCACAAATGAAGGTTTCACCATGGTTACAAAGTACCATCGAACCTGATGTCAATCGTCGTCCATTAGAAATCGGTGCTCAAGCATAAATGAGTGTTTAGGATACCTAAAAAATATGAATATTTGACTTGACAGTCTATTTTTTAGTTATCTCACGCATGCGAAGACAAGGGTCCATCGTTCCATCGAATGCGCTCGAAAGTTCTTCTAATATCAGATTATTATCCTTTTTTATTCCTTGCATCGTCGGAATGTAATCCGTCAGGGAATCAAGGTTTTGAAGACGTGTTCGTTGTTCTCGACCATGCGCACGTGTATAGAGTAAATAGTGTATCAATGTGTCATCGCACCGTCCGATATGATTTCGTATTTTTTCGTCCAATGCGGTTTGTTTTTGTATCCACTCGTCGTCTTGTGATGCATTAATGATTTTGCGTAAATATGAAAACATTGTGGGAAAGGTCAATGTGGATGCGAGATATTCGTGAAAATCTTTCAGAACTATATACTATATTGAACATACGTTGTCTCTAACTACGTGTCTCTAACTACGTGTCTCTAAATGAATGAACTAAAACAAGGATTTCGCCAGTATATCGAACTCGACGACCAGATTAGTATTCTGGAATCGAAATTGTCCGAATTGCGTCAAAGTCGTGATACCGTAGAAAGGAATATCGTCGGCATTATCGAAAAGAATAATCTTCAAAAGAAGAATATCAAGATGGGAGACTCCCACTTCCAATACACGTCCTCTGAAAAGAAAGATGGATTCACCCAACACTACGTAAAAAAGGCACTCTATGACTACTACGGATTCTTCTATGACGGTAAATTACCACGCGATAAATGCAATGAAAAAGCGGACCAGGTATTCCAATATCTATTAGCAAACCGTACGATTAAACACAAGACTGGTCTTAAGCGCATCAAAGACGATAATCGCGGACCGAAACAGAATCAAGGTCCAGGAGGGAATGGTCCATCGTCCGGTCCGACCCGTATTCCGCCTACTCCACCTCCGAATCAACATCAACAGCAAGGAAAAGGTCGCAATCAAGAAGATACGACATCTATATCGTCGATACGGTCAATCTCATTCGCAACACCGTCGTCCGTCCAATCGAATGCGACAAGAACGTCGAGACCGGCGACCGCAGTAAGTACATCGACATCCGCATCAAATGTTCGCCATATATCGATCGGTGGAACGACACCGACTCCAACATCCGTATCGACCTCGACGTCTGTCCGTTCCGTCGTCATTCCACCATCCGCACTTATACGTAATCCATCCACGACGTCCTCTACTATGTCGTCATCGACAAACTCGTCCAAGACGAATTCATCATCTATTTACAATCCGCAAAACTATTAGATTAGTTTAGATAACATGTCCGATACGATACTTTTCAAGAATCTTTGATGCACCTTTTTGTTTGTGAATCGGATTGCCCATGAATAATGCGGTTCCATCTTTTCCGACGATTTGCATAATTGCAAGAGTTCCTCCGGGATGATTCGGTATCCATTTGGTAATATCATAGACATGATCGTTTATAATCGTCCATGCGTCATCGATGCGATTATGTTTTGCAACTTCGGAACGGGTGATTGCAGAATCTCCGCCGACTTGTATCGTATGGTCCATCCGATTCAACCATCGATGTGTAAGTTGGAGACCGCCTTCGATCCATGCCTGATGAAAACTACATGCTTCATTTATCCAGGAAACGCGACCGCACATACGTGTCTCGAAATCGGACAATAGATTATCCCATCGATGAATGCCGTGATTATGTTTCGTCCATGCGTGGCATCCTTCGTTCCAATAATGAACCGTCATCCATCTCGGTTTCGGGATTGTCCGTCCAGGGAACATCGTCGATAACATACGTTTCAACTCATTCGCGATTTCTTCTTGTGACGAAAACTTGTTCCAATAAAGGGCATCTCTTTGTTCCGAGTAACTTGCCATGACGATTCCGGCATCCGCATTAATTGGAATGAATTTCGATAAGGGTGTATCGGCAAACGTCTTTGGAATTCCATCAAACCATACGCGACCCGTCTTCCGGTCTTTCGGATATCGCGCATAGATACGAACCATCGGATAACTGACCGGACGCTAAAAATGGATTATATGGATTACGTCCATTTTCCAATTAAACCTATAGTTATATAGGTCAATCGATTTCATATAACTTACGTTATATTGGGTCATGCATCATTGACCCGTACTGGGAATAATATT
>Ga0315900_10000702_pt1 | contig 56142 bp, 51 predicted proteins | sample LakEriMetagenome_FD_203521 | JGI IMG/M metagenome (GOLD analysis project Ga0315900, IMG submission 203521) | Freshwater fungal communities from buoy surface, Lake Erie, Ohio, United States - Buoy 12 MA114 | ecosystem: Environmental > Aquatic > Freshwater > Lake > Lake biofilm | place: USA: Lake... | reverse complement strand
CAGGGAAGCATCAGTTCTTATCCTCTGGTGACGTGCAGTGGTTTGCTGATCTAGGTAGACGATTGCTTGGCCCCGAGTTACTACATGCACAACAATGGACTCAAAGGAGAGATTCATGACACGCCCCGACGGACGCCAACACAACGAACTACGGCCCATCACATTCGAACGCGATTTCACAGAGATGGCAGCGGGATCAGTGTTGGTGACATTCGGTAAGACTCGCGTCTTGTGCACCGCATCAATTGATGAAGATGTGCCCCGGTGGATGCGTGGTTCGGGGAAAGGCTGGGTGACCGCCGAATATTCGATGCTTCCCGGTTCATCGCCAGAGCGGGTTGATCGTGAAGCGGCAAAAGGAAAACAAAGTGGACGCACCGTTGAGATTCAACGCCTCATTGGTCGATCACTTCGCGCTGCGTGTGACATGTCGCTCCTCGGAGAGCGTCAAGTAGTGGTGGACTGCGACGTCTTACAAGCAGACGGTGGCACGCGCACCGCAAGTATTTGCGGTGGTTTTCTTGCATTGCATGACGCACTCACTCGTCTTGTGCAGAACAAATTAGTTGTGGAACATCCATTGCATTCCTACTGTGCTGCGATTTCTGTGGGACGTCACAACGGCGTCCCAATTCTTGACCTCCCATATGTTGAAGACAGCACTGCAGAAGTGGACATGAATGTGGTGATGTTGCAACCAGTAACGGGCGCTGAACCACGCTTTGTGGAAGTGCAAGGAACAGCAGAGGGTGAAGCGTTTACTCGAAGCGAACTTGATGAGTTGTTAGATCTTGCTGCTGGTGGCCTATCGCAAATCATTGCGTTGCAACAGCAACTCACGTCATCACCACCGTCACCTCGTCCACTCGGTCGCTGAAACCTGTTGTTATGCGTCACGTTGTGTGCGCAACAGCTAACCCGCACAAAGTGCAGGAGATGGCCGCCATTTTTGCGGGAGTTGTGGAACTGTTGCCGCGACCCAATGATGTTGGTGACATTGATGAGACTGGCGCGACACTAGAAGACAATGCGTGTTTGAAAGCCCGAACAATTGCAGCGCATGTTGGAGCTGATGCAATGGCTGATGACACTGGGTTGGAGATTGATGCACTGCAGGGTGCACCAGGAGTACGCAGCGCGCGTTACGCAGGTGATGACAGTAATGATGCCGCGAATCGTGCGTTGGTCTTGCAACGCTTAAAAGATGTCAATAATCGTCGCGCTCGCTTTCGAACCGTTATCGCAATCGCATCACCAAATGGCGAATGTGTCACTGTCATTGGTGAATGCACCGGTGTGATCGCTGAGTCAGAACGAGGGACAAATGGATTTGGGTATGACTCGATTTTCATCCCTGATGATGGGGATGGCCGAACGTTTGCCGAGATGACAAGTGAAGAGAAGAATGCGGTATCCCATCGCGCACGAGCACTCGTGGCCTTACTCGAGCAATGGACCTAAGGCGTACGCAGGGTAATACCCCACAGTGAACGTGCATTTGTCACATGCGTGCCGGTGAAGGGACTCGAACCCCCAACACGCAGGACCTAAACCTGCTGCCTCTGCCAATTGGGCTACACCGGCGACGGTGTCAGGGTACAGGTGATGTGTAAGCGTTTTGCGGTTGTGGCTGTCAAACTAGTGGGGTGACTGTAACCACCCCCACATCTGTGTCTGCCTCCGACTTGCTTGAACACCTCGGGATCACCGACAGTGTCGTGAACGAAGGTGCACTGCAAAGCAGTGTGAAGCGTTTCGCCGAACAAAAGATTGTGTTGCCAACATTTGGTGAGTTGGCAGACCCCTCGTTGATCACTGATGAAACCACTCGCGGCGTCGACAAGAATGCAGCAGACCCACGCAATCTGTTTCGCGTGCACTGGTACAACAGCTTGGAAGGCAACAAGGTGTCTGTTCCTGATCATGTTGTGTTGCCATCGTGGTTCACAGGAATTGACAGCCCGATAATCGTTGTGTTTGGTGATCGTTTTCCGATGATCACGGCGCACAAGGTGCTTGCTGCGTACTCATGTTTTGCACCACGCGTTGTCACAGGGCAATTTGATCCGGCAATTCATCGTGCAGTGTGGCCGTCGACTGGCAACTACGCACGTGGTGGTGTTGCAATTAGTCGTTTGCTGGGTTCACGCGGAGTAGCGGTGTTGCCCGCTGGAATGTCGCAAGAGCGCTTCGACTGGCTTGATCGCTGGGTTGTTGATCCTTCAGACATCGTTCGTACCCCTGGTACGGAGAGCAATGTCAAAGAGATTTATGACGCATGTAATGAGATGGAAAAAGATCCGGGCAACTTCATCTTTAATCAGTTCTCAGAGTTTTCCAACCACCTTGGTCATTATGAAGTGACGGGTCGCGCACTCGCGCACGTTTTCGAACACGTGAAGGCCAATGGGTACTCCGACATCCGTCTCGCGGGTTTCACGTCGGCCACCGGTTCAGCCGGAACAATTGCCGCTGGTGACCGTCTGAAGGATATGTACGGCACATCGATTACCGCTGTCGAGGCGCTCGAGTGTCCGACAATGCTGGAAAATGGATACGGCGAACACAACATTCAAGGAATTGGCGACAAGCACATCCCACTCATTCACAACGTGATGAATTCCGATGTTGTAGCCGCAGTATCAGACAAAGCCACTGATCATTTGGACGTGTTGTTCAATACCCCGGCAGGCCAGAAGTTCTTGCGTGAGACAAAAGGAGCAACACCCGAATTCATCGATGCGCTCACTCACTTCGGATTCTCAGCAATTTGTAACGTCATCGCTGCAATCAAGACTGCAAAATTGTTGCGTCTCGGTGCAAACGATGCGCTGATCACGATTGCTACCGATGGTGGTGCGCTCTATCCAAGCGAGCGTGTAAAGACACTGAAGCGCGACTTCAACGACAATTTCACCGAGATTGATGCTGCGGAAGTATTTGCGGAACATCTCGGATTTGTGACAACCAGCGACATGATTGATTGCACCGAACAAGACAAGAACCGCATCTTCAACCTTGGTTATTACACATGGGTTGAGCAGCAAGGAACGCCGCTACATATTTTTGACGCTCGTCGCTCACAATCGTTCTGGCGTGATCTTCGTCGTTTCACTCCTGTGTGGGATCAACTCATTGGTGAGTTCAACGCACGGGTTGCCCACGCTTCATAATCGTGATTGTTCTTCGTTGCGCAGTCTGTGACGCGAGTGTCGACATTTCGACACCGCTGTCATGGAAATGTCCCAATGCAACGGACACGGACCGAAGCCATGTTCTTGGCTTTCATGATGATCGACACTCGATAACGATTGGGGCTGGAGATAATCCGTTCCTGCGGTACCAACAGAACCTGTACGTTGATGCTTTCGGTGAAGCGTTAGGTATCGCCAAAGAGGAACGCACACGCATCATCTCTGATGCGGATGCCGCCGTGAAAAAGATTGGTGGCACAGGTTTTCTTGTCTCACCGTTTCAGCGGGAAGATCGCTTGTCGGAAGAGTTGGGTTTTTCACCTAGTGGTGGTGTGTGGGTGAAAGACGAAACGCACAATGTGGCAGGTTCGCACAAAGCGCGACATATCTTCACTGAGTTACTGCACTTGTTGTTTGCTGAACATGCCGGATGCACACCATGGTCCAGTGCAAAACAACGCCCGCCACTTGCAATCGCGTCGTGTGGCAATGCTGCAATCGCGGCATCAACACTTGCTGCATCAGCAAACTGGCCGATTTCGGTGTTCGTGCCGGTGTCGGCATCGCAACATGTGCTCGGCATCTTGCATTCATTGAACGCGCAAGTGGTCACATGTCCACGTCGCGATGATGATCCACCTGGTGATCCGTGTGTGCATCGTTTTCGGGAAGTTGTTGCTGATGGCGCTATTCCATTTGGCGTCCAGGGAACCGAAAATGCATGGTGCTTAGATGGCGGTCGCACCATCGGCTGGGAAATGGCATCAGTCCAAAAAGATTTAGACAGAGTGTTTATTCAAGTCGGTGGTGGCGCATTCGCATCATGTGTTGGCAACGCATTTGCCACAACGAGTCCAAGTTCAAAGTTGCACGCAGTGCAGACCGAAGGTTGTGCACCACTTGCGCGCGCATGGCGCAACGCTACGCAAACTGGTGGTACGCGAGATGCGGGCAAGCGGTGGAGTCAGTGCATGTGGCCGTGGGAAAGTGAGCCACAATCACTTGCCGATGGAATCTTGGATGATGAAACCTACGACTGGATCAGCGTGTTGAACGCAATGTCTGAGAGTGGAGGGTCACCTGTGGTGGCGACCGAAGATCACATTGTGCAGGCGTTGGCTGTCGCGCAACGCACAACGTCAATTGATGTGAGCCCCACTGGCACTGCAGGTCTTGCTGGAATTTTGGCGATGCGCAATGAGATCGGTGACAACGAGCGCGTGGCAGTCGTGTTCAGCGGTGTACTCCGGCGATAGCCTGCACCCATGACCTCGTTTGACTCGCAGTCCCTTCCGCAGCTACCGAATGCATTGGACTCAGGAATGGACCCCCGTGCCGACATTTTCACGCGTCTTCTGAAAAACCGCGTTGTCATGCTCGGTACCGACGTGAATGACGACATCGCGAATCAAATTTGTGCGCAACTTCTCTATCTAGAAGGCGAAGATCCCAACGCCGACATTTGGTTGTACATCAATAGTCCTGGTGGTTCAGTTACCGCCGGTATGGCAATCTACGACACCATGCAATTTGTGAGTTGTCCCGTTGCAACTGTGTGTATGGGCCTTGCTGCATCGATGGGCCAATTTCTTCTCACTGCCGGTGCGCCCGGTAAGCGCTACACATTGCCCAACGCGCGCATCATGATGCACCAGCCACTCGCAGGCCTTCGCGGTCAGGCTGCCGACATTGCAATTCAGGCAGAACAGTTGGCGTTCACCAAGCGACGCATGGCAGAACTGATCTCACAACACTCGGGTCGTGATATCGCACAGATCCAAGCCGATAGCGAGCGTGACCGTTGGTTTACCGCTGAACAGGCTCAGGAATATGGCTTGGTCGACCACGTGATCGTGCGTCGCGGCGAAATTCTCTAACTCTCGTTCTACGGAGCTGTGTCCGTAGGTGCCTCTGGCGATACAGGAGCAACAGTGACTGGCGGAATTGTTGACGGCGCTGGTGTGCGCGGGGGAGCGACATTCATTCCCGTGGCGAAGTCAACGGCACACGTGTCGTAAATCCATTCGGACACCTGCAGCGCAGACGTGTTCGCGGCATATGACGCATCCGCCACTTCTTGCAAACTCTCAGGATCGTTCGGATTGGAATCGGCGGCAAGTTCCAACAGATTCACTAACACGCGGAAGTCTTCTTCAATGGTGAGCGGCGCAACATCAAGCAGTCGTTTGTAGCGCGACACCATTGAGCGCACATCGCTTTGGGATTCCATTGGCTGATTGATGCCAGGCAGTTCATCTTGGAGCCGTTTACAAAATGTCGACCCGGTTCGCGTGTTGTCAGAACACGATGTGATCACAAATCCCAAAACGAGCGCGACCGCAATCGTGAGAGAGCGTGCAACAAATCGAGTGGGTGTTTTTTGTCGATGGGTCGCACACATGCCCTCAAAGTTTGACAGACCGCGCTGTGCAAAAAGCATCACATGCACGAGACATCACAGTTGGGTCGTTACAGCAAGGGGTGTTACATGTACGCACACGTTTATTCAGCCGCACTTCTCGGTGCGCAAGGCCACCCACTTGTTGTTGAAGCCCACATCGGGAAGGGCATCCCCGGATTCACCATTGTGGGATTACCCGATGAGTCTTGTCGTGAGTCTCGCGATCGCGTACGTGCAGCGCTGCTATCAAGTGAATTGCCTTGGCCAAACAAACGAGTGACTATCAACCTCGTTGGTTCTGATGAGCGAAAAGGTGGAGCAGCGCTTGATTTGGCGATTGCCGTCGCATTGCTAGTTGCACAGGAAATAGTGCCGCAGTCAATGGTTGACGATTGCGCGTTTCTTGGGGAGTTAGGTCTTGACGGCTCTCTTCGTCACACAACGGGAATAGCGCCACTGGTGATGTCCGTCGCATCGCGTGAAGTGGTGGTTGCACACGCTGATGCGGAAGAAGCAGCACTTGTACAACCGCGCGTACTGAGAGCGGCATCCACTCTTCGAGAGGTTGCCGAGTGTCTCCGTGAAGAGAAACCGTGGTCTGACGTCCCCGTGAATGCATTGCAGTTTCCAGCGCGAGTGATTGCCGACATGTCCGACGTACGAGGCCAAGGCTTTGCGCGCCGTGCATTGGAAGTTGCAGCAGCGGGTCATCATCACGTGTTAATGGTGGGATCACCTGGTTCAGGAAAATCAATGCTCGCCAAACGATTGCCGGGATTACTGCCACCGTTATCCCAGCATGAAGCATTGCAGGCTGCGATTGTGCGTAGCGCTGCGGGTGTGCGTCGCGATGACCTCATGTCCGACGTGCCTACATTTCGCGCACCGCATCACAGCGTGTCGATGGTTGCGATGGTTGGTGGAGGTAGTGCGCATATGCGACCAGGAGAAATCAGTTTGGCCTCGGGTGGAGTGTTGTTTCTTGACGAAATGGGAGAGTTTGCACCATCTGTCTTAGATGCATTGCGTCAACCGCTCGAAGAGGGGGTGATTCGACTATCGCGCGCACGTGGCAGTCTCGAAATGCCAGCGCGATTCATGTTGATCGGCGCGTCAAATCCCTGTCCGTGCGGTGAAGTGAATCCACAGTTGTGCACGTGTGCTCCACACATGATTCAGCGTTACGTCAGACGTTTCAGCGGGCCTCTTCTTGATCGTTTTGACATTCGCATCATGATGAACAGGCCGACAGCGGCGGACCTCACCAGCGACGAACCGAGTGAATCAAGCAGCGTGATCGCCGAACGTGTTGCGTATGCGCGAAAAGTTGCAATGGAACGTCAGGGATGTTTGAACGCAGACATAACTGCGGAGGTCCTTGATGACGTTGCACCACTATCTCTCGGAGCCAAGGACTATCTTCACAACGCGTTGTCCCGAGCCACATTGTCGGGTCGCGGATATCACCGAGTCAGACGTGTTGCTCGCACAATTGCTGATCTGCGGGGCGCTCCGTCGATGGTGAGTGTCGAACACGTGGAGACAGCTCTTTCTATGCGCCATGACGTGATGGCAAAAACTGCGATGGTGTGAGAACGATGAGTACAACCGACATTCCTGATTGGGCATTCGCAGCAGCGTTGGCGGCTTTACCGTTACAAACTCACACACGATTACGTCGACTTTTGGCTGCTGGTGATGCACGCGCGGTGTGGGAAACAGTCACTCGTAGTCGCTATGTCGACCCACGATTACCACAGCGTGTTGTTGATGCATGGAGTGATGCAGATGACGATCTTCCCTCACGGATGTTTGATCAGTGCAGTGAACGCGGCATCTCCGTGGTGACTCACGTCGATGATCAGTATCCATCAGTTTTTCGCGGAGACCCCGCCGCGCCCGCGGTGTTGTTTTACAGAGGTTCGTTATCGCATTTGCAGAGGCGGCGCGTGGCAATCATCGGTACTCGACACGCAACGCGTCGTGGACGCCACTTTGCGTCAGAGTTGGCAACACAATTGTCTCATCATGGTGTCGCTGTGGTGTCGGGACTTGCACGGGGTATTGATGTGGCGGCTCATGCTGGCATGAGAGATAACGGGATCACAGGTTCTCCGATTGCAGTGGTGGCGTCGGGAGTAGATGTGATTTATCCGCGCGAACACTCAATGATCTGGCGGTGGGTAAGCGAGAACGGATTGGTGATTTCTGAAGCGCCACCGGGAACTCGACCCGAAGCACATCTGTTTCCTTTACGCAATCGCATCCTTGCGTGTATCAGTGAGATTGTCGTCGTAGTGGAATCAGGGGTCGCGGGCGGATCGATGATCACCGTACGCGAAGCAGAAAAACGTGGTCGCAGCGTGATGGCTGTTCCGGGTGCTCCAAGCGATGAAGCGTCGATTGGCACAAATGCTCTACTTCGAGACGGCTGTGCTCCTGTTACGGATGCGTCTGATGTGTTGCTTGAATTGAGTATTGATCACCGCAACGCACAATCATTTTGTGATGCGCGTGAGGTTCCGACAGATGATGAACAGCGCGTTTTGTGCGCGCTGTTGGAAGGGTCTGCAACTATCGACATGTTGTCGTTTCGTCTGAGCGCCGACGCGATGACTATTGCAGTGTGTCTCGGACGACTCGAACACAAAGGCTGGGTTGCTCATGACAGAGGTTGGTGGGAAGCATTGATGGCTCCGAACTCTTCTTTTCGAACCGTGGAATCTGGGGCACAAACGATTCTGTAGTTTCCAGTGCGATGCCCCTATCGATGGAGGGCATGCAACTACCGTTGAGGCGTGGGCAAGGTTGGAGCGTCAGCGACGACGCGGAGCATTGAGACTTTTGACATACAGCGGTATGGCAAAGCGGTGCGTCTTGTGCAGGCGACGCGTGCAACTCGTCTTGCAGACCTCGAACATTTTGCTCGCTATGTGATCAACCATGGTGTTGCTGAGGCAGAGAAAGTCTCGACTGATGATGTGATGGGCTACATCACCCATCTCGAAATTTCTAGCTACAGCGTGGAAACTTGTGAACAGCGCGCGAGCACGATTACCAGTTTTTTCACTTGGCACCTTCGTCAGCATCCCTCTGGCCGTAGTCAGCCCGCACGTTTACATCCCGCGAAAGACATTGCGCTGCGTCATGTCGCAACTTGTGCAGATTGTGTGTCGGACACGCGCGCAAGTCATCGCGACCGTGGCACCAACATCAAGGGTCGTTGTGCCGAACGAGATGGTCGACTGTCGCAATGGGCGGTTGTTGACTTTGAATTGTCTCTCACAGCATCAGCGGCCAATACACGCGCCGCGTATCGACGCGACATTGAATTATTTGCCGAGTGGATGCTGGATACAAACGAATCATTGAGTGCTCATAATTTGTCGGCGCGAATCGTTGTTTCGTCGGTCACCAAGAATCACATCCGTGAGTATTTGTCCGTCCTGCACGAACGCGGTGCCACTTCGCGCACTATTGCTCGTCGCGTTGCGTCACTTCGCCGGTATTTCACGTGGTGTATTCGCGAAGGATTGCGTGACGATGACCCCACAACCGGAGTGCACACACCAAAAGTGCGTGGTCGTCTGCCGCGTCCGCTTGACGAGAAAACAGCAAGCGCCCTCGTGTCAACTGAAGACGAGGATGCTCCCGAATGGCAACGCTCTCGTGACCGATCTGTTCTTGAGATTTTGTATGGCAGTGGACTGCGCGTCTCGGAAGTGTGTGGTTTGTCGATCAATAGTGTCGACATGTCCCGTTCGCAGTTACGCGTGATGGGTAAAGGATCAAAAGAGCGTCTCGTTCCAATGAACGACCATGCCCGTGATGCCTTGAAGCGTTGGATGAAAACGCGCAATGAATTGACCACTCCACAATCAGGGACTGCTTTGTTCCTGTCATCACGTGGAGCTGCGTTGTCACGTCGGGATGTTGCTCGTTTGTTGGATGCGGCAGGGAAGCGCGTTGGACTTCCTGCCGGAACACACCCACACGCACTGCGACATTCGTTTGCAACACATCTCATGGACAACGGCGCTGACACTCGTTCTATTCAAGAACTGCTTGGCCATAGCGACGCATCCACCACTCAGCGCTACACCCATGTCAGTAAAGAACGCCTCAAAGCGGCGTATGCAACGTCACATCCCCGCGCATGAATGCACGCCCCGTTCGATACACGATTGATTCCGCGTGGCAGGCATGGCATGACTCACAGGATGTGCTCGCTCGTGAATGGCTTGTTGTTCACTACGCGTCGCTGGTGAAATTTGTTGCCGGCCGTCTCGCGGCAGGCTTGCCACGAAGCGTGGATACCGGCGATCTTGTGAGTGCGGGTGTATTTGGATTGATGAACGCCATTGATCGTTTCGAACCGGATCGCGGTTTCAAGTTTGAAACCTATGCGGTGCCACGTATACGTGGTGCGATTTTGGATGGATTGCGCGGACTCGATTGGGTGCCGCGGTCAGTTCGTTCGCGATCACGTTCTATTCAAGAGGCGATCACTTCTCTTGAACATTCGTTAGGTCGAGCACCGACTGAAGAAGAAATTGCGAACGAATTACAAATTTCTGTCGACGAATTAAATACTTGGCTCGCAGACGTCGCTTCCGCAAACGTCGGACCACTTGATCACGTCGTATTTGATTCGACCGTTGCTTCCAATGATGCGACGTCACAACCAGACCACGTGATGGAAACCAACGAGTTGTCAGACGTAATGCGTGAAGAGATTCAAAAACTTCCCGCTCGTGAGCAATCGGTTCTTGTCTTGTATTACGACGACGGACTCACTCTGGCCGAAATCGGTGAAGCTCTGGGTGTGACAGAAAGTCGCGTGTCACAGATTCACTCGAAAGCGGTGTTGCAATTGCGATCACGGTTGTCGGCTGCGGGCCTCGGATAGATAGCCACAACACATCTCACATCACAAGCGCACACATTGTGTGTCATGTTGTTCTCGTTATTTCTCGCGTGTGCGTCGTTGTTTAATGCTCCTGTTCATGGGGTGGTGGTACGTGGATTCGAACCACCATCGTGTGATTACTGTGCGGGTCATCGTGGAGTGTCTGTCGCGGTGGTCGAAGGGTCGACAGTCCGAGCAATTTCTGATGGCACCATTACGTTCGCAGGAGAGGTGGGAGGCAACCTCTTTGTGGTCCTGCAATTTGCGCCCGACCTGCGTCTGACCTACGGGTATCTCAAAGACATGGTTAATGACACAGGCACAGAGGTCGCCGGAGGAGACGTGGTCACGCGTGGGGCGGTGCTTGGTCATAGCAATGCCAGGGTGTATCTCGGGGTGCGCAGAGGTCATCGTCCCGTCAATCCCACGCCGTATATCTCTGCAAAACGCGCCCGGCTGGTGTCACCATCTGGCGCAATTTGTGGCATCAGAGAGTCGCCTCGCTAGCCTCACCTATGGCTTTTGCGCGACTTGGCACAGGGTTGAGCGGGCAGTAGCCACTAATTCATGCACATCGACCTTCTGCGGTCGCTTCGGCGTCGGCTCGGTGTGTGGACAACCGCAGTAAAGGAGACATAGTCATGGCTGTCGTCACGATGCGACAAATGCTGGAAGCTGGTGTGCATTTTGGTCACCAGACCCGCCGTTGGAATCCCAAGATGAAACAGTTCATCTTTGGTGAGCGAAATGGCATTCACATTCTCAACCTCGATCAAACACTCGAGCGCGTTGAGACCGCGTATTCATTTGTGCGCGACCTTGTTGCAAACGGCGGAACAATTCTGTTCGTTGGCACCAAGAAGCAAGCACAAGACCCCGTTCGTTCGTATGCCGAAAAGTGTGGCATGCCGTATGTCAATGAGCGTTGGCTCGGTGGCATGCTCACAAACTTTGGCACCATCTCAAAGAGTGTCGGCAAGATGCAGGAATACCAGCGCATGCGTGAGTCTGGTGAGTTCGAGGCAATGCCAAAAAAAGAAGCACTCATGATTTCTCGCAAACTTGAGAAGTTGCAGAAAGATCTTGCTGGTATCTCGGTTCTCAATCGTCGTCCTGATGCAGTGTTCATCCTCGACACGATGAAAGAACACATTGCAGTTACCGAAGCAAACAAGTTGAAGATTCCAGTTGTCGCAGTTGTCGACTCAAACGTTGATCCTGATCTCATCACGTACCCAATTCCGGGTAACGACGATGCGATTCGTGCGAACGATCTCATGGCCCGTGTCATTGCAGAAGCAGTGATCGAAGGACGCTTCATCGCACAAAAGCGCACACCTGCTGCAGCAGCTGCTGCACCAGCGCGCTCGGTGGAACAAGAAGCCGCGTTCGAAGCACAGCAAGCAGAAGCTCGTCGTCAAGCAGCAGCACAACAAGCAGAGCGTGAAGCACGTCTTGCCGCAGCAAAGACCGATGATGCATCCGATGCAACCCCTTCAACCCCTGCGGAGTAATCAGCACAATGTCGTACACAGCAAAAGATGTTCAGAGCCTTCGCCAGACAACTGGCGCGGGAATGATGGATTGCAAGAAAGCCCTTGAAGAAAACGGTGGCGATCTTGAAAAAGCCAAGCAGTGGTTGCGAGAAAAAGGTTTGGCAGCAAGTGCCAAGCGTGATGATCGCGAAAACACTCAAGGCGTGGTCGCGCTTGTCGTTGACGGCAATGTTGGCGCGATGGTCAAGTTGAAGTCAGAGACTGACTTTGTTGCATCGAGCGATGGTTTCATCAACGAGGCAAATGAGTTAGTCAAACTTGTCGCCGCAAAAGGTGAGGGCGCTGTCGCGGATCGTCAACAGCAACTCGAAGACCTGAAGATCTTGCTCAAAGAAAAGATTGAGTTGGGCGAAGTTGTTCGAATGGAAGCAGCCGCTGGCAACATCATCGATTCCTACACTCACATCCAAGGTGGTCGCGGTGTCAACGGAGTGCTCGTGGAAATGTCCGGAGCAACACCCGAACTTGCTCATGACATTGCCGTGCACATTGCGTTTGCTCGTCCTCGTTACTTGCGTCGCGAAGATGTTCCAACTGATGTGATTGATGCTGAGCGCGCAACTCTGGAAACTCTCACTCGCAATGAAGGCAAGCCAGAGCAAGCAATTGCAAAAATTGTTGAAGGTCGCATCGGCGGGTTCTTCAAAGACATTTGTTTGCTCGAGCAGCCGTATGCAAAAGATGACAAAGTGAGTATCACTCAACTCATCGGATCTGCGTCAATCATTCGATTCGCACAGGTGGAGATCGGCTGACATGTCGAAGCGGCCCGCTTGGTCTCGTGTAGTGCTCAAACTTTCTGGTGAAGCACTTGCCGAGCCAACGGGTTTTGGTCTTGACAGTGCTGTACTCACGCAAGTTGCTGAAGAAGTGCGTGATGCACGAAGCGAACTCGGTGTTGATATCGCCATCGTTGTCGGTGGTGGAAACTTTTGGCGTGGCATCAAAGGTGCTGGCCAGGGCATGGATCAAGCGCAAGCCGACTACATGGGAATGCTCGCCACCGTGATGAACGGTCTTGCATTGCAGGATGCACTTGAGCGCGCCGGACAACAGTCACGCGTATTGACAGCGGTTGAAATGCCAAAGGTTGCAGAGCCCTACATTCGTCGTCGCGCACAACGTCACCTCGAAAAAGGTCGTGTTGTCATTCTGGCTGGCGGTACAGGCAACCCGTTTTTCACTACTGACACTGCCGCCGCATTGCGTGCTGCAGAAATTGACGCACAGGCAATCTTGAAGGGAACACACTCAGGTGTTGATGGCGTGTATAACGCCGACCCGAAACTTGATAAAACCGCCGTGCGGTTCGAACAGATCTCTCACATGGAAGTCATCACCAAAGGACTGAAGGTGATGGATGCAACTGCAATTACCTTCTGCATGGAAAAGAACCTGCCGATTGTGGTGTTTGACCTGCTGGAACGTGGGAATGTGAAGTCCATCCTTCGCGGCGAGCCAGTGGGTACGCTGGTCGGGTGATCGACGACACCTTGCTGGAAACCATCGAGAAGATGGAAAAAGCAATTGAGCACGTGCAAGGTCAATTCACGACAGTGCGTACTGGTCGAGCAAATCCTGCGCTTGTTGAGAAACTACAAGTGGAGTACTACGGCGCGAAGTGCCCTATTCAACAACTTGTGTCGTTCCAGGTACCCGATGCTCGAACTCTCGTGGTGAAGCCTCACGACCGTGGATCGCTGGCCGACGTTGAGAAGGCGATCCGTGACAGCGATCTTGGACTGTCCCCATCTAATGATGGCACCGTCATTCGCATCAACTTCCCTCCGCTCACGGAAGAGCGTCGTAAAGAATATGTGAAGGTCGTGAAGAACATGGCCGAAGACGGCCGTGTTGCGATTCGCAACATTCGTCGTGATGCGCGCAAAGCATTGGAGAACGCCGAAAAGAATGGCGACATCTCCAAAGACGAGCTGGAGCGCGCCGAGAAAGAACTCGAAAAGGTCACCCATGACCATGTGGAGACCATCGATAAAGCGTTCGCACGCAAGGAACAAGAACTACTCGAGGTCTAATGCTTCGTAGGTGTGCGATACTGATCCCGCAAAGGGGGAGACAATGAGTGACGACATCTGGCGCCGACGCGACGATGACACTGGCGACGGTGGCGACGATTACGGCACCGACTTTGGTTCTGATTTTGGAAAAGTGCAGTTCGCTGACGACCCCACTTCCGAACCATCGTTGAGTTTTGCGAACAGCGATACGGGTGACCTCCCGCATTGGACTGAGCCACCAACCGGCGAGATCCCTCGCTTTAATGACGGTGGTGTCAATGAAGTTGATGATGACGACACCGACGTTTGGGCGACCTTCCAGCAACCAAGTGCACCAACACGTCGTCCGGAACGTCTATCAATAGGCACTGATCCAACCGGCGAACCGCGTCGTCAAATGCGCGATGTGTCGGGCGAGTATTCACGTGACTACTCGCGCGAATACGCAGACATCACTGGTGGTCAACCACGTCCATCGCGCGGACCTGATCCTCGTTCGCAACAAGTACGTCGCGCGCCACAACGTGCAGGTCGTAGCGCGGTTGGTCGCGACATGCCAACAGCTGTCGCAACAGGGCTCATCCTCGGTGCAGTTTTTGTCGGAACAATTATGTGGCGTCCCGCAGCAGTGATGGTGCTTGTGATTGCTGCACTCGCAATGGCATCCGTTGAGTTCTTCAGCAAGGTCACAGAGCGCGGCTATCGCCCCGCAACATTGGCTGGCATCGCTGCTTGTGTTGCTGCCCCTCTTGCCGCGTACTGGATCGGCGACGCCGCATTGCCATTGGTTGTCACGTTTGGTTTCTTGGCAACATCTGTCGGATTCCTAGGTGCAACAAGCGTGCAAAGTGGTCCGATGCCAAACGTTGCCATCACTTCGATGGCGGTTGTGTGGATTGGACTTCTTGGTTCGTATGCGGCGTTAATCCTTCGCTTCTCCACAAACAGTGGTTTGCCGGAAAACGTCGGTACAGACACATTGTTCCTTGTGGTTGCAGGCGTGATTGCAAATGATGTCGGTGCGCTTCTCGTGGGCAGTTCGGCAGGCCGGCGTCCACTTCGTGAGTGGGTGAGCCCTGGTAAAACCGTTGAAGGTTTCGTGGGTGGCGCGATCGCGTCGATCGTCGTTGTAATGGTTATCGGCACTCAAAGTGATACGTGGAACTCATTTGGCGAGTGGCTCATGTTGGGAATCGTCATTGCAGTAATGGGCCCACTTGGTGATCTTGTCGAGTCAATGTTCAAGCGCAATCTCGATATCAAAGATTTCGGCACGGTGGTTCCCGGACATGGAGGCGTGCTCGATCGTTTCGACTCGTACCTGTTCGTGTTGCCAGCGGCGTATTACTTGCTGCTGGTGTTTGAGCCTTGGGTGTCCTGATCGCACCACGTTTCTTCCTGTGCGCGTAGCGATCGCTGGTTCCTCGGGTTCCATTGGAACCCAGACGCTGGACGTTGTTGCGTCCGAGTCGGATCAATATCAAGTAACTGCGTTAGCGGTGCACGGGTCTGTTGATGTTGTTATTGAACAGGCGCGCAAGTGGCAACCCGAAGTTGTTGTAGTTACGGACGACGACGCTCGCACTCGCGTTGCCCAAGCGTTACAGGGTGTGCGCATCGAGGCAGAACTCACCGCGGTTGTAGATGTTGCAGATGTCGTCATCAACGGAGTGGTGGGCTTTGCTGGGTTGCCGGTGACGTTGGAAACATTGCGTCAGGGAAAGACTTTGGGTCTTGCAAACAAGGAAAGTTTGATCGCAGCCGGTCCCGTGGTGCAACCATTGCGCAAAGTTCAAGGCGCTGAGATTGTTCCCGTCGATAGTGAACACTGCGCGATTCATCAGTGCTTGCGATCGTCAGGCTTTGGAATACAAGAGGTATCGCGACTTGTCTTGACGGCAAGTGGTGGACCATTTCGAGGGCGCACCGCGGATTCACTTCGCACGGTCACCGTAGAAGATGCTCTGGCACACCCCACATGGAAGATGGGTCCGAAAATCACCGTCGACTCTTCGACGCTCATGAACAAAGGACTCGAAGTGATCGAAGCGCACGAATTATTCGGCATTGATTTCGATCACATTGATGTCGTCGTGCATCCACAATCCATTGTTCACTCAATGGTTGAGTTCACTGACGGTTCCACCATCGCACAGTTGTCCATGCCCGACATGCGTCTTCCCATCGGATATGCACTCGGGTATCCGCGTCGTATTCGCACACCATTTGGTGGCATCGACTGGACGAAGGTGTCACAACTTGATTTCTCGGTGCCCGACACCCAGACGTTTCGGTGTTTGTCGCTCGCATACGAAGCGGGCCGTCGTGGCGGGGGAGCACCTGCATTTTTGTCAGCGGCCAATGAAGTTGCCGTTGACGCATTTCTCGATGGCCGCATCACGTGGGTCGACATAGCAGCGAGCATTGAGACGGCGATGGATTTCTATAGCGACGTGACTCCCACCACAGTCGACGATGTTCTTGAGGTCGATGCCAACGGACGCGATGCAATGCGTAGAGTTTTGATGTCATGACCTCGCTGTATGAAAAGTTCCGCAGTGAAATAGCAGCCGGCGGTGCGGCAGAAGACGTTACTCCGGAAACAAAACGCCAATCTGTTTTCATCGGATTCGTGATGCTTGCATTGCTTCTCTGGTTAGCGATTCAGAGTTTTTGGACATTCATCTTTGTTCTTGGCCTCATTGTTTCGGTGTTCTTGCACGAAGTAGGACACTTTGTCACCGCGCGATGGACGGGGATGAAATCCACTCAATTCTTTATGGGCTTTGGTCCGCGTGTGTGGAGCATGCATCGAAAAGGTGTTGAGTACGGTGTACGCGCAATTCCTGCTGGCGCATTCGTGCGGATCATCGGCATGAACAATCTTGACGAGGTAGAGCCCGAAGACGAGCCCATGGCGTATCGCTCAAAGTCATATCCACGGCGCATGCTTGTCATTACGGCTGGCTCACTGATGCACATGATCATTGCGTTTGCCTTGTTCACTGGTGTGTACGTAACAGCAGGACGCATACAGGAAACGGGAACTGTGGCGATTGCTGCGTTGGGTGCTGGCGACACCCCTGCTGTTGAAGCGGGACTGCTTCCTGGTGATGTCCTCGTATCTATCGGAGGCACATCGCTGTCATCGCGAGATGATGTTGTCACAGCTGTTACTTCGTATAAGCCAGGTGATCAAGCCGAAATTATCTATGTACGCGATGACGTGCAACAGTCCGTCACCGTCACATTCGACGCGAATCCCGGCGATCCGAGTGTTGCGTATTTGGGTGTTGCATCAGACAGTGTCGACTACGTCTCTATTCCGTTGCATGAGTCCATGTGGCGTGGTGTTCAAGATATTGGTGACACTGTCGTTGGATCTGTAAAAGGTGTGGTCACCGTGTTGAATCCAGTGAATTCAATTCGACACCTAACCGGCGAAGAGACATCTTTAGAAACACGTCCCACCACATTGGTTGGAGTGAGCCAGGTAGGTGGTGACATCGGTCGTTCTGATGGTGTGAAAGGTGTGTTGTTGTTGCTTGCGAGCGTCAATGTCTTCGTAGGTATTTTCAACATGTTCCCACTGCTGCCATTTGATGGTGGTCACGCAGCAATTGCGACATACGAGCGCATTCGCTCGCGTAAAGGACGCACGTACCGCGCCGATATTTCAAAGATGGTGCCCGTTGCCACAACTGTTGTCGCGCTAATGGCGCTCCTTTTATTTACGGGGCTGTATCTCGACATCACCCAACCCCTCTAAGTGGTTGGCTCGTTCACTTGTTGTACAGATCGATTAGCCACATTTGGCGTGTTTTCCTGCCACACTAGGGACCAATGATCGAGCGTCGTCAAACACGGCAAATCACGGTTGGCAAGGTCCCCGTTGGTGGAGGAGCGCCAGTGTCGGTGCAATCGATGACCACCACCAAAACCGCTGATGTTGAAGGCACGTTGCAACAGATTTATGCGCTTGCCGCCGCCGGATGCGACATCGTGCGGTGTACGTGTAATGAACCAGAAGCTGCGGAGGGACTTGCACAAATCGTTCCGCGTTCACCAATTCCAATCATCGCTGACATTCATCATCAATACCGCATGGCACTTGCTGCGATGGAAGCCGGTGTACACGGTCTTCGCTTGAATCCCGGAAACATTCGTAAACCTGAACACATCAAAGCTGTCGCATTAGAAGCACGTGATCGCAACTTGCCGATTCGAATTGGCGTCAATGGTGGTTCGCTAGACCCTGAGTTGTATGACAAGTACGGTGGTCTCACTGCTGATGCAATGGTTGAGTCTGCGATGCAAGAACTTGCGTATTTCAATGATGTCGATTTTCATCTGGTGAAGATTTCGGTGAAAGCGAGCAGTGTGCCACTCATGGTTGAGGCATATCGCAAACTTGCTGACGTAACCGACATTCCATTGCATCTTGGGGTTACAGAAGCAGGTCCACCACCAGCAGGTTTGATCAAATCAACCGCAGGTATTGCAACCTTGTTGCTAGAGGGCATTGGTGACACCATTCGTTACAGTCTCACTGCCGACCCAGTGGAGGAAGCGCGTGCTGGTCGTCAACTTCTTGAGTCACTCGGTTTGCGCGAACGCAAGAACGTAGACCTCATTGCATGTCCAAGTTGTGGACGTGCCGAGATCGACGTCATTGACGTTGCGAACAAAGCAATGCAAGCGTTCAGTGATCGCAAGTTGCCACTACAGATCGCGGTGATGGGATGTGTTGTGAACGGTCCCGGTGAGGCACGTGAAGCAGATCTTGGTATCGCAGCGGGCAACAAGCGTGGTCACTTATTTGTGAAAGGCCGCAACGTTGCAGTGGTGCCAGAAGACGAGATGGTTGACGCACTCGTTGAATGGGCAGAGTTCATCAACGAACACGGAACTGATGCGGCAATCGCGCGCGCTGACACTGCCCGTGCCGAACGTGAAGCACAACGTGATCGCTCCGCCTTACTTGATGCGCAAGGCGATGACGCAAACAAATCTCAAGAAAAAATTATTGAGATCAGAAAAATCTCAAATTAATTACTTCACTCCGCGCGTCTTATCACACGCGTCCTGCACACACCCACAGGGTTGCTGTTCCGCGAAACTCAACTTGTTCATTCGGCAACACCACCGCGGCCCGACCGATGGGTAGTGAATCAGTCGAACCGTTTGTGGCCAAGACGATGCGGTGAACAGGCGAGGGGGACAGGATGTATGAGTCAGTTAGTTCGATTCGCTGCACGGAAAATGCATCAGTGGGGCATGGGTATGTACCGATGTTTCCATCGATGATGGGCCGCACTACTGGTTCATCAAGTGGTTGCGCATCGACAATACGCAACAACTCTGGTACATCAACATGTTTGCTGGTGAAACCAGCTCGCACAACGTTGTCAGATGATGTCATCACTTCGAGTCCGGCCCCGAACAGATACGCATGCAAGTTTCCGGCAGGCAGTGAGAGTGCTTCACCGGGGGCTAATTCAACATGATGAAGAAGTGGTGCAACACGCAGGCTGTGATCATTTGGATATAACTGTGCGAGTTCGGCGAGCCATGTAGGTGCATTGGTAAACGACACGGTGAGGTCATTTGCGTACACCCATTCAAGATATGGGCGTAGGCCGTGTTGTTCGAGATACTCAGCCTCGCGGTGCCATTCCATTGCGTGCAGCAATACAACACTGGTGTCAATCGGCGCAAAACCACACAATGCGTGGAAGGGAGTGAGCGCCACGATCAATTCCGGCTTGTCGGCAGTGTCGCGATAGATGCGAAGTGGAGATTCAAGCGGAACACCTCTCGCATTTTCTTCATCGAAACCTGTCTGTGCTTGCTCGCGTGTTGGATGAGTTTGTAGTGACAGAGGACGCGACGCCGCCAAGATCTTCACCAAGATGTCGAGATCCCCAACGATTTCTTTCAATGCAACATTGCCGGTCGGTGTTTCTGCGAGCGAAGGACCCATGAGATGAGTGCCGAACCACAATTCCGCACAGGGTGAGCCGTCGGGGGTCTCATTCAGTAACGAGGGGATGAACGCGGTGTCGCCCCAGTCGTACTTGCGAACCGATCCCACGAGGCGATACATGGAAATGTCTTAGTCCTATTGATGTGTCATTGCAAGGACGGCATCCACAACGTCGTTCACTGCAATGTTTGTTGCGGTACCAGCGTGGCGATCCCGCACTTCAATCTCGCCTTGTGCAAGTCCTTTGCCAACAATGACGATGGTGGGGATGCCGAGTAGCTCGGCATCTTTGAACTTGACGCCTGGCGACACACCTAGACGATCATCAAGCACCACTTCAAGACCACGTTGTTCAAGATTCTGTGCGAGTTGTTCGGCGTGAGCGGTGATGTCGTCATTTGGTTTGCCTGTGCTCACAACGTGCACATCTGCAGGTGCAATTACACGTGGCCATTTCAATCCGAGTTCATCGTGGAATACTTCTGCAATTGACGCAACGGCACGCGAAACTCCGATGCCATACGAACCCATGGTGACCACCACGCGCTTGCCGTTTTGGTCGAGTACTTCAAGTCCGAGTGTTTGCGCGTACTTTTTGCCTAACTGGAACACGTGCCCGATCTCAATACCCCGTGCAATACGTAGGTCAGCACCGCAGGATGGACACGGGTCGCCATCGTAAACTTCAACTGCTTCGATTGTGCCGTCGGCTGTGAAGTCTCGACCATTCACCAAATGAAGCACGTGTGAGTCTTTGGTATTTGCACCGGTGACCCATGCGCTGTTTGCCACAACACTCGGGTCGACCAGATAACGAATGCCAGATGCTGACTCGGAGCCGAGAACTTGTGGGCCGATGTAACCACGAACAAGTGCCGGATGCTTTGCAAAACCAGCATCGTCCAACACGTCGACTTCAGCTGGTGACATTTGTGCTTCCACGCGCTTCAGATCAATCTCACGGTTACCGGGAATGCCGATCACCACAGTCTCATTGCTGTCGTCTGGATGACGCACAGACAACACAATGTTTTTCAATGTGTCAGAGGAAGTCCACGCACGATCTGCGCGCGGATGATTTGCATTCAAAAATTCAACGAGCGAATCGATGGTTGGACAATTTGGGGTAGCGACCACTTCGGTTGATGAATGTGTTCCGGTGTCTGCAGGTAATGCGCCCGTTGCGACAGCTTCAGTATTAGCGGCGTAATCACAAGCACTGCATCGCACAAATGTGTCTTCGCCGACGTCGATGGGGGACAAGAACTCTTCTGATTGTGAGCCACCCATCGCACCACTTGTTGCTTTCACAATCACGTAGGGCAAACCCAGGCGATCAAAGATGCGCTGGTATGCGCCGCGATGATCGTCGTACGACTTTTGTAAACCAGCGTCGTCAATATCGAATGAGTATGAATCCTTCATGAGGAATTCGCGCCCGCGAAGAAGTCCAGCTCGTGGTCGTGCCTCGTCGCGGTATTTCGTTTGAATCTGATACAGAGAAACTGGAAGATCTTTGTAACTGCTGTACAGGTCTTTCACGAGCAACGTGAACATCTCTTCGTGCGTTGGGCCAAGCAGGTAATCGGCACCTTTGCGATCAACAAGACGGAAGAGGTTCGGTCCGTATTCACTCCATCTGTTCGTTGCCTCATACACATCGCGTGGCAACAGCGCGGGAAAGTGCACTTCTTGAGCACCAATTGCATCCATCTCCTCACGCACGATGCGTTCAACGTTTTGTAGCACTCTCCAGCCAAGTGGAAGCCAGGTGTATCCGCCGGGTGCGGCACGACGGATGTAGCCAGCGCGCACCAAGAGGCGGTGGCTGGGCACTTCTGCATCAGCGGGGTCATCGCGCAGGGTGCGAACAAAGAGACGAGAGAGACGAAGCATCGGCTGGGAACCTTAGTTTGCCTTGGTATGATTGTTCCCGTCCTTTGAAGTTCGCAGAACCGAGAGGCACGGGCTGGCCCCGTGCCTTTTGTTTTCTACAAGAGAGGCTCACGCATGTGGGCAGAGAGGTGGTGAGACATGGCTCAGAACACGGCTCAAAATATGGCCGATAACTCAGTCGTCACGGCAATCACCGCACTCGTTTCTCCGATTCTTCGCGATCTGTCACTTGAGTTGTATGACTGCGAATACGCAGGCGGAGTTCTCAAAGTCACGATTGATACGCCCCCAGGCTCTGAGGCTGGCGTCGACCTTGAGCAACTGGCGCTCGTTACCCGACTTCTCGGGCGTGAACTTGACCACGATGACAACGATGTGATCATCCCTGGCAAATACACCCTCGAGGTGACAAGCCCAGGTCTCGAGCGCACTCTTCGTACCCCAGCCCATTTTCAGCGCGAGGCGGGCAAGGTCGTATCTGTGCGTCTCACCCAGCCAATAGCTGATCAGCGCCGTTTCCAAGGTGTGTTGTTATCGGCATCCGAAACACACGCATCTCTTCGTCGTGACGACACAAATGAGACCGTGGAGATTCCTCTTCATCTCATTGATAAGGCTCGCACGGTTTTCGTGTGGGGCCCGCAACCCAAACCCAATTCCCCAGAGGCGCGCGCGGCTCGTCGCGGCGCACCTCGTTCCAACTCGGAGGTCAATGCCACATGAGCAACATGGATATGTCCGAAGCCGTACGCATGCTTGCCGACCATCACGGCATTTCTGTTGATGCGCTCTTGCAGGTACTCGTTGAAGCACTCGCAACCGCGTATAAGAAGCGCCCTGGTGCAGCCGATGAAGTGATCGTGGAAATCAATCCCGAAACACTCGACATGAAGTTCATTGCATACGACGTTGATGAAGACGGCAACTGGGTGAATGAGCGTGATGACACGCCGAGCAAGAACGAATTGGGGCGTATTGCGGCGGTGACTTTCCGTCAGGTGATGAGCCAGCGTATTCGCGAAGTGGAACGCGACCGTAAGTTTGAGGAATACGCGAACCGCGAAGGCGACATTGTCACGGGCATCTTGCAACAATCAGATGGTCGTTACGCATTGCTTGATCTTGGAAAAGTTGAAGCATTGTTGCCTCAGGCTGAGCAAGTTCCATACGAGCGTCCCGAAGCTGGTGCTCGACTCAAGGCATACATCGTCGAAGTGCGTCGCACTGCCAAAGGCCCACAGATTGTTGTGAGCCGCACGCACCCAGGACTTATCAAGCGTTTGTTCGAACTTGAAGTACCCGAAATTGCCGACGGCATTGTGGAGATCAAGTCGTGTGCGCGCGAACCTGGTCATCGCACAAAGATTGCGGTTGCATCAAATGATCACAACGTTGACCCAGTGGGCGCTTGTGTAGGTGCACGCGGTGGTCGCGTACGTATGGTCGTGAACGAACTTCGTGGTGAAAAGATCGACATTGTTTCTTACAGTGAAGATCTTCACGAGTTTGTATCTAAAGCTTTGTCTCCGGCAAAGGTGACGGAAGTACGACTCAGCGAAGACGGCACGCAAGCAGATGTCATCGTTCCTGATTTTCAATTGTCATTGGCGATTGGCAAAGAAGGGCAGAACGCTCGTCTTGCCGCGCGTCTCACCGGTGTTCGTATCGACATCAAGTCTGAGACGCAGGCCGCAAACGAAGCAGCCGGAATTGTTGCATCACCCACCGATGAAATCTTTGAAGAAGGCGAGTGGCGTACAAACGATGACACTGGCGCACTCGAGTTTCATGCAGCTGATGGATCAGTAACCACCGCCGACGAATGGTCGGGCAACGACGTCGAAAATACGGAGGCATAAACCTTGCCAGCAAGAAAGATCCGCATCACCGAGCTTGCGAAAGAGCTCGGCATGACGAACAAAGAAACAGTCAGTCTGTGTACCGACATGGGTATCGACGTGAAGAGCTCGTCGTCATCCATTGAAGACGCACAGGCCGACCGCGTTCGTCGTCGTGCGGAACGTGAGGGTTTGAAGCGCGACGTTCAACCCGAAGAGCCAAAGCCGGCAAAGAAGGCTGTAGCGAAAAAAGCTGCGACTCCTAAAGCTGAGGCTGAGAAGAAATCTGCTGAGAAGAAGCCAGCAGCGAAGAAGGCTGCAGCGAAGAAAGCACCAGCAAAGAAAGCTGCAGCAACCGAGACAACCGTCGTTGACGAAGAAGTTGTCAATACGCCAACACCTGTTGAGACTCCGGCGCAAGTTGCCACTCCAACACCTGTTGTTGAAGAACGCACACCAGTCGAGACAGAACAACCAGTTCCTGAAGTAGTGACACCTCCCGTACCAGTTACGCCAGAAGTGCCTGTTCGTGAAGACACAGTTATCCCGGCAGCTCGCGTCGATGAAGCGCCATCGGAACCTGAGGTGCGTACGCCTCCTGCACCAGTGACGTCATCACGTGATGCGTCTCGTGTGATCTCAAGCGGTCGTCCAACAGGTGGGGCGCCTGGTGTTGCGCCGCAACGTCCCGCACAGGCACCGACCGCGCCAGCAGCTCGCACTGCGCCATCACAACGTCCTGCGTCACCGTCTGGTCGTCCCATTCCGCCGCCGCCACGTCCGATGTCACCTTCTGGTCGGCCAATTCCACCACCGCCCGGTGGTGGTGGTAGTCGTCCTGGCCCTGGTGGCCAAGGTGGTCCTGGCACTCGTCCTGGTATGCGTCCTGGCCCTGGTGGTCCGCGTACCGGCGGCCCTGGTCAGCGTCCTGGTATGCGTCCTGGCCCTGGCGGTCCGCGTACTGGCGGCCCTGGTGGTCCTGGCGGACAGCGCCCTGGTGGTCCTGGCACTCGTCCTGGTTTTGGTCCTCGCCCTGGTGGTCCAGGTGGTGGCGGTCCGCGTCCAGGTGGTGGTCCAGGAGGCCCCCGTCCTGGCGGTGGTCCAGGTGGTGCTCCAGGAGGTGGCGGCCCAGGAGGTGGCGGTCCGCGTCCGAATGGTCAACGCCGTGCACCGCGAAAGAAGTCGCGTGCACGACGCCGTCGTGAGTTTGAGGAATTGCAGCCGCAGTTCACTTCATACACGGCGTCGAATGCTCCGGTGCCAGAAGGCACGATCATCATTGAACGTGGCTCATCTGCACAAGAGTTCGCACCGAAACTAAATCGCACAGCAGCAGACGTTGTTCGCTTCTTGTTAGAACACGGTGAAATGGTCACAGCGACCATGACACTTGGTGATGACCAAATGGAGTTGTTCGCACTTGAAGTAGGTGCGGAAATTCTTCTTGTTGATCCAGGTCAGCAAGAAGAAATGGAACTGCAAGCTCTGTTTGACGACAGTGATGATGACGATGAAGCCGCACAAATGGCACGTCCGCCTGTCATTACGGTGATGGGTCACGTTGACCACGGTAAGACAACACTTCTCGACCGCATTCGTTCGGCAAATGTTGTATCCGGTGAAGCTGGTGGCATTACTCAACACATTGGCGCGTACCAAACAGTGAGTAACGGAAATCCCATCACATTCATTGACACCCCCGGTCACGCTGCGTTTACAAAAATGCGTGCACGTGGTGCACAAGTCACTGACATCGTTGTGCTGATGGTTGCAGCTGATGACGGTGTGATGCCGCAAACAATTGAGGCAATTAATCACGCGCGTGCAGCCGATGTTCCCATCGTTGTTGCGTTGAACAAGATCGACAAAGAGAACGCTGATCCACAACGGGTAATGACGCAACTAGCCGAACAAGAACTTGTTCCTGAGGCATGGGGTGGCGACACGATCGTTGTAGAGATGGCTGCTCAGCAAGGCATCGGCGTTGATGAATTACTAGAGCAGTTACATGTTGTTGCAGAGCTTGAAGAACTCACCGCCAACCCGACTGGTCGTGCAAAAGGAATTGTGCTTGAAGCAAACCTCGACATCGGTCGCGGACCCGTTGCAACGGTCCTTGTCGACAAGGGAACACTGAAAGTAGGCGATCCAATTGTTGCTGGTGCAGCGTGGGGACGCGTTCGCGCCTTGATCAATGATCGCGGTGAACAGGTGAAAGAGGCTGGTCCTTCAACACCAGTACAGGTACTCGGTTTATCAAGTGTTCCATTGGCGGGAGACGAATTCCGTTCCGCTCCAGATGAAAAAACTGCTCGTCTTGTTGGTGAAGCACGCGAACAGCGTTTCCGTGTACTCAACCAGCGTGGAGATGCACGTGTTCAGCGCGGAGTGAAGTTGGAAGACATCTTCAGCCAGATTCAGTCTGGTGAAGTTGCAACGTTGAACTTGGTGATCAAGGCTGATGTTCACGGTTCTCTTGAAGCTCTTACTGAGAGTTTGCGCAAGCTGGAACGTGATGATGTTCGCGTTGCATTCGTGCATCGTGGAGTCGGTGGTATCACCGAAAACGACATCACTTTGGCATCTGCGACAAACGCGACAATCATTGGTTTCAACGTTCGTCCTGATCGAAAAGTTCGCGACTTGGCAGAATCAGAGAAGGTGGAGATTCGTACCTACGAAATCATCTACAAACTTCTCGAGGACATGGAGCGAGCACTCCTGGGTCTTCTCGCGCCAGAGTTCGAAGAAGTGGTCACCGGCGAAGCAGAAGTGCGCGAAATCTTCCGCGTGCCAAAAATTGGCGCGATTGCGGGATGTTTTGTTCGCTCGGGAGTCATCACTCGCGGAACGAAAGTACGTTTCTTGCGCGATGGCACGATCATTTGGAAAGGCAGCATCAACTCATTGCGCCGATTCAAAGACGACGTCCGCGAAGTGCGCGAGGGCTTCGAGTGCGGTATCGGCTTGTCCGACTTCCAAGACTTGAAGGCCGGCGACATCATCGAAACGTTCGAAGAACGCGAAATCGCTCGCACATAACACGCGATAACACGCACGTTGTGTGCATACAACATGACAAGGGGAGACCACATGTCTGATCTCGACTTCTATTTTGATCCCATTTGCCCGTGGGCATGGATTACGTCGCGTTGGGTTGTTGAAGTTCAACAACAACGGTCGTATGAAGTGTCATGGAAGTTCATTGCGTTGCGTTTTGTGAACGAACACAAAAATTATGAGACGGATTTTCCAGAGGGTTACACCGAAATTCACGGCGCTGGTTTAAACGGTATTCGTGTTGCGGCGGCCGCCCGTGCTGCTGGTGGCAATGACGCAGTTGCGAGGGTGTATACCGAACTCGGGATGTCGATTCACAATCGCACTGAGCACGACCCGATGCGTGCAGATACAAAGGGCCACATCAGGTCACTGTTGCAAAATGCGGGTCTTGATCCGGCGTGGGCTGATGCTGTTGACTCCACCGACTATGACGATGTCATTCGTGCTGAAACGAACGAAGCACTCGAGCGCACCGGTAAAGATGTGGGCACGCCGATCATCACGTTTCATCCAGGCAAAGACAACGAAGGAAGTTTCTTTGGTCCTGTGATCAGTCGCATTCCTCGTGGAGGCGATGCAACACGTTTGTGGGACGCGATTGAAGTGATCGCGACATCATCGGGCATGGCAGAACTCAAACGTTCGATTCGCGAATACCCCAAGTTTGATTGATCGCAGCGTCGTGCCGGCGTGTGTGAGTGTCTCAGGATGCTTTCAACGCATCAAGCACTTTGCTCCAACGTGTCGGGTCTGACTTGTACGGTGCATAAAAACTGATACGACTGATGACGTCGCCGTAGCGCGCGTGCAACTCTGGAGCCACGCGCTCTGGTTCACCAACAACAGCAAATGTGTTCAAGATTTCATCGTCGATGAGGTTGCCCATCTCCACCCATTTGCCTTGCTTGGAAAGCGTGTTCAATTCGTCTTGTAGGCCGCCCCAACCATGGATGTCGAGAACACCGCGGTATGCGGGCGTTGAACCGTAGAAAGCGATCTGCTGACGCGTGCCGGTAGCTGCTTGGGTCATTTCGTCTTCGTTGTTGCCAGTCACCACAAAACTTGGTCCGACAATCTCGAAGCCTTCTATTGTCTTTCCTGCTTTTGCACGGCCACGCGCAAGTGCGGGGATGGTCACTTCACGAAGGTATTTCTCAGTTGTGAATCCGTGGCACAAGAAGCCGTCGCATACTTCGCCGGCAACTTCAGTCATTAGTTCACCAACGCCAGCTAGATAAATCTTTGGTGTTCCGTATTCGGAGATGTCTTTTGCATCGGGAGTGAAGAACGGTGTCATCAAGGTATGGGTGTAGAAATCACCACGGAAATCCAACTTGGATCCGTTCAACCAGCAGTCCCAAATCGCTCGAATTGCAAGAATCATCTCACGCATACGTGGAGCGGGATGACTCCACTCCATACTGAAACGCTTGGTGATGTGCGGCTTGATTTGACTACCAAGACCAAGCATGAAGCGACCTTGTGAGTAATACTGCAAGTCCCAACCGATGTTGGCAAGAGTCATTGGATTACGTGCGAACGCAACTGCGATGGATGTGCCGATCTCTAAGTTCTTCGTGTGTTCGGCGGCCAGCAACAACGGTAAGAAGGGATCATGGTTGGTCTCAGCCGTCCATGCGCCTGAGTAACCCGCAGACTCAACATCTTGTGCGCTCTGTGCGGCCTGACGTAGATCGTTGGAAATTCCGCCGTCAACTTTCATTTGATTCCCCGTCTCGTTGATTACGTAAAAACTGTTCGACTTCCTCGGCCAGCTCGTCCATCGTAGGCAAGTCGGCCTCTAATTCTTGAGCTGAGTCATGCGAGCCGAGATTGGTCACTGCGTCATAAGCATCTTCGAGGCGACGCAACATGGTGAGGTGCTCATCGTTGCTACGTACGAGTTGGTCAAGACGTTCACGTTGCACACCCGCCTCACGGCGTAGTGATGCTGTGTCAATCTGCATTTCGGCCATTGAACATAAGTTGTCGATCAATGCGGCGCTCGCGGCGGGGTAGGCCATGTTTGAGATGTAGTGGGGCACTTGAGCCCATAATCCGACTACTTCCATGCCACGGTCAAAAAGTGAATGCTCTAGTAACGCTTCAACACCGGCTGGTACATCGACAGTGTTTCGTGCGTAGTTGAGTCGTGCTGCGACGTTCGGATCAGGAGTAGTGAACGTTAAGCCGACTGCACGAGTGTGTGGGGCGCCGTATGGATATGCACCGAAGCCGTACATGCGACGCACTCCAAGTTGTGTGGCAAGTTCACCAACTGTGTTTGCAAATAGTTGCCATGACGTGTCGGGTTCGGGACCTGTCAACAACAAAATATCTTTGCCACTTTCATCTTTGCCAACACGTAATTCAGGTGTCACCCATACAAGGCGTTTGTTAATGCCCGAGCGCACCTCCATGATTGGTCGACGTGCGCGATAGTCAATAAATGTGTCAGTGTCGAAAGTGATCAATACATCTGATTGCGAGGAGGACACGAGATGTTCCATCGCTGCATTCGCGGCTCCACTGGCATCGATCCATCCGTTCAGCATGACGACGAGTGTCGGGTCTTGAAGCGGAGGTAGTTGTCCGTGAACAACGAAAGGAAGTCCCACGAGTTGCAAGTTACCGCTATCTTTACTGCATGGCGATCGATGTAACTGAGGAAACTTTCCAAACAGAGGTCGTTGAGCGGTCAAAGAAAACCCCAGTTATTTTGGACTTTTGGGCAGATTGGTGTGGCCCTTGCAAGACATTGACGCCCATTCTCGAGCGTACGACTGATGCCACGGGCGGTCAGGTTGTGCTTGCGAAGGTCAATGTGGATGAAAATCAGCGTCTCGCTGCCGCATTTCAAATTCAGTCGATCCCCACGGTGGTTGTCTTCAAAGATGGACAGCCAATTGATGCGTTTATGGGGGCCCGGGGTGAGCACGAGGTGCAGCAAATGGTTGCGGCACTTCTGCCTAATCCGACAGATGTTCGGATACAACAATTGTTGTCAGTAGGAACTGAAGAATCACTTCGTGATGCGGTTGCTCTTGCTCCTGGCAATGAAGATGCCGTTTGCTCGCTGGCAGAATTCTTGGTGCAGAAAGGTGAAAGTGAAGAGGCATTGCAATTGTTGGCGCGACTGCCTGAGACTGACCGCGTACGTCACATTGCGGCGATGGCCCGCTTGGCACAAAACCCTGTTGATAATTACGATGCCGAACTGAATTCACTGCTTGAACGTGTAAAGACTGACGAGACAGCCCGTCAGGAATTTCTCGACATTCTTGAAGCGATGGGTCCTCACGACCCCCGCACTGCGAAGTATCGCAAGAAGTTGACTGCACAGCTCTACTAAAGCGTGTGCGCCACATCTCAGCGTGCCGTTGGTTGAGAGGGAGTCTCCACATGGAGGCTCATGTCATGGTTGAAGCAACAAATAGAACGAATAGTCACGCAATTGCGTCACTGGGTTGCGTTCATGGGTGTGCGACGGTTGATTGGCGCTGTTATCTCGACCGTTGTGGCGGTGTGCGTGGGTTGGTGGTTGTTGCGTTCGCCGGCTCCTCCCATTGAGACAACCATCGCCCGAGTTGCAACAACAAGTTCAGATAACCCCACTGTTTCTGTCGTGGTTGCCACGACCACACCAACGAAGATCACTGTTCATGTGGCGGGAGCGGTGAGTAATCCTGGTGTATACGTGTTGCCATCACAATCACGAGTGATTGATGCTGTGAATGCAGCGGGAGGTCCAACCCGAAGTGCTGATGTAGATGCCATCAATCTTGCGTCGCCACTTGTTGACAGTGAACAAATCGTTGTCCCGCGTCGCGGAGAAAAAGTGACAACGCCGGCACAAACATCGCGACCATCTTCTGATTCACGAGGCATAACATCACCAAAAGAGACAGACGCAAAGGATGCACTTGTGAATATCAACACTGCAAATGCAAATGAATTGGAGGCATTGCCAGGTGTTGGTCCATCAACTGCGAAGGCCATCATTACTCATCGCACAACAGTTGCTCCGTTTGCGTCGGTAGAAGACTTGTTGCAGGTCAGTGGAATCGGACCCACAAAACTTGAAGCAATGCGTGCTTATGTGACGTTATGAATAACGTGGTCGACTGTTGCATTTCGCAGACGAGGTACTGGTTACAGCAGGCCTAAAAAATACGCAGCAAGAATAAGTGCACCGACCGTTCCCACAATGATGCTGGATGCGAAGAAGACAAATTCACGAAACCACTCGCGCCATCCAACAACAGGCCGAGATGAGACTTTTGCTGAGGAGAGCTGACCAAGAAACCACCACAGCACAAGACTGACGACGACCGCGAGAAGTATTCGTCCGGGGCTTCCCGTAGCGGGAATACCAAGAATCGGCATGATGGGGAACGCGACCATTGTTGCGCCGAACCACGCCACGTTGCTGAGCGTGCCATCAAGCAATGTCTTTACGATCAAGCCGGCGCAAAACAGACTAAGAGCAACGGCCATGCCCACGAAGCCACCGCGTCGGCGCACATGACGGCGCGTGATAGCGACTCCGCCAGGAATCAAGACACCTTTTGTGCGTTGGCTCATGTCTCGATGGTACGAGTCCGGGTGGTGTCAACTGTGTCATCTCACGCATTTTTTCCGGCGGCATCGATTTGTGGCGTGGGCACTCGGGTTATGGGTATGCACGATCGTGGGCAAACATCTTCCTCAAGTTGCAACAGATCATCGTTGGCAGATCATTGCTGTGTCGTGTATCGGCATCCTTTTGTGGCGTCAGCATGTGTGGCTTGTCTTTCTTGTTTTGTGTGTGATTGGGTGTATGAACGGTGCGACCTCGTGGTGGGTGGTAAGCGCACCTATGACGGGAACGTGTGCAGGGATCGCGACGTTTGTTGATGATCCTGACGTACGACCACATAACGTCACTTCAATTTTGAAAATTGATGGAGTTCGTTATCGCGCTAGTGCTTACGGCATGACATCTCGCAAGTTGTCGAAACGGCTTATGGGAGAGAAGGTCTATGTGGAGGGCACTTGCAGTCAGGTGTCGGGACGGTTCGCGTCGTGGGATCGACAACGCCACATTCTTGGTCGGATATCAATTGACAGCGTGGGCGAGGAGCACTCATCTGGTAGTCCGCTGTATCGATCGGCAAATCGATTGCGACGACACATCGCAAATGGTCTCGAGCCGATGCACCATGTGGATCGGGCGCTATTCACTGGCTTGGTGATGGGGGATGATCGTGAACAACCGCAATCAATGATCAATAGTTTTCGCGCGAGTGGGTTGTCACATCTTGTCGCAGTTAGTGGTCAAAACGTTGCGTATGTGTTGGCCGCGGTTGGCCCCTGGTTACGTGCTCGGCGATTAGCAATGCGATTGGTGTTGACTTGCGCAGTTCTTGCATGGTTTGTTGTGTTGACGCGTGCAGAACCCTCTGTTGTACGTGCGGCGGTAATGGCAGGAATAGTCGCAGCTTCATTCGCGTTTGGTCGTAGCGCTAACGCGAAACACGTGCTGTGTATCACCGCCATCAGTTTGTTGTGTATTGATCCGATGATGGCGCGAAGCGTTGGCTTTTTGTTGTCTACTGCGGCAACCGCGGGCTTGGCGTGGATGTTGCCCGTGGCATCGCGTGTTGTGGGGAAGGGGCCGGTGCGTGATGTCATTGCCGCGACACTCGCGGCAACAATTGGCACGGCTCCACTGTCGTTGTTCTTTTTTCAAAATCTGCCCGTTGTGTCAATGATTGCTAACCCCTTCGCAGTGCCAATCGCGGGTGCAGTGATGTTGATTGGTCTGCCCATATCACTTGTACTTGCAATCTTGCCCAGTCCGCTACAGATTGCAGTGGTCTACGCGTTAGAGATACCGGTCCGACTGCTGTGGTGGATTGCAGTCGTGTGTGATGCCATTTCTCCGCGAGGCGTCTTAAATGCGCTGTGCTGGTGTGCACTCGTTGGGTGGTGCGTCATGCGTTATCGCCGTAATTCACAAGGTGAACTCTCCGGAATGGATAATGCACGGGGCGGCGTAGGTGTGAAAAAGTAGAGGCATGTCGGTCTATGTCATCTCCGGTGATGAATCTCTCATCAGTTTGGAATTGACCAATGTGTTGAACCAGTTGATTGGCGATGAAGATCGATCAATGATGCTTGAAGACATTGATGCATCGGATTCACAAACGACGGTGACAGCAATTGCCGACGCTCTTCATACTCCGCCAATGTTCACCGAACGACGAGTTGTATTGGTGCGCAATGCTCATGATCTGACTGGCGACATGGTGGCTCAATTTGCACAGACGATTGAGACGATGAATGACACGACGGATCTTGTGGTGACGATGACCGGTCGCCAGCCAAAAGCTTTGTCTGATGCTTTCAAAAAGGCAGCCGCACGCTTGATTGGTGCAACTGTGCCAACAGGTGCCAAAGATCGGTTGTCGTGGATTGAGTCCCACCTCGTGGAAGCAGGCATTTCATACACGCCAGATGCCGCGCGCCTCATCGCACTGTGGTTCGGAAACGATCAGGGACGTCTTGCTGGCCTCATTCAAACGTTGCGTGCAACGTATGACGAAGGCACAAAGTTGTCTCGTGCCGATATCGAGGTGTTTCTTGGTGAAGCGGGGAGTATTGCCCCGTGGGATCTCACTGATGCAATTGATGCAGGCGACGTCAACAAGTCACTCGTCATGTTGCACCGCATCATGATTGACTCTCACCCGTTACAGGTGTTGGCGCTTCTTGCTAATCGTTACGCCAACATGATGAAACTTGATGGTCCGTCGGTGAACACCGTTGCCGATGTCGTCGGGATTTTGGGTGGAAAAGAATTCACCGCTCGGAAAGTGCTTGAGCAGTATCAGCGCTTGGGAAGCAGTGGGGTGGCCCAAGCAATGTCGCTTATTGCACAGGCGGACGTGGATCTACGCGGGGGCAAAGAATGGGACGATGTTCTCGTGATGGAAGTGCTTGTCGCGAGACTCGCGCGACTCGGACGCTCGCGAGTTACTTCGCAGCAGCGTTGAGCTTTTTCATCAAACGGCTCTTGCGACGAGCAGCGGTGTTTGGATGAATGATGCCCTTGGTGGCTGCCTTATCGATGCGCTTCACAGCAAGACGGAGATCATCGTCGGAGCCAGTTGTGACGGCGTTCTTGACGCGCGTACGTAATTCGCTCTTCACAGCCTTATTGCGTTCTGCACGCTTGGCGTTTGTGATGATGCGCTTCTTTTGGCTCTTGATGTTTGCCACGTTGAGCAAGGCTAGCGGTGAAGATGTCCATCCCCAACTACGACTGCCCTGCCGAACCACTACAACGGCCCTGCCGAACTGTCGGGCAGTAGAGTGAAACCGCCCATGGACCTTGCAAAAATCCGCAATTTTTCGATTATCGCCCACATCGACCATGGGAAATCGACACTGTCTGACCGCATCTTGGAGATGACCGGCGCTGTTGATGCACGCGAGATGCGCGAGCAATACCTCGACTCGATGGATCTCGAGCGCGAGCGTGGCATAACAATCAAAGCGCAGAACGTGCGGGTCGAATGGAAGGGTTACACCTTTCATCTGATCGACACCCCGGGACATGTGGACTTTGGGTACGAAGTCTCCCGGTCGCTTGCTGCTTGTGAAGGTGTTGTACTCGTAGTTGATGCCGCGCAGGGCATTGAAGCTCAGACACTTGCGAACTGTTATCTCGCACTTGAACATGATCTTGAAATTGTCGCTGCCCTAAACAAGATTGACTTGCCTGCTGCTGACCCTGATCGTTATGCGATGGAAATTGAAACGGTGCTCGGTCTTCCCGCTGAAGACATCTTGCGCATCTCTGCGAAAACTGGAGCAGGAGTTGCTGAATTGCTGGATGCGATTATTGACCGTATTCCGGCGCCGAAAGGTGACCCAGAAGCGCCACTTCAAGCATTGATCTTTGATTCACAATATGACCAATACCGTGGTGTTGTCTCGAGTGTGCGCGTGATGAATGGTCGCATGTCCGCAGGCAGTCGCTTGCAATTCATGAACGCGAAAACAGTTCACGAAGCAATTGAAATCGGCGTGCGCCGTCCGGAAAATAAACCAGTCGCTGAACTTGGTCCTGGTGAAGTGGGTTATCTCATAGCGGGCATCAAAGATGTTGCGCACGCACGAAGTGGTGAAACTGTCACGACAGTTGCGCAACCATCGCTCGAACCGCTGCCCGGTTATCGCGATCCGAAACCGATGGTCTTTTGTGGTTTGTATCCCATCGATGGTGACGAGTTTGAGAACTTGCGCGAGAGTCTTGAGAAGTTGAAACTTAATGATGCATCGGTCACGTACGAACCAGAGTCATCGGGCGCACTCGGGTTTGGTTTCCGTTGCGGTTTTCTTGGTTTGTTACACATGGAAATTGTGAAAGAGCGCCTTGAGCGCGAATTCAATTTGGCCCTTATTGCAACTGCACCATCTGTTGCATATCGCGTGACAAAGACCGATGGGGAACTGGTGATGGTTGACAACCCGGCCGATCTTCCGCCCACACAAAATGTCGCAGGAATTGAAGAGCCCTATTTCAAGGTCAACATCATCACGCCAAAGGAATACACCGGCACCCTGATGGAACTATGTCAATCGCGTCGTGGCGAAATGGTGAAACTCGAATACCTGTCTCCTGAGCGCGTGGAACTTCACTACGCAATTCCGCTCGCGGAAGTGGTTGTGGACTTCTTTGATCAAATGAAGAGTCGTACGCAAGGGTATGCAAGTCTCGATTATGAGCTCGAGGGGTACCGCGAGTCCAGTTTGGTCCGTGTTGACTTGTTGTTGAACGGCATTCCTGCTGATGCTTTCAGCACAATTGTTCATCGCGACAAGTCGTTTGATTATGGGCGTCGTATGTGTGAGAAGTTACGAGAACTTATTCCACGTCAGATGTTTGATGTTCCGATTCAGGCTGCAATTGGCGGCAAAGTCATCGCACGTGAGACAGTGAAAGCGAAACGTAAAGACGTGTTGGCAAAGTGTTATGGCGGTGACATCACCCGTAAACGCAAACTTCTTGAAAAGCAAAAAGAAGGAAAAAAGAAGATGAAAGCAATTGGCCGGGTAGAGGTGCCGGGCGATGTTTTCATCACTGCTTTGAAACTGGACGACTGACATGACAACGGCCGTGGGTTCAGCAGAAACTGGCGGCATGTTTCGATCATTGCGTCATCGCAACGCGCAAGTCTTCTTTGTTGGACTTTTAATATCAAACATCGGCACGTGGTTGCAGTTCACGGCCACCTCGTATCTCATTTACGACCTCACGGGATCAGCAACTGATCTCGGATTAAATGCGATGTTCCAATTCTTGCCGATGCTGTTGCTCGGTGTGTGGGCTGGGGGATTTGCAGATCAGCGCAACAGACGAATCGTCACTATCTGGACCCAATCATCAATGGGATTACTTGCCATTGCGCTCGGAGTGACTGTTTTGGCAGACGTGGTGTCGTTGTGGCTTGTGTATATCACTTCGTTTGCTCTCGGCATTGCAAGTGCAATTGACAACCCATCTCGTCGTGGTCTGGTTACCGAGCTTGTATCTCCGGATGAGATCAGCAACGCGATGGCTCTGAACACAACCGTAATGACAGGCTCTCGCATAGTCGGGCCGGCGGTAGCAGCGGCATTGATCGGACCGCTTGGTGCGGGCTGGTTGTTCGTTATGAATGGGGTGTCGTTTCTTGCTTTGATATTCGCGGTGTACGCGATTGATACAACGGCGTTGTTTTCTGTACGGCCAGCACCGATGGGGGGTACTCCCGTTCGTGACGGAATACGTTTCGTCTATCGCGACAATGTGCTGCGATACACGTTCCTTGTGTTTTTCATTATCAGCACGTTCGCCTTTAACTATGGCGTTGTGCTTCCCAAGTTGGCAGATGAGAAATGGGGCTACGCCAACGCATTTGGTCTATTGCTCACGGTGATCAGCATCGGCAGTGTTGTAGGTTCGCTCGCGACCGCGCGACTTCGTGAAGTCACTACGAGATGGTTCACAGGCGTGATTGCTGCAACTGGCGTGTCGGCGATAGCACTTGCGTGGTCTCCAAACATTTGGGTCGCATATCTTGTATGTGTGCCGCTCGGTGCAACGAGTACGGCGATGGTCGCGGCGATGAACAGCATTAGTCAGCAGCGATCACCTGATGAAATGCGCAGTCGCATGTTGGCTCTTGTCGCGGTTGCATTCCTTGGGTCAACTCCTATCGGCGGTCCAATCACTGGGTGGGTGGGAGACAACGTGAGTTTGGAGTGGTCACTTGCCTATGGTGGGATCATCACGTTGTTGTGTGTTCCGATCATGAGGTGGGCGAAATGACAAATGCAATTTGGTGGATTCGCCGTGACATGCGACTTGCGGACAACAAAGCACTTGTGGCTGCCGCAGCGAATGGCGATGTAATTCCCTTGTTTATCTTGGACCCCACTCTGGTGGCGACAGCCGGCGCATCGCGACTTTTGTTCATGTATGAAAACTTGAGGTCATTGAACGACAGTATGAAGGGCGCGTTAGTAGTGCGACACGGTGACCCGGTCAGTGAAGTGTTGTATGTCGCACGTGAAACTGGATCACAGCATGTGCACATCGCGACCGATTTCGCACCGTATGGACGTAAACGCGACGCTGCGGTTCGATCAGCGCTAGAAAAACACAACATCACTTTGCACGAAGACGATTCGCCCTATGCAGTGAACCCAGGTGTGGTGCGAAAAGATGATGGCAATCCGCTGCAGGTGTTCACCCCGTTCTACAAACGATGGGTAAAGGTGGAGTGGACGTCAGCACCGAAGGCGAAACCTCGTTACGCAGATGTATCGCAACTTGATCAAGGATTACCCGCATCGCCAGGCACGAATTGCGATGTACCAAGTGCTGGTGAAAAAGCAGCGTGGAAGCGCTGGGAGAAATGGAGCGCGAGCGGATTAGGGACTTACAAAGACGAACGCAATCGGCCTGATATTGATGGCACCTCGATGTTGTCTCCGTACTTGCGATTTGGCGTCTTGCACCCTCGTCAATTGTTGTCGCAGTTAGGGAGCGGTGCCGGAGCTGATCATTTTCGATCAGAATTGTGTTGGCGCGAATTTTACGGTGATGTGTTATTTCACAAGCCACATACTGCATGGAAAAACCTGCAACAAAAGATGGATGCACTGCCAGTTGATACTGACAAAAAGGCGCAGGAGAAATTTGCTGCCTTTACTGCCGGCCAGACCGGTTACCCAATTGTTGATGCCGGCATTCGTCAGATGCTCGCAACGGGATGGATGCATAATCGCGTTCGGATGATCGTTGCAAGCTTTCTTATAAAAGATCTGCACTTGCCATGGCAGTGGGGTGCGCGTTTCTTTATGGATCATCTCATTGATGGCGATATCGCATCGAACAATCACGGTTGGCAGTGGACTGCAGGTACAGGGACCGATGCAGCGCCGTACTACCGAGTGTTTAACCCCTTCGGCCAGGGAGAAAAGTTCGACCCCGATGGCGTGTATGTGCGCAGATGGTGTCCCGAACTCACAGACGTCGACACAAAACACATCCACACGCCGTGGACGCTTGGACTTCTTGCGCCTGAGGCGTACCCCGCGCCACTTGTTGACCATGCCACAGAGCGTGAAGTGGCATTAGCCCGATACAAGAAGGTCACTGGCAAGTAGCCTTACGTCCACAATGTTGGATGAACGCAAGACCGCCATCCTGCGTGCAGTCGTGCAGGAGTATGTCGCAACCGGCCAGCCGGTTGGATCACAACACATTGCCACCTTGCCGTCTTTTAAGGTCTCGCCTGCGACGGTACGCAATGAAATGGCAGTGTTAGAGCAAGAGGGTTACCTCGCCCAACCCCACACGTCCGCTGGTCGTATTCCGACTGATAAGGGATATCGATTGTTTGTCGACACGATTGCTCCTGAAGGTCAATTGACCGACGTTGATGTTCGTCAGGTGGGAGATTTTTTCAAGATGGCCGGTGGCCGTCTTGAGGACCTCTTACGCCACACATCAACGTTGCTCGCAAACATCACCCACAATGCCGCTGTAGTGGTGGGTCCAAATGTTGAGGCGGCGACAGCTCGTGCGATACACATCAATCGAATCACCTCGCGTAGTGCGACAGTGGTAGTCGTGCTATCGAATCATTCAGTTGAGAACGAAACGATTCAACTTGCTGAAGATGTCACCGACGAGCATATTGCTGACGCCTGCACACATTTATCGAAGCACATGGTGGGATCAAGTTTGTCGGACATGTCACCATTCCCGTCCACGAACAACGCTCACATTGACAGCGTCTGTTATGCAGCAGTCAATGCATTGGGTGTTCATCGTAATGATCAGCCCGTATTCGTTGGGGGAGCAGCAGCACTCGCTCAAGCGTTCGAAACCGTTGATGTCGTGCGCGATGTTCTCCAAGTGATTGAACAGCAATACATCGTTGTCTCTATGGTGCAAGATCTTCTTGATCGTGGATTATCGGTAGCGATTGGCGCCGAGCACGGCGTAGAGCCACTTGCCGCGTGTTCGGTTGTAGTTGCACCAGTTGTTGCTGACGGCGAAGTACTTGGGTCTGTGGGAGTGCTTGGGCCAACTCGTATGAATTACCCACAAGCCCTCGCCACTGTTGAAGTAGTAAGTGATCACTTAGGCAAGCGGTTGTCGGAGAACTGACCATGTCAGACGATTATTACGAACTGTTAGGTGTTGATCGTTCTGCCGATCCCGACACGATCAAGCGGGCGTATCGCAAACTGGCGCGCCAGTTGCATCCCGATGCAAATCCTGATGATCCGGAAGCAGAAGAAAAGTTCAAGCATGTGAGTCGCGCATACGAGGTGCTGTCTGATCCCGAGACACGTGCGCGATATGACCGATTCGGCGAACAAGGCGTGTCTGGTTCTGGCGGAATGGGAGGAGATCCCTTCGGCGGTGGACTCGGAGACATCTTTGATGCGTTCTTTGGAGGAGGTTCACCATTTGGTGGAGGATCACGCGGGCCAAGTGGTCCACCGCGTGGTCAGGATCTTGAGGTCGTTGCTGACATTTCATTTGAACAATCGGTCTTTGGTGCACAAGCTCCTGTTGAAGTACGTACAGCGATCGCGTGCAGCGAATGCAATGGAACGGGTGCGGGTGCAGGAACGCAACCAGTGACATGTAGTGATTGTCAGGGCGCTGGACAAGTGCGGCGTGTGAGACAAAGTCTTCTAGGTCAAATGGTGACAATGGCGGCATGTCAACGATGTGGTGGTGTGGGACAAATGATCACCACACCATGTGGATCGTGCAAAGGTGACGGTCGCACTATCACGCAACAGACCTACACAGTTGATGTTCCGGCGGGTATCAGCACTGGTCAAACACTGCGCTTGTCCGGGCGTGGTGCAATGGGCCCCCGTGGAGGCAGTGCAGGTGATCTCTACGTGCACATTCGAGTTGCAGAACATGACACGTTCTGGCGTGAAGATGACGACATTGTCACCCGCTTACGAATCAGCATTGCGCAAGCGGCGTTGGGTGCACACATGGTGTTACCCACCCTTGATGGTGATGAAGATTTAGTGATTCCCGCAGGTACCCAGCACGGGAGAGAATTCGTTTTGCGCGGTCGCGGAGTGCCACATCTGAATGGTCGTGGTCGTGGCAACTTGCGTGTTCGTATCGCGGTTGACGTACCCACTTCACTTACTGACACGGAAGAAGAATTGTTGCGCCGCTTTGCCTCTGAACGTGGCGAGGACGTAGCACCACCCGACAAGGGCTTTTTCTCAAAGATCAAGTCGGCATTTTCGTGAATCATTCACTGCGCACATCTGCAGCGCACGTGTTTGTTGACGACATCATGCAGCCTTTATTGTTTGACGAAGATTTTGCTCATCTAGGAAAGTCATTGCGCTTACGCGATGGTGAGGCTGTATCTGCAAGTGATGGTAAAGGCAGTTGGCGGTTGTGTATGTGGCGAAATACCCAACACCTCGAGGTGATGAGCGATGTTGAAACACAGCAACGACTAGACCCTCAACTCGCCGTTGCAGTGTCTCCCGTCAAGGGAGATCGCACTGATCTAGCAATAGAAAAGATGACTGAAATTGGCATCGATGAAATCATTGTGCTGGCTCCTGTGCGACGCAGTGTGGTGCGGTGGGATGAGCGTAAGTTTGCACAAAACATTGATCGGCTATCACGCATCGCGCGTGGAGCGGCGATGCAATCACGGCGTCTGTACTTGCCGCGAGTGATCGGACCAGTAATGCTGGCTGACGTGCTTTCACGTCAAGATGTCGCGGTAGCAGACCCCGTCGGCTCGACGGATCTGGCCTTGGTGCAGACAATCGTGGTTGGCCCAGAGGGTGGTTTTGACCCCGATGAATACCCGACGAGTACCGCACGTGTGTCCTTAGGGGAGAGCATTTTGCGTGCTGAGACCGCAGCAGTAGTGGCAGCAACGTTGATGGTCGCACACCGAGCACGTCGTAGCGACCACACTGGGTAGTGATATGGCACATCCCACTGACGACGAACTGCTCCGTGATTCCCCGTTTTCTCAAATGGTGGGAGAGCGACTGCGGCGCATACGCCAACAAAAGCAATGGTCGCTGAATGATGTTGAAACACAAAGCGAAGGCGAGTTCAAGGCATCTGTTTTAGGCGCGTACGAACGTGGAGAGCGCGCAATATCTGTTCCGCGTCTTGAACGGCTCGCCCGTTTTTATGGTGTTGGTGTTGATCAGTTGTTGCCACGTGATCAAAGTCGTGTTGATGTCGGTGGGGCAACGTCGCCCACCACCAAGTTGCGAATTGATGTCGCGAAACTGTCAACGATGTCCGGAGCACAGTTTGAAATGCTTGAACGTCTCTTGCGCATGATCCAAGTACAGCGCCAAGACTTCAACGGAAAAGTAATCACGGTACGCGCTCACGACACTCGAGCTATCGCGGTGATGCTTGATGTTCCCGTCGACCAAGTGGGGGAACGTCTCGGTGAACTGGGACTGTTGTTTGTCCCACCAACTCAAACATGACGCGAACGTCCTTGTTCGGGGTGTACATTCACATCCCTTTTTGTCATCACAAGTGTGATTACTGCGCATTTGCAACGTGGGTTGACAAGAATCAACTGATCGATGAGTACATGGATGCGCTGGTCTCTGACATCAATCGAACTGACATCCAGCGCACAGACACGGTCTTTGTCGGAGGCGGTACGCCAAGTATGGTGCCAGGGCCGTCGCTCGTCAATGTGATTCAACAACTTCCACTCGCAGACAATGCTGAGATCACCATCGAGTGCAACCCAGATGATGTAACGGTGGAATTGATGACAGCGTATGTGCGTGGAGGAGTGAATCGCATCAGTATGGGTGTGCAGTCAATGGTGCCACACGTGTTGAAAACACTTGGTCGTACCCATCAACCAGACAACGTTGTGCGCGCTGTGAGCGCAGCGCGGGAGGCTGGTATCTCATCAATCAATCTCGACATTATTTATGGAGCAGTAGGTGAAAGCCTGGATGATTGGCGTACAACATTGGAAAAAGCCATAGCTCTTGCCCCTGATCATGTATCGGCGTATGGATTGACGGTGGAACCAGGAACCGCTCTTGCGAATCGACCTGATGATTACCCCGATGACGATGATCAAGCAGACAAATACTTACTTGCGAATGAGTTATTAGAAGATGCAGGGTTGACCAATTACGAAATCAGTAACTGGGCACGGCCTGGACATGAGTGTCAACACAATCAGATGTATTGGGGGCAGGGTAACTACATCGGTTTCGGATGCGCCGCTCATTCTCATCAAGATGGGCGTAGGTGGTGGAACGTGCGCACACCAGAGCGTTACATCGATTGCGTTTCTAAAGGTGTTTCAGCTGAGACTGCAGGAGAGTCGCTCGATAATGCAACGCGGAATAGGGAAGCATTGGAGTTGTCTTTGCGCACACGTGAAGGAGTGCCAGCCTCCGCATTGCCAGTCGACGAACTTGATGATTTGGTGGAACAACACGGCGATCATGTGGTGTTGACCGTGCGGGGCAGACTTCTTGCAAACGAGATAAGTCTGCGGTTACGAAATCGCTGATAGCCTGCACAGTGCCTTAACGGGCGCGTAGCTCAGTTGGTTAGAGCGCTACCATGACACGGTAGAGGTCCCGGGTTCGAGTCCCGTCGTGCCCACTAGACGCGAAGCGGCGACGTGGGCACGCAGATAATAAAGCGCCCACATTTCACGAAGCGGCTTCATTTTTGTCGAGCAGCGAAGTGGGCACGCAGATAATAAAGCGCCCCACGTTTTTGCCCGTAGCCTTACGCGAGGTGGAAGTCGTATTCGGTTTGAGTGCGGCGAGTATTTTCGGGATCGCCGATTATCTCGGCGGACGTGCATCACGCAGTGTCCATGCAATTGTTGTGACCTTCTTGGGTCAATCCGCTGCACTCGTTGTGCTGTTGTTGATTGCTTTTGGCAGTGGCGTTCCCGCTCCGGGAATTGAAGATTGGTTGTGGGGCGGTTTAGCCGGAGTGTGCGGCGCCACCGGACTTCTTGCTTTTTATCGCGCAATGGGTAGTGGCTTTATGACGGTTGCAGCACCAATCTCTGCTGTGACAACCGGAGGTATTCCTATTGTTATCGGTCTGGTTCAAGGTGAGCGCCCTGGCACTTTGGCACTTCTTGGAATGCCAATCGCATTATTTGCTGTCGCGTTAGTGAGTGACGTTTTTGGACCTGATCATCGGCGTGCACCTCGTTATGTGGTGTATTTGTCGTTAGTAGCTGGTGCAGTGTTTGGATCACTTTTTGTGATTCTTGATCACACATCAACGACCTCCGGGGTATGGCCGATTGTTGCGATGCGTGTTGCGTCGGTTCCATACATGGCGATTGTGGTGATGGTGTCACGTAAGAAGGTGAGTAGTGCGCGCTTCTATTTGCCCATTGTCATCGTGTCTGGTGTGTTCGACAGCATTGCCAACGCCTTGTTTCTGCTGGCCACACGTGAGGGGTACATGTCTGTTGTTGCGGTGATTGTTGCGTTGTATCCCGCCAGCACGCTTCTTTTGGCAACGCGCATCGACAAGGAAAAGATTCACCGTCCGCAAGCGCTTGGCCTTGGTTTGGCCGTACTTGCGCTAGTGATGATTACTTTGTCGTAGCGATTTAAAAGGGTCTTTACCCTTTGGCTAAACCAAGTACGCGTTCACCCAGGATGTTGCGCATCACGTTTGATGTGCCACCCATGACGGTGTACGCAGGTGCATATAGGAAGCTCTGTGTGTATTCGGTCCACAACGTCGCTTCCATTCCAAGAACGCGATATGCGAACTCAGCCACACGCTGTTCGTGTTCGGTGCAGAAACATTTTGTGGCGGCTGAGAATCCGGCGGGGGCTTGACGCAACACCTCACGCATCACGAGCATGCGTCCGAGGCGATAGTAAATCTCAAGCTGTGCGATTTCTTGACGGACAAGCGGATCAGAAGTGTCGGCTTTGCCACGGGCATACAGATACAACGCGTAGTTCGATACGAGTCGGTCGACACCGCCACGTTCGTGTTCCAGTTGCTTCATGGTTTGCTTGAATGCATTGCCCTGGAGACCTACCAAGTTCTCTTTTGGTACACGAGCATCGGTGAAGAACACTTCACAGAAATGCTCATTCGTTGTCATGTCGGTGATGCGACGCACTTCGATACCAGGAGTGTTCATCGGAACGATGATTTCGCTGATACCCGCGTGTGGCGGACCTTCGTTGCTTGTACGACAGATCAGGTAGCAATAGTCCGCATCGGCACCAAAACTGGTCCAGATCTTTTGACCGTTGATAACCCATTCGTCACCATCGTCTGCTGCAAATGTCTTGAGTGAAGCGAGGTCGCTGCCGGCGTTTGGTTCACTCATGCCGATACACCACGTAGTTTCACCAGCCAAGATCGCGGGCAAGTATTTGTCTTGTTGTTCTTTCGTGCCGTATTGAATGAGCGCTGGTCCCATTTGACGGTCACCGAACCAACTCGCGGCAATCGGCGCACCAGCTGCGATCATTTCTTCAGCAACAATGAGGCGCTCAATTGGGGGACGACCACCACCGCCAAATTCTGTGGGCCACACCATGCCGATGAATCCTTCGGCAGCCAGTTGTTTTGAGAATTCTTTGCTGTAGCCGTTCATCCACGAATCGTTATGACGGCCGTATTTGGCAACTCCATCCATCGCAACTGCGCGTGCGCGTTCGCGGAGGGCAAGTAGCTCGGGGGTCCACTCGAAGTTCATCACCGCACATGGTAGGGGCGTGGGTGGGAGCCTGCGCTATTGTGTACAAGTACGATACAAGTGACATTTTTCGCGTGGTTCACAGAATCACTCACCGCATTTGCATCAACAGAACATCTGAATCGAAAGAGGCCCCCTCATGGCAAAGATCAAGGTTGACAATCCCGTCGTCGAACTCGATGGCGACGAAATGACACGCATCATCTGGCAGTTCATTAAAGACCGCCTCATCCTTCCTTATCTCGATGTCAATTTGGAGTACTACGACCTCGGTATCGAATACCGCGATGCCACTGATGACCAAGTCACTATCGACGCTGCACATGCGATCTTGAAGCATGGCGTTGGTGTTAAGTGCGCAACCATCACTCCTGATGAAGCGCGCGTTGAGGAATTCGGTCTCAAAAAAATGTGGAAGTCGCCAAACGGAACGATCCGCAACATCTTGGGTGGCGTTGTGTTCCGTGAACCGATCATCTGCTCAAACATTCCCCGTCTCGTCCCTGGTTGGACAAAGCCGATTGTGATTGGTCGTCACGCGCACGGTGATCAGTACAAGGCAACGGACTTCCTTGTTCCTGGCCCGGGCACAGTGACCATTTCATGGACTCCCGACGACGGTGGTGAACCAATCGAATTGGAAGTTGCAAAGTTCACCGACTCTGGTGTTGCGATGGGCATGTACAACTTTGATGAATCAATTCGCGACTTCGCACGTGCATCACTTCGTTACGGCCTACAGCGCGGATGGCCGGTGTACATGAGCACCAAGAACACGATCTTGAAGGCATACGACGGTCGTTTCAAAGATCTGTTCGAAGAAGTGTTCGAAGCAGAATTCAAGAAAGATTTTGAAAAAGCAGGCATCACCTACGAACACCGTCTCATCGACGACATGGTTGCAAGCGCACTCAAATGGGAAGGTGGCTATGTCTGGGCATGTAAGAACTACGACGGTGACGTGCAGTCAGACACAGTTGCACAGGGTTTTGGTTCACTTGGTCTTATGACATCAGTGCTTCTCACCCCAGACGGAAAGACTGTCGAGGCAGAAGCAGCTCACGGAACTGTGACCCGCCACTATCGCGAACACCAAAAAGGCAATAAGACTTCCACCAACCCGATCGCATCGGTGTATGCGTGGACTCGTGGTCTTATCCACCGCGGAAACCTCGACAACAATCCGAAGTTGGTCGACTTTGCAAACAAGCTCGAGCAAGTGTGTGTTGAGTCGGTCGAACAAGGTGAGATGACAAAAGACCTCGCATTGCTCGTGTCAAAAGATCAGGCGTGGTTGACAACCGAGGATTACCTCGCAGCACTTGATCGTCGCCTACAAGAAAAGATGAAGTGATCTCATGAAGGCAGTGGTACTTCGTTCCCACGGAGGCACTGAGGTCCTTCAATTTGAAGACATTCCATCGCTGGTGCCCGATGATCACGACATCGTGGTCACTGTGCACGCAACAGCGCTAAATCGCGCCGACTTATTGCAGCGGATGGGCCTATATCCCAATCCATTTCCCGAGGAATACGACGTCCCCGGTCTTGAGTACGCAGGTGTTGTTGAAGCCGTAGGTTCACGCGTGACGTTGTGGTCGCCGGGCGACAAAGTGATGGGTATTGTTTCGGGTGGTGCATATGCGCAGCAAGTTCGTGTTCACGAACGCCAAGCAATGGCTGTGCCGTCTCATCTGTCGTTGTCTGACGGCGCTGCTATTCCTGAAGTCTTTCTCACGGCGTGGGATGCACTGGTGGTGCAAGGTGGGTTGACATCGGGTCGGTGGGCGTTAGTTCATGCCGGTGCATCTGGTGTTGGTAGCGCAGCAATTCAGATCTGTCGTGCAATCGGCGCGCGTATCGCGGTGACGTGTTCGACAGGCAAAGTCGAGGCGTGTCGTGCCATGGGTGCTGACGTTGTCATTGACTACATGACACAAGACTTTGTTGATGAGACAAAAAAGGCAACAGGTGGGCGAGGAGTCGATGTTGTTCTTGATGTGATCGGCGGTGACTATCTTGATCGCAACGTTGCATCACTTGCTATTCAAGGTTGCGTCATCCAGGTGGGCACGATGGCCGGAAAGGCAGTGCCATTCAACGTGGGCAGCCTTCTTCCAAAGCGTGCAACGATCACCGGAACAGTGCTACGTCCGCGTCCGATTGAAGAAAAGATTGCACTCACGCAACGCTTTATTCATGAAGTGTTGCCGCTTTTTGACACAGGGCAACTGTCACCACTTGTTGACTCACGTTTTCGTTTCGACGATATTGCAGCAGCTCATGATCGCATGGCTGCCAATCTCAACGTCGGCAAGATTATTGTCGACATTCAATAGTTGAATACGCGAATTACTCGCGATGAACAACTGGAACGTTATTTGCGGTTCGCAACAGGTACGTAGTCACGCTCGGGAGCGCCGGTGTACCACTGACGCGGACGGCTTATCTTTTGATCTTTGTCTGCGAGCAACTCTTGCATGTGGGCCAACCAGCCAACCGTACGTGGAATCGCGAACAACACCGTGAACATGTCAACAGGGAAACCCAGTGCCTGATAGATGAGACCTGAGTAGAAGTCAACATTCGGGTACAGCTTGCGCGACACGAAGTAGTCATCACTCAGGGCAACTTCTTCCAACTTGAGCGCGATGTCAAGCAACGGGTTCTTACCCGTGACGTCAAATACGTCATACGCAGTCTTTTTGATGATCGTTGCGCGTGGGTCGTAGTTCTTGTACACGCGGTGACCAAATCCCATGAGGCGACCATTGCCATCCTTCACTGACTGAATGAACGCGGGAACGTTTTCAATGGATTTGATTTCTTCGAGCATGCGAACAACTGCTTCGTTGGCGCCACCATGCAATGGTCCATACAGCGCGGACGCAGCGGCGGCTGTCGCAGTGTATGGATCAGAGTTGGCGGAACTCACAACGCGCATGGCAGTGGTGCCACAGTTCTGTTCGTGATCTGCGTGCAATACAAACAACACGTCCATTGCTCGAGCAAGTGTTGGGTTAACGGAGTAATCATCGCCAACACGGAACATCATGTTCAAGAAGTTCTCTGCGTAGCCTCGGCCGTTGTCGGGATACACAAATGGAAGACCAGAACTGAAGCGGTAACACATCGCGGCAATCGTTGGAACTTTTGCAACAAGACGAGTGATCTGGCGATCAAGTGATTCTTTGTCGAAGATGTCTTTCGCATCGGTGTAGAACGTGCCGAGAGCAGCTGTAGCGGACACAAACATGCCCATGGGATGTGCGTCGTAATGAAATCCGTCCACGAAGCGTTTGCGCATGTTTTCGTGAATCATCGTGCGATGGGTGATCTCGTACTGCCACTGCTCCAATTGGGTTGCTGTCGGCAACTCGCCGTTTAGCAACAGGTATGCAACTTCCAAGTAGCTGGACTTTTCCGCCAACTGTTCGATCGGATACCCGCGGTAGCGCAGAATGCCTGCATCGCCGTCGAGATATGTGATTGCTGATTTACATGCAGCAGTAGAGAAAAATGCCGGGTCATACACGCGCAGGTCGGGGTCTAATTCCCGCAATGCCGTTGATGGAATTACTCCATCAGTGATCGGTACTGTGACCTGCTTGCCGGTTCGGTCGTCGATGATTGTGATGGTGTCAGCCACCGGGATCCCCTTTACTGACGGAAAATATGCTTGAAGGGCTTCCTCCCCCCGCAGGGAAACATTAGTTGGCAGGCCCACGTTGGTCACACTCCAGTGGACCACTTGGGCGAAGTGGCACGGCGAATTGGATGGTGAAGAGGCAGTCCTAGAGCGGAGTGTTGTCGTGTTTGCGAGTAGCCAGTTTCTCGCGTTTGTCTCTCAGCATGTGAAGCGCTGCGCAAATTTCGCTACGAGTGTCGGCCGGGTCGATCACGGCGTCGACGAATCCGCGTTCAGCGGCGATGTATGGATTCAGCAGTCGTTCTGTGTAGTCCGTTTCAAATGCGGCGCGTTCTTCTGGGGTGGCGCGACGTTGCAAGATGGCTGCTGCTTGACCGGCTCCCATCACCGCAAGTTCGGCCCACGGCCAAGCAAGACATAAATCGTTGCCCATCTTCTTTGAGTCCATGACGATGTAAGCGCCGCCATAGGACTTGCGCAAGATCACGCAGATGCGAGGAACGGTGGCACGTCCGTAAGCGAACACCAATTGCGCACCGTGACGGATCATGCCACGCCATTCAAGATCTTTACCTGGATAGAAACCAGGCGTGTCCACCAAAGTGAGAATTGGCACGTTGAACGCGTCGCACATTGCAACAAATCGTGCGGCTTTTTGTGATGCGGGAATGTCGAGAGTGCCCGCGAGTGACATTGGTTGGTTGGCAACGATGCCAACGGGATAACCAGCCATGAATGAAAAGCCAGTCACAACGTTGGTGGCCCATCGCGCACGTAATTCAAAAAAGTATCCGTCATCTGCAATTGCTTCAATCACTTTGCGAACGTCGTAACTACCCGTCGACGATTCTGGAATCAATTCGCCGGCTTCGGGGGTTAATCGATCGTCAGGATCATCAGCATCTGAGTACGGGGGCAGTGCATTCACATTGTCTGGAAGAAATTGGAGCAGTGAATCAACCCACACTCGTGCTTCTTCAAGCGATGACACCACAGTAGATGCTGCGCCGCTTGTGCGAGCGTGCGTGCCAGCGCCACCAAGTTCATCAACACTGACGGGAACACCGGTGAATTCCACGACCATCTGTGGTCCAGAGACAAACGCGTAGGCATCGTCGGTCATCACAACGTGGTCGGTAAGCCCGATGAGAAGCGCAGGCCCTGACACGGCAGGGCCAGTCACAATCGAAATTGTGGGAATCACTCCCGAGCAATCAGCAAGAGCTTTTGCTGCGCTACCCCAACCGTGCAGCGCAGCGATTCCCTCCACGATGTCTGCTCCCGAAGATTCAATTTCGAGAACGAGCGGAAGACCTTTCGTGCGCGCAGTTTCTGCCGCGGTGACAATCACGTGAGATGCGTCAGCCGATAATGCGCCTCTCCGAACGGAGCCGTCAATTGCAAGCCACACCACTTCGCGTCCCGAGTCCAACGCAGTGACGCTGGCTGACGCGGCGCCGGGCACCATGTGCTGAAGATCTACAAGATGTGGCAGAGCGGCATCAGATTGGGGCGCGGCGACATCCATTGATACGAGACTAGACAGTGCCGTCAGACTTGGCCGATAGTGGGACGACCTTTGGTGACCGGACGCGGTGTCAGTGGAAGGATGTCTTTAGTCACGCCTGGTTGTCGATCTGCGTGACGGCCCACAATGTCAATCAACGTGTCGCGCACAGCCAATGTGGCTCGATTAGGTCGCGGACGGTGACGTTGCGCCCAGCCCACAACTCGGCGGGGTAGTCCGGGAACGCTGATACGCACAAAATCTCCGCGAAGCCATCCGGGAATTGCAGAGGCGGGAACAATTGCTGCCCCGTATCCCTCAAATGCGAGAGATGTCATTAGTCGCACACCGTCAATCTCAGCCAGCGCATTCATCGCAACTCCTTCGTTTGCAGCGGCGCGATCAACGATTCTCCGTAATGGTGTTCCTCGAGGCGCTAACAAAATTGGATGTTCCGCAAGTTCTTTCAGCGAGATGCTCTCTTTTTTGGACAGCACATGTTTGGTGTGAGCGATAAGCACTAATTCTTCTGCGAACAATTCGGTGATCTCATAGTCATTAGTTGATAACGGAAGGTGAACAATCGCAGCATCAATTTCTCCTGTGTTGATGCGCAGCACAAGGTTGTTGGTGGCACCCTCGAAGACAGTTGTGTGCACGTTTGGATGTCGAGCACTCACCTCGGGGAGAAGCAAGGGCATCAACCATCGACCCGTCGTGCCGATGGCCCCAATGCGCGCTTCACCAGAGGGGGACTCTCCTAGGGAGTGGATGTCTGCATCAATGTCTTCAATTTCGTGAATCACGCGACGCGCTCGTTGAGCGACCATCTCGCCCTCATCGGTGAGAGACCCGTCGTGACGATCAACGAGGGTGACCCCAAGTTCGCCTTCTAGGCGTTGGATGTGGGCAGAGACATTGGATTGAACTGTGAGGAGGGACTTGGCTGCGGCAGAGAAGGAGCCGTGGTCGGCAATCGCAAGAAGGGCTTGTAGCTGTTTGATGTCCATTGCGACCTCGGGAAGAAGTACTTATCACAAAAAAAGATAGCACCTATCACTTACTTCACCTTGAGTGCTAAGTCAATGGATGACATACTGAGAGGCAACATAACGGGTTGAACTTGCCCCCCAAGTTCAGCCGAAAGAACCCACGAAATGATGGTCCCCCGCCATCGGGTTTAGGTAGAGAGGCCCCGCACCCCTAGCGGGGCCTCTCCCGTTCTCGGGGTCACGAAAATTTTTGGGCCCCGAGTGTTACCTCGGGGCCGCTGATCGAATTAACGGCGACGCGCTTTATTGGTCTTGCGAACTACCTTCTTGGCGGTCTTTTTCACCACACGCTTTTTCGTAACGCGTTTTGGTGTTGCTCGCTTTACTGCTTTCTTTGCTGTCGACTTTTTCTTTACGGCCTTCTTTGCTGTCGACTTCTTTTTTGCCGCCGTCTTTTTCTTAACGGTTGACTTCTTCTTCACAGACTTTTTCACTGCAGATTTCTTTGCAGTCTTTTTCGTAGTGGCCTTTTTCTTGGTCGCTGACTTCTTCTTGATGATTTTCTTGCCAGTGGCTTTCGACTTTGACGCAGCCTTCTTCTTCGCACCAGACTTTTTCTTTGTGGAAGTTTTTCCTTTTCCAGAGGACTTTGTCTTTGTTGAAGACTTTGATTTCGTCGACGACTTTGATTTCGTTGCTGACACCTTCGCGCGAACGATGTTCAGTGCTGATCCAGCTTTAAACCATTCGACTTGCTCGTCGCTGAAGGTGTGCTTTGCTTCGAATTCAATAATGCGACCATCCGCTTTTGTGATGCGACACTTCACTGGTTTGTCAGGAACTGGTGGAAGATTCAAAACGCTGATGCGGTCACTTTCCTCAATGAGGTCGTAGGTGTTTGGATCAGCAAACGTCAATGGCACAAGGCCTTGCTTCTTCAAGTTGGTTTCGTGGATACGAGCAAACGAGCGTGCAAAGATCACAACGCCACCGCGGAAGCGTGGTTCCATCGCGGCGTGTTCACGTGATGAGCCTTCACCGTAGTTTTGATCACCGATTGCACACCACTTAATTCCGGCTTGACCATATCGCTTTGCAATTTCTGGATAGCTGCGTGTCTGACCGTCTGTAATGTCACGGCCTTCACCCACTGCACCGGTAAATGCGTTCACCGCTCCGAGGAACAGGTTGCCCGAGATGTTTTCCAGGTGGCCGCGATAGGTAAGCCATTTACCAGCGGCTGAAATGTGGTCGGTCGTGCACTTGCCCTGTGCTTTCATAAGCACTGGCAACTCGACGTAATCATTTCCGTCCCACGCGGGGAATGGTTCAAGAAGTTGCAAGCGATCACTTGTGGGGCTTACTTCAACAACAATCTTGCCGCCGTCTTTTGGTGGGGCAGTAAAGGTGTCCAAACCGGGGTCGTATCCCTTATCGGGCAGGATGTCTCCAACAGGCGGATCAAGTTTGACCTGGCTGCCATCAGGAGCAGTCAGCGTGTCGGTGATTGGGTTGAAATCGAGACGTCCCGCGAGCGCGAGTGCAACAACAGTGTCGGGGCTTGTCACAAAGGACAACGTGTTTGCCGAACCATCATTTCGCTTCGGGAAGTTGCGGTTAAACGAGTTGACGATCGTGTTTGGCTCTGCATTGGCATCAGATGCACGTTCCCATTGACCAATACAAGGTCCACACGCATTTGCAAGAACTGTCGCTCCGATTGCTTCAAGGTCTGCAAGTAGACCGTCGCGTTCAATCGTTGCACGAATCTGTTCGCTACCCGGGGTGATCAACAATTCAGTTTGAGCACGCAAACCTTTTGCGGCTGCTTGGCGTGCGATTGAAGCTGCACGAGTGATGTCTTCATACGAGGAGTTGGTGCATGAACCAATGAGGGCTGATGACACTTCAAGTGGCCAACTGTTTTCGCGTGCAGCACTTGCGACTTCAGAACCAATTTTGTGTGCACGGTCGGGGCTGTGTGGTCCATTGATAAGCGGAGTCAGTTGATCGAGATTGATGGTGATCACTTGGTCATATGTTGCGCCGTCGTCGGGACGAAGGTCTTTTGCCACTTTGTTGGCTTCTTTGGCGATGTCTACGCGGCCAGTGGCGCGCAAGTATTCGGCCATGTTTGCGTCGTACCCGAATACAGAACAGGTTGCACCGATTTCGGCACCCATGTTGCAGATCGTTGCTTTTCCAGTCGCGGAGATGCTGTCTGCACCAGGTCCGAAGTATTCAACGATGGCACCGGTGCCGCCTTCGACTGTTAACTGACGAGCAACTTCCAAGATCACATCTTTTGGACTGGACCATCCAGAAAGTGAACCGGTGAGTTTCACACCGATTACTTTTGGCCAACGCACGTTGAAGGGGAATCCGGTCATGACGTCAACTGCGTCTGCACCACCAACACCGATTGCGACCATGCCAAGACCACCAGCGTTTGGAGTGTGGCTGTCGGTGCCGATCATCATTCCACCTGGGAATGCATAGTTCTCCAGCACAACTTGGTGGATGATGCCGCTACCTGGACCCCAGAAACCGATGCCGTATTTTGCGCTTACGCTGCGCAAGAAGTCATACACCTCACGGTTGGTGTCATTTGCAACAACAAGGTCGATCTTTGCACCGGTCTTAGCGAGAATGAGGTGGTCGCAATGCACCGTTGATGGCACTGCAGTTGTGGGCAGACCAGCCGTCATGAATTGGAGGAGTGCCATCTGTGCGGTGGCATCTTGCATTGCAACGCGATCGGGATTGAAGTCGGCATAACTGCGTCCGCGCTCCATTTCTTGATTCTTTGGATCAACAAGGTGGTTGATGAGAATCTTTTCGGCCAACGTCAATGGACGGCCAAGTCGCTTGCGACCAAGCGCAACGTTCTTGGGAAGAGAGGTGTACACCTTCTTGACGAGAGAAATTGGTGTGCCGGCAGAAACAGTCATGTTCAGTCCACTTTCAGCGATGAGGAACAGGTCAAATGGTTGTAAGTCAATACTGTCTGACAAGAGACTTGCATTGCGAGTCGAAGTATACAACCATGATACAAGTGCGTACGATTCGCTATCACCACATCGCCGACGAGCTGCGTGCACGCGTGCAATCTGGCACCTACGGTCGCGGTGGCGTCTTGCCGAGTGAATCGGAATTATCTCAGGAATTTGATGTCAGTCGAGTGACGATTCGTAAAGCACTCGAAATCTTGCGTGATGACGGTCTCATCAACGCGCGTCAAGGGTTTGGCTGGTTTGTCGCGGGCGACACTATGAAACAGCCACTGGGTCGCCTCGCAACGATTGAAGAGCAGTTACGAGAAAGTGGGATGAAATCTGAGCGACGGATTCTTGAATTCGCATTTGAAAAAGCGCCAAAAGAAATCGCGCGGTCGCTTGGCACCAACAACGTGTTGCGAGTGCGCCGTGTCAATCTCGCAGATGGTGAACCGTTTGCAATTGTCACTGTGTGGTGTTCCGCAGAACGCGGTCAGCATTTGTCACGCGTTGATGTAGAGCGATCGCCGTTTTATGAATTGCTTGATGTTGAACTGGAGGGCGCAACTCAAACAATCGGCGCAGATGCAGCCACGAGTGAAGAGGCCAACTTGCTTAATATTCCCGATGGGTCGCCAGTGTTGCGATGTGAGCGCGTCACAACTGGTAACGGGGGAGCAGTAGTGCTCGTGTCCCGACACGTGTTCCCGGCGCATCGCACCGAATTTGTTGTTGACCTGCCTTTTGCAGAGCCATCAATCGCCCCGTCTGGTTTGCGACTCGTCGAATAACTGATTTACGACTCGTCCGATAAACCGAGTGTCACCATGTGTCCCAGTGGGAGACTGCTTCTTTCGGTAGACGTTTTGCTGGTTTGAAATCGGTACCAACCGTGTAAGCAATGGGGAACAAACCTGCTTGGCTCACTTTGTCGAACGGAATGTTGAGCAATTCTGCAGCTTCTTTCTCACCGTTGTTCAACAAGTGAATGGTGGTCCATGCTGATCCAAGACCGCGCTCGCGTAACGCGAGCATGAAACTCCACACTGCGGGAAGAAGCGATCCCCATGCACTTGCTGTTGCAAACGATGGCAGGTTGTCAAGACGACCCTCGATTGCAGGAATCATCAAAACGGGTGAGCGGTGGAAGTTTTCTGCGAGATACCACGCAGAGTCACGAATCTTGTCGCGCTGATGGGTGCGAGGGTCATCTTCGCCGAACTCTTTTCCGGGTGTGTTGATGTACATCTCAAAGTTGCGCTTGTAAATGTCAGCAAGTGCCTTCTTCTTTTGTGGGTCCTCCACAAAAATCCAGTGCCAGCCCTGAGAGTTGGATCCCGTTGGTGCCTGTAACGCAAGGTCAAGACATTCATTGACAACACTGCGATCAACAGGCTTATCGAAATCAAGACGCTTACGGACGCTTCGTGTGGTGGCAAGTACTTCGTCGGCTGACAGATTGAGTTTCATGCCCCCATCTTGGCACCATTAGTCAGCTTTCCTCTCCAGATGCCACACTGTGGTCATGAGCAATCGAGTACAAGTCACAGTCTCCAACGGAATCGCTGATGTGCGCCTCACGCGTGCTGATAAGAGAAACGCTCTTGATGGCGAGATGTTTGCCGCAATTGCCGCCGCTGGAGAGGGGCTAAAAGGTCGCGACGATGTTCGCGTTGTCGTGTTGTCTGGTGAGGGTGCATCATTTTGTGCGGGCCTTGACTTTGGCAGTTTCCAGCAAATGGCCGGAAGTGGCGGCGATGGAAAGCGTCAACCTCAAGCAAGTGACATTGACGAAGGTGCGATTACTCATCTCGGACAACAAGCAT